>Ga0209965_1000712_pt1 | contig 11711 bp, 27 predicted proteins | sample SalPon2_B_H2O_MG_FD_185707 | JGI IMG/M metagenome (GOLD analysis project Ga0209965, IMG submission 185707) | Salt pond water microbial communities from South San Francisco under conditions of wetland restoration - Salt Pond MetaG R2_B_H2O_MG... | ecosystem: Environmental > Aquatic > Non-marine...
CAACTCTGCGAGGAATGTCTGATGGGTCTCTACCGAGTTCTTTCCATGCTTTTACTCGGTGGTGTCCATCTACAATATTGCCATTAGTATCAACGATAATGGGGTATTCAATCCCATGCTCTTTGATTCCCTTTTTGAGACGTTCAAACTCATCAGGGTCAAACTCAGGCATGACCTGATACGGTTGATCTGTGTCCTCAGTCATAGGTCATCCATCTCCTCATTTGCTTTCTCTCGAAGATCATCAACAATATCAGAATATCTCTCTCCCCAAGCAACAGTCACACCATGCCTCGGATGTTCTTCTGCCTCTAGTCTATCGATTAGTTTAGACTTATATTCCTCAACTGTATCCTCACTAAAATCATATTCAGTTTGTATTATCTCTGTAAAATCATCTTTAGGTAATTCTCCAGACTGTCGATTACATGGATTTTTGCGTAATAACTTGGTTAGCAGGTAATCCAGCTTGTCTTTTCGCGGTTGGTTCGCTCTTGGCTTATCTAAGTCGCGCGCGCGCGCACTTTCACCGTCCGAAACAGTAGGAGTGTCTGAACCTCCGTCTAATTCTGATTTCTCTTTTTCGGCTAGCATACTAACAACTGTCGCAACGTCATCCTCAATTCTCGTTAATTGGTCATCAGCCTGTTCAGCCTGTATATAGTTGATTAAGGCGTTTTCTAGTTCAATCCCTAATGCACCACGGACTGAACCATGTCTGTCCATAACGTCTTGTCTAAATCGTTGCCACACATCTGTATCGACTTTTACACCGATTTGGCGTTTGTCTTTTGCCATTGCATTACGTTACTATTATCTTATTATACTTAAGTTATTCTAATCTAATTGTCTGTACAATATATATTATTAATGTAATCATGTAGTAGTAGTAGTAGTAGTAGTAGTACGTACAACAACAACAACAAACAACAAACAGCACAGAGAGACCGCAACAACGGCATTGAGAAAACAGCAATAGAAGGAGACAGTTACGAGGGCAGTAAGTACGCGCCCGCGCGGATTCCGCGCGTACTATCCTTATCGGTTTTAATCCGTTTGTAAAAACGTCCGTGAATTTGTAACGGATTACTAAGTCGGTTATCTCTTTACGTCTTTACCGAGTGCATCCTGCACACCACGGTATGCTGCAAGTTCGACATTTGCGGCTACCTTTTTCTCTATATCATCAACGATAGAATCAACGTCTACGATTTCACCGTTATCTCTACGATATGCAGCTAAGAGTTCTTGGACAAACTCATCATGGGTCATATCCTCTGGTTTCAATTCGTCAAACTCAGATTTGGTTTGTCGATCAATCGAGATGCTAGACATTTAGTTCCTCTTGGATGTATCGTTGTGCGTCTATCATGTTCATGGGCATACCTCTGCAATCGACCACGAGCATATCATCAATATTCTCGGTGAGGTATTTCTTACGCTTGGACTCAAGCACATCATCATCTGGGTTTGTTTCGATCTCAACTGCATATGTTAACCTCTGCGCGTGTGCGTACGCGAGTATATCAATCTCTGCGTGTCCATCCTCGTGTACAACTTCTGAATTTATCCGGTAGCCCAACGAGGACAGATGTTTTGCTGAAAATATCTTAGCGATTAGATGCAACTCAGTTTCGTTTACAAATCCATCGTTGCTTTTGATAGACTGCTCAAGATTAACATTCCATCCGTCCGATTGTAATTGCTTTCGTTGTTCGAGTTCAATCTTCTGTTGTTTCTTCATCATCGATAAATTGCGCTAATTGATTTGCTAACTGTTCTTGCATCTCTGCGTATTGATCGGGTATATCCTCGCTTATCTTTGCGTGTTCAGCTTGAATATGTAGATCATCGACAAGTCCTCTCAGGTCACTCATCACCACCATATTCAGTATTTGACTTGAAAAGGGCTGAGTCATATGCATCTGCTTTGTCAAGCCATGTTTTGACAACTGCCCCTCGTGATATGTCCTCTTTCTGTGCTTCATCACTCATGCGCTGATAAACTGGGTCGGGTATCTTAACGACTTTTGCCATGTTTATCCATATGGTCTCAGTAACTATAAGTATATTCTTAGTCACCAATAGTAAACTATAAGTTACCATACTGTATATGTAGAATTGGGATGAAACCCACTACCGCAGTACGTGACGCAATCCTTCAAAACGTCACGGCTACGACCGCAAAGGAGCTAGAACAGATCGAACAGTTTTGCATTGATGCAACCGAGGCAACCTGCAAGAGTCAAGATCACCTGCTTGACTTTGACGAATACAAAGCAGTAAATTTAGTTCAATGAGTGAGCATAGAATCAACGAAAGCGCAGACAAGATTGTGCTTAAGGCAGAGGTAAAGCGAGGCACAGGCACACGCGATCAAGACAAGATTAAAGTTAAGGTCAAAGATGATGACCCTGTTGAGGCAGTCAGTAAACTCAACAAGTGCATCGATCAGTTGAGAAACGAGGGAACCGCAGCGATAACCCGAGAGATTCAGTCAAACGAATAAGCGCGGGCAATAATATAGACACATGACACACTTAGATGAGTCATGTGCTGACGGTGAGCATATCATTATTTTTTCGAGCAACGGAATCCCGATTTGCTCACGGTGTGGATTGTCAGCACAGACAATAACTGATTACTTGCGACATGACTGGGAATATGACGGATTCAAAGACTGACGCAGACACAGACACGGACGTAGACGAACAGAATGACAACCGATTGCCGTATCAATCAGTTGCAGAATCAGACACGCTTTGGTTATGCATGGATGCACTACAAGTCATGACCCGAGATCTCGAGGACAAACCCGAACGGAACACTGAGACTGTTAAGAAGTACTTACGCGAGGCACAAATTGCATTGCAACAAGCCAAAAATGCACAGAGACAGGCATTAATCTTTGATCGGGTATATGATGACAAAGTAAAGCAAGATGAATTAGCAGTTGATGAGTATGAGATTGAGACGAGCACTGATATTGAATTTGATGATACTGTGATTCGATGAGAGACATACCAGATTCAGCAATCGCAGACACAAGTCTCACAGGCAACCTCATCGATATTCGAGAGTTCCGTGCAGGCGATTATAAGACACCACAACTTCGGTTAATCGCGTGTCCATTAGATGATTGCGAGTATGAGCTTGAGCGATGGGACAACACACGCACATCAATCTCAGATCACTTGCTCCATGACCACAACCCTGAGGACTTTGGACTTAAGCCGTTACGAGAATCAACAACCCCAGAGACAGTTGTTATTTCTAGTGACCCAACGTCACAGATTTACCATACACGGGAATGTGGACCGATGACGTTTTCCCAAGGCACAAATCTCAGCACTGTCTCCATTGATGATCTGGACGAACGATATACGTGGTGTAAAAAGTGCAAAGGCAGACCAATGAACATTGAGGAAATCACAACCCATGAGTAAACATAAAGACGCAGATACAAACGCAGGCACAGATGCAGAGACAAACGAACACGGTCATGAATTAGATCGAACGGTATGGCGAAAGGGCAATGATAACGGCAAGAACGTTTCTGTTTATCATACCAGAGAAGATTGCCAGTATCTAAAAACAAATGCAGCATCAACGATTCCGTGTAAACTTAGAACTCTGCCCTCACATAGACCGTGCAAAGGCTGCACAGGAGATATTGACCGAACTGGACCGGCAGAGTTCAAAGGACTTCGGAATATGGTAAATAGCGTTGATGAGTCCTTAGAACAAAGCATTTGGATAACTCGCAGTGCATGGGACAACAATAACGGGTGTTTCCATACATCACAAACCTGTACGATGATCTTACGAGCAGATGATGTTGTTGAGATTCAAGCCAAAGCATTGCCTAACATCCCGCATAAACCGTGTGATTATTGCTGCGGTGATGAAATCCGCGAGCTTGAACAAATCCTAACTGATCGATATAATATTGATAATCCAGACAAGCGGCTTACTGTTGGAGATCTATACCAGAAACAACACGTATGGATTGCAGCAAACACGAATCATCAGCATCTCGTGCATCTCTCTGATGAGTGCCAACATATCGATCAATCAAATAACCCGATGCGAAAGGCTGCAATGACGCTACATAATGACCGAGGCATTTGTAAAAAGTGTAGTCAAGGATGGACAAAACAGGGCGAGCCATCTGAGCATAACAATCTCGCTGCAAGACTTCGAGCATCGGATAACCCGCAGGAGATTCTCGATAATACGACTAGCGAGTAGCGAGTAAGTTTGTAGGTAATTCTTTTTCTATTTCGGTCTCATTTTTTTGCTTGATGATCGACCCACAAAGCGCGCTGATTGGCGCATTAGCAATCTATGCAGTGATTGTTCACATTCTCTTGAGTTACTTGTATGCTAGTCTCAAGTACAGTAAGGACACACTCAACGCACAGGAAAAGGACTTGACGCAGTAAGATGCACAAGCGTCGGTATTTTTTAGTATTGGCATTAGTAGTTACACCTGTAATCTTCAGCTGGACGCTTGAGGTTGCCTTTGTCTCTCATGAGATGCAAACGATGATCTTTTTTGTGTTTCCGATTTCAGGTGTCGCTGCATATCATGCAACGATGTATATGCTATTTCTCTCGTGTTGGGTAGCCGGATTCGTGTTACTCCATGATTCTATACAGTAACTAATAGTAAACTATAAGTAACTGTCTATATAATGTAGAAGTATGAGTGAAACAACTCATGTTGAAACCGATGCAAAGATTGCCAAACGACTTGCAGCAATGTTTGCTCCATCAAACGCTAATTATGTGTTTGTCTGCCTCGAATGCAGAACGTCATGGTGGAAGCAACGAGAATGTAAAACTACGCGCGGTGTTCGCAGCGGTAAGACAACGTGTGGTGATTGTGATAGTGAGCTAATCATGGCAGTTGACAAAAAACAATGAGTGACACATCTACCACCGACCGAATGCGATGCGAGAGATGTAATTATTCACACCCGACCGGCGTACATCCGATCACTGGAGTTACGCTTATCGGAGCACTCGAGGACAGAGAATTGTGTTCAAGTTGTCGCGTTGATGTGAGGTTGGAACAATGAGTGTACACTGTGATACCTGTGGTGTTCGTGTTAGTTCAAAAGGTTACCTCGGTGGCAGTATCATCTGTAAAGACTGTTCAAGAGCCAAACGAGAATGCGATACAGAGACACTGCAAAAACGGATTGATAGATATGGTGGTGGCGAGGATATTGATGCACAAACAACACTCGAAGATCTATGCTACGCTGATGAATCATGAGTTACGAATTTGACCCAGAGACGCTTGACTTACCAGATGCAAAGGTGATTGAAGATGTTACGCATAATAAACATAACACTCGCTATATCACAGTACAGTTTGATTCATCATGTAATAAGACAGCATATATCATCGGTCAATTCAAATCCGGTGGGTTCAGAGTTCTTAATATCTACTTTGAACAGAACAAAGCCCGATTCATTAAAGAAATATGAGTATGACCGACGATATTGAAACAACTCTGAAAGAAGAGGATGGGATGCTCAGCGTTGAGGTTACAGCATCACGAGATCATCACAGTCTTGACGGGTCATCTGTTATTGAAGCTCCCGTAGTAGTTGCTGAGATTGATATACGTAATGATGGGGACACTGTAAAAGCTATAACCGACAAATTAGATGAATGGTATGCTGAACAATAAATGAGTATGAAATGCGATAACTGCGGTGGTAATCTCGAATTGATCGAAAGCAATGGTGGTGTGACCGAGGGGAGTTTCACCGAAGAGTATCAGTGTCAAATCTGCAATCTCACAATGACAATTGCAGGGGAAGCTGATGCACCACCTGATACATGGCAGAAGTACGGTGCAGCGTATGATGGCGAGTAAGTAACGGACGTATCTTTTTCTTTTTGCGGGTTGTATTGCTGGTAATGAGTAATGACACCTGTAACGCCACAACTGCCAATGGAACACCGTGTGCGAATAGTGCGTGTCGGTCTGATGGTCGGTGTTGGATTCATACCCAGACCGATGAGAGTGCAGACATTGGCAGGGACAGTAAACTAACGAAACAACGACAGGAGGCAATTGCAGCGATGATCGAAAACGGGCATAGTGTAACTGCTGCTGCTCGAAACAACGGTGTGACAAAACAGACTGTGATGAACTGGCTCGGTAAAGGAGAGAATCAGGACAGTGGTATCTATGCAGATTTCTTTGACCGATACACGCGGGCGCGTGGCGAGGGCGAACGACAATATCTTGAGCTTATTCGAGAGATGGCAAAAGAAGATGGAGACCATAGATTTCTTGCATCACTGATGAAACAGCGATACCCCGACAGTTGGGGAGAGACAGATACCGGCGTTGATGCAACAAACATTGAGATTACCGTTGATGATGCAATCGATGATCTACATGAGCAATGGCAGTAAGTAGCCCCTCAACGAACACAATCAAGATAACCCCGACACCGTATCAAGCAGCATTCTTAGGGCAAGACAAACGATACTATGCTTTTGTCTCAGGTGTTGGGGCAGGTAAGACATATGCAGGTATCACACGCGTAATACGCAACATGGATGAATGGAATCCCGGGGAGATGGGTGCAATAGTTGCTCCAACAAGACAGATGGTTGTAAACGTCATTATTCCAGAGATGCGAGAGATGGGCATTCTTGACACATGGGAATACAACAGTGCATATGCTGATGAACCCGGAATTCATGCACCAAACGGTAGCCGTGCGCTTATCCTATCCGCAGACAATCAAAAGACAATCGAACGGCTACGAGGGCTTAATCTCGCGTGGGGATGGATAGATGAACGAACAGCAGTCCCTACACGCGCACACGAGATCTTATCACAACGTCTCCGCACAGGCAATTACAGAAATCTGTTTGAGACCACAACCCCGTCTGGGAAAGGAGACGTATATGATTTCTATGTTGACTCATTAGACGTAAAAGCCCAATCCTACGGACAGGCAGACATTTATGCAAGTGATGATCGACTAGCGATTGTAGGCGTTCCAACTGATGCAAACCCGCACACTCCAGAGGATTACAAGGAATCGATGCAGCAGGACTTGCCCGACAAAATCAGACAACAAGAAGTTGAGGGCAAGTTTGTAGAGGTCGGGTCGGGCATATTCACACTTGATATGATGAGTTACGTGTCTGTGCAGGACATAGATGAGTCATGGCGTATGAACTATATCCTAGGTGTTGACCCTGCGAGTAAAGCAGATGAGCAACAAGCGAGAGAGACAGACAGTGATTACTGGGCGATTTGTCTGATTGGCGTACGACCCACGACAGGAGAAATCTATGTGATCGACCAAAAACGTAAGCGAGGCATGACCTTACGAGAGGGCATATCTTGGATTAGCAAAACGGCAAGTCAAGTCCCTGCACCTGAGCTTATCATTGAATCGAATCAGTCACAACGATGGTTGCAACAAGAGCTAGCGAGTGAGGGCTTGAACACAACACCTGTGCAATCAACCAGAGACAAAGAGGACAAATTAATCGATCTCTCAATCCCGCTTGAGAATGACCGTATTATATTCGTGAATCACAATCAGAGGTCTACTAAAGAGAGTCCTGATGATCGATGGCATGACTTACGAGATGAGATGTTAGCCTTTCCAAATGGGTCACATGATGATTGTTTAGATAGTCTGTATCTTGCCGTGGACAATGCAACAAGTAGCACACAGGCACTCTCAGGTGATATGTATGGCATCAGAGAATGAGTCTGATTCATTTCTCCCGACGCTGAATGATGATGAGGATGCTGAGACAACTATCCGTGGGCTTATCCCGTGGCTTGAGAATCCAAAACAGTGTGAGTGTGGAGAATACTGTATTGCCACAACTGGATATGTCGGTGACCAAGCGATGTATATGGATATTTGGCAATGCGAGGATTGTGACAATCGCTATTACCGTGAGTAACTTGTGACGAGTTTGTAGTAGATTCGTCACATATTTGTAGTAGTATCGTCACAATGTGTATGTATGACACGAAAAAGTCATATCTCATGTATTGGATGTGAGAAATCGTTTACCAGACAAACGCGATATGTTGGAAACTATTGTTCCGACTGTCGCATTGTCTCAGCAGATCTTGAGAGTGATACCGATACCGATACCGACACTGAACAGGAGACAGACGAATGAGTGATCACTGTGACGTTGATGGATGTGAGAATCGCGCTCACACATTCATTGAGAAGGGAGACGATTCTATTGAAGGGATGCTATACTGTGAACAACACTTTAGAAAGATATTCTTTGGAGAGACAGACGAATGACTAATTGGGCTACAATCAGAATCCGAAAAGCAACGAAAGAACAGGCAGAATCAGATAAAGATGAATCAGAAACGTGGGATGAGTATTTGCGTCGGTGTAATCCTGAGACTGAGACTGAGACTGAGACTGAGACAAAAACAAATAGAGAGTTTTGTGATCTCGAAGATTTAACGATTGATGAGGACAAGCTGCATGGACGGATTGATGACCTAGAGACCGAGATAAAAGTAAAGATTGAACAGGAGACACGCAGATGAGTGACAACGAAAAAGAGCATGAACAACCGAGGCACGGTGTTGCACACTTAGATGATTGGCAGGGCTTGAGACTATACGACCCTCTTGCAGAATCGAACAGTGACTAATCAGATATATACCGGCGATTGTTTTGAGCAATTACCTGCATTAGATGCGAATAGTGTTCATGCAATCGTTACCGACCCGCCGTATGGACTTGCCTTTATGGGTCGATCATGGGATGATTTTGAACCGAAAGAATACCAAGAATGGTGTGAGAAATGGGCTACTGAGTGTCTGCGAGTGTTGAAACAGGGCGGGCACTTACTCGCTTTTTCTGGAAATCGCACACACCACAGATTGATGAGTGGAATCGAAGATGCAGGGTTTGAGATTCGAGATACAATTACATGGCATTATGGTAGTGGATTTCCGAAAGCACTGGATGTAAGCAAAGCGATAGACAAACAGGCAGATGCAGACCGTGAGGTGGTAGAGACTGTTAGGAAAACCCATATATCAACATCTAATACAAATGATGGATGGAGCAGACCGTCTCACAAAAATAAAGACGGTGAGGCAAAGAAAACTATGGATATTACCGAACCAGCAACCGAACAGGCAAAACAGTGGGATGGATTCAAGTCTGCCCTCAAGCCTGCAACCGAGTTTGTGTGTGTTGCCCGATCACCACTTGCAGAGGATACGATTGCTGAGAATGTGGTGACGCATGGCACTGGAGCATTGAATATTGATGCGTGTCGTGTTGGAAATGAGGTCGATACTACACGACCTGATGAACCTAACAACCCTGAGATATACGGACCCCAAACGAATGATAATAGAGGCAGTGAACACGGTGGCAGATACCCGTCAAATGTCGTGTTTGATGCACAACAAGCAGACGTATTAGATGATGAGAACAAACACCGAAGCGGAAGTATCAAGCGAGGTGCTGACGGTGGTTTCGGAGAATCAAATCGGACATATGGAGATGACAATCATGATGGGTTAGACCCGAACCGTGGGTTTAACGATTCAGGCGGCCCCTCTCGCTATTTCTATACCTCAAAAGCATCGAAGGCAGAGCGAACACTTGATGGGAAAATTGACAATGCACACCCAACGGTCAAACCGATTGACTTGATGGAATGGCTTGTGAGCTTAGCAACGGCAGAAGAACAGATAGTATTAGACCCATTTGCAGGCAGTGGCACAACGTGCAAAGCGGCAAAGAACAAAACCAGACAGTTCATCGGGATTGAAAAACAAGCAAAGTGGGCAGATGTTGCTCGTGTTCGATCTGGACTTCCACCTGATGACCATTCACATATCAGGTCGGATGATGAACAGCATGGCTTAGAGCAGTTTTAAGATACACTTTCTTTTTTGTATGCAAAACGATTAGACACCTGACTGTCTAAACACCGATATGAAACGCATTACCCTCGGTGTTGTGTTAACTCTCTTGGCAGGATTGCTTTGGTATCGCTACGAGTATGGCGAATGGTACGTTTCGCTTGATATTACTGAGACTGAACAGGATAGATAACTATGCCTCGGTATAGTCTATCAATCGGAAATGCAGACATTCCAATCGCTGAGACAAACAACCGCATCAGTAAAGAACTCGGCAGACGCTTACAACAAGCCTCACCTAGCACACTCATCGATTCCGGTGGGTCGGTCAATCAAAGTTATTTCTCTGAGCAATCGATCACGCAGGATGAACTAAGAGACATAAAGCAAATGCGTGAATCAGGTGGGATTGTTGCTGAACTCATGCACCTGAAGGCACTGATGAACTTTGGGGGTGGTGTTACCTTTGAGGTGATGAACAACGAGGAAAGCGTAGTCGAACAGGATGGAGAAGAGCAAACGCTTGAGGAATGGCTAAACGATACGTTTGATGATATTGATTCGTTGATCTTGGACTTGGGCAAAGATGCACTGTGGTATCCATATAGTGCTTGTGAGATTGTTGAGACACGGGCAGGCGGATTTAGTCATATTGAACCAATCGAACCGTGGACAGTCACCCCTGAGACAAATGCAAAGGGACAAATCCAACGATGGATTCAAGAAACGAGAGACGGGCGAAAACAAGCATATCAACCAACGGATATAACACATTTTCCATTGCATAAATCAAGCGCGAGAGACAAGACCGGCATTAGTTCGGTCTTACAATCTGAGCATGAGATCACACAATTCAGAAAGCATCAACACGCGATTAACTCCGCTATTGAGATGCACGGATTCCCACAACGTCATGTCAAAGTCGGACGTGAGGGCGCTGCTCCCATCCGCGATAACGAGTTAAGACGTGTCCGTAATCTCTTCGATTCTCGAACGGTTGACTCAGATACAGTCTTTGTGACCGGACAAGATGTTGATATTGATACGCTTGAGGCAGAGAACTTTGACTTTACAGAGGTTACAGAAAACGATATACGGCAGTTAGCGTTAGCTTTGGGCTTACCGCTTGAACTGACTAATTATGGAAGTGACGGGCTTGGGTCGGGCAAACCGGCAGAGTTCAGGATGGAGATGTTTAAACTCCAAGTCAAAGCAAACCAGCGTAACTTTTGCAATATCTTCATTCGTGATTTACTGCGTCCGATTCTCGAGAAGTACACACGTTACGACCACCAGCGTAATATCACAATGGAGATTGATGACCCACTAACAACGGATAGAGAAATGGCAGAAATAATCAGTAAGGTCGGGTCATTCTATGAGACTAATGAGGCACGAGAAAAACTAGGACTAGAACCGAAAGATGATCTCGAGGGCGAATACGGAAAAGCTGCGACAGAACAACCACCACAACCCCAAGGGCAAGACGGTATCTTTGCCCAAACAGAACTCGCAGATATTGCTGACAAATACATCGACAATACTGAGTTAACGGAATCAGACTTTGTACCCAATCAGGATGTAAAAGACACCGTTGATGAGGTCTTAGCTTTCATCGATCAGAATGGCTTACCCAATCCTGACAATCAAAGCGAGGGAGCAACGAGGGCTAATCAATTACAGAATTATGCTGAAGATGATGAACCGCTAGCGTATGATTACTGGGAAGAAATATATAATTATCATAACCGACACCGCGCACAGGGCAATCATCAATGCGATGAGTCAAGC
>Ga0209965_1000713_pt1 | contig 11708 bp, 9 predicted proteins | sample SalPon2_B_H2O_MG_FD_185707 | JGI IMG/M metagenome (GOLD analysis project Ga0209965, IMG submission 185707) | Salt pond water microbial communities from South San Francisco under conditions of wetland restoration - Salt Pond MetaG R2_B_H2O_MG... | ecosystem: Environmental > Aquatic > Non-marine...
GGAGGGCGCATCGCTCAAACACAACGTCGAGTCGGCGTGGCGCGACCAGTTCACCGTCCGGCTCGGCAACGACGAGATCGAAGCGCCGACGATCATGCCCGAGGCTGTCTTCGAGGCCTCAGGCCATCTCGACGGGTTCGACGACATGCTCGTCGAGTGCGCCGAGTGCGCCGAGAGCCACCGCGCCGACCACCTGATCGAGGACGCCGTCGACGATATCGAGGATGCCGAAGCCCTCGGCGCCGATCGCGTCGAGGAACTGATTCGGGAACAGGACCTCACCTGTCCGACCTGCGGGGCCGATCTCGCAGGCGAACCGGTCGAGGATTTCAACCTCATGTTCGAGACCTCGATCGGCCCCGGCTCGGGACAGACCGGCTATATGCGGCCCGAGACGGCCCAGGGGATTTTTGTCGAATTTCCGCGGCTCAAGGAGTACGCCCGCGGCCAGTTGCCGTTCGGCGTTACCCAGATCGGCCCCGCCTACCGCAACGAGATCAGCCCGCGGCGCGGGATCATTCGCGTGCGCGAGTTTACACAGGCCGAGCTCGAACAGTTTATCGACCCCGAAGAGGACGAGCCACCGCTCGGCGAGGTTGAGGATGTCGGCGTGAGGCTCTATCCTGCAACTGAGCAGAACGCCGACAACGGCGGCTACGTCGACACGACGATCGGCGAGGCCGTAGCGGAGGGGATCATCGGCTCGCCGTGGGTGGCCTACTACCTCGGGATCGCCCAGGAGTGGTACGAGCGCGTCGGCGTCGACATGGATCGGTTCCGGTTCCGCCAACACCTCAGCGGCGAGCGGGCCCACTACGCCGCCGACTGCTGGGACGCCGAAAGCGAGATCTCGGGCAACTGGATCGAGATCGCCGGTTTCGCCTACCGCGGCAGCTACGACCTCACCAAACACGGCGAGTACTCCGAGGACCGCTTTACGGTATTCAAACGGTACGACGAGCCAGTCACCGTCGAGAAAGCGGTCGTCGACCCCGATATGTCGGCGCTCGGCCCCGAGTTCGGCGGTGCGGCCGCCGACGTGGCCGAGGCTCTGCAGGATCTGGCCGACGCCGAGCCCGACGCCTTCGAGGGCGACGAGGTGACCGTCGACGTAGACGGCGAAGAGTACACGGTCGACGCCGAAGTTGCGAACTTCTCAGTCGAGGAGCAGACCGAGTCGGGCGAACACATCACGCCCCACGTCGTCGAACCCTCCTTCGGTGTTGGGCGAACGGTCTACACCCTCTTGGAGCACGCCTACAGCGAAGACGAGGTCGACGGCGAGACGCGAAGCTACCTCTCGCTTGCGCCCGAAGTGGCCCCGACCAACGTCGCGGTCTTCCCGCTTGTCAGCAACGACGACGAGCTAATCGACGTGGCGACCGACGTGTCGGGAAGCCTCCGGGAGGCAGGCATCTCGGTTACCTACGACGATTCGGGCTCGATCGGCCGCCGCTACCGTCGACAGGACGAGGTCGGCACGCCGTTCTGTGTGACCGTCGACCACGAGGGGCTCGAAGGCGACGGCAAGCAGACAGTCACGCTCCGCGAGCGGGATTCGGCCACCCAGATCCGGCTGCCGGCCGACGACGTGGCGGGGGAGCTGGAGGCCCTGCTGGCGGGTGATCGGGCGTTCAACGAGCTCGGCGACCGGTACGACGATGTCGCAACCGACGTGACGACAACGTGAGCCGGAGTCCGAGATGAGCGAGTACGGTCGGCGGGCGGTCCATGCCAGCGGCGTCGGGATGCCACTGCTGTATCTGCTCGGGCTGGCGACGTGGGACCAACTGCGGTACTTTATGTTGGGTGTGACAGCCGTGGCGTTCGTCCTGGAGTTCCTGCGGCTCGTCGTGGGGCTGAACCACTGGCTCTACGACGAACTCACCCGCCCCTACGAGGCCGACAGCGTGGCTGGCTACGCCTATTATATGCTGAGCATCACGCTCGTCGCGGTGACCTTTGGCCCGAGCGTCACGCTGCCAGCCGTCCTGATGCTGGCGGTCGCCGATCCGATCAGCGGCGCGCTGAGCGACAACGGCCCCCACGAACACAAACGCCCGGCGGTGATCGGCGCGACCTTCGGGCTCTGTTTCCTGCTCGCAGTGCCGTTTACGGCTACGTGGAGTGATCCCGCCGTAGGAGCCGCCGCCGCGGCCGGTGGTGCGCTGCTGGCGGCTATCGCCGATGGGATCAGACCGATCATTCGTGGGGTGGCCGTCGACGACAACCTCACGATCCCGCTGGCCGCCGCAGTCGGCATCGCCGGGGTGTTCTGGCTGCTCGGCGTCGACACCGGGTTCGATCCGTTCGGCTTCTGAAACGGTCTGTTTTCGAACGCGGAATCGTCTCCGGGCAACCGAAGCTCATTTACTAACTAGTCAGTAAGTTATAGGCGAAAAATGGAATCGGAGACGACCGAGGCGATCATCCGGGCGACCGGACGGAGCCTCTGTGAGTACGGGTATGCGGATCTCACAATGCAGCGGATCGCCGAGGCGTCGTCGGTGACGACGGCGGCGATCCACTACCATTTCGACACGAAAGAGGAACTCCTGGACGCGTTTCTCGACGATCTGGTCGACCGCTTCGAACGGCAGGTCGACTGTGAGGCCGACGACCCCCGCGAGCGGCTGGCGGGGTTTCTCGATGCGGTGTTCGGTTCGGAGCCCGACGACGAGTTCCCCGTCGCACTGATGGAGCTGAAGGCCCAAGCGCCCTACCACGAGCCCTACCGCGAGCGGTTCCGCGAGCTCGACGCCGCGCTTCGGGGGGGCGTCGAGGACGCCGTCGACGCGGGGGTCGAGGTCGGCTATTTCGAAGCGGTCGACGCCGCCGGGATCGCCCGGGCGGTCAGCACGATGATCAACGGCAGCCACGTTCGGATGGTCGCCCTCGGTGAAGACCCCGAAGAGACCCGGCAGGTGGTCGAAGACTACCTCGACGCACAGTTGGGCTGGAGCCCGGAGGAAAGCGCGTGAAGATTTTTAAAGGCCAGGAGGAACTCGAACTGACCGAGGGCGGCATCCTCAAGCCGCTGGTGTATCTCTCGTTGCCGATCGTGGTTACGAACCTGCTCCAGACGGCCTACAATCTGGCCGATACGTTCTGGCTCGGGCGCTACTCGACGGAGGCGCTGGCGGCGATCTCCTTCGGCTTCCCGATGGTCTTCTTGCTCATTTCGCTGGGAATGGGGCTGTCGGTCGCCGGGAGCGTGCTGGTCGCCCAACACACGGGCGCAAACGAGCCAGGAGAGGCTCAGTACGCCGCCTCACAGACGGTGACGTTCGCCGTGGTCGGCTCGCTGCTGTTGGGGCTCGTCAGCTACCCGTTCGTCGAGGGGTTCCTCGCGTTCCTCGGTGCCTCGTCGGAGGTGTTGCAGGGGGCGACCGCCTACATGGAGGTCATCGCGCTGGGCCTGCCTTTCATGTTCGGCTTCTTCGTCTTCATCTCGCTGATGCGCGGGGCTGGCGACACGATCACCCCGATGGTCGTCATGTTCGGAACGGTCGTGGTCAACGTTATCTTGGACCCCTTCCTCATCTTCGGCTTCGAGGCCAACCCGCTGTTCGGGATGCTCGGGGTGGCCGGGCTCCAGACGGAGCTGTTCGCCGCGACGGGCTTTGCCGGCATGGGGATCGAGGGAGCGGCAATCGCGACGGTCTTCTCGCGGAGCCTTGCGATGGTCGTCGGCCTCGGCATCATGCTGTCGGGCAGTCGAGGAATTCAGATCAACCTCGCCGACATGACGCCCGATTTCGACTACTTGAAAAAGATCCTCGCAATCGGCGTCCCGGCCAGTATCGAGGGGACCGGGCGGGCGCTGTCGATCAACGCGCTGTTGATCGTCGTCGGGCTGTTTTCGACCTCGGTCGTCGCCGCGTTCGGGATCGGCACCCGCGTACTCTCGGTCATCTTCCTCCCGGCAATCGCGGTCGCCCGCGGCGTCGAGACGATGTCGGGCCAAAACATCGGGGCGGGCAACCACGACCGCGCGGAGGCGGCCAACTACCTCGCGGCCAAGGGGTTGTTCGCGGTGCTCGGGGTCATGGGCGTCGTGATCTTCCTCGTCCCCGAGCCCATCGTCGGCGTTTTCACCAACGATCCCGCGGTGATCGACGAGGGGTCGACGCTCCTCCGATACGTCTCGCTGTCGTTCGGCTTCACCGGCATTATGCGGGCCTTCAGCGGCGGGTTCCGCGGGGCGGGCAAGACGCTCGTGGCCGCCAGCATTGCGATCCTGACACTCGGTGGCATTCGACTGCCGGTCGCTTACGTCGCCTCGCAGTACCGGCTGCCGATCCCCTACGCCGAGCTGGTTTTCGGCGTCCGAGGGATCTGGACGGCGTTTTTCGTCTCGAACGTGGCGGGTGCGGTCATCGCGTGGCTCTGGTTCCGGCGCGGGACGTGGCGCGAGGGCGACGTTCGCGGGCCGCCGGAGGTGGTCGACGAGCCTGAAGCCGACGAGCCCGAGGTCGACGCCTCGGCCGGAGACGATTAGCCACAACCAGTACCGAGTGTCGGATGAGGTCAGTACACACGGTACGGACAATCACGCAACGGTTTTGTAGCAGAGCCCAAAACCCACTGCTAATGGCAGCGAGTCGTCGACCACGCCTGTTGGCCTCTATCCGGCAGCGACGGCTGCGGCAGTGGTGCCAGCGGGCACCCCGGCGACTACCGCGAGCGGGGCGGCCATACGTGGCCGACCTCGCCTCGTTTTGACGATCGAGCCACTGTGGTGCCAGCAGGCACCCACCCGGTGCCGGTGGGCACCCACGGTTCGGCCGTCGATTCGTTTTCATGATTCCTCGTTTTTAGTCCCGTAGCCTGCTCTATGACGCTATTTTCGGAAAATAGAAACGCTGAATTTAAGTTCCCTTCTCTATTCGTTGTAGCCAATGACAAAGCGTGTGGCACTGGCGTTCAGTGGCGGTCTGGATACGACCGTCTGTGTGCCGGTTCTCGAAGAGGAGTACGGCTACGACGAAGTAATCGGCGTGACAGTCGACGTCGGCCAACCGGCCGAGGAGTTCGAAGAGGCCCGCGAGACCGCCGAAGCCCTCGATCTGGAGCATCACGTCGTCGAGGCGAAAGCGGAGTTCGCCGACCTCTGTTTCGACGCGGTTCGCGCGAACGCGGACTATCAGGGCTACCCGCTCGGGACCGCGCTGGCCCGTCCCGTGATCGCCAAATCGATCCTCCGCGTCGCACACGAGGAAGGCTGCGACGGGATCGCCCACGGCTGTACCGGCAAGGGCAACGACCAGCTGCGGTTCGAGGCCGTCTGGCGCGCCTCCGATCTCGAAGTCATCGCGCCCGTCCGCGAGATGGGGATGACCCGTAACTGGGAGATCGAGTACGCCGACGAGCGTGACCTCCCCGTGCAGGCGGGCAACGAGGGCACGTGGTCGATCGACACCAACCTCTGGAGTCGCTCCATCGAGGGCGGCGATCTCGAAGAGCCCGACTACGTCCCCGGCGAGGAGATCTACAACTGGACGACCGCCCCGAGCGGCAAGACCGGAGAGGTCGAAATCGGCTTCGAGAACGGGTATCCGGTCGCACTCAACGGCGAGGCGATGGAGCCGGTCGCGCTCATCGAGGAACTCAACAAGCTGGCGGGCTCCTACGGCGTCGGCCGCACCGACATGATGGAAGACCGCATGCTCGGCCTCAAAGTCCGCGAGAACTACGAACACCCCGCGGCCACCACGCTGCTGAACGCCCACGAGGGCCTCGAATCGCTCGTCCTCACGAAAGAAGAGCGTGACTTCAAACAGCAGGTCGACAACGAGTGGAGCCAGAAAGGCTACGAAGGCCTCGTCGACGGCCCGCTGGTCGCCGCCCTTGAGGGCTTCATCAACGAGACCCAGCAGAAAGTCACCGGCTCGGTGACGATCCGCTTCGAGGGCGGCCAAGCCCGCGTTGTCGGCCGGTCCAGCGAGTACGCCGTCTACTCCGCCGATGCTGCCTCGTTCAACACCGAGACGGTCGGCAAGATCACCCAAGAGGACGCGACCGGTGTCGCCAAATACCACGGCTATCAGGACCGCATCGCGGCCCAAGCCGAGAAGGCCGCAGCCGACGCCGAAACGAAAGCAGCCGCCGACGGCGGCGACAGCGAATAAGATGTCCGGAGACTCGACGGACGGCGACGCGGAAGGGGGCGATGAGACGGTGGTCCGCCGGGACCGCTTCAGCGGCGGCCCCGCCCGCGAGTTCCTGTCGAGTCTCGCTGGCGACGAGCGGATTTTTAAATCCGATCTGGCGGTCGACCGCGCTCACGTCGTCATGCTCGCCGAACAGGGGAGTATCAGCGACGAGGAGGCCGGAACGATTCTCGCCGCGCTCGCCGATGTCGAGAGCGCGGGCCACGGTAACCTTGCCAGCGGCGAGGACGTTCACGAAGCTATCGAGTCGGCGGTCATCGACCGCGTTGGCCCCGACGGCGGCAAGATGCACACCGCCCGGAGCCGAAACGACGAGGTGGCCGCGTGTATTCGGTATCGGCTCCGCGCCGATCTGCTGGCGGCCATCGAAACCACACTGGGGCTGCGTGAAGCCCTCATTGAGGCGGCGGCCGAGCACACTGAGACCTTGATGCCCGGCTACACGCACCTCCAGCCTGCCCAACCGATCACAGTCGGCCACTACCTCATGTCGTATGCGTCGGCGATTAGCCGCGATACGGCCCGCCTGCTGGATGCCTACGACCGCACCAACGAGTCGCCGCTCGGCGGCGCGGCGTTCGCGGGCACACCGTTCGATATCGACCGCGAGCGCACCGCCGAACTGCTCGGGTTCGACGGCGTCGTCGACAACTCGATGGACGCTTCCTCGGCGCGGGATTTCCTCGCCGAGTCGACGGCGGGGCTGGCGACCCATGCCACGACGCTGTCGGGGCTCGCAGAGGACATCATCATCTTCGCTAATAAAGGGTATATCGACCTCTCGGACGACTACAGTTCGACCTCGTCGATCATGCCCCAGAAGAAGAACCCCGACACGCTCGAACTGACTCGCGCGGTCGCGGGCGACGCCATCGGCGAGTTGACCGGCTTGCTGTCGACGCTGAAAGGACTCCCACGAGCCTACAACCGCGACCTGCAGCGGGCCCATCCACATACGTTCCGGGCTGTCGACGCCGTCGTCGAGGCCTCGGCGGTCGCCGCGGGGGCAGTGTCGACTGCGAACTGGAACGAATCGCTGCTGGCCGAGGAGGCCGGAACGGGCTTTTCGACGGCGACCGGGATCGCCGACCTGCTGGCGATGGCCGGACTGCCGTTCCGGACGGCCCACGAGGTGGTCGCGCTGGCCGCCGAGGAGGCCGAGGAGACGGAGACGGCGGTCTCGGCCCAACTGCTCGATTCGGCCACCGAAGAGGTTCTCGGCGAGTCGCTGTTCGAGTACGTCGACCGGTCGGCCGTCGACGACGCCCTCGATCCGGCCCAGAGCGTCGACAGTCGCGACTCGCAAGGCGGTCCGGCTACTGCGGCGGTGAAGTCCACCATCGTGGGCGCACGCGAGAGGCTCGCAGCCGATAGCGACGCGCTGGCCGACAGACAGGCCGCGCTGGACGAGGCCGAAACAGCACTCAAGGAGGCGGTCGACGAGTATGTCTGAGACAGTCCGGTGGCAGCGGCCACCCATCCGGCGACCCCCGCTTGGGGGCAACACACCAACATGAAATTCAACCGAGAATTTCGACGCGCCGTCGACGCCCGATAACGCTCCCGTAGTGGCTTCTCCGGTTATTGTAAACTTTCAAACAAGTTCGATGTGTTTAAGTATATACGTAGGCAACGAATGGGTACGCATATGACAGACGCAGAATGTCCGGAGTGCGGGGCCGAGGTTTCCCTGCACGACGACCTGGAAGTCGGAGAGATCATCGACTGCGGCACCTGTGGTGCCGAACTGGAAGTCATCGCCGTCGACCCGCCGGAGCTTGAGACGGCTCCGGAGCTCGAAGAGGACTGGGGCGAGTAAGTTTGGCGACGACCGCGGTGGCGTTTTCACGCCGGACCATACACCTATGAAAGTTGGAATTCTTTATTCGCGGATTCGCAAAGACGAGAAGCTCCTGCTCAGTGAGCTGCGGGAGCGGGACCACGAGATCACGAAGATCGATGTCCGGAAACACCAGTTTGGCCTCGACGGGACGACCGCCGAGATCGAGGATCTGGATATCGTCGTCGACCGTTGTCTGTCGACCAGCCGGTCGCTGTACGCCACGCGGTTCATCGACCACTACGGCATCCCCGTCGTCAACGGGCCCGAGACCGCCGACGTCTGTGCCGACAAGGCCAAAAACAGCCTCGCACTCGACGCCGCAGGCGTGCCGACGCCCGAAACCAAAGTCGCCTTCACGATCGATTCGGCGATGGAGGCCATCGAGGCGTTCGGCTATCCCTGCGTACTGAAGCCCGTTGTGGGATCGTGGGGTCGACTGATGGCGAAGATCGACTCGAAGAGTGCCGCCGAGGCGATCTTGGAGCACAAGAAGGTCTTGGGCCACTACGAGCACAAGGTGTTCTACATCCAGGAGTTCGTCGACAAGCCGGGCCGGGACATTCGTGTGCTGGCCACTGACGGCGAGCCGGTCGCCGCGATGACTCGTAGCTCGGACCACTGGCTAACCAACGCCGCCAAGGGTGGCGAAACCGACGACTTCGGCCTCGACGACAGGGCCCTCGAGCTGGTCGAAGCGGCCAGCAACGCCGTCGGCGGCGGCCTGCTCGGCGTCGACCTGATGGAGGTCGGCGGCGAGGAAAGCGGCGAGTACACGGTCCACGAGGTCAACCACACCGTCGAGTTCAAAGCCCTCGATAGCTGCGTTGACATCGACGTGCCCGCAGCAGTCGTCGACTGGCTCGAAACGAAAGCCGCGGCCGAAAACGAGGAGCTGACGACCGCATGAGCGGCGAGAGCTACTCCGCAACCGTCATTGGCGGGACGGGCTTTACCGGCGGAGAACTGCTGCGCCTGCTTGCAGGGCATCCGAACTTCGAGATCGCCCAAGCGACGAGCCGGTCGAAAGCCAACAAGACGGTCGGCCACTCCCATCCGAACCTTCGGGAACTCGACCTCAGATTCAGTTCGCCCGGCGACCTCGAATCCGTCGACGTGATCTTCGCGGCGACGCCCCACGGCGTCTCGATGGAGCAGATCGACACCTTCTACGAGCACGCCGACACGGTCGTCGACCTCTCGGCGGACTTCCGTCTCAACACGGCCGAGCAGTACGAGGAGTGGTATGACGGCCACAACGCGCCCGAATATCTCGAAAAGAGCGTCTACGCGCTTCCCGAACTCACCCGCGACGAACTGCCGGGTGCGGACCTCATTGCGAGCGGTGGCTGTAACGCCACCTCGACGATCCTCGGCCTGAAACCCCTCTTTGACGCCGACATCCTCAGCGGCGACGAGGATATCGTCGTCGACGTCAAGGTCGGCTCCTCGGAGGGCGGCGCGGGCGGCGGCGCAGCTTCGAGCCATCCCGAGCGGTCGGGAATCGTTCGCCCCTACGCACCAATCAGCCACCGCCACGAGGCCGAAATCGAGCAGTTCCTCGGCGTCTCGGTGTCGTTTACGGTCCACGCAGTCGACATGGTCCGCGGCTCGTCGGCCACATGTCACGTCTTCCCCGGCCAGCCGGTTTCGAAGGGCGACCTCTGGAAGGCATATCGCGGCAGCTACGAGGACGAGCCGTTCATGCGACTGGTCGCCGGCGGCGGTGGCGTCTACCGCTACCCCGAACCGAAGGCCGTCGCCGGGACCAACATCGGCGAGGTCGGCTTCGAACTCGACCCCTCGAACAAACGCATCGTCGCCTTCTCGGCGATCGACAATATGATGAAAGGCTCGGCAGGCCAGGCGATCCACGGCACGAACGTTGCGCTCGGCCTCGACGAAACCGCAGGGCTGGACTTCCAGGGGCTCCACCCGGTAGGCGCTCCCTAACCGCAGTTAGCAACTATTTACCGTACAATGACCGGATACACCACAGACGCGCGTGACGTTCCTATTTCAGCGCCGCGCGCAGACAACCAGTCGACCGAATCGGCCGCCCACCAGGCGAACCAACTACGTTCCGACGGTGGCCGACGGCCCCCGGTCGTCGTGAAGATCGGCGGCGCGAAAGCCGTCGACCCCGAAGGTGCTGTGGGCGACATCGCGAGCCTCGTCGACGAGGGCCGCGACGTGGTCGTCGTCCACGGCGGCTCGACAGCCGTCGACGACACCCTCGAACGCATGGGCATCGAGCCGACCTACGTCGAAACCCCCGGCGGCGTCACCGGCCGGTTTACCGACGACGAGACCATCGAGGTCTTCGAGATGGTGATGGCCGGCAAGCTCAACACCGAGCTGACGACGCTCTTTCGTAATGCTGGCGTCGACGCCCTCGGCCTCTCGGGCGTCGACGGCGGCCTCTTGACGGGGCCCCGCAAGTCCGCGGTCCGCGTGCTGGAGGACGGTAAAAAGAAGATCAAACGCGGCGACCACTCCGGCAAGATCACCGACGTTAACGACGAGCTACTGGCCGGTTTGTTGATGGATAACTATACCCCCGTGGTGAGTGTGCCGATGCTCGGCGAGAACAACGACGGCTCGGTGACGCCGGTGAACGCCGACGCCGACCGTTCGGCGGCCGCGATCGCGGGCGCAGTCGGCGGAGAGCTTATCATGCTGACCGATGTAATCGGAATTTACGAAGATCCGGACGATCCGGAGACGGTAATCGACTCGGCGTCGACGCCCGGGGAGTTGGAAGCAGTCAAAACGGCAGCGGAAGGATTCATGACAAAGAAAGTGATGGCAGCGACCGAAGCACTCGACGGCGGCTCGCCAGCCGTCTATGTGGCCGACGCGAACAGCGACGCACCAGTGACCGACGCCCTCGGTGGGAGCGGGACGACGATTCACCGCAGCGTCTTGGACAATGACGGTGACCCACAGGAGGCAGACCAATGAGCGGCTTCATCTTCTCGGAAAAACCGATCGAAATCGCCGACGGTGACGGCGCGTACGTCACCGACAGCACTGGCACCGAGTATCTGGACATGGGCGCGAGCTACGCCTGTGTCCCGCTGGGTCACGGCCACGAGGCCGTCCAAGCGGCTGTACGCGACCAGCTCTCGAAGATCACCTACGTGCAGGGGTCGTACCCGGTCGAGATCAGGACGAAACTGTACGAACTGCTCGCCGAGACGGCCCCAAAGACGGTCGACAAGGTGTGGCTCTGTAACTCCGGGACCGAAGCCAACGAGGCGGCGCTGAAGTTCGCCCGAAGCGCGACGGGGAACTCGAAGATCATTGCGACCAAGCGTGGGTTCCACGGCCGGACGATGGGCGCGCTGGCGACCACCTGGAAGAACAAATACAAGAAACCGTACGAGCCGCTGATGGGTGACGTCGAGTTCGTCCCGTACGGGGACGCCGACGCGATGGCCGAAGCGGTCGACGACGACACCGCCGCGGTGATCATCGAACCCGTTCAGGGCGAGGGCGGCATCAACCCCGGCCGCAAAAAGTATCTCCAGCGAGTCCGCGTCGAGACCGCGACCAGCGGCGCGGCGTTGATTTTCGATGAGGTACAGACCGGGATGGGTCGGACCGGCACGCTCTGGGCCTCCGAGTGGGCCGATGTGGTGCCGGATATGATCACGAGCGCGAAAGGGCTCGGGAATGGAGTCCCGATCGGG
>Ga0209965_1000714_pt1 | contig 11708 bp, 10 predicted proteins | sample SalPon2_B_H2O_MG_FD_185707 | JGI IMG/M metagenome (GOLD analysis project Ga0209965, IMG submission 185707) | Salt pond water microbial communities from South San Francisco under conditions of wetland restoration - Salt Pond MetaG R2_B_H2O_MG... | ecosystem: Environmental > Aquatic > Non-marine...
TTATAAACAAGCAGACCATCGGTGGTCGACAGACGCGCGTCTGACGAACGCTTATACGTCTGGACCCACGAATCACGACAACAATGGGCAACAAGAACAAGACGATCTCCTTTCGGGTGAACGAGGAGGCGTTCGAGACCCTCCGGGAGATCGCCGAGGAGCGCGACATCTCCCTGTCGGCCGTGTTCCGCGACTACGTGGACACCCTCGTTGCTCACGACGGGCAGGTCCGGGTCGTTCCGGAGCACGAACTCAAGGGCGGCAGCGCCTCCGAGACCGCCTCCGCGGCCGAGAGCTTCCCGCCGAAGGTCGAGGTGCCGAAGAGCTTCGTCCGCGAGCACGAACGGCTCGAGTTGGAGGCCGAACACCTCCGCGAACAGCTCGACGAGTACAAACAGTACGTCACGAAACTCAGCCAGCAGGTCGAAGAACAGGAGGCCGAGGAGGTCATCCAACTCGAGGACCTCGACGGCGACGAGGGCGAAGAGGAGCCGTTCCGGCTGGGGTGACTCCGACGTCCGTCTGTTTCGGTCTCGCCGATCCCGTCCTCACCGCGAGAGCTGCCGCTTTCGCCGCCCGATCCGCTCCTCGGCGTCCGGGCGGCCGTCGACCTCGGCGAGCCGCTCGGCCGCCTCCAGCGTCCGGACGGCGTCGTCGAGAAAAGAGAGCACGTCGCCCGGGTACGCGTACAACATGTAGTCGTCGCCCATCACGTCGACGACGGCGTCGGGACCGAGCCCCTGCGCGCGGAGCTCCAGGAGATACGAGACGAACTTCCGCTCGGGGCAGCCACAGTGGGGATGGCCCTGGCAGTCGCAATCGAGGAAGTCCTCCGCGAACTCCAGTACCCGGTCGCGGGAGGCCTCGTCGAGTTTCGCGATGCCGTCGCCCGTGAAGAGGATGTCCAGCGTCGCGCCGGAGAAGGCGCTCTTCGGGAAGCTCGTGTCGAGTTGGGAGGCGAGCTGACGGTGGTTTTTGACGTAGATCTTGTCGGTGATCGCCACGAGCGCCGGTAGTCGGTCGGGGGTGAAAAACCCACGGACGGCGGGTGAGAGGGCGTCTCACAGCGGTCGAAAAGCCGTAATGTATATAACCGCGAGTTGGTTTATTGTTAATTGCGTGTCCGGGTTGGGGTAGTGGTATCCTCCAGCCTTGTGGTGGCTGGGACGTGGGTTCAATTCCCGCACCCGGACCTGTAACATATTTTATATAATGGGTCGACGCGTCGAGTTGCGCCCGAACAGTTTTGAACGAACGCGGGACAACCGGCAGTATGCACCAGTGTCCGACATGTGAGGACTCGTTCGAAACGCGGCGGGGACTCGGGGTTCACCACAGCAGTATGCACGGCGAACGGCTACCGAATCGGATATGTGATTACTGCGGTAAGGAGTTCCACTCGCCGTATGAGAAACGGTACTGTTCGGACGATTGTCTCGACGATTCGGATTCCTTCGAGGGGGAGAATCACCCGAACTGGCGCGGGGGGAAGGAAACGACCGAGTGCGTGATCTGTACCTCGGAGTTCGACTACTACCCATCGGAAAAGGAGGGCTTGTACTGTGAGACGTGCGTCGAAAACGAAAACTGGCGATATCGACCCGACAACACCGGAGAAAACCATCCCCGGTGGACCGGTGGTACGCGCGAACTCGAGTGCGATGGATGCGGTGCGACCGTCGTCCGGCAGTCGAAGAACATCACGGGTGAGCACGTCTTCTGCTCCGCCGAGTGTCAACACGAGTGGCTCTCGGAGAGTTTCACCGGGGAGGGACATCCGAACTGGAAGGGCGGTTCGAACCCCAACTACGGGCGGGGCTGGCGGCAGGCCAGACGACGCGCACTCGAGCGCGACGGCCGCGAGTGCGTCCTCTGTGGGACGACGGCCGAGGAACTCGGCCGCAACCCCGACGTCCACCACATCGTGCCGGTCCGGGCGTTCGTCGAGACGCCGGTGACCGCCGAGTTCGACGCCCACTACCTCGGCAACCTCGCCAGTCTGTGTCCGGCGTGTCACCGCAGCGCCGAGTTCGGCGGTGTCGCCCCGGCGAGGCTCCGAGCGGCCACGCCCTCGGCGGCGACCTTTTGAGCGCGGCGACCGAATCGGCGGTATGAACGCGGCCCTGTTGACAGTCGGCGACGAGCTCCTCGACGGCGATACGACGAACACGAACGCGAGGTGGCTCGCCGCGGAGCTCGCCGACCGCGGCGTAACCACGGAGCGCGTGTTGACTGTCCCCGACGAGACGGACGTCATCGCGGAGGCGACCCGACGCTATAGCGATCGTTTCGACGCGGTCGTCGTGACCGGCGGCCTGGGGGGGACCCCCGACGACGTGACGATGGACGGCGTGGCGGCGGCGTTCGGTCGCGAGTTGGTCGCGAACGACCTTGCCCGGGCGGACGTCGAACGGCACCTCGAGGCGGTCGCCGACGACTACCCCGAACTGAACGTCGATGTCGCGGCGGAGGCGGCGATCCCGGCGGGTTCGCGGCCGCTCCTCAATCCGGTCGGGTTGTCGCCGGGGTGCGTCGTCGAGAACGTCTACGTGCTGCCGGGGATCCCCTCGGAGATGGAGGGGATGTTCGAGGGCGTCGCCGACGAGTTCGCCGGCGACGTCGACTCGCGGTACCTCTACACCGAGGAGCCGGAGGCGAGCCTCATCGAGCGTCTCAACGAGGTCCGCGAGCGCTTCGGCGTCCGGGTCGGTTGCTACCCCGACCGGGAGGCGGGGCACAACCGGCTCAAGGTCAGCGACAGCGACGGCGAGGCGCTGGCGGCGGCCGAGGCGTGGCTCCGCGAGCGAGTCGTCCTCTCGGAGTGAGCGGTCAGGGGCGGACCAGCGGGAGCGGTAGCTCCAAGTCGGCGGGGGTCGTAGTCGGCGGCATGTCCGAACCAGCGGAGCAACGAACGCACGCGGAGCCGACGATCAAGCGCGCGGCGTCGATCGAGCAACGCGCCGTCGACGCCGGGGAGGGGTTCTCGAAGAGCGTCCTCGTCGGCCCCGACGACGGCGCGCCGAACCTCGCGATCCGCCGCTTCGAGCTGGAACCGGGGGCGTCGGTGCCGAAACACACCAACGAGGTCGAACACGAACAGTACGTCCTCGAGGGCGAGTACGTCGTCGGAATCGACGACGAGGAACACACCGTCGCGGCCGGCGACTCGCTGTTCATCCCCGCCGGGACGGTCCACTGGTACCGAAACGACGGCGACGCCCCCGGCGCGTTCATCTGTGCGGTCCCCAACGGCGACGACACGATCGAACTGCTGGAGTGACGGCGGGGACCGCGGGGAGTAACGATCGACGGCGAGAACGTTCGATATCCAAGCGAAGAGAGCCACGCTTGGGGCGTCGCCGCTGGCGCGGACCGACGCTGCGCCGCGATCCGGCGGAGATTCGAAATTCGTAATTCGAGTTCGAATTCCGTACTCTTTCGCCGGGCTTATTACGATGTGCGGACTTCGATCGGGTAATGCCAGACGAGGACCGCACTATTTTGCTCATCGGCAGCGGGCCGATACAGATCGGACAGGCGGCGGAGTTCGACTACTCGGGCGCACAGGCGTGCCGGGCACTGAAGGAGGAGGGTGCCCGGGTCGTCCTCGTCAACTCGAACCCGGCGACGATCATGACGGACCCCGAGATGGCCGACAAGGTCTACGTCGAGCCGATCACCACCGAGGCCATCGCGGAGGTCGTCCGCAAGGAGGAACCCGACGGCGTCATCGCCGGCCTCGGCGGCCAGACCGGCCTGAACGTCACGGCCGAACTCGCCGAGGAGGGCGTCTTGGAGGAGTACGGCGTCGAGATCATGGGGACGCCGCTCGACACGATCTACGCCACGGAGGATCGGGACCTCTTCCGCGAGCGCATGAAGAAGATCGGCGAGCCGGTCTGTCGCTCCGAGACGATCTCGGAGATGGAGGAACTCGAGTCCGCCGTCGAGTCGGTCGGCGGCCTGCCGGTCATCGCCCGCACCGCCTACACGCTCGGTGGCTCCGGCTCGGGCGTCGTCGACGACATGGACGAACTCCGCGAGATCGCGCGCAAAGGGTTCCAGCTCTCGCGGAACCACGAGGTCCAGATCACCGAATCGATCGCCGGCTGGGTCGAGTTGGAGTACGAGGTGATGCGCGACGCCGACGACTCCTGTATCATCATCTGCAACATGGAGAACATCGACCCGATGGGGATTCACACCGGCGAGTCGACGGTCGTCACGCCCAGTCAGGTCATCCCCGACGAGGCCCACCAAGAGATGCGCGACTCGGCGCTGAAGGTCATCCGCGAGTTGGGCATCGAGGGCGGCTGTAACATCCAACACGCCTGGCGCGACGACGGCACGCCCTCCGGGGAGTACCGCGTCGTCGAGGTCAACCCCCGCGTCTCGCGGTCGTCGGCGCTGGCCTCGAAGGCGACGGGCTACCCGATCGCCCGCGTCACGGCGAAGGTCGCGTTGGGCAAGCGCCTCCACGAGATCGACAACGAGATCACGGGCGAGACCACCGCCGCCTTCGAGCCGGCGATCGACTACATCGTCACGAAGGTCCCCCGGTGGCCGAAGGACAAGTTCTCCGACGTGGAGTTCGAACTCGGGCCGGCGATGAAATCCACCGGGGAGGCGATGTCGATCGGCCGGACGTTCGAGGAGTCGCTGTTGAAGGCGCTTCGGTCCTCGGAGTACGACCCCGCCGTCGACTGGACCGAGGTGGGCGACGACGAACTCGAGACGGCGTACCTCGAACGGCCCACTCCCGATCGCCCCTACGCGGTCTTCGAAGCGTTCGATCGTGGTTACACCCTCGAGGAGATCCAGGAGCTGACGGGGATCTACGAGTGGTATCTCGAGCGCTTCGGCCGGATCGTCGAGGCCGCCGAGGCCGCCCGGAACGGCGACTACCAGGCCGCCGCCGACGTGGGCTTTACCAACCAGGAGATCGCCGCCATGGCGGGCGACGAGTTCACCGACACCCACGCCTCCTGGATCCCGGCCGAGAGCGCCGACTCGGAAACCGAGGCCGGGCAGCCGGTCGAGACGGACGGGGCGGGCGCGACTGTCGACGATGTCGAGGCCGAGACCTCCCGGCGGACGTACAAACAAGTGGATACGTGTGCCGGCGAGTTCCGCGCGTCGACGCCGTACTACTACTCGGCGCGCGAGCCGCCGACGGGGCGCGGCAACAGCGAGGTCCAGATCGACCGCGACGTCGAGAGCGTCGTCGTGGTCGGGGGCGGCCCCATCCGGATCGGCCAGGGCGTCGAGTTCGACTACTGTGCGGTCCACGCCGTCCGCGCCCTCCGGGAGGTCGGCATCGAGGCCCACGTCGTCAACAACAACCCCGAGACGGTCTCGACGGACTACGACACCTCCGACGGCTTGTTCTTCGAGCCGATCACCGCCGAGGAGGTCGCCGACGTCGTCGAGGAGACCGGAGCCGACGGCGTGATGGTCCAGTTCGGCGGCCAGACCTCGGTCAACGTCGGCGAACCGCTGGCGGCCGAACTCGAACGGCGCGGTCTCGACTGTGAGATCCTCGGCACGTCCGTCGAGGCGATGGACCTCGCCGAGGACCGCGACCGGTTCAACGTGCTCATGGACGAACTGGGGATCAGCCAACCCGAGGGCGGCACCGCCACGAGCGAGGCGGAAGCGCTCGAACTCGCCCACGGGATCGGTTACCCGGTTCTCGTGCGACCCTCCTACGTCCTCGGCGGCCGGGCGATGGACGTCGTCTACTCCGACGAGGAGCTCACCGAGTACATCGAGGAGGCGGTCCGGGTCGCCCCGGACAAACCGATCCTCGTCGACGACTTCCTCGCGGACGCGGTCGAACTCGACGTGGACGCGGTCGCCGACGGCGAGGACGTCCTCATCGGCGGCATCATGGAGCACGTCGAGGCGGCCGGCGTCCACTCTGGCGACTCGGCGTGTATGATCCCGCCGCGGTCGCTGTCGCAGGACGTCCTCGAGCGCGTCCGCGAGGTCACGCTGGACATCGCCCGGGCGCTCGAGACGGAGGGGCTGTTGAACGTCCAGTTGGCCGTCCGCGACGGCGAGGTGTACGTCTTAGAGGCCAACCCCCGGTCGTCGCGCACCGTCCCGTTCGTCTCGAAGGCGACGGGCGTCCCGATCGCCAAGCTGGCGGCGAAGGTCATGGCCGGCCAGTCGCTCGAGGAACTCCGAACCCACGAGCAGGTCCCCGAGCACGTCTCGGTGAAGGAGGTCGTCCTCCCGTTCGACCGACTGCCGGGATCGGACCCCCGCCTCGGCCCGGAGATGAAGTCCACCGGCGAGGTGATGGGGACGGCCCGCTCGTTCGGCAAGGCGTACCTGAAGGCCCAATCGGCCACCGACAAGGCGATCCCGACCGAGGGGACGGCGATCGTCGACCTCGAGACGCTGCGGGGGATGTCCCAGAAGAACGAGGACATCACGGACGTCCGAGAGCACGCCGAGCGCCACTTCGACGTCAAAACGAAGGACGACTTCGAGGACGTCACGGCCGCGTTACGGGACGGCGAAGTCGACGTCATCTTCTCGCGGGACCGCGACGTCCTCGAGATCGCCGTCGAGGAGGGGATCACCTACTTCTCGACGGTGCCGAGCGCGCGCGCGACGATGGAGGCTATCGAGACGCGCGAGGAACCGCTCGACGTGATGGCGCTCTCGGAGCGCCCCACCGAGCGGCGCAACTGGGGCGAGTAAGCCGCGTCGGGGACGCCGAAACGGGGAGTCGCGCGGCGACGAACGCCGACGCGGATTTCGCCGCCATCGCCCACTCGCCGTTCCTCCCGTTGTCCGCGTTCGAGGTGTCACGGTACCCCGGCGCACGCCGCGTGACAGTGAGGTACTTTCAAGAGCCGCGACGGTGAAGCTCCGGACTAGAGATGAATATCGCAGACATCGCCACCGAGGAGTTCGTCCAGGTGGACGGCGACGAGCGGCTCGGGAAGGTCCGGTCCGTCTTCGAGCGGGAGAACCCGAAGGGCATCGTCGTGACCGACGACGAGGGGTACGCGGGCGTGATCACGGAGCGACAACTGCTCCAATCGCACATCGAGGACGACGCGAAGGCAAACGTCCTCGCCCGGAGCAACGTCCCGCGGATCAGTCGCGACGAGGACGTTCGCGACGTCGCCCGGATGCTCGTCGAGGGCGGCACGAAGGTCGCCCCCGTCTTCCAGGGCGAGACGCTCTGGGGAATCGTCACCGAGGACGCGATCCTCGAGGCCGTCCTCGACAACCTCGAAGTGCTCACCGTCGATCAGATCTACACCGACGACGTCGTCACGCTCCGGGAGGACGACCACCTCGGCAAGGCGATCAACTACCTGCGCGAGAACGACATCTCGCGGCTCCCCGTCGTCAACGAGAACGGCCGGCTGGCCGGGATGGTGACGACCCACGACATCGCCGACTTCGCGGTCCGGACGATGGAGCGCCAACAGAAGGGCGACCGCTCCGGCGACACCGACCGGATGCTGGATCTGCCCGTCTACGACATGATGAACAGCCCCGTCGAGACGATCACCGGCGACGAGACGGTCAAGACTGCCGTCGAGCGGATGCTCGAGAGCGACTACGCCGGATTGGTCGTCACGCCCGAGGACGACGACACCTCGGTCGCCGGCATCCTCACGAAGACCGACGTGCTGCGCGCGCTGACGTTCACCGAGGAACGGAGCATGGACGTCCAGATCACGAACATCGACCTCCTCGAGAGCATCTCCCGCTCGGACATCCAGGCGGCGATCGCGGAGGTCGCAGACAAGTACCAGGACATGCAGGTCCACCACGCCCACGTCCGGCTCAGCGAGCACAAGGAGCGGCTCCGGGGGACGCCGCTGATCCACGCCCAGATCCGCCTCCGGACGAACCGCGGGCAGGTCGCCGGCTCCGGCGAGGGGTACGGCTCCGATACGGCGTTCCGGGTCGCGCTCGACAAACTCGAGCGGAACGTCCTCGAACTGAAGGGGATCAGAGCCGACGAGGAGTACGAGGGGCAACTGCTGCGGAAACTCGACGAACTGTAGCGGACGACGGTCTTTCGCCCCGTCGTTCTAGCTCGTATCGCTCGGTCGCGCCTCGAGATCGACGTCGAGAGGGTCTTCGATCTCGCCCATCACCGCTTCGAGGGCGTCCGTCGCGGTGACCAGTCCCACGACGTCCCCCTCGTCGTCGCCGGACACGAGCGCGAGTTCTTGATGTTCGTCCTGAAACCGGTCGATGACGTCGCTAACGGGCGTGTCCGCTCGAAGCGTCATCGGTGGAGCGGCGATCGCTCGAAACGTGACCTCGCCGCGTTGCAGTTCGTCGATCCGGTCGACGACCGCGGGCACGTAGACGATGCCCTCGTACTCGGTGGGATCGTCGCCGATTAGGGGAAACCGCGTGTGCGGGCTGGCGCCGATCCGATCGAGGTTCTCCCGTACGGGCGCGGCTGTCGAGAGAAACACGATATCCGCACGATCGGTCATGACGTCGCTGACGGGCCGTTCGCCGACGGTGAACGCGTTGATGATCTCCCGTTTGCGCTCCTCGGGGAGGTTGCCGCGGTCGAGCAAGGATCCGAGGCGGTGCCGGAGGTCCGCCCGGGATTCGACGCGATCGGTCTCGGTTTCGAGCCAGGCACCGGTCATCTCGACGCCGAACAGCGCGAGCGTCCACTTGGCGACGCCGTCCCCGATCACGATGACCGGATACAGCAGCTTGGCGAACCAATAGAGCGGGGCCGCCCCGTACCGGGCGACGAACTTCGTCCGTTCCACGCCGAGGTAGGTGGGCGTCTGTTCGCCGTGAGTCAGATGGAGGAGATTGATGATGACGAACGCGAGGACGCCCCCGGCACCGACCGACGCCAGAACCGTGCTCTCGAAGGCTGGCTCGATCAGCGTCGCCAACGCCGGTTCCGCGACGATGCCGACGGCGATACTGGTCGCGGAGATGCCGACCTGACAGCTCGTGAGATAGATCTCGAGGTCCTGCGTCATCTCCCACGCCCGCCGGAGCCCCGGGACGTCGAACTCGGATCGCGGATACTGGCGAACGCGGGTCAGCGCGAACTCGATCGCGACGAAAAAGCCGTTCGCGAGGATGAGCAGGAGGCCGGCACTCAGGCGAAGCGCCAGTTCCGGACCGTTCATACGGCGGTGTTTTCGGCCACGGTTTCAAAAAGTGGGGTCACTCGTCGGGGAGCGTCGGCCGTCGACAGGTCGGATCCGGACGACGACGGGTCGACCGGTCCGGGCTACCGAATCGCCGTCCGCACCGCCTCAATCGTCCTCGATCAACTGTTCGATGACGCGGGGCGGCATCCGTTCGCGCATCTCCTCGGAGATGGTCTCGGGCCCCCGCGGGGACGCCGGCGGATCGGTCGGTTCGGGCTCGAAGCCGGACCCGAAGAGACGCAACGCTGTGCTGATCGTCGACCAGTCGTCGTTCTCGGCGGCGTCGCGGATGCTCTGTGTCGGTGCCGAGAGGAGTTGTCCGACGAGGGCGTCGGCCATCGACTCGAGGATTTCGCGTTCGGCCTCGGAGACGCCCGCCTCGGATTCGCTCTCGAGTTTCGAGACGGCGGTTCGGAGTTCGCGGCCCTTGATTCGTTCGGCCCCTTCGTACATCGCCGCGACGACCTGGTCCGCGCGCTTGCGCTTGTACTGGCTCAGGAGGCGCTCGAGTTCCTCGTCGATCATCGTCTCGACGACCTCGGCGGCCTCGCGGCGTTTCGTTTTGGTCTCGTCGGTCATCGTCTCGATCGCGTCGAGGTCGTACACGGAGACGTCGTCGAGCGACGATGCCTCGGGCGCGACGTCGCGGGGCTGTGCGATGTCGACGATGCAGGTCTCACCGACCGTTTCGAGGTCGTCGGCGTCGATCACGTGCTCGTGGCTCCCGGTGGCGGAGACGACGACGTCGGACTCGTCGGCGGCGACCGGGAGCGCGTCGAGGCCGACGACGGAGGTCTCGCTCTCGAGTTGCTCCGCGAGGGACTCGGCGTTCGGGAGCGTCCGGTTCGCGATCACGACCCGGCTTGCGGGTTCGTCGAGCGCCTTCGCCGCCAGCGTCGCGATCTCGCCGGCCCCGACGACGAGGGCGGTCGCGTCCCCGAGACCGTGTTCGTCGTCGGCGAACCGGACCGCGGCGGAGCCGAGCGAGAGCGCGCCCTCGTTGATCGCCGTCTCGGTTCGGGCCCGCTCGCCGACGTGGATCGCCTTCAGGATCGCGTCGTCGAGCGTCGGCCCGATAGCGCCGACGCCGCGGGCGTCCTCGTAGGCCTCCCGGAGCTGGCCGATGATCTGGTCCTCGCCCAACACGAGCGATTCGAGGCCGCAGGCGACCGACATGAGGTGTCTGAAGCTCCCCTCGTGATCGAGTTCTCGGACGGCCTCGTGATCGACGCCGTCGACGTAGGTCGACAGCGCCTCGCGGGCCGACGCCGCGGTCTCGGAGACGACGTACGCCTCGGCCCGGTTGCAGGTCTGGAGGACGAACGCCTCGAGGACCTCCGTCCGCCCGAGCAGCGATTCGACGGCCGTCCGCTCGGAGTCCGCGGCGACGGCCTCGATCTGCTCGACGGTCGCGTTGCTGTGTGAGACGCTGACGCCGGCGACGATCTCCGATTGTGGTCCCGTTGTCACGACTTCTCACCTAACGCCGCGTCGACGACGGCGTCAACTGTTTGTCGAGCGTTGGACGCACCCCTACCTAAATCCTTCCAAACCCTCGGCGATTGGACGGCGGCCCGAACGGCCCGACGGCGGCGATCCGGATCGACGTCGCGGGCCTTCAGCTCCGCCCGGACGTCGGCGGTTATCGCCGCGAGCTCGCCCGCGCCGTCGAGTTCGGCCTCGATCCGCTTGCGGAGTTCCTTCGCGAGGGCGGGGCTCGCGCCACCGGTCGAAATCGAGACGGCGACGCCGCCGTCGCGGACGGTGGCGGGGACGACGACGCCGCCGGGCCCGCGCTCGTCGGAGTGATCCGCCCGGTTTATCAGCGTTCCGCGGCGGCGAGCCTGGCGTTCGACCGCCTCGTTCACCGGATCGACGTCCGTCGCCGCGACGGCGAGTGCGGGGTCGGCCCGATCGAACCACCCGGCGACGGCCTCGGCGCCCGGGGCGGCCCGGAGGAGTTCCGCCCCGCCGTAGTCGTCCGCCGCGAACTCGGGGCTGACGACGACGACGTTCGCCTCCCGGGCGAAACGTCTGGCCTTCCGGGCCCCCACGGGGCCGACGACGACGACGTTCGCCTCCCGGGCGAAACGTCTGGCCTTCCGGGCCCCCACGGGGCCGCCGCCGAAGACGAGCACCGTCTCGTCGGTGAAGTCGTGATACAGCGGAATCATGTCATTCCGTGTTGGCGTCGGCGCGTTCGTCGAGTCGGATCCCGGTCTTTTTCAGTATCTCCGTCGAGAACAGCGAGTCCCAGTCGTCGGAGCCGACGTCCCAGTGGGCGTCCATCGTCTCTTTTACCTGCTGGATCCGTCGCTCGCTCTCCTCGTCGCTTCGGCCGTGCGTCATCGCGAAGAAGTTGTACGGCCACACGCCCTCGTGTCTCGGGCGCTCGTAACAGTGGGTGACGAAGTCCAGACCGGCGACCTCCGGGCCGACGACGTCGAGTTTCCCGTCGGGGACGTCCCAGACGGTCATCCCGTTCTCCGTGTACCCGAGCGCGTAGTGGTTGGGGACGACGCCGACGCGTCTGAT
>Ga0209965_1000715_pt1 | contig 11707 bp, 8 predicted proteins | sample SalPon2_B_H2O_MG_FD_185707 | JGI IMG/M metagenome (GOLD analysis project Ga0209965, IMG submission 185707) | Salt pond water microbial communities from South San Francisco under conditions of wetland restoration - Salt Pond MetaG R2_B_H2O_MG... | ecosystem: Environmental > Aquatic > Non-marine...
TGATATATACACCGTCACGACCAAATGGGTCTACATCATTACTTTCCCTGCCTTCCTCCTGTTCGTAACCTTCCCAACCGATGTGATGCAGGTCTTTTTCGGGGCGGAGTACATCGATGCCGCACGAGCACTTCCAATACTCGCTGGGGGTTTTTTCCTCAGTGTCGCGGTCGGCCGCGATCGGGAGACCCTGTCGGCACTCGGCGATACGAGGGTTATCATGTATGCAAACGGTGCCGGATTTATCATCAATATCGCTCTAAATGTGGTTCTCATCCCGCGATATAGCTTCGTCGGCGCAAGCGTTACGTCTATGCTCTCTTTCGGAGCAGTTCACGCCGTTGTCACCTTTGTGCTCTGGTATCGGTATGATATTATTCCCCTTTCGTCTGAGTCGGTACGGACATTTGTCGCCCTTCCAGTTGTGCTCATCCCGCTGGTGCTACTTCTCTCGGGGGAGGTGACGATTACAGCCCTGACGATTCTTCCCTTCTTGATTATCACCGGCTTGGTGGGAATTCTGATCGTTGCCGTCGCTGGTGGCCTCGAACCACAGGATCAGGTAGCAGTGGAGTTCTTCGAGGATGCTGTCGGCGGTAAGCTCCCCCTCATTCGCCGTTATCTCCCTGATGAGTAAGCTACGGGGCGCTATGTACTCTCTCGATTGGTGGATTGCTCACTCGCTGTTCTCCTTTACGTCGTGAAATCTTCGGACACGATTATTGATTCGATGCAGCTCAAATTTCGAATTAGATAGTGTACGTCACCTGAACAAACGGCATTTGCTTACCCTCTGCAGTGGGCTCTTAGTGTGTCTGTTTTGAATGACCGGCTTACTTCCGGGCTTTTGCTAGTAATAGATGTCTTAATATCAGTACACTGTTTATTACAACATCTATTCGATTGCCAGTATGGCGTAATGTATCATGAGCATACGATTGCAGCGGTGGTCACTGCGTACAATGAGGAAGGACTTGTTGGCAATGTCATTGATAAAATTCCCTCATTTGTTGATCATGTGTATGCGATCGATGATTGCTCCACGGACGGTACTTGGGAAGAGATCCTCTCACGGAAAACCACCCATACACAACATATGGAAGCGGAAGCTGAAGGAGCGGAGGCTATGGAAGCCGATGGGGGACAATCAGAACCGACAGTCATCCCGATACAGCACGAGGAAAATCAGGGGGTGGGCGGGGCGATAAAAACTGGGTACAAAATTGCTTTGCAAAATGATATAGATATAACAGCGGTTATTAACGGAGACGGGCAGATGGATCCCGGAATCCTTAGTCGGTTCGTTGACCCCATTGCGTCAGGTACTGCAGACTATGTGAAAGGCAATCGCCTTTACACGGGGGGCCATGCAGAGGAAATGTCGACCTGGCGTTTATCAGGCAACGCGATTCTTACGTTTCTTACCAAAATTACAAGCGGCTACTGGAAAATGAATGATCCACAAAACGGCTACACTGCAATATCGCTTAACGCGCTTCGTCGTATTGATATCAGTTCTCTCTATGATGACTATGGGTTTCTAAATGATTTGTTAGTTCACCTCAACGTTCATAACCTCAGAATTGCTGACGTCGAGATGAAAGCAAAATATGGCCAGGAGGAAAGTGGGATCAAATATCATCAGTTCGTCCCAAAACTGTCTTTTCTACTGCTCAGTCGGTTCCTGTGGCGGCTTAAGCATAAGTACATTATCCGTGATTTTCATCCGCTTGTTCTGATGTACCTGCTGGGCACGATCGGACTTTCTGGAGCAGTGGCTGGAATGATCTGGTCCGTGTTGGTATCAAATTCTCTTGGACTTTCTATTCTCCTTTCTGGAATGTTTTTGCTCTTGAGCAGTTCACTAATCCTCCAGGCCGTGATGCTCGATATGCGGTATAACGAAAGTATTGAGAATCACATACGCCATTGACATCCTCCCCGTAGGCCAAAATTGTCAACCAATACACCTTGCATATTCGTGTCCGGATACAAGAGAGTTGGTGGATAGTAGGTGTTGGAAACCATGATTTTGGGTGGTCATAACGTTATACGAATAGAAACAGATTCCATATAGTCGCCCTGCGAAAGGGCCACGTCAGTAAGCTGGGAAACTCATGAGGGATATAAACTGATGAATGACAGCAAAAGTGAAGTAAATAACTCCGAATCGAATACGTCAACGACCAGACGAATCTTGCTAACGATGGGGACAGCGGGGCTCGCCTCCCTTGCTGGGTGTACAGACTTGTTACCGGGCAAACGGGAGGAGGGGCCAAATGAGTCAGCAGACTCTACAGATGGTCCGGAAGCTGGTGAAGATCAAATCAATGTTACCGAGGCTGGAGCGGATCCCTCGGGGGAGACACCAATTGATAGCGTGCTGTCGGACATCGTTTCCGACGACGCGAGTATCTATTTTCCACCCGGAGAGTACAAACTCGGTCAGCTGTCGGGGAGATTTCAGAACCTCACGCTGAGTGGAAACAATGCGACAATACTCCCCGAAGACAGATCCTCTCTATGGAAACTTCTTGACCTACAGGGTCCGGGGAATATTATTGACGGCTTCGTTTTTGATTATCGGGAAGCAGAACTCCCGCCTGAGATTCGGATCACTGGCCCCGACGGGTGGGCATTTAAGAACTGCACGTTCCGAGGGATACAGCAGACGAACCTTCCGCACAGGGGTGGGTTCGCGCTTCTGCCAGCCGTGACTATCGAAGACGGAAGCGGACTTGTACAGAATGTCTATCTTCATGAAGGATCTGCTCCACCAGACGGTGGTGATACTCGTGGAGGGATCTGGTTTGGTCCCTCTAATAAGGGAACGCTGCGTATCGATGGTGTCTGGATGGAGTCATGGGCAGAGAACACAATCTATGGCCACAATTCTCCTGGGAAGGTAATTATCGAGAACTCCTTTTTCCGTAACAGCAACGTCGCTGGCACCCGTATTGGTGGAAATACAATTCTCCGGAATAACACCTATGTGAAGACTGGTCCGGTTCCCAGACAGACGCATCCCGAACGAAGTGGACAACTGATGCGTGGTGTGTGGATTACTGGCGGGGGACGGCCGTATGGCTCGAATGGGTCTGTTCTAATTACTGACTGTGACTTCGTCTTTCTTGACGAAAACCACGGTGACGCTTCAATACAACTTCGAGACCCGATCGAAGGCCCGCTAACAATCAAAAACTGCCGTATCCGGCAGGACTTCGATCAAGCAATTGCGATCGACGCCTCAAGCCCCGTTTCTATAGAGAACGTGCAAATTTCCGGTAAAACCACCGCCCCCGCGATAAAAATAAACTCAGAAGCTACGATACGGAATATCTCCGGCACTGTCGCCACCGCTGGATCTGTCTCGAACCGCTCGGACGTGATAAACAAGCTATCTGGAAGGTTTGTAAAGAACCCAAATCCGAACCCACCAACGAACCTCTCGAAACCAGCGGGTGCAGATGCACTCCCAAAACAAATCAAGTAATGTCGCGCTATTAGCTGCCTTTCTCAGGGGGTAGTTTGTAACTAACAAGGAGATTTTATTCAACAGTTAGCACAATGAGTTCTCCCTCCGACACAGAGGACAGGGCGAGTGAGAATGACCGGGCATGGAAGCTGGGATCTGTCTTGCGTTTTGGACAGTATCGCGACTATCCCCCAGATCTGGCTGTTTATTCACTGTTTGTTATCTTTGGGCTTGTCGCGATTGTGTTACTACCGTCCAACTCGAACATCCGATTTCTTATCGCCGTCCCGTTGGTCTTTTTCTGCCCCGGCTATGCGATTATCGCATTGCTATATCCGAAGGCCGATAGCCTTCCAGTCGGAGAATTAGATCAGACACTCTCACGCGCTGGTCTGTCCTTTGGACTGAGTTTAGCAGTCGTGCCAATACTGATTCTCGTTACCGGGATCGTTGGCACACTTAGGGCACCTGAAGTCGTCGGGGGTATCGGGGGGACAATACTCTTGATTGCGCAACTAGCAGCGATAAGGCGCATTTCTGTCCCCAAACAACGAAGATATCACGTTGGGGTCGCGATGTCTCTTCAACAAAGCTATGATATGCTCACGAGGCGAAGCCTTCCTGCAAAGTTCACGCTGTTGTTGCTCATCGTTGGCATTATACTTTCAACTGGTGCAGTCGGACTGACAGTCTCGAGTCCTCCCGATGGGTACGAGTTTACACAATTCTATGTCGGCACAGAGGAACAAAACGGTAACATAAGCACGGTAGAATACCCCGATGAATTGACGAATGAGACTTCGCTCACGTTTGTCGTCGAAAATCACGAACAGATGACAGAAGAATATGTCGTCGTTGTCCAGCTTCAGCGAGTCAGCGATGCTGGGGTCGTCCGCCAAAGCGAAGAATTAGCCCGGTATCGGAACACAGTCAGCCAAGGGGGAACGTGGAAACAATCGCACGAACTCTCTTCAGAGCTGTCTGGTGAGAATGTGAGACTGCAATACTTGCTCTACCGCAATGACGTCCCTGCCACACCAACCAAAGAGAACTCATACCGTAACCTACATATTTGGGTGACATCCTCCCCGCGGTAAGCGGAGAGGGACTACGTCCCTCAGGCAGTCGAGCTACGCCCGACGACGGCGAGGATTCCCGGTAGCGTTAGGATATTAGCGTATAGGACTGCCGACAATGCTGATTATGCAATTCATAATAAAGTCCGTATGAGTGAATAGAGCTCATATGACGGGTCTGGGTCAGCCGTTTTCGAACCCGCTGGAGCATCTATAGCATGAAGAATAAAGCATTCGTACTCGGCCTTGATGGCGTTCCGTGGCGATTGATAGAGCAGTGGACAGAGCAGGGAGAGCTACCCAATTTCGAACGTGTCATGCGGGAGGGTGCGGCAGGACCATTTGATAGCACGCGGCCCGCGACTACACCAGTAGCTTGGCCCTCAATCTCTAGGGGAGTCCGGGCTGATAAACATGGCCTCTACGGGTTCCACAAACTGAAAGAGAACTACAGCCACAAGATGAACACCAGTAACGATATCGATACACCCCCGCTCTGGGAGATGGTGTCGCCGTCCATTGTGGCGAATGTTCCAATGACATACCCCGCGAGTGAAATCGATGGGACAATGGTAACTGGGATGATCGCACCGCAAAAAAATGATCAGTTCACGTACCCACCTGAATTCAACTCAGAGCTTGAAGAGGAAATCCCTGAGTATCAAATAAGTATCCCATGGGGAGAGTACGCAGATAACAAACAAGAGTTTCTCGCAGAGTTCGGCCGACTCATCGATGCACGGCGAAAGCTCATGCGTCTATTGATGAACCGGTCGACCGATTGGGAGCTATTCTTTTTTGTCTACACTGGCCCAGACCGTCTCCAACACCTCTTCTGGGGGGAGGATGTGATACTTGAGCATTACCGAGAACTGGACGACATTCTCGGAGAAACAATGAACTATGTTTCAGAGGTTGGTGGCAACCTCTACATCGTTTCCGACCACGGGTTTGGGAAAACCGACCGTCAAATACACGTCAACCGCTTACTCCAAGATGCAGGCTACCTCGCAGAGAAGGAGCTATCCGGGACGCGTGGACTGCTTGCGCGACTTGGTGTTGAGCGATCAGACATCACAAAGGGACTCGCAAAGTTCGGCCTCGAAGAGGATCGGATGCTCTCACTGTTTCCTCGTGGGTTGGTTGACAGCGTCGCACAAAAAATGCCGGGTGATCACGCGCTGTACGATGTGGATTTCGAGAACACGGCTGCATTCCTCCACTTCTCCGGGGCGGTCTATATCAACGACACCGAGAGATTCGAGGATGGTATCATTGACCCTGCTGACGCACCAGCGCTCAAGCGTGAGTTGATTACGCTGTTTGAGACTGCTACTGACCCAGAAACAGGCGAAAAACCACTGGAAGTATACGACGGCGATGAGCGGTTCCCGACAGATGCGGCTTCTCCAGACTTGATCCTCTCCGGGAAACAGTATTACATGCTGAACAATCAACTGGACGGTCAAAGGTTCTCTAACATTGTGGGCTGTGCAGCAGGGCATGAAAGCGAGGGCATTTTCCTCGCATGGGGATCCGCTATTGAAAGCGGCGCCACCCCGAATGATGCGACGGTGTATGACTTCGCACCGACGGTTCTCCATAGCCTCGGTAGGCCGGTTCCCGAGATTTCTGATGGGCGCGTACTCAGCGAAATATTCGCCACAGGCTCCAAGCCAGCAACGGAATCCGTCGAAACGAAACGCTACACAGGCGGGGACTCTGCCGTCGACATTGATGACAACTTCGATGATGTCGAGGATCGACTGAAAGAGCTGGGGTACCTGAATTAATAGAAGACCCGCAAAATGCACGTACTCAATCTTGTTAATGTGGAGAAGCCATTTATCGAGTATCAGCTGCAGGCGCTACAAGAAGAGGGAGTCGACTGCACGACACTGATGGTTCCTGGAAGAGAAGGTCAGGGAGACACGCGTTCGATGATGGATTATCTTCGGTTCTGGCCTCGCGTCTACCGAGAAATTGACGACAAATATGATCTTATCCATGCAAATTATGGCCTATTGGGGCCGATGGCAGTCACTCAGACCGACCTCCCTGTGGTTATGACGCTCTGGGGTACTGATCTCTTTGGATCGTATGGTTGGGTTAGCAAAGTCGTTGCGCCCTACTGTGACGCTGTCATCGTCATGTCCGAGGGCATGGCTGCCGGGATCGATCGGGATTGTGATGTTATCCCTCACTGTGTCAATTTCGACCGCTTCCAGCCCAAATCTCAACTGGAGGCTCAGCAAGAGGTTGGGTGGGATGATGATGCCTATCATGTGATTTTTCCCTACAAGGCTGACCGGGAAGAAAAAAACTATACGCTAGCAAACCGTGTTGTCGAGACCGTTGATAATATCCTTGATAAACGTGTTACTCTGGAAGTCGTCTGGGGCGTCTCCCATGATACCTTCCCAGACTATCTGAACGCGGCGGACTGTCTGATCATGACTTCGGAATATGAAGGTTCTCCAAACGTAATCAAAGAAGCACTGGCTTGTAATCTGCCCGTTGTGAGTACCGACGTTGGCGATGTGAGCGAACGACTCGATGGCGTATCTCAATCCTCGATATGCACTTCTGAGGCAGAACTCGTTGGCGAACTCGTCTCGATACTCAGGCAAGGCGACCGGTCGAATGGCAGAGCGGCAGTCGAAAACCTCTCGTTAGAGTGGATGAGCCAAGAGATACTCAATGTGTACGAACGCGTGCTTGATACTTCCACTAGCGAAGGGGGTTCCTCGGTCGGCCTGATGCAGGGATGAATTCACGAACATAACCGCAGTAAACATGGATAGTACCAATCTGCTGGTTGGCGATCACTCGACGTCTTCACTTGAGACATAGTACAGATTGAACTCCCCATTAGAGAGCACTCGATTAGATTGGTAACTGGTATCGAAACGCCGTATTCCAGATTCCTGATAATTTATTTCATCGTAAACCTGTGTTTGCTTGACGACATCCCGTTTTGAGAATGCGGCGTGGAACTCGCTATCTGGGTAAGTCGCTGATGGCTGCCCGTCGTTTACTGCTGATGAATTAAGCGTCCCGCCCCCGGCACCGACGAAATCATATGTCGTACTCTCGGCGGTACCATACTTTGCATCACCGTATCGGGATGCCTGGGAACTAAGGGCAGCAAGCGGGAAGCCATCGGCTCGCGTTTCGAGTGCTGTATTGTAACCTTGAATCTCCTGCTGTGACACATCTGGCGTAGCGATATAGATAAACGGTGATCCAAACGCTGTCAACACCGACAGCACAAGACAGACCGCGAGTACTGTCCCGATCGCTGGCCTCCCAAATGGAACACCTTTGTCGATCCAATATGAGAATCGTGCGATTGCCATCGCTCCGAGTATCGTTAACAGGACATACATGAAGCCGAGCTGCCGGAAGGACATCTTCGGCTTCCCGAGGAAATAGAGTCCAAATAGGGTTACCAGTGGCACGAACGCGATCCCAAAATACAACAATATTTTCCGTATATCTCGGTTCACCCGCAGCCGGTCAGAGCGTACTAAGACGAAGTACACAAACGCAACAGCTCCAATAATTGCACTCACGAGGAACATCTTCACAAAGAGTTCGCTTAGGCTGCCGCCGACGGCTGTGAGCGACCCTCCTCGTTGTGCGACTGTCGAGGTTGCACCGATGTCGCTACGGTACAGGTTCTGTACTGTCAGCGACGCTTCGCGAGCAACGATATCATGTGCGAAGACCCACGTGGTGACGAGAAGACCCAGAATTGCTGTCTGAAAATACAGTGGTTGGTGGGTATCCACCCAACTACGCGAATCAAACCGCCGCGTGATGAATTGTGCCCCACAAATACCACCGAACAACAAAACCACGTTCACCGCATGCTGGATGTGGAATAAGACGATACCCATACTCAGAATAGACAGCATGACTGCAGTTGACTTCGTCCTCAATAGAGTCTCATCTTCTGAACTCCGCAAAAAGAGCACAAGTGAAAACAGCAATACAGGGATATAAAATAATGCCAGTGAGTTTGTGTGTGGAAGGAGGTGCGTAGCGACATTGTTGATCGGCAAAACGAACCAGGACACGATTGCTCCGAATCCCATAGCACGTACATCTCCCGTAATAAGACCGGCTGTAAGCGGAACAAATACCAGAAAGGCAGCGAATAGGCCAACTGTCGTCACTAGCAGTGATAATCTAATCGAGATACCAGTAAACCGTCCAACTGCTAGTGATAACGAATGATATCCTGGGTAAAAAAGCGAGTGCGGATCCATCGCCCCGCTTGCGATATCTCTCGTCCAACCCAGGTGCGTGAGCGAGTCAGCGGCACCGAAAAAGTTGTACCCGCGAAGTATCGGCATAGCTACAATAGTCATCATCGCCATTCCACCAAGTACCATTGCTATCGTGGTTAGATTTCCGCTGGTTCGCATAACGATAACTACCGTTGCAATCAACAGTGCTCCACCCAACAGTGCCCAAACTAAGACCGGGGTTCCCCTATATATTGACACCTCGTAGCCAGTCGCCGGGGCTGAACGAGCGATGACCACCGCAGCCGCGACTGCGAGGCACCCCAGTGCTAGTAGAAACTCAAGCCCCCGACTGTCAGTTCGAACTGTGGACTCGCGCATTTTCTATATCACGGCTATCGGCTAGCAATATTGCTATACACCAACTAATCGCTAGAGCCTTCGTTAATACGGCTACACCCCTGCAAGCATCAAGTGAGGTCTTCGATACTCTCAGTTTGTAGAGCTGCCGAAGTAGCCTTTAGTTGACTCGTCATGGGGTACTCTGGGAGTGTGAATTACTCCACCCTACCCGTTCACGGCTTGGGACGTTCGCTGCTTGATGATGTCGTCAGAACTTGGAGAGTTCTGCGTGCTAACCAGACGTCTGCGACTTCGGGTGCTGGGACTTCCTGTTTCTACGACGCACGTTGCAGATACAGGTGTATCCGCAGGGAGCGCAATCTCCATCGGCGGTACTGCGGATTAAAATTAGGTTATGTGTGTATGACGCTGCTTCCAGAGTATTACAGAGAACATAACTAATGGGATAATCAAGCTTACATTTTGTATGGTAGGATGGTGCTGCAGATGGGCTCAGTTGTGATCTCGGTAGATGCAGAATTGGGATGGGGATTTCACGATCTTGAAAACCCGCCCACAGACCGGGTGGAAGCTGGACGGGAGGGATGGAACCATTTGCTCAATTTATTTGATGAGTATGATGTTTCGGCCACCTGGGGCGTTGTCGGACACCTATTTTTAGACGAGTGTGATGGCGAACATCCGCACCACCCAACACCAGCGGATTGGTTCATACGCGAGCGGGAAGACTGGGCGTCCCGTCGAACCCTCCTCTTTGGGGATCAATTGATAGATCGACTCTTGAATGCCGATGCCGACCATGATGTGGGGTGTCATATGCACTCACACGTCGTTTTGGATAAAGAGTGGATTACACCAGAAATAGTCCGTGCAGAACTCGAAGCCGCGATCGAAGCCGGCAAAAAAAGGGGAGTCGAATATGAATCATTTATTTTTCCGCGTAACGTCGTTGGCTATCGAAAGTTGCTAGCGGAGTATGGCTTTACTACCTACAGAAGCCAGCCGCCCAGTGGATTAGGCTGGTCGATTTCGAAACTTGTCGCACTCGCTGCCGCTGACCGGGTTCGACTTGTCGAACCATCGGTAGACGAATATGGGTTAATCAAAATACCACCCTCACTATTTCTATTTGGGATCCAAGGGCCCATTTCTTCAGCTTTCGAATCAGTTTGGACTGATCCGATAGTTAGACTGACAAAAATTGGCATCGACCGAGCAATCCGCGAAGACAGTCTCTTTCATATCTGGCTTCATCCGAATAACCTCAGCACGTCCCAAGATGTAAAACGGATGCGGGCGATTCTCAAATATATTAGCAGGCGTCGGTCTGATTCGGAACTGGCTGTCGAGACGATGGCCGATGTTGCCAACCGGATCAGGCAATCGAAGAAACTCAAAATGAGTGGCTCACACTAGATTGATTCGCTACATACATTAAGCCGCGCAAACTTTTGAGTGGCCCCACCCTCTACTAAACGAATGTATCCACATGGCCATTTCCTTACCGTTGCCCTCCCTCTTTGCGTATACTCGATAATCCGGTATCAGCGGCTTCCACGTGGACATACACTGGTAGTAATTTTAGTTGCAACACAATTGCCAGATGTAATAGATAAGCCTCTCGCCTGGACTTTTGATGTGCTTCCAAGCGGCCGGATGTTTGCTCATTCGCTTGTTATTGCGATTCCCGTTCTCACAGTTGTCTGTCTGGTTGCTACCTACCGTGGGTTTGGCCGTTCAGCTGGACTCTTTTCGGTGGCGTATCTCTCACATATCGCAGGGGATTTTTATCCAGTTATCTGGCTGGGAACTGATTACTATTCCTTCCCAAACCTCTTTTGGCCATTGCTTGCTGCAACCCCAGACGAGAAGACTTCACTCGCCGCGTATTTACCATCTGACGTTACCTCATTCGTGCTTCCGCTCAGTGTTTTCGTCCTTATTATGGGCTATATTGCGGTTGATTTTGTCCGCTATCCTCCACAATTTCTCAGAGAGATCCTGGCTAGCGACTCATCGTAATACCCCTGTCTGGAAAATTTGAATCCTTCCTCTCGTCATACTTTGATTCTGGCATGGTGTGTTGAAGCGGGCGGGCTTGTCTTACTGTTGAAGCGGGCGGGCTTGTCTTACTAGACAGCCGCCCGCGTCAGTATAAAGCCGATCCTACCGACCAACAGCGGTGGCGTGCAGCATTCAAAAAAGGGAACGCTGAAAACAACTGGCTATCGGATCGTCGTGATTGATCAGAATACGCAGGTGATCAAAACGAACCAGAAGGGTGTTGATTCCCGGTGAATGCCTGCCCGAGACCCCCAGTCTCGGGCGGACGAACCTCGATTACTCTGTTAGGCGCGATCACCGACGACGGTGACCGCTTCAGTTCTTTCGTGGAAGAACGATTTACCGCCAGGGTGGCGGCGCATTTTCTGCGTGCGCTTCAACAAGAGTTCGGGGAGACATTGGTGATATCTTGGATAACGCGCCGTATTTCCCAGCGAAGCATCTCAAGAAACAGGCCGACATTCGCGGCCTGCTTG
>Ga0209965_1000727_pt1 | contig 11607 bp, 9 predicted proteins | sample SalPon2_B_H2O_MG_FD_185707 | JGI IMG/M metagenome (GOLD analysis project Ga0209965, IMG submission 185707) | Salt pond water microbial communities from South San Francisco under conditions of wetland restoration - Salt Pond MetaG R2_B_H2O_MG... | ecosystem: Environmental > Aquatic > Non-marine...
GCCACACAGGGAGTGTCGAGCACCTCGTCGTAGTTCGGGTTGACGGGGACCGTCTCGCCGTCGAAGTCTGCGAGCAGATTCGACGTGACGGCCCGACCGACCGCACCCTCGCGGGCCGTCGCGCCGACGACCGCGACCCGATCCGGGTCGAACAGTTCGGTGAGCGTACCCATCGATTTGAGATACAGAGAGGATCGGTTTAACAACCGTGGAACGCGGCGCGCCGGATAGATCGATCGTGAACATCTGGGGCATCGTGGTAGTGAATACGCACGTTTTATACTGATATTTACTCGGTCGCCGCCCCCGCGTCATCGGTGGATTCGGATCCGCCGTCGGTTGCTGCCCCGCCGTCGGTCGCTCCCCCGCCGTCGGTCGCTCCCCCGCCGTCATCAAGCGACTCAACCGGGTCATTTGTTGCGGGAGGCTCGCGGGTTGCGGGAACCGAGATCGTCACCACGTTTCCCGCCTCGTGGGTGTCGAACGAGAGCCGGCCGTCGGAGCGATCCGCGACCCAGTAGACGAGCCAGAGACCCATCCCGGCCGTGTGGCGGAGGTGGTCGACCTCCCATCGGTCCGCGATCACGTGCCGCTCCGTCGGGGGTACCGGCGGACAGTTGTCGGCGACGGCGACCGTCACCGTCGTCTCCGTGACGGTCACGTCGACGTGGGCGTTTGGCTGGCCGTCGGCGTGTCGCACCGCATTTTCGACGAGCTCGGCGATCGCATCTTCGAGTTCGGGAAGCGCAAGCGCGGTCGCTCCGGGCGGACAGGCACTAGATATCTCACCCGCCGGATCGAGTGCGCGCGCCGCGTCGACCGCGCGTCGTACTGCCGGCTCGACAGCGACCGGCCGCGGCGCGCGCTCGCGACACAGTAGGTCGATCACGTCCCGTTGCTTCTCGGCAGTCATAAGCAGCCCCGTCGCCGCGCGACGGATTGTCTCGACGTCTGTGTGAACCGACGACACGTCGACTGTACGTGTCGAAGACGCTCGATCGGCGATACGCGAGGCCGTCCCCAAGACGACGTTCATCTCGTTGCGGATGCTGTGTCGGAGGAGGTGGTCCATCACCGCAAGCTGTCGGTTGCGTCGATACTCGTCGGTGACGTCTCGGAGAACGCCGGCGATAGCGACCACTTGGCTGTGTTCAACCACCGGTTCGGCGGGGACACGAAGCCACCGGACCTCGTCGTCGGGGCGCTCGATCCGATAGTCTACCTGAGCGGATTCGCCCGCCGAGAGCCTGGTCATCGCTCGGTCTATCTGTGGGCGATCGTCGGCGTGGACGAGCTCCAAGAGTCGTCGCGGTCGGCGGCGGACCGCCGCAGGATCGAGTCCAAGCATCGATTCGACGGGGCCGTCGACGTACTGGAGTCGCGACCAGTCGGGAGCCGCGATCCACGAGACGTCCGCCGAGCAGTCGGCAAGCGTCTCGAGCGGGTGCGTCGACGCTGCTGACTCTGCGGGTCGCACCCGGGCGAGGACACCATCGACCGGCTCGCCAGCGGTAGGGTACAGTTCGCCGCGGAGTCGCCGCCACTCGCCGGCGGCGGTCTGGTGTCGGTACTCGACGGCGACGCCACCGGTGACGCCGGTCGATGTGTACCCGTCTTTGTCGTTGTCGGTCTCCACGGCGGGGTCGACTACGTCGTCGACGGTTCGATTGGCACCGGCTACCGTCTCGAGAAGTTCGGTGACGAGCGCACGAAGCGACGGCTCGTCGTCGGGATGCACCCAACGGAGCGCGTCGGCACCGACGAGCGCCCCCGCGTCAAAGCCGATCAAGCCGGCTGCCGTCTCGTTGAGGTACCGGTATCGCAGTTGGGCGTCGACTACGGCGACGCCATCCCGTGTGAGATCGCAGAAGGCGCGAGTACCGGACGAGATGGGCATACCGCGACGGTCAACGAGCGGGGAAGTTAACGATATGCCCCCAAGAATCACTTATGAGAATTAAAGCGCGTGAACGGCCGATAGCTGCGGGGCGGCGACGACCGGCGACCGACCTGAGGCGGCGTGGTCAGTCCGCGGAGACGCCGACGGCGTCGAAGCTTGACGAGGCGGCCTCGTCGGTCTCGACCGCGAGAGAGACACCGGCGTCAGAGAGCGAAACAGTCGCCTCTGAGACCCCACGGGAGTACTCGGCCGCGTGGTCGCCGTCAGGATCGAACCGGACCCCTTCGGTGAGGAGCGGGGTCGCGTTCAACTGCTCGACCTTGCGGTAGGCCGTCGAGAGCGCGAGGTCACAGGCATCCGCGATCTCGCTCGTGGTCATCGGGTCGTCGACCGCCGCGAGGATGGCCCGGCAGTCGGGATCAGAAAGCGCGTCGAAGGCGGTTTCGAGTGCCTCGTCTGCTTCGGTCATCGTCGATGATCCCTTCGGGCGGGGGGAACGCTTCATACAATATACGAAGTCGTCTGTCCCCCCGAGTGTGGTCCCTCCATATGCGGGGTGTTTTATACCTCTCGCAGGGGCGTCAGCGTTTTGCCCCGGCGGAGACAGAGTCGATCGATGGGAGCCGGCATCAGAGCGGAGGTGTCGCTGCCCGCGTCGTCTCCGTCGCCGTTCGACGGGGTACTCGACGGATCGACGCCCGTCTACAGCGTGCAACGAACGCGCCGATCGGTCGAGCCAGAAGGCGATGGGGGGAGCAAAGAGACGGTCGTGATCGAGTTCACCGCGTCCACAGACCTCCGCTTGCCGGAGCATGTCGAGACAGTGTTCGACTACGGTGAGAAGGCAGCGTACCGGTTCGAGGCACCGTGCGTCTCCGAGTCACCGTTCGCGACGCTCGACCGACACGGCGTCCCGACGGCGGACGCCATCGTCCGTGATGGGCGGCTACTCGTGACATTTCACGCCACAGACCTGCCGACGCTTCGTCGCGTGCTCGGTGAGCTCCAGGAGTCGTGTGCCGACATGCAAGTCGTCCGGCTCCTCCAGTCGTCGTCGACGCCCGAGGAGAGCGATCTCGTTACCGTCGACCGCAGCGAACTGACTGAACGGCAACGTGAGGTGCTCGCAACGGCGTACGAGGCAGGCTACTTCGACCACCCGAAGGGCGCGAATGCAAGCGAGGTCGCCGCTACCCTCGACATCGACCGCTCGACGTTCACCGAACACGTCGCCGCCGCCCAGCGGAAACTGTTCGCGGCGATGCTCGGATGAACCGGATTCCGTACCGGTGAGAACTCGGACCGCGTTTGATGGGGGTACACGGAACGTATTGTGTATGACTCGACCGACGCACACGTTCGTCTGCTCCGAGTGTCGTCGCTCGTTCGAGGTCGACGACGGCATGCGCGAGGCGCTGCTCACCTCCGGCTGTGCGCTCTGTGGAGCGCCGGTCGTCGCAACCGATCTCAGTGCCGGCTCGACGGCAGCCGAGTGAGCGAAACGCGGCCCGGTCCCCGGTAGCGGACGCGCCGGTGGAGTCTCGTGTGGTTTATGCTCTCGGGTGTCGACGTGTCGAGTATGACGACGAAGCGCGAGGCAGAGATGTCGGCTACTGCGGTCGATGGGTTTCTCGGCCGCCACGAGACCGGCGTCCTCGCTCTCGCCGACGCGTCGGTCCCGTACGCGATCCCGATATCGTACGGCTACCACGAGGCCGACCGCGAGGTGTACCTCCGATTGGTGTCGACCGTCGACAGCGAAAAGCGTGCGTTCCTCGGTGCTGACCCCGCCGCGCGACTCGTTGTATCCGAAGAAGACGATGAGTCCTACGCCAGTGTCGTCGCGACCGGAACGCTCGAACAGGTCGACCCCGCCTCACTCTCTCCGGAGGACATCGTCCAATACGGTGAGACTCGCCGACCACTGTTCGAGATCTGGGCCGACGACGTTCCCGACCTCGACATCGATCTCTACCGGCTTGATCCCGACCAGCTTAGCGGCCGAACGGTCGTCCTCGAAACCGACACAGAATTTTGACCGCGGGGACTATTGCTCGAGCAGCCCGCCGGAACACTCTGAGAAGTCGTCAGGAGTGACAGCCGTCGTACACACCGGACACCCGACCGCTAGCATCGTCTCGCGCATCTCGGCGTTCACCGCTATTGTCTGTCCGCAGCCGGGACAAGAAAACGTGTGGGTGGTCACGGTACGGCCTCGTTATACGATGGACGCGCCCCGTGGTATAAAGCCCCGCGATCGGTGCGACTGACTCACCGGCAACTCACTCCCCTCGCGGGATCGCGGCCGCACCTGCTGTGAGAAACACAACGGCGAGCGCGACGAGCAGGAGCAGCTCGTCCGCCCACCCGCCCGACCCAGACGTGATAGCCCGGGTGCCGCGCGCGAAGTAGGTCAGCGGTGAGGCGGCCATCGCCGGGCGGAACCACGCCGGCAGCAGCGTCGGCGGAACGAACGTCTCGGATAAAAAGAGCAGCGGCAGCGCGACCGTGTTGCTGGCGGCAATGACACCGTCCTGTGAGTCGGCGACGGCACCGAGGATCGCGCCGACACCACAAAAGAGCGCGACGGCGACGGCAACGAAGACTGGTAGGGCGGCGAGTGCCGGCGTGAGAGCGAGCGTTGCGTCGGTCACGGCAAGCACCAATCCGAGGATCAAGAGGCTCGCCGCGCCGATAATCGCGACGTTGACCGCGGCGTGTGCGAGCAGCCACTCAACACGCGAGAGGGGCGTGGTCGCTAGCTTCTCGAAGCGACCGCCGTCGCGGTGGCGAGCGATCTCGGAGCCGACCCGCGAGAGCGGCGTGAACAACACGACTACCGCGAGGTAGCCAGGGATGTAGTAGCCTGCCGGCTCGGCGAAGAGGCCGCCACCGGTCGGCTGTGTCCTGACGAGTGCGCCGAAGATGACCACGAGTATCACCGGGAAGAAAAATGTGAAAAACACCGCAGTACGCCGGCGGAGGAACGACCGACTGGCGGCACGCGCCTCCGTCGCGATGCGAGCGGCACGACTCATCGCGCCCCTCCGTCGCCGCGGGAGCCGCTGTGTGGTCGTACCCCGTCATCAGTGCGTGACCCGCTATCGGTGTGTGACCCACCGTTACTGGATGTCCCGCCGTCGGCGCGCCGCTCCGCATCGGTGAGGTCGGTCGCTGATCGTGGTGAGTAGGTCTCGCCGGTAAGCCGGAGGTAGACGTCCTCGAGTGACGGCTCTGCCCAGGTCAGTGAATCGAATCCGACTCCGACGGCAGCGAGCGCGTCGACAACAGATCCAATCTCGACTGGGTCGATCCCACAGATGCGTAGACCGTCGGTCGTCGACTCGACGGTCGCCCCATCGACCGCGTCGGCGACCGCAGCCGAGATACCGTCATCAACGGCTGGAGGATCGCCGTCGGTAGGAGCGTCGTTTGTCGTTACCGAGTCGCCGGTCGTCACCGAGTCGTCGTCCGTGGTGCACTCACTGGGCCGCACGGCGGTCGGGTCACGCAGCGCGATTTCGAGTCGGGGGCGACCGGCGTGTTCGGCGATCAGCTCCGCCGGCGGACCGACAGCGACGACGTCGCCGTCGCGCAACAACATGACGCGGTCAGCGAGTCGTTCGACCTCATCCATCGCGTGGCTGGTGAGGAAAACCGTGGTTCCGTCGGCCGCGAGTCGCGCGATCAGCTGGTGGAGTGCACGGCGGCCGGCGGGGTCTATTCCAGTCGTCGGCTCGTCTAAAAAGAGCAGGTCTGGATCGTTGACCACGGCGGTGGCGACGCACGTTCGGCGCTGTTGCCCGCCCGAGAGCGTCTCGTACCAGGCGTCTGCATCGGCCGACATGCCGACATCAGCAAGTACTGACTCGGTGTCGCGGGCGGCGTCGTAGAGCCCACCGTAGTAGTCGACGAGCTCTCGAGCCGTGAGCCGTGCCGGCGGGTCAAACGACTGCGGAAGTAGCCCGACGCGTCCCGCATCAACAGTTGTCGGCGGGGCACCGAAGACGCGAACCGTCCCCTCAACGTCCGTGGTTCCGGTGAGCGCCCGGACTAGTGTCGTCTTACCGGCACCGTTCGGGCCGATGAGCCCGAACACCTCACCGGGCTCGACTGCGAGATCGACGCCCGCGAGCGCGTCGACGGCACCGTACGACTTCCGAACGCGCTCGCCGACGACTATCGGCTCGGCGGCTGTGTCCGACTCGGTCGACGCGGCCGCCGTGTCGGCCACCCCCTGGTTCATACAAAGGCTCGTCTCTCTGCGCGCCTAAGGGTTGCTCTTCGGCGGTGTTCGGCGCCGGTCGCGGCGACCGCGCCGGCCGGTCCGGTATCCATAAACGACGCGACGCCGACCGAACGAGTATGCACTACCACGAGGCGGCGAACTTCTTGTTCGACCTCCGTCGCTTCTCGGTCAAGCCGGGTACCGAGCGGGTCGAGGCGCTGCTCGACCGACTCGACCACCCGGACGCGGCGGTGCCGTGCGTACAGGTCACGGGGTCGAACGGCAAGGGGAGCACGGCCCGGATGACGGAGTCAGTACTCCGGGAGGCCGGCTACTCCGTGGGGCTGTACACCTCGCCGCATCTGTCGTCGCTCACCGAGCGGGTCCGGGTCGACGGCCGGCCGATGACCGAGTCGGCAGTCGCCGCGTTCGTCGAGCGGGTCTCACCGTGGCTAATCGAGCAGGCTGCCGAGGGCGAGCCGCTCACGTTCTTCGAGGTCGTGACGGCGATGGCACTCCACGAGTTCGCGCGTCGTGACGTCGATGTCGCCGTCCTTGAGGTGGGACTCGGTGGGGAGTACGACGCGACGAGCGCGGTGGACCCCGTTGCGACCGCCGTGACCAACGTCTCACTCGAACACACAGCGGTCCTCGGCGACTCGGTGGCCGAAATCGCACGGACGAAGGCGCGTATCGCGGCGCCTGACGCACCGATGGTGACCGCTTGCACGGGTGAGGCGCTCGCGGTGGTTCGTGAGGTCGCCGCTGCGGCCGGCGCTCCGGTGACGACCGTAGCCGGTCCCGGTCGTGACCAAGACGGTGACGGCAACCACAACGGCGACAGCGACGGCGACGGCGAGGAGGGGCCAGCCATCGTCGCACACTACGAGGGTCGGGTGAGTCGCACAGACTCCCAGGTTCGGTTCGATGGAACGTCAGCGGGGACGTATCGGATTCCGCTCGTGGGCGAGCACCAGGCCACGAACGCGGCTATCGCGGCCGCGCTAGCCGACCAAACGGGTCGGGTACTCGAAGATGACAGCAGCGATGACGAGACAGAAGTCGTTGAACAGTCGCTCACAGCGGGGTTGGCGCGGGCGACGTGGCCAGGGCGATTCGAGCCTGTTCGGACCGCCCCGCTCACGATCCTCGACGGCGCACACAATCCGGCGGCCTGTGCGACGCTGTCGGCGACACTTGCCGAGTACGACTACGACGAGCTCCACCTCGTCTACGCTGCGATGCACGACAAGGACCACGTCGAGACGGCCGCGGCCTTACCGTCGGCCGCATCGGCGATCACGTGTCGACCAGCACTCAACCGCGCCGAAGACCCGGCTGTGCTTGCCGCCGCACTCCGCGACGCCGGGCTCGACGACGTCTCGATCGGCGATGACGTCACCGACGCCCTCGCGACGGCGACCGATCGCGCGAACGCGGACGACTGCGTACTAGTCGTCGGCTCACTGTTCGCGGTCGCGGAAGCGCGGGCCGCGGTGACCCGGACGGTGACGCCGCGGTCCGTCGACGGCCCGACGGCGGCGAGACGGGCCCTCGAACGAAGCGGAGTGCCGCAAGCAAGTGCCGACCGAGCTACGGTGGGCGTCGACCATCGGGTGTGTACACTGCGTCTTCGTGGGGACCGCGCCGACCGCGTTGCGGCAACGTTTCGCACGGTGGGCGGCGAGGCGGCCATCGGTGGACTCGGTGCCGACCCAGACGGGAGCGGTGTCGACGGCGGCGGGGGCGGTGATGGCGAGCAATCGCCGGTCACCCTGGCTGGGTCCGTCGCGACGTTTCACGCGCTGTGTGGCCGACTCGAGGCCGCCGGCGGTGGACTCGCCGGGGTTGCTGGGGACCTCCGGGAGAGCCTCGGTCTCGACGAGCGGAACGCCCAAGACGAACACGACCCGGCTGACTCGACCGCTCCAACCGACGCCACCAGTCCGACCGGCTCGACTGAAGCCGCTGACCCAACCACTCCGGCCGTAGAGTATCCCTGGGAGCGCGGGACCGCGATTATGGGCGTGCTCAACGTGACGCCCGACTCGTTTCACGACGGCGGGCGCCACGAGGAGCTCGCGGACGCGGTCACCGGCGCGGAGGCGATGGTCGACGCCGGCGTCGACGTGATCGACGTCGGCGGCGAGTCGACGCGGCCGGGAGCTGACCCCGTTCCCGCGGCCGAAGAGATTGACCGTGTGGTACCAGTGATCGAGGCGGTGTGTGGGATCGACGCGGTCTCCGATGGGGATATCCTCGTCTCTGTGGACACTCGAAAGGCAGCCGTCGCAGAGGCCGCGCTCGCCGCCGGTGCGGACATTATCAACGATGTGACCGGACTCGAGGACCCGCAGATGCGCGAGGTCGTCGCCGCAGCAGGGTGTCCCGTGGTGGTGATGCACAGCATCGACGCGCCCGTCGACCCGACGAACGACCCAGAGTACGGCGACGTGGTTGACGACGTGATCGCCGACCTCCGCGAACGACTCCTCCTCGCGGAAGTGGCCGGGATCGACCGAGAGCGGGTGATCCTCGATCCCGGGATCGGCTTCGGGAAGTCGGCCGACGAGAGCTTCGAACTGCTCGGGCGCACCGACGAGTTCCGGGCGCTCGGCTGCCCGATACTGATCGGCCACTCACACAAGTCGTTTTTCGACGCGGTCGGCTGTGCCCCGGACGAGCGCGAACACGCGACCGTCGCTGCGACCGCTCTCGCCGCCGAGCGTGGCGCAGACCTCGTCCGCGTGCACGACGTCGCCGAGAATCGTGCCGCCGTGGACGTGGCCCGTGCGGTGAGCGACCCGGACGCGACCGAGTGACCGGGCCGCGGACGGCAGCGTTTTGCGTCGGCGCCACGTCAACGCGGACGTATGGTCCGGCGTCTGCTGCTCGGCTGTAGCGCGGCGGGAAGCGCGCTCGTCGACCACCACGTCTCCGGCGACGACACCGCCGTGGTGACCGACGACGAGGCGTGGGTCTCGACGCTGCGGGAGCGGTCCATCGCGGTCGTTGAGGCCGACCCCACCGACCCGTCGGCGTACCCCGACGAGGCAGCGATAGTGGTCGTTGCAAGCGACGACGCGGCCCGAAACCTTGCGGCTGCGACCGCCGCCCGTGATCGGTATCCGGATGCGCTCATCGTCGCACGCGTCGGCGACGGGGCGACGACAGAACAGGCCGACGCACTCGAGTCGATCGCAGACCGGGTCGTCGACCCGACTGCGGCGCTCGCCGACAGAGTGTGTGATGCAATCGGTATCGACGGCTGTGTGAGCAAGGGAGCCGCCTCGGGCGAGGGGTCCGGGTCGACCGACGTCATCGCGCCGGGCGAAGAGGCCGCACCGGGCGAAGAAGCCGCGTCGGGCAAGGAAGGTGTCGGTTCCGCAATCGGTGGCGCTGACGAGCGACCGTCGCGACTGGTCCACACCCTCCGTGGGCTGTCGGGCGACCTCCTCGTCGTCACGCACGACAACCCTGATCCGGACGCCATCGCGAGCGCACTCGGACTGGCACGCGTTGCCGAGGCGGTCGGCGTCGACGCGGACGTCTGTTACGGCGGCGACATTTCACATCAGGAGAACCGTGCACTGGTGAACCTCCTCGACCTCTCGTTACGGACCGTCGGCGGAATCGACCTCGAAGATTACGGCGGGATCGCCCTCGTCGACCACTCACGTCCGGGAATAAACGATTCGCTTCCGGAGGAGACGCCGGTCGATGTGGTGATCGACCACCACCCACCGCGTGGGCCGGTCGACGGGACCTTCGTCGACGTTCGACCCGACGCTGGGTCGGCGAGCACATTGATAGAGGAGTACCTCTCCCGGCTCGGGGTCAAGCCGGACCGGGCGCTCGCCACTGCGCTCCTCTATGGCATCCGAGTCGACACGCGAGATTTCACCCGCGAGGTGTCTGGCCGCGACTTCGAGGCCGCCGCGTCACTGACGCCGCACGTCGACGAGTCTACGCTAGAGCGCGTCGAGAGCCCGAGTGTGAGCCCGGAGACGCTCCGGGTGTTCGCGGCCGCGATCGACCGGCGGGACGTCCGTAGCTCGACGCTCGCGACCTGCGTCGGGGAGATACACGACCGGGATGCGCTCTCACAGGCGGCCGACCGGCTGCTCGATCTGGATGGGATCGACGTGACGTTCGTCTACGGCTACACGGACGGGGTGGTTTACGGGTCCGCGCGAGCGCGCGGCACCGACGTTGATGTCGGCGAACTACTCCGTGACGCGCTCGGGCAGGTGGGTTCGGCGGGCGGACACGCCGATATGGCCGGGATGCAGGTGCCACTCGGGATTCTCGCGGCGGTGCCGGACGAGACCGAACTCGCCGCGGTCGTCAAGGAGTTCGTCAGCGAGCGGTTCTTCGAAGCCCTCGGCGACCTCCCGCCGAGCGCCACGGGTACGATACCGGAGACGCGTGAATCGTCGTATCTGGAGTGACTGACTGGCCCGACGTGACCGGCTGGCTCCCAGTGGTCGTCCGACGGCGCAACCTACATATCCCGCCGCGCCGAACAGTATAGTATGAGCGATGAAATACTCGAGCATCGGCGGCTGCTCATCGCCGGTAGTGGGATCGCCGCGCTCAGTGCGGCGATTTACGCCGCCCGGTCGAACAACGAGCCGCTCCTGATCGAAGGCGATGAGCCCGGCGGCCAGCTCACGCTGACGACCGACGTCGAGAACTACCCAGGATTCGCCGAGGGGATCTCCGGTCCGGAACTCATCTCTGAGATGCGGTCACAAGCGGAGAAGTTCGGCGCGGAGCTGCAAAGCGGGATTGTCGAGGACGTCCAAAGGGCTCCCGAGGGCCACTTCCGGGTTGCGCTCACGAACGGTAACACATACACTGCAGATGCCGTGATCGCAGCCTCTGGGGCATCCGCACGGACGCTCGGGGTCCCGGGCGAAGAGGATCTCATGGGCTACGGGCTGTCGACGTGTGCGACGTGTGACGGGGCGTTCTTCCGTGGCGAGGATATGCTCGTCGTCGGCGGGGGCGACGCCGCAATGGAAGAGGCGACGTTCCTCACCAAGTTCGCGGACACGGTGTACGTCGCACACCGCCGCGAGGAGTTCCGCGCCGAGGACGTCTGGATAGAGCGTGTACGGGACAAAGCCGAGGCGGGCGAGATCGAGCTCCTCACCAACACCGAGTTGACCGCGATCCACGGCTCGGTCGAGGACGGTATCGATCACGTGACACTTGTCGAGCATCCCGACGGACACCCGACGGAGAAACTTGAGGACCCCGAGACCGCAGCGGCGGTCACCGAGTACGACTTCGACGTTGGGGCGGTGTTCTACGCGATCGGACACACGCCGAATACGGCGTACCTGGAAGGAACGGGCGTCGAACTCGACGATGCCGGCTACCTCCTGACGCAGGACGGTCGCGGTGGGAACCAGACCGCGACGGCCGTAGAGGGACTCTTTGGCGCTGGCGACGTCGTCGACCACCACTACCA
>Ga0209965_1000731_pt1 | contig 11578 bp, 2 predicted proteins | sample SalPon2_B_H2O_MG_FD_185707 | JGI IMG/M metagenome (GOLD analysis project Ga0209965, IMG submission 185707) | Salt pond water microbial communities from South San Francisco under conditions of wetland restoration - Salt Pond MetaG R2_B_H2O_MG... | ecosystem: Environmental > Aquatic > Non-marine...
TATAATAGACGACAGCACCCAGTCGCTGTCGAGGCATATTGACGACGTCCGAGAAACGCAGGAGGAGGTAGATGATGCAGTCCGCTTTGTCAACAAACACCTACAAGAGATCCGGCGTCAACAACTTGACAACGCTGATACCGCTGAGAGTATTCAGAAGATAGTCGGCGAGGACCCCGACGCGATAAAAACAATCAGCCGGTATCGGTCGTTCTTCAGGTCTATTCTCAGCCCGAACGACTCCGTTTCTCAGTTGAACTCGCGGTGGCAGGAGCTCGAAAGTGATTTCGAAAATCTCGATACGGATTGGGAGGGGTTCCAGAAACGCCACGGGCTCAGCGAGCAGACGATCGAGGATCTGAAAGCGCTAAGTCGTGAGGGCCAACTCGACCTCGACGAACTCTCGGATGCGAGCGTCAACGAAATGCTGGACGTCTCCGAACTCCGTTCGACGATCAAGGTGAGTCTATAGAAGCCGATGGAGAACCCTGCCAAACGCGCTGAAGCGGCGATGGACGCCTATCGAAGCCACTTTATTGGCGCCGGTGGGCGAGCGGCGCGGAACGTCGCGCACCGCTTCGAAGCTACTGACAACGGCGAAGAGTCAGTTATCGGCTTCCGTGGCCCGTATCTGCAAGCGCTTGACGTGGCGAACTGGAGTACGGAGTCATGGCTCTCGTTCAGCAAGGAGGCAGGGATTCATCCGCTCGTCCGACTCGCGTTCGAGGACATCGGGTTCCGCCGCCTCTATGACTTCCAAGAGCGGAGTGTCGAGACGATACTCGATGGAGAGGACACTGTCATCACGGCTGCTACCGGCCGAGGGAAGACCGAGGCGTGGCTCATCCCAATCCTCGATTACATCCTCAACGCGAACCAGGGAAAACTCGATGCGAGTGGTCCGGATGACGTCAAAGCGGTCCTCACGTACCCGACGAAGGCGCTCGCCCAAGACCAGTTGAAACGCCTGATCCAGTATCTTTACCGGATCAACGCGGAACTCCCGACGAACGACCGCATCACCGTCGGGATCTACGACGGGGACACACCGAGCAATATGTCCTCGCGTGCGGAGGGCTACCTGAATGCGACGTTCAAATACTTCGAGTGTCCGGGCTACAACGACGCACTTGAAAAATGCCAGAACTGCGGAAAGAGTGTTCACGTTCGGAACGCCAGCCAGCGCTACGAACTCGAACCCGAAAAGAAGCAGTGTGTCGACGAGGTTCCCTTGGATTTCCTCCGATTGACGAAGAATGAGATCCTCGAGGAAGGCGTCGATATCCTCCTCACGAATCCAGACACGATCAACCTCAAACTCGTCAACACGAACGCGAGCGACGAACACGACGCGTTCATCTACGAGCCACAGTTCTTCGTCTTCGACGAGGTCCACACGTACGACGGCCTCTTCGGGAGCTATACGGCGACGCTCACGAAGCGTATCCGTGCACTGCGTGAGACGCACGATGTCGACGCCCCGCAGGTGATCGCGAGTAGTGCCACCGTCGAGAACGACGTAGAGCTGTTCCGCCGAATCAGTGGAGCAGCGGGCGTTGCACACGTCGATGAGAACCCTCGCGAACTCGATCCACCGCCACTCGAGACCGTACCCGACACGCTCTACGAGGAGCGGATAACGGTCGCACAGATGCGTCGTGCAGTCCGTGGTGAGAGGCCGTACCCGACTCTGCTCGACTCGTTTGAGCCGTCCATCGATGACGCGAGTGAGATCGACAACGAGAGTCTCGACGAACTGCTCGGTGACGCACTCTTCGAGTACCTCACCTCGGCATCTGAGGATCCGGTCGTACACGCCGTACAGCACCTCCACGAGGAACTCGCCGACGAACCGCGGACGCGCGAGGCGTTTCTCGATGACCTCCGAACGGCATACTCGCTTACTGACACACAGGCGGAGATCGCCCTCGAGAACTTCCGTACGCTCGGTGAGTACTCGGGCTTACTGGAGAACCGCAGTCACCTATTCTCGTGGCCACTCGACGGGTTCTACAGCTGTGCACAATGTGCGGCCGTCTATCGGTCCCCACAGGACTCGTGCGTGGAGTGTGAGTCGGGCGTCGTCACGCGTGCAACGTACTGCCGCCGGTGTGCTGAGGAAGCTCTCGTAGCGTGGTACTGCCCCGAGTGCGATCAACTTGAGTCCTATACGCCGTCGGAGGAGGGGAGTTTCGCGTCGCGAGACGAGCAGTACTGTGGGCGGTGTGATGCCGCGCGCGACAACGAGGTGCGTTTGCTTCGAGTGTCGTTCACGCCCAAACTGGAGTGTCAGTCCTGCGGCGCCGTCGAAGAACGCAGCGTCATCGAGACCTGTACATGTGGAGCGGCAATGACCCGTACTGCCTCCGACGAGTGGACGTGTACGAACCCACAGTGTGGCCGGACCGAAGCCACGAACGCAGGGTGTTCCGCCTGTGGTTCCGAGCGACACGTCCTCCGACGGAGTGACGCGGCCGTCGAGTGTCCCTCCTGCGGGCAGACGCACGACGCCACAGATACCCCACGTCAATGCACGTGTGGACACTCGGTCGCGAACACCCGACTCATCCCTTGGATATGCACTCACGAAGGATGCACGTCTGACTACTACGCGCCGTCGCCGCCGCCGGAGTGCGAGTGTGGTGCAAAGACGTTTGTCAAGAGGGGTCTCTTCGAGGTTTTCGAGAATCATCACTGTACCGAGTGCGATACCGCCGTCCGCCCTGGATCCTCCTGTCAATGTGACGAGCAGGCACTCAAACAACAGGCCGACGCCTTCCAGTCCTATCAAACAGTTACTGCGGACGGACGTATCGTTCCGGTCCGTGACCATACGTCGGTCGTCCCGTGTCGTCATCAGCGACTCGGGTATCGGATCGGACAGCGCTACGACGAACTGGTCCGCAGCCCGAACAACATCGCCGTCACGACTTCTCAGTACTTGCTCCGCGAAGTCGCTGACGACGAAGACTACTCGTCAGCGAAGATGCTGTCGTTCGCCGACTCCCATCGCGACATGAAGGAACTCGGCCGCGACTTCAACGAACCGGAAGTCGAGACACTCCTCGATCAAGCACTCGTTGAGGCCATCCGTACCACCGACGGCTCGTGGCCGACGTTCGACGACGTGCTCACGGAATCGCTTGCGTGCATCGATGCCCTCCACGATGAACTCAGTTCACCACGGGGGCTCCAGGACATCTCGTTCAATCTGAAGGCGCATCTCATCGACCGTGCCCACCGGTTCATGGGCACCGAAGAGGCGATCAGGGACAGACTTCGTCGGCGGGCGATCCCGCACAGCTACACGCAGCGGTTCCGAGAGCGGGGTGGGTCACTCGTTTCAGACGGGCTCGTCGATGTTCGTGTCGATCCGGCGGCGCTCGCGGACCTCGATGATGCCGAGCGTGACCTCCTACGTAGCGTCGTTGAGAACGGCAACGACTGTCCTGCCGACTCACTTGCCGACCGCATTGACGGCCGAGCACGTGACGACGTCATCGGTTCTCTCGTCGATAGCGGTCTCCTCGACGAGGAAAGCGACGACTATATTTCGGTGGCCCCGACGGCGCTCGAGTTGACGCTTGTCGGTGACGCTGACAGCATGCAGTACGAGCCCGAGTCGGGGCGATTCTCACCGTCGTGGCGTAGTCAACTCGGACTCCGCTCACGTGAGGCCGTCCCGTATGGTATCACGCTTGCAGAGCGTGCCGATCCGAGTCATCCGCAGTTCCACCAACGCGCGTACCGCGCCGAGTACTCGCGGGCCCGCATTCTCATCGCGAAAGTCTATCTCGGGATGACAGACAAACGCGAGCGCCGCGAACTCGAGTACCTCTTCCGTGAAGGGAACTATCCACACTTCCTCTCCTCGGGGCCGACGATGGAACTCGGGGTCGATATCGGCGACCTCGACGCGCTCCTCCTCTACGGCGTCCCGCCAAACATGAACGCCTACCTCCAGCGTGTCGGCCGCGCCGGCCGCAGTTCACACTCCTCGCTCGTACACAGCATCAGCCAGCGGAACCCGATTGATTATTATTACTACGAAGAACCAACAGACCTCATCAGTGCGGATCCGAAACCCGTCCCGCTCAACGAACACAACGAGGAAGTCCTTCGTGTCTCCCTCTCGTGGGCCGTCTTCGACTACATCGCAGCGAACTTTGTCGTCCCCTGGGAGGTAGACGGTTGGGGACCGAACGCCACTGTATCAGGTGGTGACGACTTCGAGCGTCGCGATAGCGAGACGGACGATTCCGACTACGGGAAGTTCACCCACTTGATGGCGCTTCCCGTCTCCAAACTCGGCCTCGATACCGATGTCTCGAAGCTATCCGCGCTCGGGACGATCGTCAGCGACAACGAACGGCAGATCCGAAACTACCTGCGATCCCTGCTCGCCTACCAGTACTGTACGGACTGCAGCGCGAAATACGACCGCACGAACACGATCGACACCTGTCGCGTCGAGGGGTGTGAGGGCCAGATTCTCGACGCGCAGGACGAGTTCGGGGACATCGTCGACGAGGCGGTAGCCTCCTTCCAGGAGCGCTACCTCGACCAGTATCGGACGTACCGCGATCGGCTCGTCGAAGAACAGCAGACGTTGAGTCAGGAGCGGATGAACCTCCGACGGGAGAAGCGACGCGCCGGACGCGACGAGGCCGGGCGTCTTCGCCGTCGCGAGAACGTGGTCGCCGAACGGGTCAGCGCACTTCAGGAGCGTCTCGACACGCTCGAGCGACAGTCATACTCCGATTTCCTCCAGAACGCTCGTACCAGCAAGTTCGCATTCACCATGCGGAACGTCTCGAATAACGTCGGGTTGACGCTGGTCACCGAACAGGACGGCGAGTATACTCGCCGTGAGGTCGGTGGGAACTACGGTGGACGGAACGTCCGGATGGCCGTTCAGGAACTCCATCCTGCAGCGGCGTACCTCGACGACGACGAGACGTACGTTGTCAGTCATCTCCGAACGGACGACTTCGAGTCCTCGACTCTCCGCGAGCAAGTCTTAGACGCCGATACGGACGCCGAGAACCTCGCTGAAGAGAAGATCTGTAGTGCGTGCCATACGTCCCATCCACTTTCCGCTTCTGAGTGTCCCTGTGACCACGACGCTCGGTTCAAACGTCGCCGGCTCGTCGCGATGGACAGCGTCGAAGCCCATCGCGACGACCTCCGAATGAGCAAGGGGGGTGACCCAGCCCGAGAACTCTATCAAAGTCCCGAAGAGGAAGTTCAGAACACGTACGCGGAACGTGAGACCTCCGTTCTAGAGTTCGATCCAATGGAGTCATTCAGCGTTCACGATGGAGACGGGACGCCGGTCGGATCGCTTGAGTATGGAGACTATACTGTGCTTACGCACACCAAGAGCTACCGCGCGAAGTACAAGAACGGCGAGACCGATCCACGCCAGACGCTCTTTGAGGTCTGTGGCGAGGAGAACTGCACAGGCATCGTCTATCGCGACGACGAGGGGAACGCGCAGTGCTCCGCGGATCCCGAACACAGCCCAAATCGACGCGGCGCCGACTCCGAGTACGTCCGTCTCGGCTACTCCTACGAGACGAGTGGCGTCCGTGTCTCACTCGATAACGCCGAGCAGTCGCATACGTTCGTCCACGGCCTCCGCGTTGCGCTCCAGTCGCTCGGCGGGGTGAATATCAGGGAACTCGACGAAACGACGGCCGACGATCACGTGGATCTGCTCGACTCTCAGGAGGGTGGTGCGAACGTCGCCAAACTGCTCGTCGAACGCGACGCGGGTGACTTTCGGAATTTTGAACGCGCGATGGAACTGGTCCGGGACCACTTCGTCTGCGACTGCGAGGACGGCTGTCCGCTGTGTCTCTACCAGTACGGCTGTGACGAAAAGAACCAGCCACGGTCGTTCGCGCGTGACAGCGTTCTCGACTACTTCGAACTCGGACTACCGACGATCGCACCGACCGAGACAACTACCGCTGATTCACCAACTACTGATCAATGAGCCACGACACACTCGAGCATGCCGAAGACCTGAAACGCACATACGGCGACCACTATGTCGCCAGTCAAAACACCGCGACGCTCAAGGATGTCATCTCGCGGTACGAGGGTGGGACAGAGCAGTCGCTTCACGATCGGCTCCCCGACTTTATGCGGACGCGTGGTCCGTTTCTTCAGGCGCTTGATCTACCACGGCAGAGCGATACTTCCTGGCAGGCGTTCGCCGAAAGCCGGCCGTCGATCGCCAACGACGCGCCCGACGGCCTCCACGACGACGTCATCCGGACGTTCTCCGAGGCCGGCTTCGAGCGCCTCTACGCGTTCCAAGAGGCCACCGTGAACGCGATGCTTGCCGACGACCACACTCTCGTCACCGCTGGTACGGGACGCGGCAAGACCGAGAGTTGGCTCATCCCCATTCTCCAGTACATCTGTGAGGCGAAAGCTGGATATCACGACGCCGACCCCCAGAGCGTCAAGTGCGTCCTCACGTATCCGACGAAGGCGCTCGCACAGGACCAACTGAAGCGTCTCATCGAGTATCTCTCCACGCTCAACGAGACGCGAACCGGTAGCGACCGAATCACCGTCGGAATTTTCGACGGTGACACCCCGCATAACGACCCTGACGCCTACTCGTACCTCGACACCTCGTTCAGTTATTTTGAATGTCCCTGCACCAACTGTTCGTCTTCGCTGACGGTCGAACGGACTGAGGACGGCTATCGCGTCACGCATGACTCTCCAGCCGAGATGGATGTCGGCCTCGACTTCATCGAACTCACGCGCGAGGAGATCGTCGATGCGGAAGTCGACATTCTCCTGACCAATCCGGATACCGTCAACTATCGGCTGTTCAACATCAACGAACACGACGAACAGGCCGTGTTCGTCACGGAACCGAAGTACGTTGTCTTCGACGAGATCCACGAGTACTCCGAACTGTTCGGATCGTTCACCGCGACACTCATGCGGCGTTATCTCCGGTCCCGTCGTTCGCTGCTTGGGCTTGACGATGACGAGACCGACAATCTTCGACTCGTCGGTGCCAGCGCGACCGTCGAAAACAAGCGTGCGATCTTCCAGCGCATCAATCCCTTCACGGACGCGGATCTCACCGTGGTTGAGGAGGACCCGCGAACGCTTGAGTGTCAACTCCCTGATGATCTTCCTGCTCCACTCGTCGAACGCACCGTCGACCCGGATCGACTCTCCGATACACCCTCGAAGTGGACGCCCACCGAATCCCTCGTCGCGGACGTCATTGGGGAACTACCTACAGATGCCGATTCGGATGAGCGACGGCGAATCGCTGGCGACCGACTCTACGATGTCCTTCTCGACGAGCGTGATGACGACCTCGACATCGTCCGCGCACTCTACACGACGCTTCATGAGAAGGCACAGCGGCCCGCGGATCTTCGGGCGACGCTCACCGAGACGTACGACCTCACCGACGACCAGACCGCACGACTCGTCGATAACTTCGTCACGCTCGGTCAGCTATCCGGTGTGCTTGAAAGCCGGGCTCACCTCTTCAGTTGGCCGCTCGACGGGTACTATACCTGCGTAAACTGTGCCGCCGTCTACGATACGCCACAGTCCGAGTGCGACCAATGCGGCCATCACTTCGTTACGAAACTCGCCTACTGCAACCACTGCGGTGAGGAGGCGCTCGAGTCATGGTTCTGTCCGGACTGCGAACGACTCTCCCCGCTCAACGTCACGTCTGGCGAAGGCCGCTTCGAGTACTTCCAAGACCACACGTGTACCTGCGGAACAGAGACGATCCGGACGGTCTGGCGTCCCTACTACGAGTGTTCAGGATGTGGCGATCGACAGAAGGTCGACCGGATCACTCATTGTCCGGACTGTGACACCGTCATGATCCTCGGCGACGATCAGGACGAACTCGCCTGTCGGAACCCCGATTGTGACGTCACATTGGAGACCGGGACCGAGACCGTCTGTGAGAACTGCCACTCGCACGATCTTGAACCACTCAGTGACGACTCTGTTCTCTACTGTGAAGACTGTGGTGACGCCCGCAAACAGGAGGCCGGCCACCAGTGCAATTGTGGGGGAACGCTCCGCCCGAAGCGCTACCTGGGGTGGTCGTGCAGCGACCCGGATTGTAACGCTGTCTATTTCGGCGATCCGCCCAACACCTGCGACTGCGGGAAACGGCGCTTCGCGCGCACCGGCTTGCTCGATATCAACGCGATTGACCACTGCTCGAACTGTGACACCGACCTTCTGCCGGGCGCCGAGTGTCGCTGTGACGACCCCGCGATCTCGCCGACGGTTCGCGGGTTCCGCGAGTACAAACTCGTCGACGAACTCGGACAGATCCGCAAGCCCTCCTCGTTCCACGGCGCCGTCCCCTGTTATGACCCTCGGAAGACCTATCGGAAGTCCTCGCGCTACGAGTCGATGATCCGGGGCCCCGGGAACACCGCCGTTACGACCGCGCAGTACTTTCTCCGCGAGATCGCAGACGTCGACGATCCGGACTCGTTCCAAGAGGCGAAGATGCTCTCCTTTGCCGATAGCCAGTCGGACATGAAGGAGCTCAACCGGAACTTCACCGAACCCGAGCAGACGCTTTTCATTACGCAACTCGTCGTCGACACGCTCGATGAGGCCAACGACAACTGGGTCTCGCTCGCCGACCTCCAGTCCACGGTCATCAAGCGAGCGGTGGAGTACGAGGATACGCTCACAGAGGGCGGTGGTGGATTGCTAGAAGCCATGACGGGCTATCGACAGTCCGTCGATGACTTCTTAACAGAGGAAGTCGCGGCACGCGTCCTTCGGGGGCGTTACAACAACCGCTGGCGGAGCCGTGACCACCTCCCTTCCGACGGACTGCTTGATGTCAGCCTCGATATCGACTGGGGTGACCTCGATGCAGGTGAGAGAGCCGTCATTGAGGCGTTGAACGAGCAGAGCAAGCAGTACGTCAGTTCGCTTAGTGACGATATCGAGGACGCGGGTCGACACGTCGAATCCCTCATCGAACAGGATGTACTCCGTCGTATCGAGACCGACTCCGGGTATCTCATCGGATTCGACGAATCCTGTGTCCGCTGTACGGCCGTCGACGCGGAGACGCCGATCACGTACGTTCCCGCTACCGAGTCGTTCTACTCAACGCTCGACGAGGTCTTCACTGATCACGACCCGGACCTCGAGACAGTCACGTTCAGCGCTGATTCCGAGGCCCGAAGCGAGTTCACGCATCCTCATTTCGACCTCACAGCCTACCGCGTGAACTACTCGGATCCCTTACTGCTCGTCTCCCGTGCCTACTTCGGCCTCACGGAGAAGGACGAACGCCGCCGCATCGAGTATCAGTTCCGGGAGGGACGCTACCCCAACTTCCTCTCCTCCGGGCCTGCGATGGAAGTCGGGATGGACATCGGTGAGCTCGATGCGTTACTCCTCTACGGCACCCCGCCAAACACGAACTCGTATCTCCAACGAATCGGTCGTGCCGGCCGACAGTCCGGTTCGTCACTCGTCCACTCGATCAGCCAGCGCAATCCGATCGACTACTACTACTACGAACAACCAAACGAACTCATCCAGGCCGAACCCCAGCCCGTCCCACTCAACGAGACAAACGAGGAGGTGCTCCGTATCTCGCTGACGTGGGCGATTCTCGACTATTTCGCTGCCGAATACTGGATCCCGTGGCGTCGTGAGAGCAGCGATGTCGTCGACGAACTCTACTGTGAGGACGACCTCGTCCCGCGGAGTGAACCGCGGCCAAACGATATCGTGACCTTCACCGCACTTCTCGCGAGCGAGAACGAAGCGATCCAGTTCGTCGACGAGGAAGCCCCCCTCCAGACACTCAAGACGGCGTACGAGGCACATCAACCCGAAATTCGCGACTGGCTTGAGGACGTCCTCGGCTTCAGTTACTGTCGTGATTGCGGTCGGAAACACGAGGTCAGCTACGAGGGTCCATGCAGTCGCTCGGAGTGCGACGGCCGTGTCATTTCCGCGGTCGATGCACACGAGGGCGTCATCGAGGAGGCGATGACGGCCTTCATAGACGAGTTCGTCGAGAGCTACTTTGATTTCGAGGACGATATCCTCGACGAACTCGACGAGGTCCAGACACGACTCAACGAACTCAATCTGGAGTCACGTGGTCGGCGGAACCGACGACGACAGGACTCGGATGATCGCGTTGAGCAACGGGACGAGCGTGACCGACTACAGAGTCGAAGCGCGAATCTAAACCAGTATTTGGACCGATTGGATCGGATGGATTACGGGTCGTTCCTCGAGGAGCACAGCACCACGCCGTTCAGTCTCCGTTCCGTCGAGGACACCGTCGAGTACGAACTTATCGGTGAAGACTTCGAGTCCGTGACCGACGATTTGCAGTCTCGATCAATCCGGATCGCGCTCTCCGAACTCCACCCCGGTGCCGCCTATTTACACTCGGACAACCAGCGTTATGTCGTCACCGGAGTGCGAGCCCACTCGTATCAGACTGCCCAACTCGAGAGTCCCGCTGCGATCTGTCCGACATGCGGAGCCGAATATGACCTCGGCGAGGGCCCCTGCGAGGAGTGCGGATCCGACCTCAGACGCCTGAAGACGATCGTCCCCGAACGCGTCACCGCGTACAAGTCCGACCTCGTGCTTGGTCAACTTCCGAACGGGGATCCCCTCCTCCCGACTCGGATATACCAGTCGGATTCGGAGGTTCAAGACACCTACGCACCTACAGAAACGAACGTTACCGCGTTCGACCCCGATCCGGAGAAAGCGTTTACCATTACGACTGACGACGACGACTCCGTAGGGCGGTTCGACTATGGGGACGTCACGATCAAGTCTTCCGCGCGGCAGTTCAGCGCCCACTACGTTGGTGGCGGATCCGACCCACTTCCCAACGTCTTCGAACTCTGCGGCAAGGAGAACTGTGACGGCGTTATCGCACGCGATGATGAGACGGCGTACTGTATGCGTCATCCCGAACACTCGACCGAGAACACGGACGTCGTCCGCCTCGCGACCGAGTTCGACACGAAGGCTGTCCGTATCCAGTTCGACGACGAAGATCTCGAGCACGCGTTTTCCCACGGCGTCCGCATGGCGCTGCAATACATTGGCGGCGTCGGCGTGCGTGCCGTCCCCGAGTCGCTCGGCGAGGACGGCACCTACGTCTTCGACAACGAAACCGGCGGCAGCGGCGTTACCGTGCTCCTCACGATGGGGTCCGGTGACACGCGAGAGAAATTCGACACCGCGGTCGATCTGATCAAAGAGGCATTCGAGTGCGACTGCGACAACGGGTGTCCGTTCTGCATCTATCAGTACGGCTGCGAGAACCAGAACGATCCGGAGACGATCGCGAAAGACGATCTCATGTCTCTCCTCGACGCCGGATTGACACTCACCCAGCGCGATATCGAGACAAGCGATGACGCGTAACCTCCCGGACGCGATCCACACCCTGCGGACACGTTCCCCGGAGGAACTCTGGGGCGTCTCAGCGGAGAGCCTCTATTTCGCGGTTTGCGCCGTGTCGAACGGCACCGGCTTCTCAGACGCG
>Ga0209965_1000734_pt1 | contig 11571 bp, 14 predicted proteins | sample SalPon2_B_H2O_MG_FD_185707 | JGI IMG/M metagenome (GOLD analysis project Ga0209965, IMG submission 185707) | Salt pond water microbial communities from South San Francisco under conditions of wetland restoration - Salt Pond MetaG R2_B_H2O_MG... | ecosystem: Environmental > Aquatic > Non-marine...
CCGGGAGCGCGGTCGAGAAGTTCGTCGTCGCCTGCCCGATGTGCATGACGATGTACGAGGACGGCCGCAAGACGGGCGGCTTCGAAGGTTCGATCGAAATCGTCGACGTCGCCGAGTTGCTCGTCGAAGCGATAAAACAATAATACTCATGCGCATCATATTGTTATTAGTTTCAGAGCGTCGCTCGGACAGCGTGTCTGAGTGCGTTTCTTACCGGAGTTTGGAATAGCTCTCGGTGAGGGGAAGGTCCTAAGACTACATCCTCGGTGACCGCCCCTAATGAATGATTAAGGACATATTGCGTTCTGATTTGTCTATTGATTTCTTAGAGTGCCTCCGTCGCGAAGTCTTCTGACTCGCTAGCTTCAATATGTGAGTACCGCTCACGAACCATCTCCTCGGAGTTGTCCAAGTACCAAGCAGCGACGGTGTAGCCAAACGCTCGGACGAGAATTTCACTTATGGCTTGTCGACTGCCGTGCGGTGCGAGATAGTCGTGTTTCAGATGGTCGACATCGAGCTCGGCGATCGCCGAGAGCTAATGAAGAATTGACCGAGTACCATCCGTCGTGATCAACAGCGGACGGATATCTTTATTCAGTGCCAGGGGGAGTCGCGGGCGTACTTATCACGCCGCTCGTTAATTGCGTCCGGGCGGACCCCAAGGTCCGCTAACTCCTCCTGCACAAGTTCTCCGAGCGTCTGATAGCCGAACGTTAGGAACATGCGCCACCGGTCTATCGGCGGATCCATCAGTTGGCGGTAGCTCCACTGCGGCGAAATCACCGGATCGGGAAGACTGGCAGCGTCCCACTGCTGTTTCTTCCGATAGATGTCCATACTCCCATCTTCGAGCGTATCGAGCGCATCGAGCGCGTTACGGCTCCCGTGGTGAAGCCGGCATGGGCGGCTTCCCTCTGGTGCAGTCTCACGCGTGATTTTGGCGTGCTGCTTGTGTATCACCGCGCCGGTGCTTGACAAGGAAGACAACGTATGGATGTCACTCTGTGTGTGTGGGCCGCGCAGTCGAATCGACGAACAGCGACAAGAAGCGATCGCGGATGTCGTTCGGCGGTCCGCAAACGTGGTCCAGGTGAATCTGGACTACGCCTAATCAGTCGATATACTCTGTCAGGTCCGTCGACTCCTCACGGAACAGCGCCGGGTTCATCTCGGCGACGTCGTCGGCGATGACCGGATCGAAGGCCATCTGATCGACGACCTCGGTGTCCACGTCGACGCCCGGAGCTACCTCAATCAGCACCAGACCCGCATCCGAGAGTTCGAAGACAGCCCGCTCGGTGACGTAGACAATCGGTTGGTCAGTCTCGACCGCGTAATCGCCGCTGAAGGTGATCTGCTCAACTTCGTTGATGAACTTCGCGTCGTCACCTTCGGAGACAATCTCGAGGGTTCCATCGCCCGCGTTGACTTCCACCCCACCAGTAGTGAGCGTCCCGCAGAAGACGACCTTTTCGGCGTTCTGAGTGATGTTGATGAACCCACCACACCCCGGAAGTTGAGAGCCAAAGCGGCTCACGTTGATGTTGCCGTCGGCGTCGACCTGAGCCATACCGAGATAGCCGATGTCGAGGCCCCCGCCGTCGTAGAAGTCGAACTGTTCGGGCGAAGTAACCAGTGCCCCGTGGTTGACAGCCGTCCCGAAACTGATACCGCCAGACGGTGAGCCGCCGATCGGACCGGATTCAACAGTCTGGATGATCTCATCGCTGATGTTGCCTTCGTTTGCGACGACCGGGATAATCTCGGGGACACCTACGCCGAGGTTCACGACAGCATCAGAAACCAACTCCATCGCAGCACGACGAGCGATTATCTTTCGCTCGGTTAGCGTCGTCCCGCTAGCGTCGTCATCCTGCGGTGCCCGAACCTCGCCGCTGTATGCGCCGCTGTATTCTTCGCCGTAGGTCTGCATATGATGGGAGTCCGGCGCTTTGACGACCGTGTCGACGACGACACCCGGAACGTTGACTTCGCGTGCACTCAGCGAACCTGTCTTAGTGATGCGTTCGACCTGTGCGATGACAGTCCCACCAGAATTGTGGGCGGCCTGTGCAGTTGCCAGCATATTCGACGTGAGCGCCTCACGTTCCATCGTGAGGTTGCCATTCTCGTCGGCAGTCGTCGCGCGGATGATAGCCACGTCAAGAGACTGTGAATGGTAGAACAGATACTCGTCATCGTCAAGAGTCACGACTTCAACGATGTCCTCTGTGGTTACGTCGTTGGCCTTAGCACCCTCTTGACGTGGGTCGACGAAGGTCCGCAAGCCGACAGTGGTGACCGTCCCGGGTTTGCCTGCGGCAGTGTCACGTAGGAGATGGTCCATCGCGCCGAATGGGAGGTTGTATGCCTCGACATCACCCGCGACGATTTTCTCAATCAGGTCCGGGACGAATCCCCAGTGACTGCCGACAACCCGCTTAAGCATACCGTCCTGAACGAGATGGGAGATGCCACTGCCCTGACGGTCGCCTTCTGCCGCCGGGTGAAACAGCGTGAGGTCGCCGGGAGCGCCGGATTTTGCGTACCGGTCACCGAGCGCCTCTAACACGTACTCTGGGATACCGACGGCGACGAAGCCGCCAATCCCGACAGTGTCTCCATCTTCGATAGACTTGACTGCCGTTTCAACGGGTTCTACGAGGGCCATGTCGTTCGGATTACTGGAGCCATGGAACAAACCTCTTGCTACTTTTAGGGATGATCATAATTAAAAAATAAATATAATCCGAGAAGCCGATAGACACATCCTATTCTTTACCAACCCGCGGTTAGAACGAGAAGGTGATGGATCTCACAAGTGAGCAACAAATGATTCAGGAGACGGTACGAGAGTTCGTCGAGAACGAAGTCAGCAAGAACGTCGGCGAAGCCGATGAGGCTCAGGAGTTTCCTGAACAGATCTGGGATGAGCTGGCCGAGCTTGACCTGACGGGACTGACCGTGCCTGAAGAGTACGGCGGGTTCGACTCCGACGAAGTCACCTATAGCATCGTCAACGAGGAACTGGCTCGTGGGCATCTGGCCGTCGCGACGGCCCTGTCAGTTCACAGCCTCGCGACCTCGTGTATCCGACAGTTCGGGAGCGAACAGCAGCAAGACGAGTGGCTCTCGGAGATGGTTGACGGTCACCCCGTAGGAGCGTTCGCGCTCTCAGAACCCGACGCTGGGTCCAACCCAGCTGAGATGACGACCGAAGCCCGCAAGGAGGGCGACGAGTATGTTATTAATGGCAAGAAACAGTGGATCACCAACGGGAGGAGATCAGGCGTCATTATCCTCTTTGCCAAGACGGATCAGGACAACCCGAACACGGTCACGCAGTTTCTCGTGCCAAAGGATGTCGACGGTCTGGAAGTCGGTAAGAAAGAGGACAAGCTCGGTTTGCGCGCCAGTGACACGACGACACTCGTCTTCGATGAGGTGCGCATTCCCACTGAGAACCGCCTAACAGAGGTCGGTGATGGCCTCAAGGCCGCGTTCTCGATTCTGACTGGCGGGCGGATCGCTATTGCCAGTCAGGCCACCGGCGTGGCTCAGGCCGCACTGGACGACGCCGTCGCGTACGCCAACGAGCGCGAGCAGTTCGGCGAGCCGATAATCGAACACCAGGCCATCGCACAGAAACTCGCAGACATGCAGACGGATGTGCAGGCCGCGCGCTTGCTCACCCGCGACGCCGCACGCAAAAACGAGGGTGACGTCCACCCAAAATCAGCGAGTATGGCCAAATACTTCGCCAGCGAGACGGCCGTCGACGTGGCGAGCGAGGCCGTTCAGGTCCACGGCGGCTACGGCTACACCAAAGACTTCGATGTCGAAAGGTACTATCGCGACGCGAAGATTACCACCATATACGAAGGGACCTCCGAGATTCAGAAAAAAGTCATCGCGCGTCATCTGAAAGAGTAGCTCAGTCGTACTCGTAGAAGTATTGTCCCGTCTTTTTACGAGGTCGCTGGCCTCAACTTTCCGCTTGAGCAAGTACGCCGACTTGTACCGATCGCCGGGCTCCTCATTGAGCGTTTTGGCGGCGTGGAGGTAGACGTCCAGACCGATGTGGTCGACCAGCGTCAGAGCCCCCGTCGGCGAAGGTTACACTCTTGTCCAAGTCTTTTTAGAAGCGACGCCCTCGTCGTAGGCGCGGATACCCTCGTTGAGCTAGGGCGTCAAAACGTGATTGGTGACGAAACCGGGTTTGTCGTCCGAATCCCAGGTCTTTTTGACGGAGCCTCCGAGAGGTTGTGGGCTAACTTCACCACGTCCTCGTCGATCTTCTCACCGACAGTCTCGACGCCTTTCATCACTGGAACTGGATTTATGAACTAAATCCCAACCACCAACTCTGGACGGTCCGTCGCGCTCGCGATGGTTGTCATTATCCGCCGTCGCGGCGACCTGTGCGATACCGCATTCTATCGTGCCTACGCCGACGACACCAACACGTTCAATCGATTCTATCTGAAAGACATCACCTGTAGCTCGATGCACATAGAACCTAAGTGTGCCGAAACGGCTCGGAGATCGACAGAACAAATACGGTTGGAGAGAAATCACCAGTCATGCGGAAATTTGTCAACCTCCTCATCCGACAGGACGGGCTGAGCCACGAAGAGTTCGTGGACTACTGGCTGAACGAACACGCGCCGCTGGCGGAGTCGCTCCCGGGCGTCAGGAAGTATGCGACATCAGTCCCGACCGCCCCTAAGAAGACCGCCTACGACGGTATCGCAGAGCTGTACCTCGAATCAGGGACGAATATCGAGGAAGTGTTCGAGAGTGAGGCTGGCCAGCGACTCCAAGCTGACACCGAAAATTTCCTCGACGACGACGCGGGTGAGATTCTCGTCGTCGACGAAACAGTCCAGTTTGTCGACGACTAAAAGTCGACACACATATATCACGATCTCTGAAGAATAGGATTTCAACAGAGCCCACAGACCCTCTACCGCTAGTTCCCGATGTATAACGTCAGTTGACTGCTTTTCAGGGATCGAAAACAAATCTTCGCAGATCAACCACTCACCGATGAGGTCAACTCAAACTGAAAACCGCCGATTTAATTTCTCTATGAGGATGTCATAGAACGAGTAGCACGCCAAGGAGCAGGGTGAACGCTGAGGTGGATGAGTTCAGCGACCCTGCAAGATGATCCTTCAGTAGAGTCGTTGTTCAATGTCGCGGAGACCGAGACGCTAGCGTTGTTTGAACACCTTTCCTTCGAGTTTCTCGAGGAGTTCGACGTGTTCGCCCCGGTGCAGGCGGGGCGAACACGAGAGCACGAACCACCAGAGCTGATGCGTGGGTTTCTCCACTGCTACTACAAGAACATCTACGGCATTCGCCCCGTCGAACGAGACCTTCAAAACACGGTTGTCTGGCTGAGCTGTGGCTTCGATCGACCGCCGTCAAGAGACGCGGTCGATCGTTTCCTCACTGACCTCGAACACGTCGTTGACGAAGTCTTTAACCGACTCGTCGAGCAGGCCGCCGTCCGCGGGCCTGCTCGACTTGACCTACTCCATCGATTCAACGGACGTGAGAGCGATGCCTGCCGGTCAAGACGGGTCGAAGTGCTACGATCCAACCGACGACGAGTACTACTACGGCTACGGCTGTACGATCGTCTCAACCGGGCAAAAGATCCCGATCGCGGCGGAGTTCACAGAGAGTAAACAAGCGCCAGAGGAGACGGCAATGCGCGTCACGCGTGACGCGCTCGCCGTCGCCAAGCCGATTTGGATGGTTGGTGACAGCGCCTACGACACGCTCGACTGGCACGACCACCTGCTGACCACAGGGGTCGTGCCAGTCGCTCCGTACAACGTGCGAAACACCGACGAGCCGAAAGACATCGAGTACAGGGTCAAAGACCGCATCGAACAACACAGCAAGAACGTCCAGCTGAAGCAGTCCACGCTGGATGAGACGTACGACCGCCGTACTGGAGTCGAACGAACCAACGACTCAGTGAAGGACTGCGGCCTCGGGCGAACGCACGCCCGAGGCCGCGTCCACGCACGAGCTCAGGTGTTTCTTGCCCTATGCCTTCGCCTTGTCGTCGCTATCACCAACTACGAACGCGGAGACAATCCGGGAAGTACAATCATCACGGTGTGAGAGGAGTTCTATGACACCCTCTTCTCTATGACAGCCTCTAAATTGTTTGCTCCATGTCGGTAACCAGCGTTGGATCGCCTGTTGGAATAGTCTGCCAGTACTCAGTTACTGTCTCAAATATCAACCACCTCGGCCTCACTCCGCTCCCAATTTATTATTATCGGAGCACTGGCGTGAGTGGAGGCCCAAGATTTATATTTTCGTCAACTCAGTTAGTCAGTATGGTTTACAAAACAGGGTATTGCACCGTTGATAACGCAGTCGCCCGCGTACTCGACGGCGAGACGCTTGACCGCCGGGATGGACTTGCGCTGATGGCCCAACCGGTCGAGCCTCTCGCTGAGGGGGCAGACTACGTCCGCTCCCAACTTGGCGACAACACTGTCGACGCGTGTTCTATTGTGAATGCGAAGGCGGGGAACTGCGCAGAGGACTGTGGATTCTGTGCGCAGTCAGTCCATTTCGATACTGGTATCGACACCTACGGCTTTCTCGACCCCGAACAAATACTCAAGGCAGCCAAGCAGGCCGAACGCGACGGAGCCCAGCGCTTTGGTGTCGTGGTGGCCGAGAAAGGCGTCTCAAAGGAAAAACGCCCTGATGAGTGGGACGATGTCATCCGCGCGATCCGCCTAGTACGAGACGAAACAGACGTCGAAGTCGACGCTTCCCTCGGGATTCTTACCGAAGAGGAGGCCGCGATTCTCGCGGACGAAGGGCTCAATCACTACAATCATAATATTGAAACCTCGCCACGTTTTTTCCCCGAAATTGTCGGGACTCATGACTTCGAAGACCGCGTGGAGACGCTCGAAGTCGCCAAGGAAGCCGGGATGGACCTCTGTGCTGGCGTCATTCTAGGTATGGGTGAATCGCCCACTGACCGCGTGGATGCGGCTATCGCTCTTAAAGATATTGGGGTCTCCTCGCTCCCCGTGAACATCCTCAATCCGGTCGCCGGGACGATGTTCGACGACCGAGAGGAAGCACTCATCTCTACGACGGAGATAATCAAAACCATCGCAGTCTACCGATTGCTCCACCCGCACGCGCGAGTGCGACTCACCGGCGGCCGCGAGGTCAATTTCGTTGAGGACGAGCAACACCTCCCCTTTGAGGCCGGCGCAGACGGCATCCTCACCGGAAACTACCTCACCACCGAGGGCCAGTCACCCGGGAACGACATCAAGATGATGGAGAAGGCAGGCCTAGAGCCCAATACCGATATCAATAATTTCGACCCGGAAGAAGTGAAATCCCGTGGCGACGACTCGGCCGATCCCGCAGACACGGCGGTTGGGACAGCCACGAGCAAGGCGGAAGCGTCTGATGACTAACACAGAGATACAGTAACAGGTATAACGGACGGCTCTTACCTAATGGCAGTGTCCAGATAAGGATGGAGAGTGAGGCGATGCGTTTTTTTGAGTGTCTATGTCGAAAAACGCCCGCTTCAACGGCTGTTTAGACGAGATCGAGTTAGGTTTTGTGGAACGAGAAGCGACACCGCGACTACTGATGAAACTCAGTATTCAACTCCACCTTGCTTGACTCTCGTTTTTGAATATTGTCTCACTTGTTGAGATATTTGGTGTCAATCGCACTCGATCAACTGTATACAATTGGGTTCACAAGGCCGATCTGCAAGCTGAATCTGGTCGGTGCCTGGATCACGTTGCGGTTGACGAGACCGTGATCCGACTGAATAGAGCCCACACACCGTGAACTACTGAGGAGAGTATCCGCATAGAGGACGAAGACTAGAATGGTCTCAGGAGGTATGTCTTCGAATCAGCTGGCGTTTAGTCACTTGTTTCAGCAGCTGATTGAGTTATACGTCATCAAGATCGATACGGGGCCGCTCGATACCCTCATCGAGTGGCGACTCAAGGAATTCTTAATCAACATCGGTCTCAGTAATTCCATCTATTGGTTAATCTTGGAGCGGGTCTCGAATCTATTCAAATTCTAACCCTCTGGAGAGGTAATCAGCAGTACTTCGAAACTGCATTCATTAGAACAGCCCGCTTGATGCTAGTCCGTTCAGTATAGGTTACTGTCGATCTCCTCAAGTGCCTCGGTTGCGACATCACCGAGTTCACCTGCCTCAATATGCGAGTATCGCTCACGAACCATTTCCTCGGAGTTGTCCAAGTACCGAGCAGCGACGGTATAGCCAAACGCTCGAACAAGAACCTCACCCATTCCCCGGCGACCGCCGTGCGGTGCGAGATAGTCATGTTTCGGATGGTCGACGTCGAGCTCGGCGGTCGCCGAGAGCCGCTGAAGGATTGACCGAGCGCCCTCTGTCGTGATCGACGGCGGGTGGATGTCCTCATCAAGCATCAACAAGAGGTCGCGGGCGTACTCATCACGTCGCTCGGCAATTGCGTCCGGGTGTTCCCCCCGGTCGGCTAACTCTTCCTGCACGAGTTCTGCGAGCGTTCGATGGTCGAACGTCGGAAATACGGGCCACCGGTCCGTCGGCGGATCCATCAGCTGGCGGTAGCTTCGCAGCGGCGAGAGCACCGGATCGGGAAGACTGGCGGCGTCCCACTGCTGTTTCTTCCGATAGACATCCATACTCCCGTCGTCGAGCGAGAGATCCTCCCAGCGGACGCCGCGCCGGCGCGGGTCGTTTGGATCCCGGAGGAGTTCGCCAACGCGGACGGCGGTGTACGCGAGGACGAACACAAGGGCGCGGTCGCGAGCCGCCTTCAGCGCCGCGTAACGCGCTCGCTGCGTATCGAGAGGGCCAGTATCCTCCGGGAGTGTCGTGTATGCCTCGATGGCGTCGCAGGCCTGTTCGTCGACGTGTCGGGTGATGGCGTGGCGCTGTTCGGATGTCCAGGCTTGCTGGTCACCGGGTTTACGCCCGTCGTCCTCCGGGAGCGGCGCGGTTGCACTGGCCCGCTGGGCGTAATGCGCCTCGAGATACCCCTCGTTGACGCACCAGCCACACCACGCCGAGATGTACGCGTAGTAGGTCTGGACCGTGTTCTGCTTGAGTCCGCGGTCGCTGGCGAGATGCCGGGCGTACTCCCGGAAGACGTGTTCGTCGAGGTCCTCGAAGGTCGGGTCGCGGTCGACGTTGTCGGGGACGATTCCGGTCCAGTCGTCACCGCCGCGGTCGCCGGCGGCCCACTCGACGAACCGCTCGAGCTCGCGTGCAGCGTTTCGTCGATAGTTCCCGCCGTCGCCGCCGCGGCCTTTCCCCTTGTCTTGGAGGTAGCGCTCGAAGGAACGTGTAAGCGCTGTCGTACCGTCACGTGTCGATGAAGTGTTCTGATTCATACGGGGGGCATCACGGGAGCAGGTGGTCGTCCAAAATATCGCTACAGTCGATCGGGATTCCCTTCCACGCAGCTTTAACGGCGTTGTATCCGGTCCAGCCCTCACGTTCCAACAGCGCTCCGCACGCTTCGCAGAACTCACGACGCGAACTGAGTTCGTTGTCGTAGAGGATATAGAACAGAAACGGCGGTGTCACAACACGAATATCTCCGTTGTGGTCGTCGGCAGCGCGGCGAATCGCGCGCCGTCCAGCTGCATCCATCGAGATGACGTAGTCGATAGCTTCGGGACTCTGTACTACTTCCTGTCGGAGCGATTCCTCGCCGGCGTCTGCTCCGTGGGGTCGGGGGACGCTCGTCACTTGGGTAAGCGGGGTCTCGTCATCCTCGAGCGCATCGAGCGCGGCACGGCTCCCGTAATGAAGCCGGTATGGGCGGCTTCCCTCTGGTGCGGTCTCGCGCGTGTTTTCGACGTGCCGCTTGAGTTCCTGTTTGCAGACGTTCGTCGTCGTGAGGCCGACGTGAGACGTTATTTCCGTCCACAAGGAGCTATTCGCAACAGCGATCAGCGTGTCCGTATCGACGAGGATCGGATACCGGGTGTCGGGGCTAGCCATTTAGACGAGATAGTCACTAGTGTCGTCAGTAGCAGCCTCACGGAAGGCGTCGATATCCTCTTCGAGGAGGTCGAGTTCGTCACCGAGGAGCACTCGAGCAGCGTCCTCCGAGAGGTCGCCCGCCGAATAGCGTTCGTAAATCGCGATTTTGTCGTCGTCCGTCATCGATCGCTGAAGCATCTGCGTAAGCCCCTCACGTGCGAGTTCGCTGATATTGATGCCACCCAGATGGACAGAATCCAGTTCAGTTGCCGCCTCTTTGAGCGGGCCAGCACGGAATTTGATCGTGTCATCGAGCGATTCCTGGCTCATAACAGAGGCTACACGGTCCAGCTTGATAAATTGTTCTCCCATGTGTGAACACATGTGAACAGCTAAGCTGGCGACGACCTCACGGCCCCATACGAGATTATGGCTCCTCAGAGCCGGATTCAGGCTCCATTCCGATGGGATCGACCGCAGTCTTCATCCACACATCGAGATCCATATTAGAGAATCCGTGATCCGTCCCAGCGGATGTAATTGAGTTGCTGATCTCGGGGAACTCTGTCGTCGGAGCGAGGAAGTCCCATTCGCGGATGGCGAAGCCGACGATGTCGATGCGCCGCTGGAGGTGTTCCCAATCGCGGGCGATCTCACGGCGACGGTCTTCTTCGTCGGCGTCGAGACCCTCCTCGGCGACCGTTCCGCGAAGCTGGTTCGGTGACTCGACGTCGAATTCGTTCTCCCAGTTGCGGATCTGCGTCTTCATATCGGCGAGACGGTCCGTGAGTTCCTCGACAGTGTGCCCGCTATCCCGGAGGCGCATCGCCTCTTGCATCGCCTGGCGGCGGTAATCGGGATAGTACGTCGTGTGAGTACCACTCTCGTCACGGTGGAGGATCCCGTCGTCGACGAGTCGTTCGAGGACGCGCTTTGTCGGCTCGTGCGACCAGCCCGCTTCGGAGGCGATCCAGTTGGCCGTCCGGGGCTCCGACAGCTGTCGGGCGGCCATCCGCACGCGGTCTTCGCCCGTGGTCTGGCGCTCCATCAGACTCTTGGAATTCGATTCGTCTTCGGTCATACGTTACTGTTCACGCCTAATCTCTATATAAGTTGAGGTCTTTCGTGCTATATCGAATTGATGGATTTCATCAAATCTTCGATGTAGCAGGGTGGAACTACAGCAAACTCGCAGTCCGGTCTCGGTGGTTCTACCCTGGGGAAGCGCAGTTCTGAGCCGATTGCAGCATTCGTGCTTACCGGACGGCGGCGGGGTGCTTCAATTTGGTCGTGATTACTATACTAATCACAACCAAAAAGATATCAGCTCAAAGTACCGATTCCCGGGTTTACAAGCCCTAATAAGCCAAGCAACCAATCTATAAATCATATATTGCTATACCAAAACTGAGCCGGCGGTCCCGGCTGAGTCCACCATACTGAGGATGAATCCGGCCCTTCTGAGACTGCTGTTAAGATATTGTAGAATAGTATTCTGTTTTAGAATAGTATTCTATTCAGTCGATTCTGAAGAA
>Ga0209965_1000735_pt1 | contig 11554 bp, 13 predicted proteins | sample SalPon2_B_H2O_MG_FD_185707 | JGI IMG/M metagenome (GOLD analysis project Ga0209965, IMG submission 185707) | Salt pond water microbial communities from South San Francisco under conditions of wetland restoration - Salt Pond MetaG R2_B_H2O_MG... | ecosystem: Environmental > Aquatic > Non-marine...
CGAGTAGTAGTTGGCTTCCAACGACAAGATAGCTAGCAACACCGACGGTTCCCCCCGAAAGTGCCACCACGGCTGCAAACCCAACTAGCTTTACCCGCAAACTATCCCGGATCGGATTTTGCATGCTAAATTTAATACGCTTCAAATATCTAAATGTTATCTTCGCACACAACCGCGGGGTGTCAACGTTGGAGTGTCCTGTTGTGTTAGGTGTAGTATAGTTTGAACCATGTCCTATGTAGTTTACCTAAACAAGTCATCAAAAACTGCCAAATACAGACTTATTGTGAATCACCAATTAGATTTGATAATGGGAATGCTTCAGGTATTGCATGTCGGGGCTGCTGCCTCGTCCACACCGCTCACTAACGAGGCTGAGATAGCCGCCGATCACGAGTTCTCGGTTGATACTGCCGACACGGCTGAGGCAGGACTGCGCGCCTACGACGCGAAGCAGCCAGGCTGTCTGGTTGTTGAGCCACCGCTGGATACTGATATCGTCGATTTTCTCTCTCAGGTCCGTGAGCGAGATCCGAAGCTCCCGATTCTCTTGTTTGCGGCTCCTGAGGATATTGAGGTTGTGAGCAACGTATTGTCCGCCGGAGCTGACTACGTACCGAAAACCGACGGCGACAACGAGGCTGAGCTGTTGGCTACTCGGATTGAGACGCTTGGCGGTGTCGACAGTACACACCATTCTTCAGACCCATGGCGACGGTCGACGGCAGCGATCTCGCGGTTATACTCAATCACGAACCAATCAGAGCTCTCCTTTTCAGAGAAGCTCAACCGTGCACTTGATGTCGGCACCGCAGAACTCGGCTATCCCTTCGCATACGCAACCCGAATAGAGGAACAAAACGTCGAGGTGATAGCTGTTGCCGGTGATCATGAGGAAATCTCGGTCGGCCAGACGACCCCGCTGTCTGATAACTATTGCCAGCTTACCATCGCGGAAAACGAGCCGGTTGCGATCGGTGATGCTGGTGCCGACGAAGCACTTTCAGAACTCCCGGTCTACGATGACCTCGGGTTGGCGTGTTACATTGGTGCACCGATAACTGTTGACGGCGAGTTGTATGGCTCGCTGTGTTTTGCTGGCACTGACCCACGCGACCCGGAGTTGATTGAGGCCCAGAAGCTGACGGTGAAAACGCTAGCTCAGTGGGTCGGGTATGAAATTGACCGCAGTCAGCGTGAACAGGAACTCGAACGGCAGGTTGAGCGCTTAGAGGAGTTCTCCAATATCGTCTCTCATGACCTCCGCAACCCGCTGAACGTCGCTCAAGGTCGACTTGAGATCGCCCAAGCCGAATACGACAGCCAGCATCTCGATACCGCGGTTGATGCTCTCCATCGAATGGAAGATATTATCGAAGATACACTTATGCTTGCTCGCCAGGGTCAATCTGTTGACAATGTGGAACCTATCGAGATTTCTGAACTTGTTGACGACTGCTGGGATGTTGTCGAAAGCCCCAACGCTGAGCTCCGTATTGTCGATGACTTCACGGTTCATGGTGATCCGAACCGGTTGCCACATATTTTCGAGAATCTCTTCCGGAACGCAATCGATCACAACGAGGGATCGATCACGATCCGTGTCGGCCTGAAAAACGTAATGTACACCAACACACGCGCGCCCGACAGTGGTACGTTCTGTTTCTTTGTTGAAGATGATGGCTGCGGGGTGCCGGAAGGACGCCGAGAATCTGTCTTTGACGCTGGCGAGACCACGCGCCAGGACGGCACTGGGTTCGGACTCCCGATCGTCAAACAAATCGCTGAAGCCCACGGTTGGGAGGTCGAACTCACCGAGAGCTTCGATGGCGGTGCACGCTTCGAGTTTGTCGATGTCAGATAGTTATTTTACCAACTCGAAATAACCAATCAATCACATATCAACGATGTCTTCAGTACTCGCAGATTTCACTGCTCAACTCATCACCGAGACACCAACAGCACCAGAGCCAACCACTGCACGTATTATTCTTGGTTCGGATCAACTAGTGTTAGCAGTCAGTGAAAATGAAAAAGAAGTCGTGCCGCTCTCAGATATTATGGATATTAACCCTGATTCTGTTCCACAAATATTCGAGTCACCTTCGGGGAAACCTGTTACTACAGCCTACACTCATGAACAAAACCGACAGGTAGCCCTTATTGCTGGCAATGAGAATGCGATAACTAAATTCACGTCTATCCTGTTCAAAACTATCCTAAATGGCACCAATGCGATAATTAAACATCCTGCAAAACTTGGTGGTCGAACTGTTGACTCGGACTTTCGAGGCGGTATTCTTGGGATCAAAAGAGGGTTAGTTCGTATTGATACTGAAGAGGGGCCAATCACTATTGACACGGAGAAGATCATCGATTTTAATCGCGACACTCGGTCTATAGACGGTACTGATCGACCCGTGCTGATAGCAGATCATATGCGAAATGGGGAAGCCATCTCAACGATCATAGCCGCTAACTCTGGACAAACCTTTGCGATACTTGGTCGTTTTCTCCGGATTCAGTACAGCAAACACATGAGTGCCTTACAACAGCTCTCGCTTTCGGAGGAAGAAACTGAGCTGCTCACCACCATCTACTCAACCGGCGAGAAAGATACCACACTGGCTAAAGTCACTGGAATTGATCCGCAGAAACTCAAAAGCCTCCTGCACGCTCTCCACGAGAAAGAACTCATTGAATCTAATAAAGAGAAACCTGTACTCACCTCGAAAGGTCAGGTTGTAGTTAATCAGTACCTCGAGCGTGTGAATAATTGAGATTTTGCATGAAAACTGCCCAATTGAGAACGGGCAGGATCAGGCATACCAAACCAAGTATCAACCTGAATGCGACTGTCATACCGCCTGCCCGGAAGGGAGACGGTGTCAGTCTGCCTGATGTATCAGGCAGCAAGAGTGTATTTCTGATTGTAGTATTTAAAACTAATTCTCTAAGTATCGGAAATTGAATTCCCATTTTTCAGAGTTCGCTTATGTGTCATCAGAATTTCTCTATGAATTCATTCTACATTCAATTTCTATCGCTGTGACCGAATAGAATTTGCGCTTGGGAGATGATCTTGGCTCTCTTTGATGTTTGTAATATCTCGAATCGCCCCTCTGATAGCGACGACCTCTCCATTTTCTTGAATTGCTTTCCCGTTCGTAATCACCCACCGGAGTTGATCGTCAGCATCAATCAATCGGAGTGTCGCTTCATAGGACTCGCCGGTGTCGATACAGCGTTCAACAAGTCGTTTGATCTCACCGCGATCCTCAGGATGATAGAATTCAATTGCTTCTTGCTTAGTTAGCTCAGCATCGGGATGTAGTCCGTATATTTCGTATGTTCCGTCAGTCCAACGTGTTTCACCGGTCTTGATATCTAACTGCCAACCACCGCTGTTGGCGAGTTGTTCCGTAGACGCAAGTAAATCCTCATTCCGGGCAAGCTCTTTTATCGCCCGATATTGGCTGACGGCGTTTGTGATTCGCTTTGCCAGTAGTTTATAATGATCCGTACCTGCCCCCTTCTGTAGATAGTCTGTCACACCGGCAGAAATAGCCTCGCTGGCAATCTCTTCTGAACCCCTGGATGTGTACAGGATGAACGGTAGATCTGAATACTCTTCTCGGACGGTTTCTAAAAATTCCAGCCCTTTTCTTCCTGGCATATCATAATCTGAGAGGATACAATCTACGGGATCAGTAGCTAGTGCTGACAACGCTTCTTTCGGGGTTGTTACAGTCTGGACGGTGATTTGATCAGCCTCGTGTTCAAGACGGTTCGTGACCAGCTCACCAAAATGCGGGTCGTCATCAACATGCAACACTCGTATCTGATTGCTTGTCACTCTTTCACAACCTTGTTGATTATCAGTATTTTGGAATGGACAAAAAAGTAATTATTACTGAACTATTGTTTTGCTACTGCATAATTCTACAAAAGTTATATTTTTGACAGAAGTTTCGTTATAGCGTTATAAAGTTTATTTATATTTTGACTAAATCAGGCTCGACCAGTTACTTAGTGGTATGTCTGTATTAGACACTATACTCACCGAAAGTATTAGGAAGTAAGGAGATAGTCGCTACTGCAAGAGAATGGCCGATATCAAATCACCCCGAAACACAGCGAGGCGGCTCCCGTGAGCGAATCTCAATACCAGTGGTCACGAAAGTCACTCAAAGAGTTGGTTGATTTTTACTACAGCGACATCCGGCCAGCAATGCGAGCGGACGAATATGAGCCTGAACACGGTCGGCCAAGCTACGAGTGGTTGGCCGAGCATGGCTTCTCCGGGCTGTCCTACACACTGCAGGAGCACCACGACCTCACAGTGAAGGAATTCTTCGTTGAGGAGGTCGGTCTTGGCGATGATAGCTCGGGGGACGACACCGGTGACACCGACTACGAGTGGGGTATTCGTAACGATGAGACCATTGCGGCAATCCAGACGTACCTCTCGACACAGCGTGATCGTGGTGAACTTGCTGCCTCAACAGTCACGAGCCGTCGCTCCCGGCTAGCGGAGTATGCCCGAATCTACGAACAGTTTTATGGGGCAGTGAGCCTCACTAAAACTCTCGATGACATTGAGGAGCGGCCAGCTGAGAACGACCGCTGTATGGCCGTCTTCGACGTGCTCAAAGATCGGCTTTCGACTGATCAATCCCGGCTCAAGTACCTCGGTGATGTACAGCAGTTCTACGATCATCAGGTGCGGTTCCAAGGCGCGAAATACAACCCGCTCGATGGAGCCAACGATCAGTTCCGTTGGGAGATAGACAATCCCGACAACAAGACCGTTGACGCCGAGGGAATGCGAGCTATCTACGAAGCAGCTGAAAGTATCGAAGAGGAATTGTTGGTGCTAGCCCTCGGAGCATGGGGGCTTCGACCAAATGAAGTAGCCTCACTCACATTGGATCAGTTTGTCCTTGGTGATGGCGAGGATAACCGAATCGTCTTCGACCAGCGAAAGAACGGCCCTGGTGAAGTCGCCATACTGTTCGGCGTCGATGTCCTTAAACAGAGAATCATCGATCTTGAGGAGTCTGGATGGGACGGTCATTTGTTTCCATCTGAGAGGTCAGCGTCGGGCCACATTACGCCCCAGACAGTGAGCAACCGATTCAAGCAACTCGCTGAGGCCGCCGGTGTCACTGTTGTGGGTGAGACGCCGACAGCCAAGATGGGAAGGCGGTTTTGGTATACAACCTATAACGAGGCTGTAAAAAAGATGATGGAGGGACTAGAGGGAATCACTGCTGATCAGGGGTCATCAAGTACGGAGATTGTCTCCCAGAACTACCTATCAGTAGCACAAAAACGTCGATACCGCCGAGAGTCAATGCGTGACGAACTGAATGTGGTCTTTGGAAACCACTGAATAAGTTGCTGATATTCGCTTGAGGGACAATTTTGTTGTGATACTACATTTATTCCGGACTCAGACAGTCTTAACTTCAGTTGTAGAAGTTAGGGGTGGAGTCGAGGTACCGTTTGATGCGCTCATCTGACCAGTGGGTGTAATTATCCATCGTGTTTTCTTTGTCACCTCGGAGCAATTTCGTCGTTGTTGCGTGTTCGACTGTACTTGTGGCCTCAAGTCTTTCATCTATCGTTGATGTAGCCCAATGTCGAAAGTAGTGGGGATTGATATTGTCGTCATCGTGGGCTTCGTACCAGTAGCCGAGTTCTTTTGAGTGATTTCGGATTCTCCGAGCTAGCGTCTCTGGGTGTATCCGTTGTCCCCAGTTGTCTGATGTAGACGTGAACAGCGGCGTGTCAGATTCGATCGACCCAGGATGTGCAGCAATCCATCGGAGGAGAAGGTCGACCATTTCCTCACCTAGGGGTATTGTCCTATCGACGCTCGTTTTGTTCGACGCTTTTGGGACTCGCTCTCGTGCCTCCCAAAGTGCACCTTCTTCGGGCGCACTCGGCACGTACAGGAAAGGACGTTCTTTATGACGGAGTGCCCTGTGAACATCCCAGTCACATGCCGGGTGATCCAAGCAGATATCTTGGAAGTCTGTGTTAATGATTACTCCTCTCCGGATTGTTGTTTTCGCCAACAGTGCCGTTATTGCTTCCCAGAGAGGGTGCTGAAAGGACTGGATGTAGTCGGCCATCTCATTGACAGGAATTATTTTTGGATTACGTGGTGAGGCACTCCCGATTATTTTATCTGCACCCTCACTGATTGCGAGATCGATAGGATTCCCTGAGTCTGTGAACCATGAGTGTCCGCGCTGCAAACAGAAGTCGTAGAATTGACTGATATATCCTACGTTCGAATCTTCAGTGCTACCTTTGTAATTCGGGTTCGCAGCGAGTGCACGAAAGTAGTCTTGAGCATCATCAATTGAGAGATCTTGTGCCCGCTTGTCACCACCGGTGTTCCAGTCAATCTCATTCTCATTTCGGAGTACTTTTTCGCCGTACTCGTCACGTTTCTCCTCGATAGTTCGTTGATCATCTTCTTCGTAAATGATCCAGTCAAGTTCGTCTCTGAGCCAGTTCCTAAAGAATCCAATAGCAAGATTAACATTTCTTTGGGTCGAAACTGTCGAATGGTTATGACGCCTGTAAACAAACCACTCCAACGGCGGTCGGCTTGGGTCATCCCCGTGGCGGACGGAGCCTTGGTCTCGTTTAGTCATTGATTCGAAATTCAAATCCGTCTTTTTGTACAGGTGAGTCACCATCTCGAGCTAATTCGTAAAGGTAGTCCGAAGCAAACTCTTGGAAAGCGTCTTCGAGGATGGTATCGAGATCCTTGTAGTCCTCGTCCAGCGACTCAAGTAGAAGTTGTTCGGGGTTATTTTCACCTTCTGCTGTACTCCTGTTTCCGTTGTTCAATGTGCGTGGATCGAGTTCGGCGATGTTACTCTCGCCAGCGGAAATTTGCATTCGGATGTACTCCGCTGCGCTGGTGTACCCCTCTGCGTTTGAGGCACGTTCCCACATCGTATTTGGCATCGATACATAGCGTTGGGTGAATTCTGTGTCTTCCATGATCTCAAGCCCAGTAATACAACTAGACTTGTACTCCGGATGTATGCCTCCATGCTTTTAATTGTTTTTACTGGCACAACAATTAACTAAGAACCTGATGTTAAGAATAGAAATTCATACGCTATGGTTCTCTTTTGAACATAGTATTTCTAAAACCGCAATACAGCGTGGGGTATTGGTATAGCAATTACACTAGTTCTATGATTTTATTGAGTGGAAGAAATCAAAACAAGATGGGTACACTCGATTCAATCGAGTCTTCGTAGTACAAGTCAACTTGTATTCGATTGAATCATAAAGGTAGGATTACCTACACAAAAGTTTCAATTAATCAAAATATAATGAACAGGGGATAGGACTATAATGTCTGCTCACCGAATCGTCATATGGGCGAACAAGTCGTCGCCAACATGAATAAGCGAGGGACTGTTACAATTGGCACTGAAATCAGGGAGATTCTAGGAATAAAAAACAAGACAGGACTCGTCGAACTGCGTGACGTACGAGTAGTAAAAGTCAACGATGATGAAATTGATGTTGAAGACTTACCAGACGAAATCTGTCAAACTATTTCTAAATTTAACGAAAGTGGCATCGTTAGGATAGATGAAGTAGTACGAGAATTTCTTGGAATTGACGGAAAAAGAGCGATGCTCAAAATCGGTGAGGTTGAAGTTGTAAAAATCAACGATGGAACAAAATTTGGGATCCGTTGCAGCTCATTACCAATCGATATTGGAGCTTTCTACGCGCGTGCGATGGCAGCATGGAGCCGTACAAAGGGTGTCTATCTCCGGGCACATCGTAAAATCAAGTACCCCCTAAGTTGGTCAACTGCGACAAAAATCATCGGAGCGGGGGTGTTGATCGTGATGGTCGCTACTGTACTGTTGAGTCAGAACGGCGCAATTGAGAGGCTCGCAGCTGGTGAGATAACCGAATGGGCGGGTCTGATCCTTGCTCTTACTTTTGGAGTGTTTGTAGTCGTCCAGTCCCTTCCCAGCCGCAAAGAAACAGTACGCAGCCTCCTCAAAGATCAACCAGAGTAGAACGTAGACTGTACTGAAGGCTCATGATTTCTCGCCTTCGATGGTGGACAAGAGCCAGTAATTGATGATCGACAATTGTGCTGACTGCAGAGCAAGATATTGTTAATCACTCAGATCTAAGTTTATTAGCTATTGGGGCTTCAACCCTGAACTGCTTGATATAATCGATAGAGTGTCTATAGCACGTATCTAGCAGATCACACTTGAAGCCCCACTACTTCATCGAGGATCTTCTACAAACCGGTACAGGCCAGTCCCTTCTGGTTCTACCTTTTCGACCCACCCAGCAGCATGTAGCGATGATAGGGCCGACGAAGTGTATTGACGCGGCATATCAAGTGCTTCACCAGCAACTGAGGCAGACGTATACCCCCAGGGCTTGCCTTGCCCACGACCTTCTTTGAGGTGCTTCAGAACAGCTTCCTCTCGCTCGCTCGGTTCATATGATTCGTTGACCATGATATCCTGTCCTAGCGATGACTCACACTTCATAGTTCGTAATTCTATTCACCCATCTATTACATACTTGATTCCAAATAGTATTACAATTCGTAACTTCTAAGTGAACGTCAAGAGTGGTATATGATGAGAAGCGCGGGGTGCCGGGTAAAATCGGACGGTGCTAGAGACACCGCCCGCGCTTCCAAGGAAGGAAGCATGCCAACATCATCAATTTCCCCGGATATACATTCCGGCACGACTACTGAACAGGTCTATACGATTCACAAAGAACGCGGCGAGCAAGCCGATAACAGGTACTGTTGTTGTCAGGATTGCAAGAGCGAAGTCATTACCGACCAATCTGGTGGGCTGCGCTACGGGTACAGCCATTGTCGCTGGGAGCAACTATGACCGACTCAGTTAGCCCCAAACTCGAAGAGTACGTGAAGTGTAGGGTAATCGGTCTGCTAAAGCAAATTGACCTCCACGAACGTAAAGAGGGCTTCACACAGTACCAACGGAGGTGGTGCTGATGCAGTTTGAAGAGTTTCTCCAAACAGCTGTCAAAGCTGCTGGTGTGGCCAACGACGACGTTTCTCGGGTAACAATCTCCGATCAACGAGATCACGTACTACAGTTAGCCACTCGCGACGATACTGACCGCTGGAGTTACAACACTGAGCGCAACTCTGGCCACGCAAAATCTGAGGAACGCAGCAGTGAACCTGACACGCTTTCTGACCGCCCCCGCGGGACTATCGGGATTTACAACGTGGAGCCTGATGGTGTTCCACTCATCTTTGAGTTCACTACCCAAGACTCAGCCGGTACCCTGGTTCATTTCTCAGCTGAGCAGGCCGAGGGGTTGGCCATCGACCTACTGGTGAAAGCATATGCAATGCGGGAGCACGCAGCCGCTAACCAAGATCACTCCAACGGTGGTGAGCAAAAGTAACGCCCGAACTCGACGTGATCGCCACACAAGAGGGGTTGCCGCATGAAACGTATTGAGACCCATCTGAGAATGGTGTTCTTGTGCTACACGATGGGAGCAATAGTCGTCTGGCCAACGACCTGCTCACACTTCGAACTGAGTAAATTAGTAGCTGCTCTAACAAGTTTTACTAGTGGTCGGGTGGTTGGAGGTTTTTCATCGAGAAGTCGGACTTCGGCACGAATCTGCCTGCCAGTCGTGCGAGCTCACGAGTGCGTTGGATATCGGCGAGGTTGTGTTTGAGCAATGGCAGCCACTCAGCGTCCTCAAACGCTCCAACAGCCTCTTCACTATCATCGAATGGATCACACGTCTCATCGGTGAGAAGTGAATCGTAGACGCCAACAAGGTCGCTGTGGCCCTTCGTGTCGAAGCGATCCACGATTTGCATCATATCTGCGTAGGCAAGGTCGCCGAACGGCCATGACATGTCATGCTGGAGAAACCGTGTTCGGCAGAAGGGAAGGTCGAAGCCGCCATTCCATGTCTCGCCATTGAACGCCGTGAGATAGTGGCGGTCGCCATCAAGCTGCTCGGTCGCAAACGACGCTACTGTGTCCAACAACTCCCGTTCAGTGGCGACGATATCCAACTGTACTGTCCCGCTCGAATGTTCGTCGAGTGTGCCGACGAGTAGTTTCCGGTCAATATCATCCCGTCCAGCGGTATTGAGTATAAGCGATGCACCCAGATTGTGGCTGAACCCGGCGACTGTGATCACCGCATCATCCTCAAAGCCTGAAGTCTCGATGTCAAACGCGATGGGCGTGAGTTGTGAGTCAGTCATCTATGAGATCGATAATGAGCTCGTTCTCGAATCGGTCTCGTGAGACGCCCAACTTCTTCAACAGGAGTCGCCACGATATTTGCCGATTCTCTTTTTCACCCATCGTCACATGATCCCCAGACGACCACGTGTTGAGTACATCGTCAACCATCTGAACCGGAACAACGAGTTTGCCGACCTCCTTTTCGATGCCGTCCTCAACCGTGTAGACAACGAAAAAGTAAATACCTCTTCGTGCGTCTCTCGACCACATTTCATCTTTTATCACCAGTCGATTATGGTGAGGTCTCCAAATACGGAACTGTCCATATCTTCCTTCTTCTCCGGTCGCTGTTTGATACCGATCAACACACGATTTGACCTCGGTTCGGTAGACTAATTCATCGGGGTCTCCCGTGCAAGCATCATACCACGAGTCAAAAGAAATAGCCGCGAATACCTCTGCCTCATTAAGAACGGCGTGGGCAAGTCGCTCAGCGTTGTATCCCCTACCAGATGCAGTCTCTCGGCCACGCCCATGACAGGTATTCGATCCATCCTCGCCTCGAACCTCTTCAAGTTTGAGTTGTGGGCTGAGATAACTACCCTTCGAGGAAGAATCACTCATCGGAATGGCCCTCCCAGTCGTTGAGCCAGTCACTGACTGAACTCATCTCCTGAATGAGTTGTTTAGTACGGCCAGTTCTGCGATGGAATTTCGTATAGTATGTCATAGTGACTTACGGCATGTTGACTATTAGCTCGGCATATAAAAATCTCACTAATTAGTGTATTTAAACACACTAATAATGGCAGTGAAGCGGTGTGGAATCATTAATTAATGAGATAAATAGAATTAATTAGTTATCACATATCATATATCAGTTGGTGAAATACTCGACAGTAGGTGACTGATTGAGTGAGAGAGCCAGTGCCGGGAATGCAGTTACCGATCGACGAGCGGATATTGGAAGCATTAGCAACTGGGTTAGTGCTCTCACCGGCAGTGATCGCACTCAATATCGACAAGTCCCGAAGTGAAGTCAACCGACGCCTCTCAGAACTCGTCGGCATCGGGCTAGTCGAACGCGTCAAGCGTGGCTACTACGAGATTACAGATGCTGGCGAAAAGTATCTATCTGGAGATCTTGATCCGAATGAATTGTAGTTGCGAGCTCACAGTCTACTGAATTCCGCCAGGTGTCGAGATCCCTCTTGAGGAGTGTTAGAGTTTTTCTCCTCAGATTGCACGTTTCCGCAATTTCGTGCAAAATCCCG
>Ga0209965_1000740_pt1 | contig 11507 bp, 15 predicted proteins | sample SalPon2_B_H2O_MG_FD_185707 | JGI IMG/M metagenome (GOLD analysis project Ga0209965, IMG submission 185707) | Salt pond water microbial communities from South San Francisco under conditions of wetland restoration - Salt Pond MetaG R2_B_H2O_MG... | ecosystem: Environmental > Aquatic > Non-marine...
CTATTATTGTGTGATTGTCTCTCATTTAAATATGTGTATTTTGAAATTTGAATCGAGCGACGACAGTAGGATTTTGGAGGGCGTGACGGCGCGTATCCACGGCCTGAAGATCGTGGTATTGCGCCTGCTCAGCATATAATTCATCCATTAATACCGACAGTATCGATGTTATAATACACGCTCATGCTGCAAACGAGGGCGAAGAGAATCATAATAATGATTATAGATTGGATTGCAGTTTCGCTAGCTGATAGAAAAACAATTTATGACCGACTAGCGTAGCTGTACATATGGACGAAGAAACGAAACAGGGAGATATATTCGGCGTCCCGTATAATTTCGAACGACCATCGCTCGGGCGACTAATAGCTGCTCGCTGGCAACCTGATGCGGGAATGATCGTTAAAAAACCGTTTGGAATCGGGTATACGCTCAACCTTGCAAACTGGCGGTCATGGGTTGCACTTCTTGTCGTTGGGCTACTGCTCTTTCAAGAAGAACGAGGTAACAGTGAATCTGAAGATGATAGCCCTGTTGAGGTTATTGTTGACTGATCCGCGCGTATTCCGACGCTTATTGATACAGTCAATATGGAAGTTCATGCCAACAGTATACCGAGTGAAATCACAGCAGTTACCAATCAACACACGGTGGCACTATTCGTGAGTGCTGACATACTCCGATACGTTACGACAAATAGTGGGAAAGTCCGCGAAGCTCGACAATATCTTGACCCAGACGCAATTAAATCGTTGTCCTATGATTATACCGAGATTCAGGCGACATCCCTCCGTCCAATTGCAGCAACCGGAGCTCATGAAGCATATCATTATACCGATTCGCCAGTGCTCGTTGATGATGCTGGGTTGTTTATCGATGATTTTGATGGATTTCCCGGTCCATACTCTGCCTTTGTCGAGAATACACTTGGTGTAAAGACTGTACAGCGCGTCGTTGAAAGTGAATCTGAGATATCAAGAGATGCTACTTTTCGATGTGTCCTTGCATACTGTGATGGGGAGGCAATTGAGCCATCAGATGATGAGTACCTAAACACAAATACAGATACAGAGACACCTCCAGTGAAACTATTCACTGGGGAAGTAAGCGGTCGTATTGTTCCCCCCCGGGGTAACGGTGGTTTTGGATATGACCCGATTTTCGAATATGATGGCATGACACTTGCTGAGCGTGATGCTGCTGAGAAAAACGAAATTTCACATCGTGGTCGCGCGTTGACAGCATTTGCTGAATGGTTCCAAGCGCGTTGACATCTCCTACCACTCTGAGCGTCGACACTCTCTCGTAACTTTATATCATCCTTATTATGCCCAAGCCGCGATTATGCAATCATTGCATTCGCGAAGCCCGATCAGGACCGGGGTATGTATCAGTATCAGTATCAGTATCAGTATCAGTATCACTGACGGTGGCATTATACAATCGGTCAGGTGAAAATACCGCTGTATATGCCGCTGGGTCACGAACGCTGACCGGGAACTGCCCACGAAGCGATGCACCCGCTTGGACTGACCGCAGTTGGTCATTGAATGAAAGAATATGCATAGCACCACCTCGGTATGCTGTTGCTAGTGCTGGATGATCATCAGGTGGATGTGTTACAATCGAGCACCAATCTGTCATATGCGCTCGCCATTCACGAGCGAGTTGATCTGTGGCTAATGTTGCGATGAGCGCTTGTGCATCGGTGAGTAATGTGTTGCTCGCAAAGAGCGTCATCCATGAATGCGTCCAGAGAATTTCAATTGCTTGTCGAGCATCAGTATCGCTCCCACAGAGAAAATCAGCGACGAAAACATCCGCATCAACCACAACAGATGTCGGCATTGGATCCGTAGCCGGTTCAGTAATACTCAGCTCAGACTCTGTCTTCGGTTCCTGTGCAGATATGGATGCTGACTCGGGCGGCGTTGGCGGTTTATTATCTCCCGTCTGACGCTCAGTGTCTGTCTGATACTCGCTGTTTTCAGAGGACTCTAACCTATCTGTTCGCCGGTCGTCAAGCAGTTGTTTGATTTGTGTCCGACCAATATCACCGTGTTCATTCATCAAATCAGCTGCCCGCTTGAGAAGCGTGCTCCACGAGTCTGTATTCATACAACCATCTAACCCCTACATGGATAGAAACATAACGACCATACTGGGGCGCGGTGATGCAGATCAGTGTGAAATACCTGATAACCGATTGACCGTATGATCATATACCACCTGCAAACTGAATTACCTCGGGGACAAGCTCCCGAGGATTTACCATTTTGAGTCTGTACTGCACCGCACCGAACCCGCAGGCGAATTTAATTCTCCTCGATCTCCCCCTGAAGGGATCGACTGGAATTCACACCCGAATACTTGCTGTGTCCGTGAGGGTCGGCAGCTCTGTCTCGCCCAAAACGGTCACGGCGGACATGAATTTAGTGTGTGGATGACATCAAGATGTAGAACCAGTCAATTATCACCCATGAGTGTCTGTCGGACTTCTGTAAGGTTATTTTGCTCAACGACGAGTGCGAGTCTATCACCACTTTTGATTATTGTGGCTGGTAATGGAATCGTCATCGGCTCGTTTGCCCGACCATGTGCGTATATACGTCCATGATCGCCCAGTTCAATCTCATTCACCGTTTGATCAATGATCGGAGCATCAACCGGGACTGAAAGACTTGTTAAACTCAGCCCCTCAGTAAGCTCATCAAGCACGTTGAAGTTACCACCGAGAAGTGCGGTTTTAGCGCCCGCAGCTCCTAGCCGCTCTGGGTCGATTACGTCATCAACATCAGATTCATATTGTTCATATACATTTGAATTGATATCCTCGCTAATACGCATCACGACCCGACAACCATGCTGCTTTCCGGTCAAACAGGCAGCAAAATTAACCGTTGGGTCGTCGGTGAGTCCTCCAAGTGCAACGGCTTCATCGATACCCGCTTGTTTCAACACTGAAGCATTACTTCCGTCCCCTTCGATGACATCAAACCCGGCGTTATCAGCATGTGTAATTTTATCTGGGTCATTGTCAACAACAACGACATTGTATCCGTCTGTCTCAAGAATCTGTGCAGTCCGTGCGCCGACGCGCCCATACCCGACAACAACAAATGACATATCAAATTGTGATGTTCTACGAATACAAAATACTATACCGTCTTTTAGCGTCTGCAGAGAACGTCAGTATACTTTATCCCGAGGATGAATATAATACAGTTGTCTATTCCTTTCAGTCAGTTGTCTGAGTCATCGCCTGTGCAATCGAAAGCTGGCGGCAATAAGGATAATTCCCACCGCTGCAATCGCAGTGATAGCAGTGAATCCAGGTGTTTCTGTTGTCTGTGTGGGTGATGGTGCCGCTGTGATGGTTGATCTTGTTGGGGTTTGTGTTGGGGTCGGCGTTGGTGTTGATGTTGACGTTGATGTTGCCGTCGGTGTTGCTGTTGGTGTCATATCTGGCGTAGCCGTCGGAGTAGGCGTCGACGCAACGATATTTACTGCTTTGATATCTGTTTCATCACCGGTCGATGCTTCAATTGTATACGAGCCGGGTTCGATGTCACCCAACTCAATCGTCACGCGCCATTCACCGGATTCACCCCACTGCTCGTCACTCGCGACCGTGACAATATCACCGCCATCACGACGTAATTCAACGATAATCACAGCATTATCTGGATCTCGATTTGTCACTCCACTAACAGTAAAGTCAGATCCAACTGTCACTGTTTGTGCACTCTGATTTTCGTTGATTCTCTCAATTTCGACATTTGCCTGTGTGAGCTCGATTCCTGTCACAGCTGTTGTCGAGCCGATGAATCCGACAGTCAAGGATAAAACGATGAGTGTTAACAGAAGCACCGATTTAATGTGATCTCTATCGATAGCAGCGCTGATAAGTCGTTTCAGTGACATTGCTTGACCACCTTACATCAAGTAGTCTACCCTCTCGATACTCGAATGTGTTGTTACTACATCATGTACATATACTAGTGTCATACTCATCGTTATAACCACAACAAGCCATAATATTAGAGGTTGAGACTGGGCGCACTCAATCCACAAAATTCGCCAAGCAATAACAAGAAAACGCCGGAACAGGGATTTGAACCCTGGATCCCAGAGGGAACACGCTTTCCAGGCGTGCGCCTTACCACTCGGCCATTCCGGCTCTATTTAAATATAGTATATCATGCTGATTAAAATCTTCTGTTCGATAATAGCCGGACCTCGAATGTATATGCAGTGCTCGCCACTATGATACCAATCATCACTGCAATGGCTACAAGTATCCAGAGACCGATATTTACCGGTCCGATAAGTAAGTAATACGCTTGGATTAATACACCAAATAACAGAATGCCAAGGAGACCCCAGAGGAGTGCAGATATAATCCGTCTCATTACTGAATCAGCAGCAAACCCTGTTACTCACAGCATGTGAATATAATGCAAAGAGTATTAGATATGATTGATGTGTCTCCAAACACGACATAGAAAAATTATCTGAAGCTATCTACTCTAATATATCGTTTGCTACATGTTGCATGCAATGATGATGATGAATCAAAAAGAAACCACATTGATACTGTGCTATACGAGTACCTCAACCGTATATCCGGACTCCCGAAGCGCAGATAATATCGTGTCGATATGGTCGTGTCCACGCGTTTCAAGATCTATCTCTACATCTGCCTCGTTCATTTCAACAGTTCGAGATGTCCTATCGTGTTGAATGGCATATATGTTCGCTTGGTAATCAGCGAGGATTGCAACGAGTTCCTCAAGCGCTCCCGGATAGTCTTCAAGTACTGTCCTGATGCGCAGATACCGTCCAGTCTCAACAAGACCACGGATAAGAACAGTGGTTAGTCGATTCATATCGATATTGCCACCACATAATGCTGGAACAATTGTTTCGTCATTGCTATAATCAAATGCATCAGCAAGGACAGCAGCCATTGCAACAGCGCCAGCTCCCTCAACGAGCGTTTTTGAACGCTCAAGAATATACGTTACCGCGACAGCAATCTCATCATCAGTTACCGTCACAACATCATCAACACGGTCATCAATCACTGCAAATGAACGATCACCAATTCGACGTGTTGCGATTCCATCTGCAATTGTATTTACTGTCTCAAGTTTGTGAATTGAGCCGCTCGCGAGTGATTTCCGAGCAGATGCAGCGCCCTCCGCTTGCACACCAATAACTCGGATATCTGGATTATGCGCGGTCACAGCTGTTGCAATACCAGCAATCAGTCCACCGCCACCAATAGGCACTACAACAGTCTCAACATCAGGACAGTCCTCGATGATCTCAAGTCCAATTGTGCCTTGTCCTGCCATAACAGCTTTATCATCGAATGCATGCACATACGTCTGTCCAGATTCCTCAGCGAGTTGATGTGCATACGCCTGTGCTTCATCATAATCTGTCCCTTGAAGTACAGTATCACCACCATACCGCTCTGTGGCTTCAATTTTTGAAACAGGTGCTTGCTCAGGCATGACAATCGTTGCATCAACGCCGGCGCGTGATGCTGCCAGTGCGACCCCTTGTGCATGATTCCCAGCACTTGCTGTGACGACGCCAGCAGCTTGTTCATCGGCTGAAAGCGTTGCAATACGATTTGTCGCACCTCGAATTTTAAACGCACCAGTTCGCTGTGTATTCTCAAGCTTTAGATGGATATCAGCACCTGTCATGGAACTAAATGTCGGTGAGCGCTGCATTGGAGTGCGTCTCACAACCGACATGATCCGGTCGCGCGCGGCTTCGATATCAGCGACTTCAAGCATTTAGATATATGCGATGGTACAGCGCTGCCTAATACTGTCGCTATTAATAATATAGCTATGCGATGATGGAATCTATTCATCTTGAGAAGACATGGTACCACTCATACATATATCATATATCAAAAGTGGGGGAAAGGGGGAATGCACGCATGTGACGTGCAAATGTAATCATAATCCGCAGATACATAAATATCCGCCATGTGGAGTGAAAGTAAAAATCAACAGACAGAGGATTATTTATACAATAGTTTCACTCCGCCTTATTCGAGTGTATATGAATCAACGTTCTTCGACAGATTTGAACATTTCATCTTCATTGCCAACATATCGGGCTCGAGGTCGAATCAGTCGGTTTTCATCATATTGTTCGAACGTGTGTGCAATCCACCCAGCAGTCCGTGCCATTGCAAAAATTGGCGTATAGATATCGATGGGAATTCCCATTTGATAATATGTTGATGCAGAGTAAAAGTCTACATTCGGGGCAAGTCCTTTATGATCGTCAATGTATTCCTCAATCGTAATTGAATAATTATACCAACACATTTCACCAGCAGCCTCTGCAAGTTCTTTTGAGCGCTCACCAAGAATTCTCGCACGTGGATCTTTAACATTATACACTCGGTGACCAAAGCCTGGAACCCGTCTTCCAGATTCAAGTGCGTCCTCAATCCACGTTACTGCGTCAGCATCGCTAGCATGAACCTCTTTGAGCATCCGCATCACATTTGCATTTGCACCACCATGTAATGATCCCGAGAGAGTTCCAACCGCAGTAGTGATTGCGCAATGCAGATCGGATAACGTCGAGGCTGTCACTTTCGCCGAAAATGTGGAGGCATTGAGTCCATGGTCCGCATGTAAAACAAGTGCCATATCGAACGTTTCTGCAAGTACTGGGTCAGGTTCAGACCCATTCAGCATGTATAAGAAGTTTGCGGCATGGTCTAAATCAGATCGTGGTGTGACTGGGTCATTACCCTCTCGACACCGCTGAAGTGCTGCAAGGGCTGTTGGGAGTTTAGCGGCAATCCGTCGCGCTTTTCGCGCATTTGCCTCGTGATCTATCACTTCAGCATCAGCATCAGGGTCATATGCTGAAAGTGTCGAAACAATTGTTCGTAGCGCAGCCATTGGGGATTCATCAGCAGCAGCCAACCGCTCAATTTGCTCATATACACCCGTATTGATTGTTCGCTCCTCAATCATTGCATCAGTAAATGACTGAAGTTCATCACCAGTCGGAAGTCGACCATGCCATAGCAGATAGACGACTTCCTCATATGACGCTTTTTGAGCGAGGTCTTCGATGCTATATCCTCGATAGACGAGTTCTCCAGCATCACCGTCAATACAGCTGAGTTCCGACTCAGCAACGAGAACATCTTCCAGCCCACGTTTAACCTCGTCTGACATACCATTCGATTTTTATCCGTCTGAGAAAAGCGTTATCGTTTACGGACCGTTTGAGCCAGATACAATCACCAAATATCCGACCAAAGCATATTGCAGACAGTTATTCCTCTGAGCAGAGACGACACTCAGCGTATTGAACGAAGTCTATGCGTATATCAGGACTGTGACGCGATGCGCATAGCGTAAATATGGCGAACGTAATGTATCAATCTCAATGACACAGAATATAATTGTGACATCCTCCCCGCCGTAAGCGGCTATCTCTTACTCATAAGTTTGTGGAGTCGTAACCGGACGTTTCAGACACTCTCAGAGGTATTTTGAACGCAGAAAATCGAGGCGAGAAGCGATTCAGACAGTGATATCGGCTGTGGGGGTGACAGAACGCCGGTAATCAACTCCACTACAATTGTTCCAAAGAGGTGTTGAAACTGTCGATACCGAGGATTTCAGTCGTGCTCGCCGATCCCGTTCCGCTAAAACCCTGACTCGAGTTGTGGGTAAGAGACAGCGCTAAAGCACACGGGGTTTTAGCGCCTGTCCCATCAATAAGCCAACAGATAGCACAGATCGAGTATCCTATGATCCAGACGTAAATATATTATTGACATGACCATAGTGTACATCACACCGACTTTGAGTATATACGAGAACTGGCTGATACACATCTAAGCTTGAATATGGGCAGATCTTATAGGAAACTTCCCTGTAAGCCCAATCTGTAATAAAGTCACGCGAATGACTGGGTATGGTAAGGTAAGCTAGTTCATGAGCATACAGTATCCAGACAATGATTCGAGCGTGAGTGAGCGAACTCATCGCTGGATTCATTCCGCAACTGGAGATATATTCTCATTTCACTCGATACACATTTCAATAGTATAACAACTCATCAACTATTTTTATCATCGCACCACCAATGAATCCATATGGATCGTGATGTGGAGTACGAACCGGTTAATGTCAAGACTATTCTTGCGGAGATGAAAGATACCGCTGAATTACTTATCGATCTCTCGTACTCCGCTGTTCTTCATGAGAGTGACGAAATCGCTGATGAGGTTCTCGATCTTGAAGCACGGATGGACCGACTTCAATTACAGGGACGAATGAGTCTCCTGATGGCGGCACGTCGTCCAGAGGATGCAGAACAACTCGCTCCTGTTCTTGGTGTGATGGCGGCTGCAGAGAAGATCTCAAATGCTGCTGGTGATATTGCGAAGGTCGTTGTTGAGGACATCGGTCTTCCAAATGCTATTCGTGGCTCTCTTCCAGGTGCTGTCGAAGTATTAATTCGAGCGACAGTTGAGTCTGGTTCACGGTACGCTGATCATACTCTCGCCGAAATAAACATGGAGACAGAATCCGGTGTTCGGGTGATTGCAATCCGTCGTAATGCGGTCACTGGAAAACAGCAGTGGTTGATAAACCCTGGAGCTGATACACATCTTTATGAGGGCGATTCGATTCTTCTTCGTGGACCACAAGATGGAGTTGCAACGGTATATGCGGCTGCCACAGGGGAATCATATGAGCCGCCTGTTGTCACGAAGGAACCGATTGATGATCTTGAGCGTGCTGTCAATTCAATAACACTTATGAAGGATATGAGTGAACTTGCTGTCGATCTAGCGTATGGAGCAGTATTATTTGAGAGCACAGGAGTCGCAGAGGAAGTAAAAGAATTAGAAGCAGAGGTTGATGCACTCAAATCACGGTTTGAGGCATGGACGCTGCGTGCGGCTACCAGACTAGCGGATCCGGTTCGTCTTCGAGGGCTTGTTCATATTGCTTCAGCGACTGAAGTTATCTCTGATGCTGCATTAGAAATCAGCGAGGGTGTACTTCGGGGAATTGATGCACATCCAGTTGTCGCCGCAGCGGTTGAGGAATCTGATGAAGTCATCGTCCGACTGTCGGTTGGCGTTGAAAGTCAATTATCTGGTCGAACTCTTGGGGCAGAACAGGTTAAGACCGAAACTGGCATGCGCGTGATTGCCGTTCGACGTGGTAACGATGATGGTGGATGGGTTGTACAGCCAGGACCAAAGACCGAACTCCGTGCGGGTGATACCATCATCGCGAAGGGGACGCGCGCTGGTGCACAGCTGCTTGGTGATGCAGTCGACGATCCACAGTCATTCGAGGTGTAATATCTGTGCTTCTAATTTTCAACATTCTATAATTCCCGAATCAACCGGACTGCGCTCACAACTGTGAGTATCGTTGTTACAAGCAGTGCTGTTGATGTTGCAAGGACAAATGCAAGCACAATAAACCAACCCTCCGGTCCAATGACTGGATACTGTTGAGTCCCTGCAAATGGACCAAGGATTTCGAATATACGGGCAAGATAAACAATTATTGCCAGCACAATGCCAACAGCAACACCGATAATTGCATTTCGAGGCACTTGCAGCGCAGTAATCAGCCCTGATTGTTCTGGACGATCGGGTATCTCGTTGCTCATTATATTCGGAAGATTATCAATGTCGGTATCATCTTGCGTAGGATGCGTACCCACTAAATTAAATCGATAGTATACGGTGGAATATTCATCGTGAAGGAATCTGACACCGAATCCATAAAGGGAACTGCCACTGACTATTCATTAATGACCACACTCGGTACGGCGAGTGCGGCCCCGGGTGAAATTGATACGGGCCGACTTGAGATTGGGGAGACACGTGATGGGACAACTGTTGGGCTCCCCTGCGCAGTTGTTGAAGGAGCTTCTGATGGACAAACCCTCTATGTACAGGCTGCTTCTGATGGTGATGAATTGAATGGGATTGGTGTATTAAACCGTGTGATTCCTCAAGTTGATCCGGCTGTTCTCTCTGGGACTGTGCTTGCTGTTGGTATTGTGAATTATCATGGATTTCAGATTGCAGAACATCGAAATCCAATTGACGACACGAAAATGAATCGAGCGTATCCTGGTAATGAATCTGGAACATCATCAGAGCGGATTGCTGCGGTTACATTCGCAGCCGCGAAGCGGGCGGATCTTATCTTAGATCTTCATCAGGGGTCAACCTCACAAATGATTGACGAAGTGCGTGTTCGGTGTGGTCGCCGGCATCGACTCCACGATGAGTGTCTTGGGCTTGCAAAGACATTTGGATGCGGCTATGTGTTTGACCAGAAGGGTCCAAACGGTCAACTCGCCCGTGTCGCCCCTGATGAGGGTATTCCAACGGTTGATCCTGAACTCGGTGGGTGTATTGGTTGGGATGGTGAGAGTATTGACATTGGTGTTCGGGGAATGTTCAATGTTCTTCGTGAATACGGATTTCTCGAGGGAACAGTATCAAAATCTCGTCAAACCCGTGCACGAGGTTTTGATCAATATGGGTCACCAGCCGGTGGATTGATTCAATTCGAAGCTGAACTTGGCGAGCGGATTAAAACCGGTGACGTACTCTTTGAAGTAACAGACATCTTTGGTGAACTGAAAGCGCGCATTACTGCCGATAACGACGGCGTATTTTGGCGATCACGACGACTTCCACAGGTCGCGACCGGAGAGTATGTCTGCTCTGTTGGAACGAGCGTTGATTCATATTGAGAAAATAATGTCAGCATTACCGACATCACTTCAATTATGCTGTCATGTATGTGGTCAACAATATAACGATAGGTGGGTATGGCGGTGTCATTGTGGTTCGCCCTTGGATTTCGCCGTTTCACAGACTCCAGACGGCGAACCACCTGCGTCACCGACATGGAGAGATACCACCGATGGACTTTGGGCATTCACAGACCTGCTTCCGGTTGAGCCTACGGTCTCCCTTGGTGAGGGATTAACCCCACTTGTGAACCCACCCCAGGGTCAAGCCCCGGGGCTTCCTGCTTCAACGACGTTGTCAGACTGCGTCTGACAGCCCACCAGACGGAGTCTGGTGAACGCACTTTGCATCCACACGCTCTCGCTGAGGTGTGAACGTAGGGAGCGCAGTCTGCACAGGTCGTTCGAAAATCGAAGATTTTCGTGATCACGAGAGACTTCGTCTCTCGGACGACGTTAATTCGGAGCGTCCCGCCCCTAACTGTTTCAAACCACGATTAAGAATATTCTTCGCTGCGTTCAAGTCACGGTTTTCAGTATGACCGCACGCAGGACAGGAGTGCTCTCGCACCCAGATCGGTTTTTCGGTCTCAACACTACACACAGCACACTCTTTGGTCGTCCCTTCCGGTTTCACCTTCTCAACATGGGTGCCATGTAAGTCAGCCTTGTACTCCAGCAACTCGATAAATCGTGACCACGCGGCA
>Ga0209965_1000749_pt1 | contig 11387 bp, 7 predicted proteins | sample SalPon2_B_H2O_MG_FD_185707 | JGI IMG/M metagenome (GOLD analysis project Ga0209965, IMG submission 185707) | Salt pond water microbial communities from South San Francisco under conditions of wetland restoration - Salt Pond MetaG R2_B_H2O_MG... | ecosystem: Environmental > Aquatic > Non-marine...
AATAGTGTCCCAATCCGACTCGTCACTGCTACTGCCAGACGACGATACGGCCGATGCGACGTTGATCTCTGTCTGTGATGGATTCAGGTCAAGTGGTGTTCGCTCCATATCATCAACCGCGAACGAGTTCAGATCGAAGTCTACCCCCTTATCTCGATAGCTAAACGGAAGTGTCGTAGTACGGTGTCGTTGAGAGTGTCTGGTCACGCTTGGTCCTCCTCCGAAGTCTGTAACTCAGCGAGTACTTCCAGTTGTGTCGCACCGACATCACCGTGTACTAAGTCAGCATGTTCGTCGGAATGAGAACGGCCAAAGAACGAGAGTTCATCAACGTGTTCGTCGGCGACGAGACGAACACATCCGTCGTCGTACGACACGGTCACACCGGATTGTTCGATTTCGACATGATCGATGGGAATGTCGTCATAACGGGACCCGTCCTCACCAACACCGGTGAGTGAGATGTCGGTACTCCATCCGTCAAACTCTTCTGGGAGTGTTTTAATTCGACCAGAGATCACCCACGCGTCCCCATTGAATCGCGACGAACTGTCGATTTCGAAGACAGGATCGGCGGGCGACGTCGTAGATCGTGGATTTCCGCTCCCGTGGATAGGGAACCGATTCAGAACGTTGTCGGATAGAGAGTCGCCGCTGTTACCCTTCGATATCAAGTGACGGAGTCCGTCACGCAGCGTTCCGAACATATCGTCAAGTGCCATCCGGAATCCACGCTGGTACTGCTCACGGAGGTTCTCAGTGGATTCCCACTCGTCGTGTTCTGGTGGTTCAGCGAACCGCAGGAATCGGTCGATCTCTCTGTCACTATTTGAGGGGATCCCTTCCGGCCGCGCTTCGCCAGCAGCTATCACGCCGAAGAAGTTCCGGTCACCATAGGCGACACGACTCTGGTCATAGTACTTGACCACCATTCCTGCCCCTCGGAACAAGGCGATGTTATTCAGATACGAATCGTCGTCCGCGGGGGATGCGAGACGAGCCGACAACCGAACCGAACCGTCGGGAGTCTCGGTTCCATCGGCATGAGGCGGGAGATTGACCGGGATATCGAGTCCAGCAACGTCTCCGGGATTCACCAACGTCTGAGCCTCCGTAGTTCTCTCCTCGTAAGCCTCAACGAACGGTCGGATCGCAGGAACGCTTTCCACGTCGGCGGCCAGTGTTTCCTCGGGCGTTTCGACCGTGACTTCGAGATCGCCTCGATAGATGGCTGGCCAGAAGTACTTAACAGAGGCGTCAACGAACTCCTGTGCGAGATCTTCGACGTCCGGTCGCTCATCCCGTGTTGGATCCTGAAACTCAACGACCATGGCGCTCGTTCCGCTGACAGCGGGCCGTTCCACGTACAGTTGGTCTGCAAGTTGCGACGCGTGTTCTCCCCAGAAGGATTTTGGGCGGGGTCCGTCGTCGGTCTCGATTGGGTTACAGAGCCACCCCGCACCTTGGTACGTCGTATCGTCCTCTCGGAGTTGGTGTGTGGGGAACTTAGAACGGGCGATGAGACGGGGCGAGTTGTCCTCACGCTCGTTGGCGAGATGTGAATTGAAGACGACTGTTGAAGCCCCCGAAAACGTCCAGAGAACAGACTTACCGAGGCCATAGGAGCCGCCTGCGGTGTCGTCTTGCTTGCTGCTGTAGAGCTCGTCACGCACCAGTGCAGCGTAGTTGGAATCTCCGTCCCAGCTTCCATTCAACCCGGTCGTGTTTCTGTCTTCAACAACAAGCAGTCGAAGCTCGGCCTCAGGGTCGTTAACTCGTTCAACGACCCGTTCGTAACGATGGCCCTTGTGTGTGTCCGCAACCGCTCGCATCCGTTCTCCGAGGCCATCGTACCAGCCGAGTCCGTCAAGAAATACCTCTTTCTTGTCGCCAGTTAGCGTGACGAACCGGAACGTCACTTCGACCGGATCGCCGTTTGAGAGGCCTTGGTCGTTCGCGTTTTGAAGTACCTCACGGACGAACGCCTCCGAATCGTGATCTACGGCGTGTTTTGTAGGATCGTCACCGTAGCGCGGAGCTCCTGGCCCACCACTGAAGAAGAACCATTCAGCTGCTTCGTTGGTATGAATCTGTTCCTGGTCCATATTATCAATTGAGATGTCTGTACGGGATTAAGACCACCCAATTAGTATTACTGTTGCGCGTTGATGAGTCCCGTTTCTCGGACGGGTGCCGGTTCTAATCGGAGCACTCCGACCTGCTCTCTGTGCGCTGGGAGTAGCTGGGCTGTGTAGTGCCGAACGCTTATGTGACGATACACAAGAAAGATGCCCATGAAAGTAGCTGCAGTGGATTTATTCTGCGGTGCAGGCGGACTCAGTTATGGCCTCCAGCAGTCCGGTGTTTCAGTGGTTGCAGGGATCGATAAGGACCAAGATTGTAAGCACCCATATGAGCAGAACATTAACGGAAAGTACGTCAGAGCAGACATCCGCTCACTAGCAAAGGACCCTGAGCCAATCGCACAGATGTTTCCATGGGATGCGGATTTGAAGGTTCTCACGGCTTGTGCGCCTTGTCAACCGTACTCCACGATGGGGCACTCAAAGGGGAAAGATCACGAAGATCATCAAAAGTGGGGACTATTGAACGAGGTCTCGCGAATCGTAAAGTACGTCAAGCCGGATGTGGTGGTCACTGAAAACGTACTCCAGGTGAAGCAAGAGGACGGCGTCTACGATGCGTTCATCGAGAGCTTGGAATCTCAGGGCTATCACATCAATAGTGACGAGAACAAGAACGTCTACTGCCCCGAGTACGGCATCCCACAGAAGCGGAAGCGGTGGGTGGTCATGGCGTCTAAGCGGGGACCTATCTCGCTGCCCGATCCACCGATTCAGAGTGAGGAAGAATATCCTACGGTCAGAGACACAATTAGTCACTTGCCATCAGTTGAAGCAGGGGAAGTCAGCGACGAGAACGACGTACATAGGTCACGTTCCCTTTCGGAAAAGAACTTAGAGCGTGTGGGTAACATGGAACCCGGTGGAGACTGGACTCTCTGGGAGGAGGAAAACCTTGATCACCTCTTGGCGGACTGCCACCGGAAAGCGAGTGGGCGCTCATACAAAGCACCCTACAGCAGGATGCGGCCCGACGAACCCTCTCCGACGATCACGACGCAGTTTTACAACTACGGTAGCGGTCGGTTTGGTCACTACGATACCGACCAGAATCGAGCACTCTCGTTGCTTGAGGGGGCACTGTTGCAGACGTTCCCGGAAGACTACGACTTCTACGACGAGTGGGAAGACGTCGGCGTGTCGAATTTGGGCCGACTGATCGGTAACGCAGTCCCCCCAAAGCTCGGTGAGTACATGGGACAAGCAATCTTCTCGCACGTCGGGGCCGCAACACGGTCTGTTGAGTCCTCTGTCGCCGACGACTGAGTGAGAGCTGATGTTGTCTGAGGCGGAGCGGCGGTTTCGGAGAGCCTGCTCGAATGGGGGAAAGAGAACCGTCGGGAGTACCCGTGGCGCGAATCGAACCGAACACTGTACGAGGTGTTCGCAGCGGAGTTCTTCCTGACTCAGACGCCGGCTGACAACGTCGCAGCGGTCTATCCGAGGTTTCTTGAACGATTCCCCACGCTGGACGCGATAGCGGAGGCCAATGAGGACGACCTCGTCGTAGTTATTGACGTTCTCGGATTCCAAAATATGTGCTCAGTGGCACTGAAGCAGATTGCCTCAACAAACGACCAACTCCCTGACGAGCCAAAACCGCTGATGGAGCTACCGTGAGTGGGCCGGTACGTGGCGAACGCCACGTTATGCTTCGCCCGTGGCGATCGGTTACCGATACTTGACCGGAACGTCAATAGGGTGTATAGTTGAATATTTTGAGACACGTGGCCCGAGACAGAAGCAGATCAGCTGACTTTCACACAGCGACTGACACCTGACGTGGCGCGTGCGTACAACCTCGGCCTGTTATATTTTAGTGCGCTGATTTGCCAGCTCTTTAACATTGGATATTTAGATGGATTTAAGCGTAATTATTTTGCTTTATTCAAGTTCTACACTCAAATTATTCACCACCATTATTCGCGGTGCCTTCTTGATTAAATTTCTCTATGAGTGAACTAAGCTCTATCGTGTGTAGAGGGACATCTCCTTTAGAGACTAACTGTGCAATGTGCGTTACACCCGCATATAACCTATCTTCCTGTGACGTTGGCTGTCGGAATGTTATTTGATCACCTCCCCACTCCTTAGAGGCCTCTATTGAGTTATCATCATCCGAATTCCCACCCAGCTTCCAGCAGACAAGTAGATCCATTTCGCTCCATTTCCGTGTTTCATTCACAACGTGTTTGATAATATCTACTCCCTCACGTTTGAACTCAACGGTTATGTTCTTTTCAGAACCAGTCGGGTCGGACGATCCAGGGAGGACATCTCGAAGACCGGGGGGTACCTTGTCTGGATTGTATTTCAAGAAGCCGTCATAGTCATCCTGGGTACTGAGATAGTACGGCTCATAGCACTTTAACAGCCCCAACCCGACTAATTGATTGAATACTGCAATTGAATCCTGTTCTTCACCCGGTTCTTTCACCTGTGGTAGTTGCCCATAACCACCAACTTCGTTTGGTGAGAGATCATCTTTGGTTAATGCCTTTTCCACTGGCTCAACATCGTCAAACGTCTCGCTATCACTCGGCGTAGGACGTAGGAACGTTTTGCCTTTAGTCACCGTCGCTTTGTGTAAGAATTGTTCTGTTTGGCTAACAATCGCATGCACCTCCGGGGAGAAGTCCTCTCGACCGGTGTCGGGACTCTCACCCAGGAAGTGGTATATGAACCACAGTCTGGTTTCACGAGGAGCACTGAAAGAAAGGTTTACAGGGCGATACCAGGTGGATATCATACCGTCCGTGCCAATCCTTACTCCCGGACTGTGAAATTTTCTGGTCCCTCTTACATCCCACCTTTTCTTAAGTTCGTTTCTATATTCGTTAGAATAGGTATACAACACATATACGGTAAGAGAACGTTCCTCTATGAACTCCTCCATTTCACCAACATCGCCAAACTCCTCGGTCAGATGGTCCTCTTGAAATCGCCCGGCAATGTCGTCTGCATCGAACCAGTTGTAAACTCCGTGGTACCTGTTCTGGTCCTCAGGGAGGACACCATCAACCGCATTCTCGGCATCTTCGTTATAGTCATAATCTCCTATGTCAACTGTCTCCAGTTCTGACTCACCCTCGGCGAGGTCTTCATTAATTTTCTGATGAGGATACCGATACTGGTCGTCCACTTCAAAGAGACTCTCATCATCTGACGGGTAGACTAGCTCTACGTTCACCGGGGCGTGAGTCTCACTGACTGGTGGTAGTACACCAATCGCCGTCTGTGTCTCTAGAATTGTTTTGGTCATTTCTGCCGTGTTGAACGCTCGTGAGAGGACACTAGGGTTCGACAACTCGTCAGTGTGGACCTCAATCCGTGTCCCACGTTGTCCGTCTATCTGCAACTCACCAGGATCGCAATGGTTTGCCTCCGCTTGTGGTCGTGAATCGGCGTCGTACTCGTCACTCTCGGCCCAAGTCCGACTGTGTTCTAGAACCACCCTGTAGGCGTCATCATCAAGGACGGACTCTACCTCAAAGTGGTTGAATCCATATGCCAAGAATGTGAGTCCGACACCCTTGTGTCCGCGCACTTTACCCTGTTCAAACAGTTCTTCTTTGTTCGTTACTTCCGGGGCAATGTATTGCTTCAGTTCCTCGTATGGAAATCCTCGTCCGTTATCCTCGACGGCGATTACATTCTGTTCTGTATCGATTGTAACCGTTAGTTCCGGCTCTTCATCATTATCATCATACAAGCCGCTGTCATCTGCTCTTACGATGGCGTCCATCGCATTTTGAATCGGCTCGGCCAGAACGTCTACGGCGTTGCGATAGTCACTAAGAACGTTGTTTATTCGCTTCTTTATTGTTCTGTACTTCAACTCTTCATCATCTGCTGAACTGTCTGCAGTTTCGAGTGGATCAAACCTCTCTTCATCAGGCATATTTCAAAGGCCAATCGTGTCGACTTATGTCTTTCCACAGAATTGTCATGAGAATCAGATATTGCACCACAACGGAACTTATCAGCGGCTAACAAATCATTCGTATTTACCGTAGGTTCGATTACCGATATGCACCGCATTTCCAGCAAACCAGCCAAACTCATTATCATACTAAGATTCCAAATACCACTGCGTGAATTGGACAATGATTGAATTCCGTTTTCAGATAGAGGCTTTAAATTGAGTCAACGTCTAAACGCACAACAGTGACAATCTACGCGGACTCTACACGGTTGTACTCTGCCGGGAGTTTTCATAGCGACCCCCAGAGCGCTGACTTTGGCTCAGGTGATTCTACATGACTTCAAACAAGAAATCCTCACTCAAAGAACCACTAATCCTCCACTGTTTCGCGGACTATGGAACGGAATCAGAAGTCCTCAGCGACTTCGGGAACGTGATTCGTGTGGGAATTGATCCCAAGGACACGAACGAGAGCACACCGATCAAAGGAGACGCCCACATTGAGCAAAAGGAGTGGGACCTTCCGGTCAAGGACGACGTCACGTTCGATTTAGGGCTGTTTCACCCGGTTTGTTCTCGATGGGCCGCGACAACTAGCATCTCGGGAGACCCCGACAAGCACGAAAACATGATCCCGAGTGCTCGGATACTTGCGGAGAAGTACTGCGACCACTACATCATCGAAAACGTTCCGCGCGCACCACTCAACAATCCCGCCGTTCTGAGCGGCCGGATGTTCGGTATGCCGATCGAGTACGAGCGAGCGTTTGAAACTTCATTCAAAGTTCCGCAGCCTCCCCGTGAGAAGCAGCTCTTGACCACAGATGGAGCGTCTGACAAAGCCGAGACGTCGTCGTTCTTCTTCTCCGAACGGTCCAGAGAGTGGTGGGCGGCAGTCAAGAACTACCCACCGGGGCCATATCCGAAGAGCCACCTGGCGAAAAACGCAATACCTGCACCGTACATTTACTATCTGGTTCGGTTGTGGTTGATGGTGTATGAGGACGAGCAAGGAATCTCCGAGGGTCGAGTGGACTACTCCGACTACGACGAGCGGATGGACACTAAGCGAAAAAGTGAGGATAATCGCCAGTTAGACGAGTTCCGATGAGCGAAGACGAGTGTCACGTGTATTTGGACCGGAGGTCCAACACGTCGTACGTTGGAGACCCATTCGTAGGGATACCCCTGTCCCGTGACATCATCGAATCTGTCGCAACTCAATATTCCATTGAACCCGATTCACTTGCTAGAGCGCTTCGAGAAGTACACAATGCGTCTGTCATTGATGTTGAGACCCTGTTCACGGGATTCGACCCTCTTCCGGTAGGAAGGAGTGACGACGGGCTGTTGTACGTGCTAGCCGAGGGAGACGGATGTTGGGACGCTGCTACCAGTCAAATCGGACTCACTGAAACCGGTCGTGACGCCGCAGCGACCGCTCACGACCGGCAGGTGGAAAAGTTGGTTGAACATAGAGAGGAGGGAGGCGGTAGTGGGTTCGTCGTCTCGTGTTCGGAGTTTCCACCAGACGCTATAAACGACATCGTAGCGGTGGCGGATAGGACCACGCTGACGAATCGGCAAGCGACGATATGGATCCTCTCACAGTATGTCCCAAGCGGTAACGCAATCGCTCATTTACTCTCGCTCTCCGAATCAATTATCCAGTCGGAACTCGCCAACGTTGACCGGGCTACACAACAGAGTACAACAGAGGCACGAACCTTAGACGTCCCTGGACCACTCAGCCGTCTTGAACTGGAACCTCAGTCCCTGAATTGGATGGGACTAGATTGGTCAAGATGGTTTGACCTCCAGGACCGCAAAACGCTTCGTAAGGAACTGCCACGCCGCCCAGGTCTCTACCGAGTTCGACACTCAGAACTTCCAGGTTTGATGTACGTCGGAGAGTCAGGGTCAGAAGGGGGCGTGCGACAGCGCGTAGGGCTTGGTCTGTCGGCCGGGGTGAGCGGGTCGGGTCAACAGACTAGAGACAAACATGGCGCTGCCCGTGCTCTTCGGCAGATTATTGATCTTGTAGGAGGTGAAATGGAGGTTTCTATTGCGATACCCCCAATATCGTCAAACCTGAGACACCGACGTGCAATTGAATCAACCCTGGTAGCCATCTGTCGACGGGAGGTTGGTTGGACTCCTATGGTCCAGCTGAATCGGGAACCAGCCGAGCAAGTGAGCGGTGCCCAAAGCACATTGCACCAAGGACTAAATGAAGTGGCAGGACAATCCTCCTATTCCGTTCCATCATGGAAGCCCTGGCGCAATGTGACTGCTCCTCAATGGCTAGGGCTTAATTGGTCACAGAGCCAGCCGCTCTCCGAGCGAGGCGTAATCAACAGTAGTGGAGAATATGCATTTCGACTGTGGCGAGAGAGGACAGGGGATGGGTGGAACCAGATAGTTCAAAAGATCGGTACAACCGGCTCAATATCAAGTCGGCTTTTCAGATTGCAGAGAGAGTATGGAGAAGATATTCGTTTCTCCGTTGTTGCGCTAAATGGACTAAGCTCTGACGCACAGTGTCGTTCGCGTGAGCTCAGCGAAATTCGGCACGATCTCATTGGTGCACACTACCTTGCTACTGGAAATCCCCCAGAGTCACAGTTCTAAGTTTAGTCAGCTAAAAACACAGACAGTGCATCGCACACATTTATGTCGGCTCAGAAGAGTTATGTCCATTATGAAGCGTAGCGCATACTTCTCAGATATTTTGTCACCATACATCAGTGCCAGTAGGGTGTCGCGATGAGCGGTGGGTGGGGGTTCACGACGTCTCGACCGACCGATGCTCGGTACGGGGACGATGTTGCCAAGTACGCGATGTCGCACGGAGAACCGGGCCTGAAGACCTTCGTCCGGGAGGTTTTACAAAACTCAAACGATGCACGGTTGGAAAACGATCAACCAGCACGGGTAACGTTTAAGATAAAATCTTTGCAGGGTAATAAAGCCGAAAAGTACCTCAAAGCACTTGATATTAACACCTGGGCCGACCATGCTAGGCTAGCGACAAACACGGAGAGCGGAAAACATATCACTGAGGCGATTAATCGAATAAAAGACGACGAAGAGATTCGTATTCTGACCATTGAAGATGAGAATACAGAGGGCCTCCTTGGTGAGGAGAACGCCGATGAATCAAACTTCACTGCGCTAGTACGTGACGTTCTATTCAGCAGTAAATCCGGAGATACTGCTGGCGGGAGTTACGGCCTAGGAAAAGCCGTCCTCTGGTTGTATTCAGGCCTCTCACTGGTCATGTTCAATTCAACGCTGAGCGAACCCGACGAAATAGGCCGTACATCCCGACTAATTGGGCGGACACGTTTGCCAACACACAAGTCTGAGGACGGCGACACGGTATACCAAGGACATGGTTGGTACGGTGATCTGAATGGAGGCAAAGAGGGTGCAAGGCCGGAATCGATCTGGGAAGATGAAGCTGGATCAATAGCAGATAATCTTCACTTGGCGCGTCCGGACGCACCAGGGACAAGTATCCAAGTCGTTGATTTCCGTGTGCCAACAGCGGAAGAGCGGCTAAGTGACGATGATTTAGCAAACCAGATCACAGAGATGGCAATTGAGTGGTTCTGGCCGGCAATTTATCGTGGTGATCTGGAGGTTGTTGTTGAGCTGGACGGTGAGGAGAGACGGGCAAGTATCAACGAATACCCTCAATACAAGCCTTTCACGAACTGTTTGGACCACCGTGATGACGCTGTCAGCCAACTGGACGATCCAGAGGACGTTGCAACGGAGAGCATATCGCTGGATGTGCCAGAAAAAAGCGACGGTGGGGGTGGTACAGATGGCCAACTTGACCTGCTGGTTCGGCGAGCCGATAAGGGAGAATATCGGCATCAGAATGAAGTAGCGTTTGTTCGAGGAGCAGGGATGGTTGTTGAGTACTACGATCGAGATCGAGTTGTTGTGGGGGACCAAGACTTCCATGCGGTTCTACTTGGGGGGCGCGCACGGCCGTGGGGAACCGATGCAAAACCTGGACAAAAGGAAACTATCGTAGAAGAATTCTTGACGGCTGCAGAGCCGCCTCAGCACGACGAGTGGGTTCGGACCGAGACACTGGCGAACACATACTCTCGAGGGTTCCGAACCGCAGTGGAGGACATCAAATCTGATATTACAGATGTTCTACGCGGACTTGTCGCACCCAACGTGGACCGGGGCACAACTGGACCTCAGCGTCTGGGAAACCGCTTCAAGATCGGGAACAAATCACGAGGTGGAAGTGCTGAGCGCGATTCACCTAGTAGTCAGCGGATCACCGGAAACACGAATATCTCGTTTGACGAGGTACATACCCACTGGTCGTTTGACGGCGAGGTGGAGCCTTTGCGTGACAGTAACGAAATACGGGCGGTCACTATCTCATTAATCCGAATGGCGGAGGAAAGAGCGACGTCAGATCGGCTGCCCGTCCAGAACATCTCGTCGGATACAGCGGGTGTTTCTATATCCCTTCCTAAGCAGAAAGGCGTTCAGGTAGGACTACTAGAGCCTACCTCTGGTACAACGAAGGTATCTTTTGAGGGTGTGTCAACAAAAGATCACAGGCAAGTCGAAACGAGAATGAAAGTGTCGGTTGACGTAGCAGAACAGGGGGACAAGTGATGTCAACAACCAACGGAGAGATTGAAGGGTCTGACCCAGAGGAAGAAGATGAAAAAGACATTCAGACGGGAAGTCTGGTTAGTCAGTCTCTCCCGCATGAGTATCAAAGAGAAGCACTCGAATTTAATGTCGAATCATTCCGCCTAGATGGCACTCCATTGGGTGAGAAAGGAGATCTTGATGAAGACGATCGGTTTCTGTCTCTGGTTGGTGTGGATAGCTGGGAGATGTTAGAGTTAGAAGGGACCGTGACCGTTAATCAGGACACGGTAAAAGATGTCTTCCCGTTCAACGAGTGGGAAGAGACGCCAGGTCGCCTCGCACTGGTAAAAGAGAACCCCCTTGCGATGAGTCGAGACCGCCAGGTCCTAGACGACTCGCCCTTAGATGCAGGGACTCACGAGTTTAGCCTCTGTATTAACCGTGACAGCCATCGTGGACGAGTAAAGATCCAGCCGTTCCTAACAAGAAATGAAAAAGGTGGGTCAAGTGGGTCAAAACATGCTTCCAAAGCTGGTGCACGACTCGCTGACGGCCTCTCATGGATCATTCAACTTGATGAGAGAGACGACGGTGGAAGTCTCCTAATGCCGTTCATAGAGGACTTCAGTGAGTCCGAAGACCTTCCTAATGAAAACCATATTCACTATATCAGTCTGAAA
>Ga0209965_1000755_pt1 | contig 11352 bp, 13 predicted proteins | sample SalPon2_B_H2O_MG_FD_185707 | JGI IMG/M metagenome (GOLD analysis project Ga0209965, IMG submission 185707) | Salt pond water microbial communities from South San Francisco under conditions of wetland restoration - Salt Pond MetaG R2_B_H2O_MG... | ecosystem: Environmental > Aquatic > Non-marine...
AGTTTTGGAACGATATTATTAGACGTACTCATTTTTAACCTCCAAAGACTGAATCGACGTGTTGCTGATGTTCGTACTCACTACTGTACTGCTGTCGTGCAGCACTGTCTTTGTCACCAGCCTGTATCACTGTCGTAGAGTTGTCTTGATAGAAGCCAGACCGACTACCACTTCCAAAGCCACTACCTGTGGCACCGATGTTCGTACTTCCAAGTCCGTTACTGGTTCTGGCAAACTGACGTAAGTTCTTGGTTGCGTCCCCGATGTTACTTCCAAGGATAGCAAACTGACTGGATAGTATTGTTACCGCTCCTACCCCCAGTGTTATTGCAGAAACAAGCACCATCGTAGCAGTTGCTGCTGCAACACTCATTCCTGTATAGTTAGCCAGAGAGATTACTGCTGATTTCAGACTTGGTATCACTTTAAACATAATAACCGCACCAAATCTGGCAATTGCAGTTATCATCTGTCCAGTAACAATTGAAACAAGGGTGCTTGCTGTTACGAGGGTGAGGTAACTACCTATCAGTAGACCAATAACAGCACCATATTTTCCAAGGATATTAATGCCACGCGCAACAAGCCCCACCATCATTATGAGTCCTGTGGCAATTATTAACAGTCCTTGTGAGACACGGATGATTGCTGGAAGAATTTTCATAAATTCTTGACCTAACATTGTCAAGAATGGGAGTGAGAGTGCCAGTTGATTAGCCATAAACCCAAAGATGTCTTTCTGTAAGAGGAACTGACCAATCCCAGCAAGCACTGGCATTACAGCGTCAGCAAAGCGCAGTGACATACTCACCATCGAGGGTAAGACGTTCCCAGTAGTCTGTGTCAATGTACTGAACTCGTCTGTGAACATCTGCAAACCACTTGCAGCAGTCGCCAGTGGCCCCATCAACGTCTCAAGTTCAGTGGCAGCGTCACGAATCAGAGGTGCAAACGTCATCGACAACGGGGCGAATGCGTCAACGAAGGCATCTCCCACGTCGTTGAACATTTCGTTGAGTGGTTCCATCGACAGTTCGCCAGACTGCTGTAAAGATAGTCCCATTGCACCCAGCCCTGCAATACCTGCAAGGGCACCAGCGGCGACGAGGGCAGCTCCACCGAGGGCAACGACACCAGTAATGGCAGCAGGTAATGCCCCGACGAAGATACCTGCAAGTGGGATGAGAGCGGCTATGATGTCGTGGAACTGCCCCATCGTGAAGCGAATATCTTTAAACTCTTTTTCAGCCCCATCGAGGGATTCAAGCAACGTTTCGTCGTCACGCATCTCCATCGCTTCACGTTGGGCTTCGATTATCTCTGCACCAACTTCACCACCAATTCCTTCAGCAGCAAGCCCAGTGTTGCGCTCCATCTGGATGGTGTCACTGCCGTCACGTCGGCCAACGTCGAACGGTGAGAACTGTTCTGTCTCATCTTCAAGTAGATTAATCAGTTCACGTGTACGACCTTTATCAGTCGCACCAGTCCCCTGTCCAAATGGAGCGTCAAAGAACGTCTTTGGATTTTCTGATGTGGTAAGTCGAACCCCGTCTACGTTTAGTTCATCTACGGAAGCAAGTTCTCTGTTATGGTCACGGTATGCACGCAGTGAGGCAGACCCACGGGGAAGTACACCTTCCTCGTTATCTGGTTCGTAGTCATCGGGAAAGTCAGGGAATCCACCACTGGTGGCAAGTTCGGTGTTATTGGCACTGACCCCGTTAAGTAAATCATCTGTATCAATAGCGCCATCAACGTTGACAGTACCAGCGTCTATATCGACAGTTCCAGCAGTAATACTATCGCTGTCTGTGCCACTGACAGACATATCATCGTCAACAGAAACGTCACCAGTGACAGTTAGTTCGTCTTCAATACTACCAGCAATATCACGAAAACGCCGATCAAGAGCGTCATCAGCACTGGTTGGACGGCCAGTTTCAGTATCTCGGAACTGTGATCCACGAAGACGATTATCTATCTCGACATCATCACGTAAAACATTATCAAAGTCAGTGTCAACACCGATGGTGATATCATCGTCTATAGCACTGATTGCTGCTTGAAGTTCACCAAGGTCCTCAATCGCAGATTCATGACCAGTAAGATCGACATCGACAGTGAGGTCGTCAGAGCTGTCGCTACCAGCATCACGAAGTGCAGTATCTACGTCTTCAAGCGATTCTGCAAGGTTGTCCAGTTCTTCGTGATTTTCTGCTTCGACAGCAGAGACTAATTCGAGACGTTCTTGTTCAGTCATAAATCTCTGATTTTTGCTGAATTAGAAACGCGACAGCGTTTGGTGGTTCAGTCATTGGTAGGGATGTGTGAAAGTATCAAAAACTACAATTTGTATGAAAAACGATACTACACTACATATGACGTTTAGCTTCAGACGGCATATCTTCCTTTGACTGTCCATATTCCTGAGCAGCCAATGCAAGGAACTGTTGTTGCAAGAAGGAAAGACTCTTAGTATGGCGAAGTGTGCCCGATTCACCACGGTTATGGACAAACCAACGACGACGACCCAACCGTGATTTTACGTAGGCATGGAGAACACTGTCGTGTTCGTCTAAGTCGACGTTTCTTGGAAGCCGTTTCCCTGGACGGCCAGCGTTTCCATGTACGCACGCTGACCCAGCGTAAACTTGATGGGGAACGGTTGTCCTTCAAGACGATCAGTCATGTACTCACTCAGTGCATTACGGGCTACGTCAGCGTCCATGTGTTTGGGAAGGTCCCCACCGAAAATACGCTCCTGAGTCTCGGGGTCAGCAGCCAGTAAATCGGATACGTCGTCTTCAGTCGGTTCAAGTGCCACCTTGCCAGCGTCCATCAGGGCTTCGACGGCATCTTTACCGAGACTATCCTTGCCTTCGTCTTCAGGGTTAACTTCTTCAGCCAGTTCGATTAGTTCCTCACGCTCTGACTCAGAGAGGTCGTCTTTGCGCTGAAGTTCCATCAGTCGCTTGTGTTCATCACTCATTCCATCAGACCGATACTGGCGAAGTTCGTCCATTGGGAGGGTGTTCTGGACCATCGTTCGGGAACGCTCGTCCAGTAGCGTAAAGCCAAACTCCATTTTCTCGCCAGCAATGGGAATCGTCATCGTATCTTCCCAGTCAAGCCCCTGTTCTATCTTTTCGTCTGCTCGCAGTAGGTCGCCGTTAAGTTCACTCATTGGTAGATGTAGTTTTAGCGTCGTCAGTAGTTAGCAGAATGTTCGCATGACTCGATAGTCCACTATTGGGTCGCCCATCAAGAACGAGAGTTTCAATAGTGTCTATCTCGTCAGGCTCTATTCCGTTCACCTGTTCAGCAATCAACGTCTTACAAACGTCTACAGTGTCTTCGTCAACATTGAACGGGTTGATTTCGACACTTCGACGTTCTTGTTCAATGCGCTCCATACATCACTATCTGCTTGGGTGGTCCCACTCTATACCAAGAAGGTCTGCGTCAATGGAAATAGTTGTGTCACCACCGTCAGAAGAACTGACAGTCATATCATTGACCACCATCCCAGATGCACGCCCTTCAAACTCTCCTTCATCTTTTAGATAGACAGCCTGTGTTTTTGCCTCACCTGTGTCAATATTGTCAATGACATCTACCGCACCATCATTAAGATGGGTCGTCGTAGAGAACGTGTACGTGTTGTTCCCCTTCTCGATGTACTGTGGGTCCTCGTTACCAATTCCATGTCGGTTACGATTGTCACGGGACTGAGACAGTTCTACGTCGTCAATGACGAGCTGTCCATCAGTAGACCCCCCCTTTTTATTTGCGTACTTCACCACAAGGTCGAGTTCAGATGTGTATGCCATAGATTGTTACCTCGTTAGTTTGCTCCATTGAACTGAACGAATCCGTCTGTAACAGTCAAATCCAGATTCACTTCTTTTGCAATGGGGTACGGAACGATGGAGACACCAACGTTGGCAACGTCACCACCACTGGACAGGGATGCACTCACCGAGTATGGTACCCCATCAGAACCATCAGCAAATCCAAGCAATGGCGGATTTCCACTGGAAAAGTCCTGAAGCCGTGCTCCAATTATAGACTGAAGATCACTGATGTCCTGTGGACCGCCAGCGTAGTCTCGCATCGGTCCAAACAACCCAAGTGCAATTTCGTCAATGACTTCGGCTTTGTAAATCTCTTTGAACTGTCCAGTTGCACTCGTCGTCTGTGCTGTTCCAACGACGCCATTTCGTGTGATTGACGTGACTTGATCGAAGTTCTTGCTCTCACTTGGCCGATACTGCGTAGCAAGGTCTACAAGCCCACCCACAGAGTCATACAACCCACTCCCATCGGGACCAAGCGGTTGACTACTCATAAAGCCAGCAACAACACCAACAGTACGCATTGCACCACCAGACCCAGTTCCTCGTGATGGTGCAACCTCGACAACACGCCAATCTTCAACGTCAGGGGTGTAGTCAATAATATCAGAGGATTGGATGTTAGGGCTGGCACCGACGAACCCACGCTTGAAGTCGAAATCAGCAGCGACGTTCGCCAGTTCAGTTTGTAGTATCGTTTTTACAGATGCATCTTCAGTACAGACAGCAACAGAACGTACAGGGAGATCAACAGCAGTACTGATGGCATCCGCATACTCCCCGTGAGTGTAGTCGATGTCGTAGTTCCCACTTGCATCGACTTCCACATTATTTGTATGTGGGTTTACGTTTGCAGTGTTTTCTTCACTTGGACTGGGCAGTGGGTCTTCGTAAACGATGTTTACCGTCAGGTCAGTACTGGCATCTGTATCGGTGACAGTAATATCGTGATCTGGATGGAGGTTCGGGTCAAACGGCGTCTCCGTTAGGGTAATAGTAGTTCCAGACGATATAGATTCTGTATTCTGTGTTTCAGGAATGGGGACACCATACACTGTCTGTATTCCATTCGCTGCGATAGATGGAACTACACGAGACAGTTCTGATGCACCAAACACATCATCGGCACTGCTTGGGTCACTGATAATAGTCGATTCGTTCTCCGCCACTTCGTTGGCTGCACCTTCACTATCGTAGCCACCAACAATAGCGACGGCATTGGTCGTACCTGCACGAGACGCAGTGGCAGTACCACGAACGTTCAGCGTCCCTTCAAGGGCGTTGTAACTTTGACTCATATTGTATAATAACTGCTAATTGAACTGCTATACGCACTAAAAATTGTGAAAATCAGAACGTTTCTGAATACGCTATTGGATTATCACCAACATTATCAAGATCACTAACAGAGTCACCAACTTCGATGTCCATGTTGACTGTTGTCGCCACAGCGGGACTGTCGTCTGTAATGTAGTGTTCGTATGCAATCTCCATCGCAATACCGTCACTATCTACAAAGTCATCAGAACGACCCTGTGGTGTACTGTCGTCTATCTGTGGTGGGTCCATGTCGACTGGTTGCCCACCAGTTCGTGTATACAGATCAAAATGGTCAACAAGTTCCGTTCCCAAATCATCACAGAGTTTTGGGTCGTCATCAGTGACTGGAATGGCCTCAACACGCAGTGTCGGTTCACGACGGTACGTAATCGAGTTGAGAATACCATCTGACCCGTAGTTCAACGAGTCAACGAACAGGTTTCCGTTCCCAATACCAGCACTCATCTGGTTCGTAGTAATTGGTTGAACGCCAACGAACGGATAGGGGTGTTCCATCGACGGCTCTGCAACGTCGACGTGATTACTTGGCATAGACAGTGAAACACGGTTACTCTGTGTCAACACCGTTTCACACTCACTCAAGAGCCACTGAATTACGTCAGATTGGTTCACGATGTATTCCTCCAGGCATCCAGTAATGCGTCTGCATTAGCGTCTATCACTGTTTGATACCCTGTTGTGTCGTTGAACCACACTGGACGAAGGAACGGGTGGGCGAACGTCCCGATTTCTCCGATGGTCCGTGCAATGGCTCTGGCTAAATCTGACTGAGTATCGTAATACTTCGGTGTGATGGACTTGTTGACAATCCACCGCTCTATTGCACCAATGTCAGCCCACCCATCGGGACTGTCGAAGTTCTCGTCATCTTCGTATGTCGTTCCCCCACGAGAACCAGTTCCATGTTCGACGTACTTACTCCAGAGTGGTACGTCGGCACTGTGAGCTGTAAAGAAGTCAGGTATCGTTTGTGGGTTGTCCTGTACGTCACTGACGAGAACGTTCCGTGCCACACTGTCGTTAGCCCGAAGTTTCTTCTTCACAGCAAACTTCATGTCACGCATGGACGTTTGGGTGACACGTTCGTGTTCGTCTTTCAGTTCGTCTTTGTAGTCACGAACACGACTGGCCATATCGGAATAATCAGACATGACATATCACCCACTACTATTAGCGTGTTCTAACCCGAGACGAACTAATTCAGGGTCGAAGTCCGATGGGTAGCCGTTTTTCGTCTTGGCAACGTACCGTTTTTCGGGGTTGGACTGCATTCGCAGTTCGTCGTTTACTTTGACAGTGGGCAGTGGGTCTCCATCGATTAGTGCTGGTTCTGCAAGACCAGTCAGTGACGTGTCCTGTCCACTGCCTTCAGTCACAACTTGGGCTACAGACGTAGGAGCGAACACAGCCACGCTCACAGTACCTACAGACGATTTCTCATTGTCGTATGACCCAGTAGACGTGTTTCGATACACGTCCATCAGAACGCTCTCAGAAGCGACTGTGGACTGCATGAAATCAAGGGCGTCCATTGTTATACAGAACTGTTGTCGGAGTAGAACGTGCCAGTCAACTCAAGTCGTTGGACACCACGTTCAGTCTTCTCGGACTCGGCCAGTCCAAGTTGGGTCATATCCTCATACTGACCGAGTTGTAGACTGTCACCGTCACTATCTCTGAACGTTACGTCCTGTCCAGCGAGATCTTTCACACGAACAGGACTGTTTTCGACTGCTCCTTTGGTCTTTGCAGCCGTTACACCAAGTAGTGCCACGGAAAGGCCACGGTCGTCGTAGAAGTCGGTGACACCAGCCTTCAGTGCCAGTACTCGCTTGGCACTATCGATGAGATCGGACAAGTCATCGCTCGATAGTTTCCCAGTATCGTATCCAGTCTCAGTACGTACTGCTGACTGAAGATCACTGTCACTGGTAATATCGTAACTTTCCATTACTCATCACCTTTCAGATAGTCACGTGGTGTCTCGTTTTCGTTATCTAACAGATTGTCTTCGACAGTTTCCACGTCCATTGACCCCTCGTGTCCATCGAGCAGGTGAGATTGGGCAACAGTGACGTTTAGGTGCTTCTCTTGTTTGTCACGAATATCGGATACGTCCTGTCCGATACTGTCAATACGTGTGTCAAGTTTCCCAACTTCAGTATAGAACTTCTCCTGTGTGTTCGTCCACCACGTCTGATACTGGGGAATAAGTCGTGGAAGATACAGTTGCCAGAGTAACCAGATGAACGGAACGAGGATGACAAGTTCGGGGTTAGTCGTTATTTCAGACCACGGTACTACCACACGTCTATCACCCCGTGTTGTTTTCGCGTTGTATATGACATGATTTACATAGAGTAATTAGATTGGATAACTGGTTGGCTTTTTCAGTGTCGCTAAATGTCCGAATGGGTGTGATGTGATGAACTTCCAAGTCGCGTCCGTACTCATCGTAGTGATCACTACGGATCAAGCCACAGTCTTGGCACTGTTCATCGTCACGTTTGATTGCTTTTTTACGCTGTTTAACCCATTTTTGTCCGTATTGAACGGAGGATTTTCCGTTATAGTGCCAGTGATTTTCACCACTTTTATTTTCAGAAATCCATTTACCTTGACACTTGTATGAACAGAAGGTATTTTCTGAATTTTTTACCTTCCTCTCATACCGCATAACAGTGTCACCGCACTGTTTACAGACATACTCATTTTTCCCACCAGACCAGTTTGCTTGCTTTTCAGAAGGCCAATTGTGTGTTCTTCGTTTGCCTTCACATTCATCAGAGCAAAAGATATGGTCTGATTGTTTTGTTTTAGATTTGTAGCGTTGGAATTTTTTACCACACCACTCACATTCGTATGTCTTTAATGCCAATGATTCATTATGTACTGTTTGATGGTGTATTTTTACACCATGCTCATTCTCTAATTCTTTTGAACACGTCGGACACTCGGCCATTACCAGTGTGTATGGCTTTGTATTACTTGAATGTTAGGTTACGTTAGTTACCTGCACCAAACAGCGCACTGACGTTTTTGAGCCAGATTACGTCAGTTGCTTCTGGGTGTTCACCGAGGAAGTCCCATTCAAGGCCAAATCGGTTCTTGTAGTCGTGAGCACGCTTCCCACCACGCTGCTCAACAGGCCCATAGTGTTCAGGACTACCCATTTCCCACAGGTCAACATATTCGTCAACCCACCGCTCAGTGTCGGGGATGAGGAACACTTCATCAGTCCCAAGAACCTCACTGCCACTGGGATCGACAGCCGTGTTTTCGTCCACAACGTCAAAGGACATCATGTCAGGCAGTTCATCCCGCGACGAGTACGGGAGGTAGTCAGGCTGCATGGTGTACGGCATCGTGAAGGAACTGTCAACAGTATCAGAGTCCTGAAGACGCTCCATGAACGTCGGACCACGGCGCTGGTCAGTAGTTGCACCAGCAGAGTAACCCATGAAGTTGGTAATAGCGTCGTGAGAACCAACCATCAGGTCCCAACCGTCGTTGATGTCCAGCACACGACCACGGACAGCCTTCATTGCGTCACCACGGAGAAGGTCTTCTGGGGTGTCGGTGAAATCCTCGCCAACACTGTCACCGTCGTAGTCTTCACAGTCGAAGGTTCGACTGGCAGGAATACTGTTACGAAGCCAGTCAAACATCCCGTACTTGTCAGGACCACTCGACGGATTAACAGTCCCATCGTTGTCAGCGTCAAGTCCGAGGAAAAAGTTTAGGTCGTAAAGATAATGGTACATTTCCTGAACGTGTGTTCGCTGACGCCCCACAGAATCAACAGGGTCCATGTCAGGGTGCCACGTAAATCCGTGATTGTACACGTGAGTCGTAATCTCATCACCATCAACAACAACTTCTTCCATACCACCGCCAGAACCAAAGTCGTCATAGGCTCCAGCAGGACCAACAGGCATTTCAAGGGTGCGTGGGTCAAGAACCGTTTCGTCCTGAGTCTTGATGTCCTCTTGGTCTATCGCAATGTCCTGGGGAGCGGCAAACTCATAACGAAGCTGTTTGCTGTCAAAGTTCTCCCGTGAGAACATTTCGTATTCTTCCTGCGGAATGGCAAGTTTCTGTTCCTCCTGCTTCTGTTGCGTGCTAACAGGCATAGTATATCACTAAGTTAGTATTGTAATTGTCAAAGAGACACGTTACCCAGACGTGGTGAACGTGTCAGCGTCAAGTCGAGTCGGGATTCGCTGGTCGTAACTGTCACTGATACGTAGTTCAGTGGGGTACTGGTCAAGTCGGCCAATTGCAACGAAATCACCAGCACCACTTTCAGAGTACGTCGTCCCGTCGTAGGTGTACCCACTCGGAACAACGCGAGTCTCACCACTGCCGAGATTCACGATACCGATAACGGGCTTCCCTGTGAAATCTGGTTCAGTCGATACAGGACTGGTCTGTGCGTCGATAGAACGTGGACGAATAGTATCAACGGCAGCGAGCGGAGCATAATACAGCTCGTCTCCCTCGCTGTACGTCCAGAGGTCTTCGTAGTCAGCAAAGTAATCTTCGTCGTGTTCAGCAATTGAATCCCCACCAGCATCATGAACAACGATCCCATGCGGAAGTTCGTTGTTAGCAGGGTCAAACTGAGCAACAGTGCCATCACTTTGTTCAACAATAAACTCTCCCTCGACAATCGTTTCACCAGTACCAACCTCGCTCCAATCAAGGCTGGTAGTTTCGTCAACGTATAGAAGTGCCATTATTAGTTACCTCCCGTAGTCTTGTTACGCAGATCAAACTTCCCCGAACGAGTGGTGTCAATTTCAGGCTCAGTACTGTCTGAAGAACCACTGTCAGTGACAGTCGTTGTCTCAGTACCAGTGATGTCCTCGACAAGTTCGATCTTTTCCCCGATGGTATCAACCGTCCACTGTTCGTCATCCTCAGCGTCGAACTTGTCCATCAGGGCGTCCTCGTCACCCCACTTCTGAGTCATCTCTGCAAGGCGTTCTGCCTTATCAGCGAAGACAGGGCGCTGAGACTCGTGTAGTTCGTCCTGAAGGGAGTCAACCTCATCCTCCAGATTGGTCTTCTCGTCTACAAGCAGGTCAACCGTGTCGAAGTCATCTGCAAGCGTCTTGACATCGGGTTCACCATCGTAGAAGTCAGTCGGTTCCTCGGGGGCGTCGACAAGGGTATCCTCGTCAACGTCAGCACTGTCGATGATGTAACGCACATCCTCGGCAGTCAGTTCGTTCTCGTCAACAAATTCTTGAATGGTCATTGTAGTATCTGAATCAGCAATCATCCGTTGTTTGGCAATCTGTGCATCTGGGGCGCTGTCAGCCATTAACGTCTCGTCGTCAAGGGGTGGGTCGTCAAATTCCTCATTTACCTCACTAAGTACGTCCATTAACATGGACTCGTCAGGTGCATCACCACTGTATGAAGCAGCGGCAATGACGTTTTCACGTCGAAGGTTGCCATCAGCGTCTACCAGTGGGAACGACGATGCAGACTTCGTATCAGCGTCGAAGACGTAATGTTGTTCGTAATCGTCGTTAGGAATTTCTGACTCGTCCAAGTCACCACCCATCGTACCGTCGAAGGTGATGGTGTCCATGACAGTGGTATCGGTCATCATCGGGGACCGCTGTTCTACAAGGTCCAAGTCACCGACACCAAAGGTGAGTGTCGTCCCCCGACGTTCACCATTCTGCATGGGGTCAACCATCACATACGGCTCGTCGGGGTTGTGTGCAACAACACCACGAAGGTCCATGTACCGATGTTCGACTATATCACCGTTGGTAAACTCGGGTAATTTGAGCGCATCACCGTAGACAGGTTCCTCACCACGGGCACGTTTGATTTCGTTACCCTTGGCAATAGCCCACCGATAGCCACTGTAGCCACCCCAGCCTTTGCCAGACGTGTACGAGTTGTCTTCCCACGGATTGTCAGTCTCTGGCTCTTTCAGTGACTCACCACTGATAGAGTACTGTGCGTGACGGGACCACCACGGGGCCATTGCCCCAGTGGAGCCAACGATGTCAGACGGTGACAGTTCTTCACCACTGGCCAACTGTTCAGCACGATTCCATCCGTGAGACTGCATCCCGTTTACTTCTACGTCATCATCCTCACGGGCATCGAGTGCCTGTTGAGCGGCGTT
>Ga0209965_1000758_pt1 | contig 11305 bp, 9 predicted proteins | sample SalPon2_B_H2O_MG_FD_185707 | JGI IMG/M metagenome (GOLD analysis project Ga0209965, IMG submission 185707) | Salt pond water microbial communities from South San Francisco under conditions of wetland restoration - Salt Pond MetaG R2_B_H2O_MG... | ecosystem: Environmental > Aquatic > Non-marine...
CGTGGCCACACGCGTGCATCTCGCCCGGATGAACACTCGCGAAGCCCTCGGCGGCCGGCCGGTGGTCGTCGTCCATCGCCTCCTGGCGCGCCAGCGCGTCGATGTCGGTTCGGAGCCCGATCGTCGGCCCGTCTCCGTTGGTCTTCGTCGCGATTACGCCCGTGACGTCGCCCATCTGCTCGAGGTACGCCTCGGGGGCGCCTTCCTCGCGTGCCCGTTCACGCGCGGCCGTGACCTCGTCGGCCGGCGGGACCCCCATCCGGGCGTCGGGAGCGACGGTGTCCGTGCCGAGGTGAACCTTGTAACCGAGCGACGACAGCGACTCGGCGAGCAGTGCCGACGTCCGGAACTCCTTCCAACCGGCCTCTGCGTGTCGATGCAGGTCTCGTCGGACCTCTGTGAGCGTGTGCCCCTCGAACGTCGATAGTCGGTCCATGACGGGGACACAGACGTGATGGACAAAAGCGTTGAGCAACCGGAGACCACGGCGGACAGTGTGTCACACGACTCCGTGACCCACGGAGGGCATCGGTAGCTCCACCCTCTGCAATACGCGTCCGGCAGTGGCCACGTGAACACCACGACCGTGCGACACACGGGCGCAAGTCGTACCACCCCCTCCCGGGCCGATTCCGTACGGGTATGCGGGTAGTTCTGCGACCAATGCGACCTGCGACACCCGGACACGATTTTCAGCCACACCCTCCCCAACCGACTCACTCGTCGCCCACGGGCGACTCGCTCATCCCTCGCACGCGCTCGTGAGCACGCCTCCGGCGCACTCACGAGGCGCGCGCCACCGCATCAGTTTACTGTCTGTCGTTCAGTCGTTCGTTCGTCGTTTACTCGTCCGTCTGTAGCAGTTCGACGGCGGGGAGCGGCTCGCCGGTGAGTGCGCGGATGTATGCGCCGCCCGCTATCGAGACGTGCGAGAAGTCGTCCTCGTCGAGTCCGTACATCTCGATCGCCCGGGAGGTGTCGCCGCCGCCGACGACGGAGAAACAGTCGGTTTCGGCTATCGCCTCGAGCACGCCGACCGTTCCGTCGGCGAATCGCTCGTCCTCGAAGACGCCGAGTGCCCCCTTCACGAAGACGGCGTCCGCGTCGGCGATGAGTGGCTCGTAGTCGCCGACGGTCTCGCTGCCGACGTCGAGGTACGCGTCGGTCTTCTCGTCGATGGCCTCGACGCGCACCTCGGCGCGGTCGCCGTCGGCACCCTCGTACGCCAGGTCGCTCGCGAGGTGGATCGACTCGCCGCGCTCGTCGAGGACGCGCTCGACCGTCTCGTGGGTCGTCTCCCACTGCTCGTCGAAGAGGTCCATCCCCTCGAGGTCGTACCCAACCGGGTGGCCAGCGGCACGCAAGAAGAGCTCGCCGGCGACCCCTCCGAGTAAGAACCGGTCGACGGTCCCTTCGAGTGCGTCCATCACGCCGATCACGTCGGTGGCTTTCGTCCCGCCGATAACCATCGTTACCGGACCGTCGAACGACTTCCGCCCGATCGCCGTGTTGGCCTCGTACTCCGCTTCCATCACTCGTCCGGCGTACGCGGGCAACACGAGCGGGAAGCCGACCAGCGAGGCGTGTTTGCGGTGTGCTGCCGAGTAGGCGTCGTTGACGTAGACGTCGACGTGAGCGGCAAGTGCATGTACGTACTCGGTGTCGGCTTTCGTCTCGGGAGCCGCCTCCGGCAACTCGTCGTCACACATGCGGGTGTTCTCTACGAGGAGCACCTCGCCGGCGGCGAGTGCGTCGATGGCCTCGGTCGCTGCCTCGCCGTGGGTGTCGGGGACGAACGCGACGTCCCGGTCGATGTGGCCGGCGAGGATCTCGGCGTGGCCCGACAACGAGGTGAAGTCGTCACGGCCCGGCCGACCTTGGTGGGCGAGACAGACGACTCGGTGGCCGGCGTCGGCGAGTTCGCCGACGGTCACCGCGTGGCGTTCGAACCGCCGGTTGTCTTGGGGTTCGCCGGCTTCGATCGGCGAGTTCAGGTCGAGTCGAACGAGCACGCACGAGTCGGCTGGAATGTCGTCGATGGTGGGGAATGATGGCATGGGTGAACCTGTGTATTGTCGTCGCGAGTGTCGGTCGTGCGTCGACGCTTACGCCTCGTCGTGTACGTACGCGGCCATATCGAGCATCCGGTTCGAGAAGCCGTACTCGTTGTCGTACCACGTGAGGATCTTCAAGAGGTCGCCGTCGGCGATGACGTTGGTCGATTGAAGATCGACGTAACTCGAGAATGGCAGTCCCGTGACGTCACTCGAGACGACCTCGTCGTCGGTGTAGCCGAGCACGCCCGCGAGCGGGCCGTCGTCTGCAGCGGCACGGAACGCGTCGTTAACGTCGTCGGCGGTCACGGACGCGTCGAGACTGACGACGAACTCCGTTATCGACCCGGTCGGAACCGGTACGCGGATCGCCATCCCGTCGATCTTGCCCTCGAGCTGGGGGAGCACCTCTTGGGCAGCACCGGCAGCGCCGGTCGTGGTGGGGACAATGTTTTCGGCGGCAGCGCGACCGCGGCGCTTCTTCGCTTTCGGTCCGTCGATGAGCGTCTGGGAGCCGGTGTAGGCGTGGACGGTCGTGAGCGTCCCTGCTTCGATGCCGAACTCGTCGTCGAGCACCTTCGCGACGGGCGTGATAGAGTTCGTCGTACAGGAGGCGTTCGAGATGACGGTCTCGCCCTCGTACTCGTCGTGATTGACGCCGTACACGAGCTGTTTGACCGGGTCGTCGCCCTTCGGCGGAGCCGAGATGATCACGGTGTCGGCACCGCCTTCGAGGTGCGCGCTCGCGTCCGCCTTCGTCCGGAAGATACCGGTACACTCGAGTGCGACGTCGACGTCTAACTCGTCCCACGGGAGGTCAGCGGGGTCCTGGACGTTGTACAGCGGGACGGACGTCCCGCCGATAGAGAGCGTGTCGCCGTCGACGTCGACGCCGTCGAGCCGTCCCATCACCGTGTCGTACTTCGCGAGGTACGCCATGTCGTCGAACGACATCACGTCGTTGATCCCCGCGAGTTCGACACGAGGGCTCTCGAGCAGCGCGCGAAACACGTTTCGACCGATACGACCGAACCCGTTCAGTCCGACACGCACCACGTCGTCGTCGTCGACCTCTGAACCGGCCGCCAGATAGGATTTACTCATAACTGAAGAAGCGGCGTGCACGCACTTAAATCCGCCCGAGTTGCCCGCGCCATGGCAACTCTCAGCACGATCGACAGAAGTCTTATCGGTGAGAACGCCCGTACACAGCGTATGCACCGCGACGACAGAGACGACCCATTCGGCGACTTCTTCGAGGAGATCGAGCGGATGATGAACGAGATGGCGGGGAGCCAGCCCCCGAGTGACGACGCCGGATTCGGTTCCGAAACGCACGTCGACGCGTACGTCACGGACACAACTGTCAGGCTCGTCGCCGACCTCCCGGTCGTCTCGAAAGACCAGCTCTCGGTGCAGTGTGACGGCGACGCACTCACCATCGCTGCGGCCTCCGACCGACGCGAGTACGACGAGACGATCCAGTTGCCGGCGACCGTCGACGAGCGCTCCGGCGAGGCGACGTTCAACAACGGCGTCCTCGAGGTCACGTTCGACCGCGACGACGACTCGTCCCCGATCGACGTCGTCTGACGGCCTTCCCGCCGTCTCACCCGTCGACCGCAGTCTGCCGGACGAGTCTCGCGAGCCGGTCGTAAAAGCCAGCGTCGTACTTCGCCGCGTCGTCGACCGTCGGTCGAGCGTTCGTCTCTGAGATGACGAGGCGGTCCCCGCTCTCGAGGAAATCTACGCCGAGGTAGTCGATGTCGAGTACTGATGCGACCCGCTCGGCAAGCGTGCGGGTCCGCTCACCGAGATCGACGCCCCGAGCGGTCGCGCCTCGGTGCACGTTGTGTTTCCATCGGCCGGCGTCGCGGGCGTCGGCCGACAGTTCACGACGCACACCGCCCACACACGTGCCGTCGACGACCATCGCCCGATAGTCGCGCGCTTCGGGGAGGTACTCCTGAAGTAGGTACGACTTGTCGCCGGTCGCTCGATAGTCGTGGACGAGGTTCAGGTAATCCGTCACGCCGAGCAGTGAGTCGACGTCGGTCGCCTTCGCGACACCGACACCGCGGGTCGCAGAGTTGGGCTTTACCACTATCGGAAACGACAGCGCTGCAGCCGCCTCGAGGACCGTCTCCTCGTCGACGGGGTTCGAGATCAGCGTCGTCTTCGGGACCGGAAGCCCGGCGTCGTCGAGGGCAGCCAGCACGCCGGCTTTGTTTCGTGAGGTCACGACGGCCCGGCGGTCGTTCACCCACGGGACCGAGAGTTGAGTCGCTACGACGGCCCCCTCCATCAGGCGTGACGGATAGACGAACCCGACGTCGAACGCATCGGCGTCGAGCGTGTTGGCGTCGAACGCGCTGACCCCGTCTTTCACCGTGCGCTCTTCGCCTGCGACGGGCAGCGCCCGGCCGGTCGGCTGGACGTAGTCGACGTCGATGCCGCGCTCTTCGAGCGGGCCGCGAATTCGGTCGTACGTCTCCGCGGCGGTCGACATCGCGAGCCGGAGCCGATCACCCATCGCTCAGCGGCTCTGTGACCGACCCGGTCGCCTCATCGGCGGATGACGCGGTCGAGTCACCGGAGGTGTCCCTCCGCACGGAGCTGTTCGGCCTCGCTCTTTTCGTACCGCCAGGTGATGTCCGCCTTCTCGTCCTGCCAGTCCCACGGCTCGACGAGGACGAGGTCGTCCTCGCGGATCCAGACGCGTTTCTGCATGCGTCCGGGTATGCGGGCGGTTCGCTCCGTGCCGTCCGCACAGCGCACCTGTACGCGATTAGCGCCGAGCATCTCGAGCACCTCGGCGAACACCTCGTCGTCGCCGGGCATCCGGTGGTCACGCTGCTGCTCGCCGTCTCCGTCGGTCATATGACGATCACTAGTGTGCCGCGGAATAAAAGCCCAACTCTCTATTCAGCGCGGCTCACGCCACCACCCTCTCCGTTCGGGCGGTGGTCACCGCGTGACGGCGCGGCCGAAACGACTATCAGGTCGTGTCTCCGTCGCTGGATCATGGCACGCATTCCGGAGTTCGCGGTCGAACTGGTCGAACTCCTCGCGGTCGTCGTCGGGTCGGGGGTGGCGTCGTTCGTCGGCATCGAGCTCGAGCGCGCCGCGGCCGCCGGCGCAGCGAACGGCGAGCTCGTTCTCGCTCTCTGGGCACTCGTGATGGGACTGGTCGCGCTCTACGTCGGCGTGGTCGCACTTGGGTACGAACAGGCGCTTCCCCGGATCCGCGCGCTCGTCGACGCGTAGCCCACCGACTACAGCTCGCCGTCTGCGGCGAGCTCGCGGACGTCTTCGGCTCGCTCGCGGATCGCCTCCCACTCGTCGTCGTCTTTGTTATCCACGTGTGAGTACATCAGTCCCATCCGGCCGGTCCCACGAAGCGTCTCCTCGTTCGTCTGCAGGAAGTCCCAGTAGAGTGCGTTGAACGGACACGCCCCCTCGCCGGTCGTCCGAGACACCGCGTACGGACAGGACGCACAGTGGTCGCTCATGCGGTTGACGTAGTTACCGGAGGCGGCGTACGGCTTCGACGAGAGGACGTCCGTGCCGAACGAACCCATCGCGACCACGTTCGGTGTCGTCACCCAGTGGTAGGCGTCGACGAAGCCGAGGTGGAACCACTCGTTGAGCTCGCCCGGGTCGGCGCCGTACACGAGCGCGAAGTTCGAGAGGACCATCAGCCGCTCGATGTGGTGTGCGTACCCGTACTCGCGGACGTGGCCGACTGCTTCCGAGAGACACTCCATGTCGGTGTCGCCGTCCCAGTAGAGCGACGGCAGCGACTCGGTCTGATCCAACTGGTTCGCCTCGACCAGCTCCGGCATGGCCTCGCGGTAGACGTGTCGGAGGAACTCCCGCCAGCCGAGCACCTGCCTGATGAATCCCTCCGCCGCATTGAGAGGAATCGGTCGGCGGTCGTCGCGGCTCGGATCGTCGGTGCTGTCGCCCGTATCGTCCGTGTTGCCGCCGGCCTCGTCCGCGTCGCCGAACGCCGCAAGTGTGGTCGTCGTATCCCTGGTGGCCGCGTCGGGGTCGTACGCGCCCGGTTCGACGCCTCGCTCGTCGTACGCCGCCTCGACCGCTCGCACCGGCTCGCGTGGATTTACGAGACCGAGGTTGATCGCCGGGGAGAGCAGCGAGTGCGCGAGAAACGGCTCGTCGCCCACCATCGCGTCCTCGTACCGGCCGAATGCGGGTAGCCGGCGGGTGAGAAAGTCGTCGAGCGCAGTCTGCGCCTCCGCGCGGGTCACCGGCCACGCGAACGAATCGAGCGACGACGTCCCCCACGTATCGAACCGGTCACACACCCACTCGTGCGTCTCGCGTGTCAGTGTATCCGGCTCGAAGACGGGGCGAGCCGGCGGCTCCCAGTCGGCCGGTGGGGTCTCCTGATTGTGGTCGTCGTAGTTCCACTCGCCGCCGACCGGCTCGCCGTCATCAACGAGGACGCCAGTCTCTCGTCGAACGTGGCGATACCAGTGTTCTTGACGGTAGGTCTGTGTCGCGGTGCCGTCGTCGGCGACGAGCGGCTCGCCGTCGGCCGGCTCGTCGGCCCACGCCCGCCAGTCTGCCGGCGTCGTAAAGAAGAGCTCGTTCTCGCGCAGTTGCACGGACCCGCCCTTCGATTCGGCGAGGTCACGGAGCCCCTCACCGGCTCGGTGGCTCGCCGGCCGCATGAGTTCGAGCGTGGCGTCGGGGTGGTCTGCTAGGTAACACTCCAGTCCCGCGCCGAAGGAGTCCGCCTCGACGTACGTCACCGAGTGACCGCGTTCGCGGAGGTCGTCTCGAAAGTGCCGCATCGCCGAAAAGACCAGGGTCAGTTTGTGTGTATGGTACGGCCGTCGATCGGCGAAGTCGTGCGCTTCGATCAGCAGTACGTCGTCGGCGTCCTCGAGCGCGTCGAGCTCGAGGTTCAACTGGTCGCCGAGCAGCCACAGCGTCGTCTCGGTCACAGCAGATCGTACGGGCGCGAGCGGTATAGCTTCGGGGGCGGGCCATCCGGTGGCCCGGGCCGACGCGAGAAACCAACCCTTTTCGGAGCCCGACACGAACGCGAAGCCATGACGGATGATGAGACTCCGGAGCCGGACGAGGAGCCGCCCGCAGAGGCGTCGGATGCGACCGACGAGGACGCAACAGACGACGAGACCGAAAAGTCGTTCCGCGAGCGGGTCGAGGAGATTCGGGAGCGACGCGAACAAGAGCGCGAGGAGGGCGAACGACCCGATCCCGAAGAAATGATGGGCGGAGGCGGCCCGCCAGGGATGGGCGGCGGTGGCGGCGGCAACCCCTTCGCGCAGATGATGTCCGGGATGATGGGCGGCGGTGGCCCTGGCGGTGCGGGCGGACCGCCCGGCATGGGCGGTGGCCGTCCCGGCGAGGGCGGTGACGACAGCGCCGGCAACGAGGAGCTCGTCCGCGAGGTGCGCCAGCTCCGCGACGAGGTGCGGGACGCGACCCGCCAGCTCCAGCGTATCGCACAGGCGCTCGAAGACGACTGAGACGCCGGGTACACTCGCTACTGTCGCCGATCTTCACAGTCAGTCGTCTTCTTGGCGGTGCGCAACTTGTAATTTCAATCTGCTGATGTGTCGCTCCATTCGATCCAACCGTTCGCTCACACTCCCATCCAATCGAACCCGGAAGAGGACGCAGCAGCGCCCACCGAGGAATCCGATGAGAACCACGAGGTTGAGAGCGATAGCGAGCGCGACCAACAGCCGCTCTGGACCGCCTGAAACGTGGAGGGGTATCATCGCCGTTGCAGCCAGCGAGAACCAGTATCTGCCTTCGGGAGCGATCGCCGGCTGCGGGCACGATGGCACGCTGTCACGGTGAGGCGTTCGAGGCGGTGTGCAGACCGCGATCCGACACAGGGAACCGATGAGCGACATCTTCTCGAGCCGATTCTGTAGACGGCGATAGTGCCTGTGGAAACGAGATGAGACCCAACACCCGGAGGCTCCTTGGCCACACCCTCCCCAGCCGACTCTATCGGTGTGTGATAGTGTTCGTGCACTCACCACGAGTTCGTGACACCCGGACACCACTTACCGCCACACCCTCCCCAGCCGATTCACTCGTTGCCCACGGGGGGACTCGTTCCTCCCTCGCACGCGCTCGCACGCCCGCCTTCAGCGGCCTGCGAGGCGCGCGCCACCGCGGTCGGGAGGGACAGCTGCCAACGTTCGTGGTGCGTCACCGATCCGCCTCACGACACGGATCACTCGCGGGTTTGCTGGTGTGTTCGAAAAAAACGCGTACCGTGTCGATGCCGCTACCTCAACACTCGGACCAGCCGCACGACTCACACGTCTTACAGCCCTCGGAGTAGTAGAGGTTCATCGCTCCACACTCGGGACACTCCGGCGACTCGCCGGCTGCGATGAGGTCGGTGGTGACGTCGTCGGTCGGCTCACCGGCCGTCGGGTCGGTCGGTGCGACGGGGTCGCCGCTCACCGCGCCGCCGTCCGTCTGGCTCGACGCGTCGACGGCGCCGTCGCTTGCCGTGTCCTCCTCGACGTCGTCGAGGCTCTGTTGTTGAGGAATCCCCTTGTCGATCTCGTCATCGAGGTACCGCCGGAGTGCAGTACCGATCGCGTCCGGGATCGACTGAATCTGCTCGCCTTTGTCCCAGGCGACCTTCGGGCTCCGGGTGCCTTGCAGCTCGTCGACGACCTCCTCCGGGTCGACACCGGAGCGCAGCGCGGTCGAGATGACCTTCGCGAGCGCCTCGGTGAAGGAGTTTGTGTACCCACCAGAGTGACCGATGTTCGCGAACAGCTCGAACGGTCGGCCGGCCTCGTCCTCGTTGATCGTGACGTAGAGCTTGCCGTACCCCGTCTCGACGCGTTGGGTCACTCCAGAGAGCGAATCCGGACGCGGCCGAGTTTCGGTGTAGTCTATGGCCGGATCGTCGGCCGACTCGAGGAGTCCGGCGATCTCCGTGTCGATCGCCGCCTGCACGTCGTCGTTGTCCAAGAACGCTTCGACGCCGCCGAACACCTCGCGGATCTGTTCGACGATCGTCGCTGCGGCCTCGGTATCGTCGGCGAACTCCGCGTTCTTCGCGCGGGTCGTGAGCACCTGCTTCGAGCGGGTGCCGTCGCGGTAGACGGTGACGCCCTTACCACCGTGGTCGTAGATGTAGCGGTACACCTCGTCCATGTCCGTGGCGCTGGCGTCGTTCGGGAAGTTACACGTCTTCGAGATGGCAGAGTCGACGCCCTCCTGGCAGGCACACTGGACGGCGGCGTGCTCGATGCCTGACAGCGAGGCGGTGACGACGAACAGCTCACCGATCGCATCCGGCACCGTCGAGAGTCCCTCGACGCCGTCGAACTCGTTGGCCGCCATCTGCTCTTGGGCCTCGCGTTTGACCGCGTCGACGTCGATGTCGTTGGCCTCCAGCGTTCGGAGGAAGTAATCGTCGAACTCGACGAGCATCTCGTCGCCTTGAACGTCGTCGGAGACGTTCTTGTAGAAGGCGACGTTGTAGATGGGCTCACAGCCGCCGGTGGTGTTCCCGATCATGCTGGTGGTGTTGTGCGTCACGAAGCCGTTTGCGACGTACGTGTTGTTCGACGGAACACTGATATCTTTCGTGTAGGCTTTGGCTTCGTTGACAGATCCGACGGTCGCGGCGTAGAAATCGGTTAGCCGACGTCCCTCGAGCGTTACCGTCGATCCAGTCTCTTGTTCGATATCGCGGACGAGTTTTCGGCTGATCGAGCCGTTGATTAGAGACTGGTTCACGCGGTGTTTCACAGCACGTGAAACCGACTCGTACCCGGTAACACGTCTGAGTTCGTCGACGATCGCCGGCGGATACGAGTCGTTTTTATACGACTGTGCGGTGAGGTCGAAAGATGTCGATTTCGTGATGAATCCGATCTCTTCGAGGAACCGCTTGTCTTCGCGCTTGTTTGCACCACGAAGCGTGTGCCGTGGTCGATCTCCGTAGTGGTCGTCTCGATCGTTCATCTCTACCACATCCGAGACGAACACACAGCCAAGCGCTAACAACAGTGTCTGGACTTGCTCGGCAAGCGTCGACGACACCGTCGAGAGCTCGATCTTTCTGGAAGCCGTTCCATCAGCCTCGAAGAGCCCACGAAGGAATGCCTTCGCGATCGCCCGGTCGCCACCGAGAACCTCCGTCGGGACGAACGCACTCGCTGCGCCTTCGCCCTCGTTGCCGCCATCTTTTGTCCACCCGTTGTCTTCGAAGTATCGCGGAAGATGCCGACCGCCGAATGTCAGCACGTGGCGCGTGTCGCGATCCTCGACCACGGGCTCGACGCCAAACACAGACTCACCGAGTTCTCGGAGATATTCATCGAGTGCATCCGCGCTCGAATCGACGATGAGTTTGACGCCGACGCCGTCGTGGACGTATCCATCGCCCATGTAGTACCCGAGGAACTCCGCAAGTTCCGGCGTCATCTCTTCGGGGAGCGAGAGCGACTCGTTTGTGTTATGATAGAAGCTATTGCGCTCACTCGTATCGAGAACCATTCGCCGTCCGCCGTCGAACGTCCCACGCTGTAATAGTATCGTGTCGTCGGCTTCGAACTCACCGGCTTCCTTCCAGGCATATCCACCATCCTCGTCGATCGTTCGGAAGCGGTGATTCGGCGTAGACGCGACACTGAACCCTTCCGCCGTCTCGATCTGACGAACCGCAGCGAAGCCGTTGTCGTACACAGCAGTGGCAGTTTTCGTTCCGCCATCGGTCGAAACACCGACTTCGATTTCGTCCCACTGTTCGAACTCCGCAGTCGTGTTGTCGAGATCGCCGATCCGCCGAAGCCCCTCGTCAGTCGACACCAGGGAGTTCTCATCGACACAACCGGTCGGCGCGATCGTCGTGGTGTTGTGGTTGCGGATCGGGAAGCCGTCGGCCCAGTCGTCGGCATCGAGGCCCGTGTGGTGTTCGAACCACTCGCGGTACTCGGTTGGGTTTGCATACTTCGACTCTGCCCAGTCGTTGAAGACGCCGCGCTCTTCGGCGAGCTCGTGTGAGACTGCCTTCGACTCGTGGTTGATATGCGTCATCAGCTGCCGGGCGACCTCGTTGCCGGCCTCGGAGCCGTACTTCACGCCGAGCTGGATGTACAGCTGTGCGAGTCCCATGATGCCGAGGCCGATCTTCCGCATGTCGCGGACCGTCTGTTCGATCTCCTCGACCGGGAAGTCCGACATCGTGACGACGTTCTCTAAGAACCGGG
>Ga0209965_1000759_pt1 | contig 11305 bp, 10 predicted proteins | sample SalPon2_B_H2O_MG_FD_185707 | JGI IMG/M metagenome (GOLD analysis project Ga0209965, IMG submission 185707) | Salt pond water microbial communities from South San Francisco under conditions of wetland restoration - Salt Pond MetaG R2_B_H2O_MG... | ecosystem: Environmental > Aquatic > Non-marine...
CGCCACTGCAGGTCGCGGTGTTCGTTCGAGATCTCGGCGCTCGCCTCGAACGAGCGGGCGATGAACAGGTGAACCGTCTTGTGGATGGTGTTACCGTTCGCCTCGAACACGTAGTCGTACTCCTTCCGGAAGCCGTCGATCAGCCGGAAATCCTCGATTCCGGCCTCTTCGGAGACCTCTCGTATCGCCGTCTGCTGGAGTTCCTCGTCCCCCTCGACCCCGCCTTTGGGGAACTCCCAGTCCCCCGGTCGGCTCTTCAGGAGCAAGTACTCCCGTTCGCCGCGGGTATCGCGGAAGAGGATGGCTCCGGCGCTTGTCGCTTCGACCGTCATTAGCGTCAGGTAAGCAACCACCCCTAAAGAGGGTGTCGGACTCATCAACGCACCGGGCGTTTCAGCCGCCGTCGGCGGATCTGCGCGGCCGGCAGTCGCCGAAACACACCCACTTTTCTGCGGAGCCCCGCGAACGGCCCCGGACCGCCGGGCAGGTAGGTGCGCTTTTACTCCTCGGGCTACCACACACGCACGACCCCCAGCCATGACCTTCGTCACGAAACTCTCGTTCGCGTCCGGCGACCGCGACGTGCTCGCAGAGACCGTCCAAGACTTGAAGACGACGCTCGAACGCAAGGGCGCGGAGTGTAAGGGCCCGCACGCCACGCCCGCCGAGACGGTTCGCGTCCCCCTCTACAAACAGCTCAGCGCCGGAGACGAGTTCTCGCCGTGGAGCTACGACGTGTACAAGCGCTCGATGGAAATTCACGGCTCCGACGATATCGCGCGCGACGTGGTGGCGCGCGACTTCGCCGACTCGATCCACGTCGAGGTCGAGGTCGACCAGAAAAAACCACTCGGGCACCGGCGCGACTAGAGTTTAAGCCCCGTCCCCACAACCGGGTCGGTATGCCAATTCACGACAGCAACGAGTACCGCGCGTTCCGCCGCGACCTCCACCGCCACCCGGAACCCGCGTGGTGTGAGTTCTACACGACCGCTCGGATCGTCTCTGCGCTCCGCGAGCGCGACCTGACGACGCTCCACGTCGGACCCGACGCGCTCGCGACCGGCGACCGGATGAACGTCCCCGACGACGACACGCTCGCCGAGTGGGAGACGCGCGCCCGCGAGGCGGGTGCGGATTCGGCGACCGTCGACCAGCTCTCCGGCGGGTACACCGGCTGCGTCGCGGTCGCAGAGCGCGGTGACGGTCCCGTGGTCGGACTGCGCGTCGATATCGACGCGCTTCCGATCCGCGAGTCCGATTCATCCGATCACGTCCCGGCTGCCGAGGGGTTCCGCTCGGAGAACGAGGGGTACATGCACGCCTGCGGACACGACGCTCACGCAACGATGGGGCTCGCGACGCTCGATGCGGTGCTCGACTCCGGATTCGCGGGAACGCTGAAGGTGTTCTTCCAGCCCGGCGAAGAACAGGTCGCCGGCGGTCGACCGATGGCCGAGTCCGGCCACCTCGACGATGTCGACTACCTCTTCGCGGTCCACATCGGCCTCGACCATCCATCCGGCGAGGTCGTCTGCGGGATCGACGGGTTCCTCGCGGTCCGCCACTTCCTCGCGGAGTTCACGGGCGAGTCGGCGCACGCCGGCGCGCGGCCCGAGTCGGGCCGGAACGCGGTGCAGGCGATGGCCGCCGCGATACAGAATCTCTACGGAATCCCGCGACACGCGGACGGCCCGACGCGGGTGAACGCCGGAGTCGTCGGCGGCGGCACGGCGACGAACGTCATCCCGGAAGAGTCGTTCATCGAGGGCGAGGTCCGCGGCGCGACGACGGCGCTCGCCGACTACGCGTCCGAACACGCCGACCGGATCCTCACCTCGGCCGCCGCGATGCACGACTGCGACGTGGAGGTCACCACGAAGGGCGAGGCTCCGAGCGCCAAAAGCGACGACGCGCTCGCCGACGTGATCGGCGCGGTCGCGGCCGACGTGGACGGCGTCACGTCCGTCCGCGACCGAGGCGACCTCGGCGGCTCCGAGGACGCCACTTACCTCATGCAGCGGGTGCAAGACCGCGGCGGACTCGCCTGTTACGTGGGGGTCGGAACGGACCACCCGGGCGGGCATCACACGGGCGAGTTCGACGTGGTCGAAGACGACATCGCGGTCGGCGTCGACGTGCTCGCCGGCGCGATCCGGCGGGTCGGAGCGGGGGAACGCTGAGGCGAAACCCGCCCATGTTCGGACACCGATTCCCCCGGGTTGGCGGTAGGTTTAGGCGTCGCGAGCCCCTTCTATTCGGGTATGGAGGCCGTCCTCTGGTACGTGCTCACCGGGACTCGCGGCGGCCCGAACCGAGTCCGGATTCTCCGGGCGATAGACGAGCGCCCCCGGAACGCGAACCAGCTCGCAGACCGGCTCGATCTGGACTACACGACGGTGCGACATCACTTGGACGTGCTCCGCGACCACGACGTGGTGACACGCACCGGCGACGGCTATGGAACGGTGTACTACCCGACGGAGGGGACGCAGCGCCACTGGGACTTAGTCGAGGAGATAGCAGACGGCAGACCGTTATGAGCGGCCCCGCCGCGGTCGAGGCGGGACCCCCGCATCGGAGGCGACCACCGCGATGCCCTGGATAGACGTCGCACGGGCCAGCGTCGCGCTCAACGTCGCCATGCTGTTCGCGCTCACGTGGATCTGGGCGCGCAACTACCTCGCGATACGCTCGAAACACGCCGCCGGACTGGCGGTGTTCGGTGCGCTCTTGCTCGCACAGAACGCGCTTTCGGTGTACATCTACTCGTTTCACCCGGTGTTGTCCGGCTGGTTCGCCACCGATATGCCGCCGCTCGCGTGGCGCGCGGGAGTCGTCGTGCACGTGCTCCAGACGCTCGCGCTCGCGTTCTTGTTGTGGGTGACGTGGGACTGAAGAGAACCGCCGGTCGCGGCCGCGTTCAGTATTTCGCGTCCGCGCCGGTCGTCTCGTACACGCGGTCCATAATCGCGTCGCGCTCGCTGGTCCAGTTCGCCATCGCGGCCGGACTGGTCGGATAGGAGTCGTAGTGGTCGAGCAGCTCGTCCGCGAGCGACTTCGTCTGGTAGAAGTTCCGGATGGTCCCCCAGTAGCCGAAGCTCTGGATCGCGGCCTTCACCTTCAGCCCGAACGACATCGACGTCGATCCCTCGTACAGCGCCTCGGCGAGCTTCTCGCCCGGCAGCGACGCGAGAAGTCCCATCAGGTCGTCGACGTCGACCGCGGTCGAGAGGACGTTGTACACGTCGAGACCGGCGTACCGACCGCCGAAGTGGTCCATGACGCGGGTGTTGTACCGCCAGAGGTTCTCTTCGCTCACGTCGCCGTCGCTTACCGCCTTCACCGCCTGCTCGCCGGCGTACTTCCCCGCGTACGCCGCGCCGGCGATGCCGCCCCCGGTCGTCGGGTTGACGTGGCCCGCCGCGTCGCCGACCGCCATGTACCCCGGCGCGACTGCGGAGTCGTACGGGCGGCGGGTCGGGAGCGCCGCGCCGAGCTTGTCTTTGACCTCCGCGCCCTCGAACTCGGGGCGGTTCCGAAGGTCACGTTTCAGCGCCTCGACGAGCTGCATCGGCTCCTCGTTCATCTGGAAGCCGAGTCCGACGTTGATCTCGGTCGCGGTCCGCGGGAAGTACCAGAGGTAGCCGGCCGCGCGGTCGGTGGCTTTGAACACTAAGGCGTCGTCCCACTCGACCGGCTCCGGCACCTCGACGATCTCGCGGTAGGCCGAACAGAACTGCGAGTACCGCACGTTCGTGTCGAACGTCGTCTCCGAGAAGTCCGCCTTGTCTTGGAGCAGTGACAGCGATCCGGCACCGTCGATGACGACCTCTGCCGCGTACGTTCTCGGCTGGCCCTTCCGCGTGGCTCGCAATCCGGTGACGCGACCGCTGTCTGTCTGTATCACGTCGTTGATGACGGTGTCGTAGTGGAAGTCGACGCCGGCGTTCTCCGCGCCCTGGATAATTCGACGACCGTACTCAAAGCGGTCGATAACCGCGAGTTCACCGGGAACGGGGATCTCGAGAACGGTGTCCTCCTGTGGGATCTCGAAGCGCCCGTGGTCGACGCCGGTGTTCGTAAAGGCCGGTTCCAACTGCGATTTCGGGATCGCCTCCGGGAAGGCGTCCGCGCCCTTCAGCGCGTCGCCGCAGGCGATGTGGCCCGCCTCCTCGGCGTCCTTCCGCTCGACGATCACGACGTCGAGCCCCTCGTTCGCGATCGTCGCGGCCGCGTAACAGCCGGCGGTGCCGGCACCCGCCACGACGACGTCGTACTCGTCGATGCTCATACCACGTGCGTGGTCGCCCCGGTGGCAAAACTCTTTGTTCCCGATTCGGTCGCTTCGGCAGCGACACGACCGGTCGGCGGCGATCCGGACGAACCCGGACTCACTCCTCGGTCTCGTAGTGCTCGCCGGCCGCCTCCGGGATCCGCGTCCGGCCGACTAAGGCGAGTACGACGATCACCACGACGTACGGGATGGTCTGGACCAGCGTGTCGGGGACCGCGTACCCGAGCTGCTGGAGGCGGACCTGAACCGCGTCGAGGCCGGCGAACAACACGCCCGCGCCGAGCGTTCCGATCGGATTGTAGTTGCCGAACAGATACGCCACGATGGCGATGAACCCCTTCCCTTGGACCATCGTCTCGCCGGAGCCGACGAACTGACCGATCGAGAGCGCCAGCGCCGACCCGCCGACGCCGGAGAGTACGCCGGACAAGAGTACCCCGGCGTGACGCACCTTCGAGACCGAGACGCCGACCGTATCGAGCGCCTGCGGATTCTCCCCGGCCGCACGGAGGTGCTTACCGAACGCGGTGCGGTTGAGCGTCCACCACGAGGCGAGCGTCGCGGTCACGACCATCGCCGTCGAGTACTCCCAGCCGACGCTCGCGCCAAGGTTCGGGGTGTTGACGCCGCCGAAAAACACCGTCGACATGAACGGTGCGAGTCCCAAGGCGATGAGCCACACGGCGAGCCCGGCGATGATCTGGTCGGCTTTGAACTCGATACAGACGATCCCGAAGACGCCGGAAAGCGCCGTCGAGGCGGCGATGCCGGCGAGGAACCCGACCCAGATCGCGGGGACGCCGAAGAGGGCGTCTCCGATCCCGACGAGCGAGGCGACGTACACCGACGCGAACGCCGAGATGATCAACAGTCCCTCCAGTCCGATATTGATGACGCCGGACTTCTCGGCGAAGATGCCGCCGAGGCCGGCGAGGACGATCGGTGCCGCGAGCCGCGCCGTCGACGTGGCCGTGCTCGCAGAGAAGACGATCCCGGCGAGGTCACCGGCGACCGACTCGGGGAACGCCAGTCCGGCGACACCGAGCAGCCCGAGCACGGCGGCGGTTCCGACGACGAGCGACCGAACGTAGTCAGACTCGATCACGCTACGCATCGGCCTCACCTCCCTCGGTGCCTGCGGCCTCGTCCGCCTCCGCCTCCGACGCCGTCGACGCGACGCCGCCGGTTCCGCCGGACCCCATCCCCGCGTACCGGCCGATCATCCGGAAGAACTCCGGCATCGCGACGAAGAGGATGATGAGCCCGCGCAACACGCCGACGAGTTCGGTCGGCACGTCCGTCTGGAAGCCGATCTCGAGGGCACCGCCCTTCAGCAGGCCGAAGAGGAACGCCGCCGGCAGCACGCCGATCGGGTTGTTCCCCGCGAGGATCGAGACCGTGATCCCGTCGAAGCCGAGGTCCGGGACCGACGCCATCCAGCGGCCCTCGGACATCAGTACCCACACCGACCCGCCGATACCGCCGATAGCTCCGGAGAGCGTCATCGCCCTGACGGTCGTGAGCTTCGCGTTCACGCCGCCGTACTCGGCGGCGGCCGCCTGCACTCCGCTCGTGCGGAGGTCGTACCCGAACGGCGTGTGTTCGAGCAGATAATAGAGCCCGGCGATGCAGGCGACGCCCGCGGCGAGCGCCACGAGCGCGAAGTCGCTGCTGGCCGAGAACAGCCAGGGGCGGATCTGTGCGTACTCCGGGACGTACCGCGTCGCGACGACCGACGAGCCCTCGGCGCGGAACACCTCCAGCACGAGGACGTAGGCGACGTTCGCCGCCACGAAGTTGAGCATGATCGTCGTGATCACCTCGTTGGCGTCGGCGTACGCCTTCAGGGCACCCGGGATCGCACCCCAGAAGCCGCCGCCGACCGCCCCCGCGGCGGTACCGACGAGGATCAGGACGACCCCGGCGATCGGTCCGTCGGGCAGCAGCGGCGCGGCCGCGATGACGGTCAGCGCGGTCGCGAGCGCGCCCACGACCAACTGCCCCTGCGTGCCGATGTTGAACAGCCCGGCGCGGAACGCGACGGCGACGGAGAGGCCGGTGAAGATGAGGAGCGTCGTCTCCGAGAGCGTCAGGCCGAACGAGAGGTTGAACGGGGACCAGTTCGGGTTCAACAGTCCCGGCTCCCCGACCGCGAAGGGGTACCCGAGCGCGCCGTTGAACAGGACGACGTACACCTCGACCGGGTCATAACAGAATCCCATGCCGGTCGCCGGCATCGTCCACGCCGCCGTGCTGCACTCGGCGACGCGTCCGGAGACGAGCACGATGACGAAGCCGACGGCGATCGACAACACGATCGCGGCGAGGCTTATGACGAGCCGCTCCGCGACGCTCCGGTCGGCGAAGGGGGCCAGCACGCGACGCGCGAGCGACGGCGTCCGGTCCGGCTCGCCGCCGGAGTCGGAGTCGCTCACGCGTCTGCCCCCTCGCCCGCGCCGTCGTCGTGGACGGCCGCGCGCTCGACCGAGCCGTCGTCGAGCCGTTCGCCGGCCATCAAGAGGCCGATCTCCTCTTCGGTCACGGTCGCGGGGTCGACGACGCCCGAGAACGAGCCCTCGTGCATCACCGCGAGCCGGTCCGAGAGCCCCTGTACCTCGTCGAGCTTCGAGGAGACGAGAAGCACGGCCTTCCCCTCGGCGCGCAGATCGAGCAGGCGGTCGTGGAGGAACTCCGTGGAGCCGATGTCGACACCGCGGGTCGGATGCATCGCGACGACGAGGTCGGGATCGCGCTCGAACTCGCGGCCGACGATGAACTTCTGTTGGTTTCCGCCCGACAGCGACTCGGCGGTCGCCTCCGCGTCCGGCGGCCGCACGTCGTACTGCTCGATGACGGACTCGGCGTGGTCGCGTGAGGCCCGCCAGTCGAGTCGTCCGCCCCGTGCGAACGGCGGGTCGTGTTGGCTCCCGAGGATGCCGTTTTCGGTGAGGTCGTACGACATCACCAGCCCGCGCTCGTGTCTGTCCTCCGGAATGAACGCCATGCCGCCGTCGATCCGCTCGCGACGCGTCGTTCCCCGGATCGACTCGCCGCGATAGCGGATCTCACCCGCGGTCGCGCTCCGGAGGCCCGTGACGGCCTCGACGAGCTGTGACTGGCCGTTGCCGTCGACGCCGGCGACGCCGAGCACCTCGCCGGCCCTGAGTTCGAACGAGAGGTCGGACACGGCCTCGACGCCGCGGTCGTCGTCGACGCACAGCCCGGTCACTTCGAGCACCGAGTCGCCGGGAGGCTGTGGTGACGCCGCGGGCTCCATCAGCACCTCGCGACCCACCATCATCTCCGCGAGGTCCTCGCGGGTGACGTCCGCGGCCGAGACGGTTCCGACGTTGAGCCCGTCCCGGAGGACGGTGATGTCGTCGGCCGCGGAGAGTGCCTCGCCGAGCTTGTGCGAGATGAAGATGATCGTCTTCCCCTGGTCCGTGAGCTCCTCGAAGACCCCGTACAGCTCTTCGACTTCCTGCGGCGTGAGCACCGCCGTCGGCTCGTCCATGATGAGCACGTCGGCCCCCCGGTACAGCGCCTTCAGGATCTCGACGCGCTGTTGTTCGCCGACGGAGATGTCCGCAATGGTCGCGTCGGGATCCACGTCGAACCCGTACCGCTCGCTCAGCTCGGTGACGGCGTCGCGGGCCGCGGTCTCGTCGACCCGGAGGCCACCCCACGTCCTCGGCTCGTTTCCAAGGACGACGTTCTCCCAGACCGTCATCGGGTCGACTAGCATGAAGTGCTGGTGGATCATCCCGATACCGGCGTCGATGGCGTCACGCGGCGAGTCGAACGACTGCGGCTCCCCATCGAGAACGACGGTTCCCTCGGTCGGCTCGTAGAGTCCGTACAACACGTTCATCAGCGTCGTCTTTCCGGCTCCGTTCTCGCCGAGGAGCGCGTGAACGCTGCCCCGTTCGACCGTGAGATCAACGTCGTCGTTCGCGACGACCCCGGGGAATCGCTTCGTGATGCCGTCCAGGTGGACCGCCGGGTTCATTCACCCGTAACTCCGTGTCGGAGGCAAAAAGCGCGCGGATCCACCGTGGAACGACCGAAGCTCCGGCGTTCACACGACGCCGACCAGTCCGAACAGCACGTCGAGTGCGTCGACCAGCTGTTCGGCCGCTGCCGCGGAAGCGCCGCTCGCGGCCGACCCGCCGGCCGCATCCGAGCCGGCGAGCGTCTCGCTGGTCGCCGCGAGCCGTTCGATCCGTCCCGCCTCGCGCTCCCACACGAATCGACCGAGCACGGCCGCCGAGGCGGTGAACGCGACTGTCGCGAGCAGCCGCGAGATCGTGAGCAGTTTCAATAACAGCGGGGCGAGAAGCACGAGCGCGACGCCTGCGACGACGGACGTGACCGCCGTCTGTAGGTCGGCTCCCCCGGTGCCGACATCGACGACGCCGCCGGCCGAGAGGAGCACGAACCCACCCACGGCGGCCGCGAGCACGCCCCAGACCACGCCAGCGAGGAGCCGGACGTTGCCGTCGTATCCGCCGCCGGCCGCGTCGGGAACGTCGTCGTGGACCCAGGGATTGCGCATACGACATGTCGTTCGTCCGGGGATAAAGAGTTCGTTGAAGCGATATGAAACACACCGTCACAGGGGCGTGACACGCGCCACGCGCTAGGTCGGGACCGCGGCGCATGGCTCGTCACTCCGCGACGTTCGTCTCTCGGACGCGGACGCCTTTGCGTGCGAGGTGTCGCATCTGTCGCTGGGCGAACTCCTCTTCGCTCGACCCGCGGGTCGCGAGCACGTAGACGAGTGCCGAGCCGGAGGGGCGCATAGTGCGACCGGCGCGCTGTGAGCCCTGTCGGCGGGAGCCGCCGAGCCCGCTCGCGACGATCGCCAGTCCGGCGTTCGGGAGGTCGATCCCCTCGTCGCCGACGCGGGAGACGACGAGGACGTCGAGGTCGGCGTCGTCGGCTCCGGCGTCGGTGTCCCCGCGGAACCGTCGGAACAGCGCTCGTCGCTCGTGGTGGGGCGTCTCGCCGCTGACGAACGGGGCGTCGAGCGCGTCGGCTATCGCCTCGCCCTGGTCGAGGTACTCGACGAAGACGAGGGCGTTCGCGTCGCGATGCGTTGCGAGCAGCGAGCGGATCTCGTCGACTTTCGCCGGATTCTCCGCGGCGAGTCGTCGACGCTCGCGGCCGTCGGCGCTCGCGTACTCGTTCTGTGCGAACTCGTCGCGCCACGGGACGTACCGGATCTCGACTTCGGGCTCCTGCACGAAGCCGGCGTCGAACAGCGCGTCCCAGTCCGCGCCGATCGGCTGGCCGATCAGGGTGTATATCTCCTCTTCGGAGCCGGACTCGCGGACGGGCGTCGCCGAGAGCCCGAGCCGGTGTTTGCTCTGGAGTTCGGCCGATCGCGAGAACACCGGCGCGGTGATGTGGTGCGCCTCGTCGAAGCAGATCAGTCCCCACTTCCGTGAGTCGAACAGACTCCGGTGGCGGTCCATTCCGGCGATCTGATAGGTCGCGATCGTGATCGGTCGGATCTCCTTCGTCCCGCCGTGGTACACGCCGACGTCGGCGGGGTCGACGGTGGAGTGTGCCGAGAGCTCCTCGCGCCACTGACTCGCCAGTTCGCGAGAGGGTACCAGTATCAGCGTCTCGCCGCCGACGGCGGCGATCGTCGCGATGGCGGCGACGGTCTTGCCGGACCCCGGTGGTCCGACGTACACCCCGGAGCGGCGGTCGAGGAACGTCTCGACCCACGTCTCCTGATACTCCCGAAGGTCGGTCGTGAGTTCGATATCGACGGGGTCGCCGGTCTCTAAGTCGCGGTCGTCCTCGACCGGGTAGCCGGCGTCGTAGAGCGCGCGCTTGACCGCGGCGACGGCGTCCTCGTTCACCCACGCCTCCGTCTCGGAGATCGGCGCGCGGAGGTGGTCGTCGTCGAGGTGCTGGTCTGCGACGTTGCCCATGAGGTTCTCGTTTGCGGCTTCGAGCACGACGTAGCCGTCCGCGTGTGTGTACAGCCGGAAGCGGTGCGCGCGCCGCCACTGGTCGCGGATCCACGCTTCGAGGTGCGCGTATCGGCGGGGGAGCACGGAGCGGAGGCTCGCGATTAGTGCGTCGGCGTCCTCGAACGGCGCGGCCCAGACGTCTTCCTGTCGGATTCGGTAGAGGTACCCACGGGTTCCGGGTTCGGTCCCCGTCGTATCGACGAGGTACGCGAACTGCGAGAGGCGCGCGCGGGTGAACTGCGTCGGCCGGTCGACGACGATCTCGCGGCGCTTCGGGAACGCCACGACGCGCTCGCGGGTCGCCAGCCGCCCCCAGTCGGACGGGTAGAAGACGACCGGATCGGCCTCGACGTCGAGCCGGTCCACATCGCCGCGGTCGACGAGCGCGGCGAGGGCGTCGCGGGCGGCCGCCTGCGTGGTTCCCAGCCGCCGAGCGACTTCGCTCGCGGTCGCGACCGGTCGTTCCTCGGCTTCGAGCGCCTCGTGGAACCGGTCGAGCGAGAGGTCGTCGGCCGCGTCGTCGCTGACGGATGGATCCGCTCCGGCGGCGTCACTGGTCGGGTGATCGTCTCCGGCGTCGTCGCCGGTATCGTCGGTCATCGGCGAGGCTTCGGCCGCGACGCGGAAATGCGTAGCGTCAGCGGCCGGCTCGTGAGGCGGTCGAAGGGTACGGTCGACCGCGAACCGATTGCCCGTCCAGTGCTACCGACCCGCAGACCGGTCCCGGCACCGCCGCGACGTGATCGCCTCCTTGGATCGGAACCGGCAGCCGCAGGTGGTACAGCGGACGAACGGCTCGCCGGGGGCGGTTTCGAGTCGGTGATCACCCACCTCGAAAGGGCGTGTCACGACGCGCGGGCGGATCCGGTCCGGAATCGGCGTCGACGCGGACTCGCTCAGCGCGGCCCGCACGGCGATGGTGTCGACGTCGACGGCGTCCCACCGCGGGGCGTCGAGGGCGGTCTCGCGGTCCGCTACCTCGGTCCAGCCGGTGACGACGACCGGGGAGTTCGTCTCGGTA
>Ga0209965_1000762_pt1 | contig 11283 bp, 11 predicted proteins | sample SalPon2_B_H2O_MG_FD_185707 | JGI IMG/M metagenome (GOLD analysis project Ga0209965, IMG submission 185707) | Salt pond water microbial communities from South San Francisco under conditions of wetland restoration - Salt Pond MetaG R2_B_H2O_MG... | ecosystem: Environmental > Aquatic > Non-marine...
GGCGACGTGGTCTGTGTGCTGGAGGCGATGAAGATGGAAAACGACGTGGTGACCGAACGCGGCGGCACCGTCACCGAGATCATGGTCGATGAGGGCGATAGCGTCGATATGGGTGACGTGCTGGTCGTCGTCGAATAGGTTTCTGCTGCGGTCGGCGTCGACGAACTACTTAGGCGCTGTCGGGGAGTGGTTCGACGCGGAACACGTAGTCATCATAGACGGCATCGAGGTTAACTGGACTCTCTTCTGCGGTGTGGGTCGCACATAATTCGACGCGGGCCTCGACAGCTCCGTGGCCGCCCTCTTCCTGATAGCGTTCGAGGACGACAAACGCCGCGGGCTCGGTACAGTCCCGGCGGTAACACGTCGCCGGCGCGTCGTCGTCATCGGCGTCGGGTTCGGCCTCATCGCCTCGCTTGCGGGCCTCTTTTAGATCGCGCTCGCGCTGTCGTTTGGCTTCGTCGTTGGCCTGTTTGTCCCGTCCTTGTTTGGTATCTGCCATACAGATCGGAGGCGTGGCAGCGGCATAACGTTGTGGCTACCCACTCTGGCTCCCGGTGGCATCGAGCTGTCGCGTCCGTCGCTCGACGATGAGGAGTGCTGCCAACCCCAGAATAATCAGCGTGTAGGAGCCGGCAGCCATCAGGGCCGCGCCCTCGTCGGCATACTCGCCGGTGCGGAAGATGATCGCCTTCCGCACCATCGCGATAACACCGGTGTAGATCACCAGCCGGACGATCCGCCGGGTTTCGCTCTCTTGGGTGTAGGCGACGACCGTCTGGTAGACCTCCACGATGATGAACAGCAGCAACGCGGTATCGATGAAGCCGACGACGACGAGCGGATCGGTGATACTGCCGCTCAGCGCGCTTTCGAAGATCTGCAAGCCGAGATCAAAGACACCGATCGCAAACAGGATGACAAGCACCACCGCGGCGATCACCTCGACGTAGCGCAGGAGGTGCTCGCTGGTGGTCAACACCCGTTCGTCAAGTGACTCAGCCGGCGGGAGTGGGCCCCCGACCGGCTCTGTCTCCTCATCGTTCATACTGTCCCATGGTGGTCACGCGGCATTAGTGTCGTCCCTAACGTGGCATGAATAGTCTCTCGACGCGGCCACGCATGCAGCTACTGATAGCTGCTGTCGTTTGCGCCGGCAACGATTTTTCACCCGAGCCGCAACTAGCTCCCCTATGGCCACAATCAAGGACAGCGTTCATGACCACATCGAGATCAGTGGCGTCGCCGAGGCCCTGCTCGATACGCCGACCGTCCAGCGACTTCGTCACATTAGCCAACTCGGGACGGTACAGCTCGTCTACCCCTCGGCGAACCACACCCGTTTCGAACACAGTCTTGGGGTCTATCACCTCGCCGACCGCGCGCTCGCCGAACTCGGTATTGAGGGTCGACAGGCCGAGCGCATCCGGGCGGCCGCCTTGCTGCACGATGTCGGCCACGGCCCGTTCAGCCACAACATCGAGGATCTCACCTACCGCAAGACCGGGAAGTATCACGACGACGTGGGCGAACTCCTCGCGTCGGGCGCAGTCGGCGAGATCCTCCGCGAGCATGATCTAGATCCCGCGCATATCGCCGGCCTCGTCGCTGGCGAGGGCCAGTTCGGCCAACTGGTCTCCGGCGAACTCGATGTTGATCGGATGGACTATCTCGTCCGGGATGCCCACCACACCGGCGTCCCCTACGGCACCATCGACGCCGAGCGACTGCTTCGCGAGCTCACCTTCGTTGACAATGAGTTGGTGCTTGCGGCTGGCAACGTCCAGACCGCCGAGAGCCTGCTGTTAGCCCGCGCGCTCATGAACCCAACTGTCTATATGCACCCTGTCGCCCGCATCAGCAAGGCGATGTTGCGTCGGGCCAGCGAGCGGCTGTTGGCGACAACCGACATCGACGCCGGCGAGTTGCGGCGGATGGACGACCACGACCTGCTTGTCGCGCTCCGTACCACGCCGGCGACCGAAGCCTTCGCCGAGCGATACGACGAACGACGCCTATTCAAACGTGCCATCTGGACGGAACTCCAACACGTCCCCGACGACTTGCTCGATCTCGACCACAACGAGATCCGGGAGGTAGAAGCGACGATCGCCGACCGGGCCGACGTGCCCGAGACGAACGTGATCATGGAAATCCCCGACGAGCCCTCGATGCGGGAGTCCTCGACGCGCGTCGTCGTCAACGGCGAGATCCGAAACCTCGGCGCGCAGTCGCCGCTGGTGAACGCGCTCCGAACTGCCCAGCGCGGCCAGTGGCGACTCGGCGTTTACACAACACCGTCGGCCGCCGAGCGCGTCGGTCGGCTCGCCGCTGCGGAACTTGGCCTTGATATCACCGGTGGGCTCGTGACCGAATCCCGCCAGGGAATCCATGCGACGCTGGATGAGTTCGAATAGCGGTGTCGACGGCGACGCTGACTAGTAACTATCATATCAGCTCCAGGCCCTACAGTCGGGTGTGACTACATGGGTTGAGACGCCGACCGACGGTCGGGGTCGCGGGCCGGTCGGGATCGCTCGTGCGTGGGCTGCGGTGCTCCGTCGCCCTCGGCGGTTTTTTACGACCGGTGTCGCCCCCGGCGATCAAGCCCCTGGCCTTGCCTTCGCGGTCGTCGTCGCCGTTGTCTACGTTGCCGGGCTGTTAGCCGTCCAACCTGATCTCATCCTCGGCACATCGGTCGTGCCGATTCTCGGCGGCAGTACCGGGTTGACGATGCTGTTAGTTCTGCTCGTGACCGCTGTCGTCGCTGCGCCCGCCGGCTTACATCTGACCGCGGCGATCCAGACGGTGTTGTTGATGCTGACGGTCGATGATCGCGCTGGTGTCAGCGAGACGGTACAGGTGGTCGCCTACGCGACCGCGCCCTGTGCGCTGGCATGGATCCCGGTACCGGCGATAGCGGCGGCCTGTACGCTGTATGGAGCCGGATTGTTGGTACTTGGGCTCGCCGTTGTTCATACAACATCGCTCCTGCGGGCGATTATTGCGGGCGGGATCCCGGCTGTCCTTGTGTTCGGTGTCGGGTACCGTGGGCTCTGGCTGCTGGCGTCACTCGTGGGATAGCTGACAGCCGCGTTTCGACAACCGTTAAAGGGAGGCCCCCTAGTTCGGGAACAAATGGGTACCTGTATCATCTGTGGCACGCCCGTCGACGGCGGCCACGTTTGTGCGAGTCATCAAGAAGACGTGCTTTTCGAGTTCCGTGGCAACAACGCCTCTCAACTCGTTGCAAGCCGTTTCTATGAGGGAACGGTCGACGGCTACGCCGACTTCGGTGTCTTCGTCGATATCGCGCCCGGTGTGACCGGCCTGCTGCACCGCAGTGAACTTGACCGCCGCCTCGATAGCCTCGATTGGGAGCCCGGCGACACCGTCTGTGTCAAAGTGACCAACGTCCGGGACAACGGCAACATCGACCTCGCCAAATCGATCCGCCAGTCCGAACGCGAGTTCCGCGGGAAGATCATCCTCGATGGCGACGGCGAGACCCTTCCGGGCGACGAGGACGACGATGCCGACGCCGACGAGGAGACCCCCGACCCGGAGTCGACACCGGCTGAGTCCGCCACTGACTCAGCCGACACCGACGACGCTGCTACCGACACCGATGACACCGCTATCGATGCTGACGACGAGTCATCAACGACAGAGAACGACCCGTCACCGACCGACGCAACGGCCGACCCGACACCGGCCGAGACCGATGGCGACGCGGCAGCCGTCACTGAATCTCCCAGCGACGACGTAGCATCCGAATCCGTTGCCGACACGACTGAGGCGACCGCAGACGCTGCTGTCGATACTGAGGCCGTTGCCGATACTGATGCCGACACGAACGGCACAGCGGCCGTTGCCGTGACCGAGTCCGACAATGCCGACGCTGACACCGACACCGTTGACGCAGCTGATGCCGACGCCGATACCGTGGACGCCGATACAGCCGATGCCGACACCGACACAACGGTCGCAGCACTCACCGACCAAGTCGGCGAGACGGTTCGCCTCGACGGCGAGATCGTCAGCGTCCGTCAGACCGGCGGGCCGACTATCTTCGAACTCCGCGATGAAACCGGTGTCGTCGACTGTGCGGCCTTCGTTGAGGCTGGCGTTCGCGCCTACCCGGATATCGAGGTCGGCGATGTCGTCCGCCTCGACGGCGAGGTCGAACAACGGCGTGGCGAACTCCAGGTCGAAACCGAGGAACTCGTCGCCTTGGAGGGTGCGGCCCGCGAGGCCGTGACCGATCGGCTGGCTGACGCGCTGACCGACCGCGCCCGACCCGACGAACTTGATCCGATCGGCGATCACAACACTGTCGCCGAGATGGCCGAGTCGCTGCTGGATGTCGCCGAGGCGATCCGGCGGGCGATCTTGGAGTCGCGGCCGGTCGTCATCCGCCATCCCGCGACCGCCGCAGGCTACGTCGCCGGCGCGGCCATCGAGCGCGCTGTGTTGCCCCTCGTTCGGGAGGAACACGCCCGCTCGGATGCCGAGTATCACTACATCGTCCGTCGGCCGCTGGAGAACGCGGTGTACGACATGGACGATGCGACCAACGACGCCACCCAGATGCTCCAGGATCGGGATCGACACGACGAGAAGCTGCCGCTGTTCTGTTTCGTTGGCGCGGGCTCGACGGCTGACTCCGTCGACGGGCTCGGGCTCCTCGGCGTCTACGGTGCTGAACGGATCGTCCTCGACGCCATCGCCGCCGATCCCGAGATCAACGACGCCGCCGAGCAGGTTGTTACCGGCGATGCCCCTGATCTCTCGATCGGCGCGCTGACGGCGACGCTTGCGGCCGCGCTCAATCCCGACGTGAGCGAGGAGATGCAGCACCTTCCCACGGTCAGTTACTGGGAGGACACGCCCGCGGCCTACACCGAGGCTGCCGAACAGGCCGGCTACGATGCCGAACAGGTGCGACACCTCCGGGAGGCGATCGCCCTTGAGGCCTACTACCAGTCCTATCAGGACAAACGCGAGTTGATTACGGATCTCCTGTTCGACGACGCGGGTGGGCTTGCGGGCCACATCGCCGAGCAGTTCCGGCAGAAACTCGACGATGAGCTTGCAACCGCCCAAGCCAACCTCGACCGCCGAGAGCACGACGACGTTGGGGTCGCGGTGCTCGATACCGACCAGTTCACCCACCGCTTTGATTTCCCGCCGACGACGCTGCTGCTTGATGAGCTTCATTACGTCGAACGCGACGAGGGTGCGTTCCTCACCATCGGCGTTGGGATGGATGAACTGTATCTCCGGAGCAGCCAACCCCTTGATGTTCGTGCGATCGCTGCGGCGGCCGCCGAGGCTGCGCCTGAAGCCGATGTGACCGCTCGCGGCATCCGCGAGGGCCGCATCGAGTTCCTTTCTGGCCGACGCGAGGCTGCCCGTGAGGCCGTCATCGACGCGGCAGTCGACCGCTTCGAGTAGCTGCCCCAGCGTCGGTGGAATCCGGTTCAGCACCGGTGTGTCACACTGTCGCAGACGTATCGTATCGCTGGTAAGTACATGAAACGTTTTATACCGCCATATCCATAGTTGTAGACAAGGTACCGGTGTCGTATCGGCCGCGGTGATCGCACCCCTCAACCACCATGTTCAGCACCAACGAGCGCGGTCAGGTCGGGATAGGAACACTTATCGTTTTCATAGCGATGGTGCTCGTTGCCGCGATCGCCTCCGGTGTGCTGATTACGACCGCTGGACAACTTCAGTCGCAGGCCTCTCAGACCGGCGAAGAGGCAACCTCTGAGGTCAGTGACGTACTCCGTATTTCGAGTGTTATCGGCACCGCCAACGCAAGCGGTGGCACGACAGAGATCGAAACGGTCGAAGCGAAGATCCGACTCGCCTCCGGGGCTGATTCTGTTGAGATGAATGAAACCTCCTACACCATCGCCACAATGGGAGATACGAACGCCGCGACAGTTGTCTCCGGCAATGAAAGTACGGACGGGATCAGCTACAATCAGTCCCAGGGATTAGACGACGGCGAGACGGTGCTGACAGACCAGAATCAAGTTATTATCGCCAAGTTCGATCTTACAAATATTTCTGATGTGAACCCGCTTGCTGCTGACGATCGGATCTCGATCAGCGTTGAGGCCCCCGCCGGCGGTCGAACGGTTACCGAAAAGAAAGCCCCCGGCCAGTTGGAGGACGGCAGTTCCTACGTCCTCTCATAGTCGTTTTATCGCACATCCCCCTAATTACGCTCTCATCATCGGCAGATTCGTCTGTGTGCCATTTGTTCACATGAGGGATATGCTTTTCACCACAGACTATAATATACAATCATGAGCAATTCTCAGACCACACGGCAGGTCACGGGCACTGTGATGTCCGAGTTGAACCGCTACGGCGCGATGACCCTCCGGTCTGAGACCGATCGCACGTATCAGATCGTCGACTGCGCGTCACCATCGCTTGCCGAGGAACTCGCCACGCTGACCGCTGGTGACGCCGTTTCGGTCACCCTCACCGAGGCCCCCTGTCGCGGCAACGGCTGGCGGGTAACCGCTGTCGACACCGACTGTGCGGTTGTCGACGCATCGCTTGTCGCCTGAGCGCGTCGCTGCAGTCACCGTCTACCCCGATCGCGGGCGACGCATACCGGAACGACACCCCTTTTTCGCGTCGTCGTGAGATGTCAGTATGAACGCCAAGCGGGAGCTCTCTAGCATTGATCTCGCCGCCCTCGTCACCGAGATGGGCCGCTACGAGGGCGCGAAGGTCGACAAGGCGTATCTCTACGGCGATGATCTGCTCCGGCTCAAATGCCGGGATTTTGACCGCGGACGTGTCGAACTCATGCTCGAAGTCGGCGAGGTCAAACGCGCGCACATGGCCGACCCCGAGCACGTCGCTGACGCCCCCGGCCGGCCACCAAACTTCGCGAAGATGCTCCGCAACCGCCTCGGCGGCGCGGATTTCGCCGGCGCCACCCAGTATGAGTTCGATCGGATTCTCGTCTTCGAGTTCGAGCGCCCCGACGCCAACACGACCCTTGTCGTCGAACTATTCGGCGAGGGCAACATCGCCGCCCTCGACGAAACCGGCGAGGTCATCCAGAGCCTCCAGACCGTCCGGCTGAAGTCCCGAACGATCGCCCCCGGCAGCCAGTATCAGTACCCCGACTCCCGGATCGATCCGCTTTCGATCGGCTATGAGACCTTTGTCCGGGAGATGGAGGACTCCACCAGCGACGTGGTGCGCACCATCGCCACCCAACTCAATCTTGGCGGCCTCTACGCCGAGGAGGTCTGTACCCGCGCTGGCGTCGAAAAGGAAACCCAGATCGCGGACGCCACCGACGAGGACTACCGTGCACTCTACGACGCCCTTGCGGAGTTGGCGACCCGCGTCGACGCTGGCGATTTCGAGCCGCGAATCTATCTCGATGACGACCGCGTTGTCGACGTGACGCCGTTCCCGCTGGCCGAACGCGAAGCCGCGGGCCTCGACGAGGAGCACTACGACGATTTCACCACCGCCGTCGACGACTACTTCCACCGGTTTGATCGCTCCGACGACGACAGCGATAGCTCCGAGCCCAACGACGGCAAGCCGGATTTCGAGGCCCAGATCGCCAAACAACAGCGCATCATCGATCAACAGGAGGGTGCTATCGAAGGCTTCGAGCAGCAGGCCGCCGCCGAACGCGCCAAAGCCGAAGCCCTCTACGAGCAGTACGACCGTGTTGACGAGATCCTGACAACGATTCAGGAGGCCCGCGATGATGGCGTCCCGTGGGACGAGATCGACGCCACCCTCCAGGAGGCCGCCGACGCCGGCCTGCCAGCTGCTGCGGCCATCGTCGAGGTCGATGGCTCCGAGGGAACGGTCACGGTCGATCTCGGTGAGACACGGGCGACCCTAGACGCGACGGTCGGCGTCGAAAAAAACGCCGATCAACTGTATCAGGAAGCCAAACGCATCGAGGAAAAGAAGGCCGGCGCGAAGGAGGCTATCGAAAACACCCGCGAGGAACTGGCGGCCGTGAAAGCCCGCCGCGATGCGTGGGAGGCCGACGATGCCGACAGCGACGATGCCGACAGTGCGGACGACGACACCGATGCCGACACCGACGAGTTTGCCGATACCGACTGGCTCGCGCGGTCATCGATCCCGATCAAACGCGATGAGGGCTGGTACGAACGGTTCCGCTGGTTCCATACGACCGACGACTTCCTCGTTATCGGCGGCCGCAACGCCGATCAAAACGAGGCCCTCGTGAAGAAATATATGAGCAGCGGCGACCGCTTCTTCCACGCCCAGGCCCACGGCGGCCCGGTGACGATCCTGAAGGCGACTGGGCCGAGTGAGCCGGCCAAGGAAGTCGATTTCCCTGAGACAACCCTCCGGCAGGCCGCACAGTTCGCCGTATCGCACTCGTCGGTCTGGAAAGCTGGCCAACACGCCGGTGATGTCTATATGGTCGAGCCCGATCAGGTCTCGAAAACGCCGGAAAGCGGGGAGTATATCGAAAAGGGCAGCTTCGTGATCCGGGGCGACCGCACCTACTTTAACGACCTTGCTGTCGACCTCGCGGTTGGGATTCAGTGTGAGCCACAAACGCGTGTCGTCGGTGGGCCGACCGCCGCTGTCGCCGACCACGCCGCAACACACCTCGAACTCCAACCTGGCAAGTATGCCCAAAACGACGCGGCGAAACGCTGTTATCGCTCGCTCAAGGATCGCTTTGCCGACGACAGCTTCGTGCGCTCGGTCGCCAGCCCGGATCTGATTCAGGAACACCTGCCCGCAGGCGGCAGTGAGATCGTCGACTGATCGCTCCCAACGAGGTTGTCGTCGCCGCGACGCGCAGGTATAACTGCCCGGAGCGTCTGGGCTGAGATGATGCTCAGCGAGGCCCTCCGTGTTCCCTACCGTGCTGTCGACGCAACAGGGACGTTGCTTGTCGGGGCGGTGCTGACGGGACTCACCGTCGTTGCCGCCGCCGGCTGGTTCGCGTTGGTGGCGGTCGAGCCCCTGATCGGTGCCGCGGTGACGCCGATCATCTTCCTATTGAGTCTGGTGGTACGGGGGTATCTGGTTCGTGTTGTCGCCGCCGGGATCAGCGACCGTTCTGACGCCCCCTCGTTTGTTCGGTGGGGGTCGCTGCTCCGTACCGGCACCCAATCAACGTTTGTGTCGGCGATCTACGCGCTGCCGGCGGCGGTGTGTGTCGGTCTTGCAGGGGGAGCGGCCGCAGCCACGATCATCGACCCAGCCGGCTTCGAGGGGATTCCACAGGTGCTTGCGGCGGTCGCGATGCTGATCGGTGGGTTCGGACTTCTCATCTACGGGCTCGTCTATCTGTATCTTCGCCCGGCCGCGCGGGCGGTGTTGGCGGCGACCGGGTCGCTGCGGGCGGCTGTCACTCCCCGCCGGGTGGTGAGCGTCTCGATGGCAGACTCGTATCTCGCCGGCTGGCTGATTGCGATGGGGTTGTTGACCGTTGGCCCGCTGTTGGTGACGCCGTTGGTTGTGGTCTCGGTGCTTGCCGGACTGTACGATATCGCGTTGGCTGCCATCGGTGGCCTGTTGACCTTGCTTGTCACTGTGGTGTTGCTGTTCTCGTTGCGGATGTCTGCAGCGTGGGCGACAGGGCGGGGCGCCGCCGACGCGTTGCGCTCTGACGATGGCATCGGGATTGTCGCTGACGCATTGCCGAACGCACCCACGGTCGTCGATACCGAGATCCCGGATCGTCCGGCGGAGGCCCCACCGGCGGTACAGGTCGGGCGTGAAGTCGTTGCCGCCACAGGTGGTGTTGTCCAGCACACCGACGGCGGTGCCGACCAGTCGATCGAGTTCGGGGTGCCGGAGCCGTCGACACCGCCGACGGCCGCAGGCAACGACGCCCCCGAGGATTTCGACTGGGACGTTGCTGAGCGGGAGTAGTTGCCGCTTAGGAAAACTGGGCGGCGATATCGGCTTCGGTGATGATGCCGACGGTCGCGCCGCCTTGGGTGACCATCACGGCTTTGTAGTGCTCTAAGAGATTCCGGATCTCGTCGACGGTGGCGTCCTCGCTGACCGTCGGAAACGACTCGCTCATGACCTCGCTGACCGGGTAGTCGCTGACGTCCTCGCCGGCTTGGATCACGTCGTGTTGGCTGATCGAGCCGACCGGGACGCCGTTCTGCAACACCGGGAGTTGGGAGTAGGCCTCGGCCTCCATCGTTTCGACGGCGTCGCCGACAGCGTCGTCAGGGGCGACGCTGATAACGGTCTCGTTCATCAGATCGGCGGCGCGGACAACCTCGCCTGCGGCCTCGTCTAAGGCGTTGACGATCCGGCGAAGCGTCGAGAGCCGTGGGTCGACATCGCCGCCCTCGATGCGGGCGATCAGCGGCTGTGAGACGCCGGCGGCCTCGGCGAGTGCACTCTGGGTGAGTTCCAAGGCGGTGCGGCGTTCCTTGAGATCCTGTGGCGTCGGCAGCTCCATACAGCCCTATTACCCCAGGTTATTGAAAAGCTTTCGTCGGCAACGCTGGACGGCGACAGCTACGCCGCGGCCTCTGGGTCGTCTTCGTCCTCGTCGATCACGTCGATGACCGTCAGCGGCACGTCTCGCAGCGCGCCGCCGACCTCGCTTTTGGCGATCCGGGAGGCGTGTTCGACGCTGTCGGCGTTGAACACATCGATCTCAAGCAGCAGGCCGACTAACGCGGTGTCGGCGGCGATAAACGCCGAGTCGAAGGGCTCGCCGCAGGCCGGACAGCCGGTGACGCCGACCTCGACATCGACGTACTCCTTGTCGGCCTCGTTGAGCCGCTTGCCGGCGGAGCTCACGGCGACGCCGATGGCGTCGTCGACATCCTCAACATCACGAACCAACCAAGCCGCTTCCATGGCGACGAGATAGTTGCTCATATACGTTCCTTGGGCCGGAGGGTTTCGTGTCTTGTGATTCGTTCCTGCTAGGAGAGCGGGGTCTACTGGTCGGCTATATCGAGGCTCACACACTGGTTTGGATAGGCGCAAGAGCCCTGTTGGTTTCCCATAAGTTACGACAATCAGGCCGGTTTGTCACACGGTTTACGTCGGATGAGCGGCCGTTCGCCGGTCACGCGGCTCCGTTCGCGGCGACAACCCAAAACCGCACGACAGCATCGACGTTGACGCAGATCTCGCCTCCAAACACTTATATACCGCTACTGGCCAGGGGTGAGTACGGACATGATCGAAACGGTTTCGCGGTTCACTGCGTTCGCGCTGTATCAGCTCACGGTGCTGCTCGGGATCGTC
>Ga0209965_1000765_pt1 | contig 11263 bp, 10 predicted proteins | sample SalPon2_B_H2O_MG_FD_185707 | JGI IMG/M metagenome (GOLD analysis project Ga0209965, IMG submission 185707) | Salt pond water microbial communities from South San Francisco under conditions of wetland restoration - Salt Pond MetaG R2_B_H2O_MG... | ecosystem: Environmental > Aquatic > Non-marine...
GGCCATGTCTGCTGTCTGGCTTGGATCATCGATAAGCTCTACATCTGTTAGCCATTCGATTGCTGCTCCTGCCATAAAGATTGATCCTTCAAGAGCATAGTGTACTTCACCGTCAGAAAGCTGGAAACCTACTGTTGTCAGTAGGCCGTTCTCTGATTCTACTGCTTCTGTTCCTGTGTTCATTAGGTAGAAAGAACCTGTTCCATAAGTGTTTTTTGCGTCTCCTTCGTCGAAACATGTTTCTCCGAACAGTGCTGCTTGTTGATCTCCAAGTGATCCTGATACAGGTACTTCTTCTCCCAGGAATCCATCTTCATCTGTTGTTCCGTAGAAGTTTTCGTCAGAGTTTGGTCGTACTTCTGGAACCATTTCTCTTGGTACGTTAAATTCTTCTAGAAGTTCGTGATCCCATTCAAGATCATGGATGTTGAAAAGCATTGTACGGGAAGCGTTGGAAACATCGGTGATATGGTTACCGGTTAGGTTGTAAATTAGCCAGCAGTCAATAGTTCCCATCATCAGTTCGCCGTTCTCAGCTCGGTCTCTTAGATCTTCTGCTTCTGAACGATCTACACCGATTTCGTCAGCGTTGTCTAGAATCCATTCTGTCTTGGTTGCTGAGAAGTAAGAGTCTGCTTCAAGACCCGTCTTCCCACGGATCCATTCTACTTTGTCTTCTGCCTCAAGTTCTTCAACTCTTGGCGTGGTTCTTTTGTCTTGCCAGACAAGTGCGTTGTGGACCGGTTCTCCTGTTTCTGCATCCCAGACAATCGTGGTTTCACGCTGGTTAGTGATCCCTATCGCATCTAACTGGCTTGCATCTAGTCCTGCGTCGTCGAGAGCTCCTTTGATTACTTCTTTGGTGTTCTCCCAGATCTCTTCTGCATCGTGCTCTACCCAGCCGGCTTGTGGATATATTTGTTCGTGCTTTTTGTACTTTTTTGCGACGACCTGGCCATCATGATCAAAAACCATGAATCTGGTACCAGTCGTACCTTGGTCTATAGCTCCTATAAACTTGTCAGTCATGTATAGATTTATGCACCTATAATACGATGTAATATTTCACCATATAAATGTTATCAAGAAAACAGGTGAAATAGAAGAGTTTTAAGGAGTTTATTCATCTGATTCATATGACTGAAGCTGTTTCTGGACCTGCGAGTCAAGCCTATCAAGTGTTTCAGTAACTTGGTCGACGGAATCGATGCTATCGATGCTGTCCTCTATCATAGTCCTTATTGTGTCAAATGGCCCTATTTGTGCTCCTCTTGTTGCAACTGTGTCTTCTGTATTCTGTAATTGGTCGAAGGCTATTCTAAAGAATGGGTTTTCTTGGAACCATCCTTCAGACTCTAGTTGATCAATAGCTTGTTCGTGTACGGGGAAGTAACCGGTTTCTTTGTGCCATCTCTTCTGTTGTTCAGGACTGGTCAACCACTCTAGGAACTCTGCTACTGCTTCGTGAACTTCTTCTGGCAGATCTGCTCCCACCCATAGCGATGCTCCTCCTACTAGTACACCAGTACGGTTGTCTCTTACTGGGAACATTCCTGTTCCTACTTCGAAGTCTGCTCCTGATTCTATCCCTCTGAGAGATGATGTTGAACCTATCAGCATGGCAGAGTCTCTAGCGTGGAACTTATTCTTGGCTTCCCCTCTGTTCTCTATGCCTGGATCGTAGTAAACACTCTCGCTTTCCATTCCTTTCCACCACTCCACTAAGTCTTGAGCGAACTCTCCATTCAAGTTGGTCTCTGTTGGAGTGCCTTCTCTTCCGTTCTCATTATTGACAAGCGGTTCATTGGCTTCTCCAAACCACTGCTCTACAAACCACGAATAGTTTGCAAACGTTATACCGTAGTCAGAGTGATCCTGTGAGACGATCTTGTTGGCTGCCTCCCTAACTTCTTCAAATGTCTGTGGTGGCTCTCTTGCATCTAGGCCGTCCACTTGTTCGAATATTTCTTTGTTATAAGCTAGGACAGGATTAGATGAGTTGAATGGTATGGAGTACTGCTTTCCACCGAAACGGTAGTAGCTCTTTACCTGATCTACCAGAGAATCTATGTGGCTTTCAGAGACGAGTCCTCCTACAGGACGGAAAAAGCCACTTTCTCTGGCTCTCGTTGTACCTATCTCAAAAATCTGAGCTATGGCTGGTGGTTGTCCGTTTCTAGCAGCTCTTAGCGTGGCCTCTAGGGTTCCTCTGTAGCTTCCTTTGGAAGATAGTTTAATTTTTATGTCATCATGAGTTTCTTCAAACTCATTTGCAAGATTTTGCAGTAGAATTGCTTTCTCTCCACCCATTGCGTGCCAGAACTCAACCACAGTCTCGTCTGCATCAGAGGCAGCTCTATCTCTAGAAACATCAAATTCGTCCAATGTATCTTCTAAAGACTCTGCTCTTTCTGTCAGAGTTGCCACACGAGTTGATACCTCTGAAAGTTCTGTTGTCTGTTGATGTGCTGCTTCAGCTGCTTTGTCCGCTTTGTCAGCAGTTCTTATACTGATATCTCCTACTTCATCTACTTTATCTACCACCTCTTCTGTGGATTCTGCCTGTTGATCTGTGGCACCGTCTATTTCTTGGACACTGCTGTCAACATTTTCTACATGATCTACAACAGTATCAAGTTGGTCAAGTGCATCCTGAACAGTATCGTGAGTTTTATCTACTGTATCTCTGGTTTCGTGCATTTCACCTACTGTTTCAGCTGCTTGATCGTGTATTTTTCGAATAGAACTTTCAATCTCTTCTGTAGCTTCTTTTGTATCAGTTGCAAGATTTTTGACTTCATCTGCAACTACTGTGAATCCTTCTCCTGCTTCTCCCGCTCTTGCTGCCTCTACGTTTGCGTTTAATGCTAGTATATTGGTTTTGTCGGCTATGTCGGTTATGAATTCTACTATTTCTTCTATATCTCCAAGAAGATTGTTTAGCTCTTCGACATTTTCTACAGCTTCTTGTGCCCTCTTTGTTAGCGTTTCTAGCTCATCCATTGCTTCGTTGGCAGATTCTTGTGCTGAGAATCCTTTTTCAGCTGCATCATTTGTTATATCTGCTACTTCATCTGCCGAAGCTGCGATCTGTTGTATTGTAGCAGATAGGCTCCTCATCTCTTCTGATATTGTTTTTATTTCTTCTTTTTGGTGATCAGAATCTTCTGATATATCTTCAACCTCTCCGCTTACTTCTCTGCTTGCCTGTTTAACAGATCCTATGGTCATATCGACTTGTTCTGTTGATGAGCTTACCTGATCACTGAATGACTTCATTCTGTCTACTGTGTCTCTAAGTTCATCAAGTAAAGAATTGTAGGCATTATAAACACGTTCTGCAGATTCACAGTCAGGGTCCGGAGGCGTTTCATTCAAGTCTCCTTCAGCGTTAGCTTTTATAACTGTAGCCAGGTGGCCTACGGACATTTCCAGTTCTTTTTTCTCTTCCTTCTTTTCTTCCAGCTCTGATTGGAGCTCTTGTAGTTTTTCCTTTGCTTCATCTCTTTCCTGTTTTATTTCTTGTCTAGACTTACCTTTGTCATTTCCCTCATCTTCCGAATCCGAGTTTCCGAAGCCAAAGTTCATTTTAATCCTCCACTAAAGACCTGGTTTTTGTGTGGGGTGTTGACCACATCAGAAATCATGATTATTGAAATCTCATTCCTGATTTAAATATTCTGACCTTCAACAAATTACAATAGTAGCTTAAAAACAATTTGAGAATTGATCCAAAACATTTCAAAGATATTAAACAAGTTATAGATTAATTTCAAAGTTTTTCAGAGAGAATACAGCCAGTTAAAATAGTTTAAGATATTCTTAAGTTGTTTTACAATTTTTTACCGAAGTTCTTCAGAGGCTTTTTTAGAATCTCTGTGTTTTTTCGCCGTTTTTCCTTACTACTACATCTCCTGAGCGGCAGTTGAGCCATACTGCCCTGCCTTTTGCTCCTCCCGTATCCTCTTCCTGAATTTCAATATCTTCATCACCAAGTATTTCTTTTACTGATTTTACGTTTTGTTTCCCTATGTCTATGGTGTTGTCTGGGAACATTGTTGCTCCACCAAATATTTTGGCCTTCATTTCTTCTTTTTCTATGTCTTCTAGTTTGAGGTGTTCTAGCATTTGTGGCAGTAGTACGTGCGCGTGTTTTTCTGTGTTTTTTCCTTCTTCTGTTGGCAACATTACATGTGCTAGTGCTGCTTTTGATTTTTCTTCTGTGTATATGCATACTGCAACGCAACTTCCTATACCAAGTGCTGATAGTACTTGTTCATCAGTTCCTATTTTGTAGTCACCCATTCTAACATCTCTTTTCTTTCTCAAGCATTACACCTCTAATTTGTCGAGTATTTCTCTTTCTCCTTCTGGTTCGAAGATAAACAGGAAGCTAGCAGATATTTTATGTTCAAAGTTGAACTCTGTTCTGAAGAATAGTACTTTTTCTAGGTCTTGTGACATTTCTGCCAGTACGTGGTCAAGTGTTGCTGATAGCATGTCTGTTTCTATTGATGGTATTCCTTCTTTGAGTTGGAGGTCTACCCACCCCGTCATTGCTGCTAGGCATGCCCCTGTTAGTATATTTCCTGTTTCTTTCATCGCTGATTCATCGTGAGCCGTTAGTTCTATTGTTTCGTCTTCGTCTGTGTCGTATATTTCGTTTTCGAGGTATTCTGAGAATCTTTTGGCTGAATCTTTGTCTAGTACCAGGAGCAGTTTTCCTAGTCTGTCTTTTTCTGAGCCTTCTTTTACTTCTACGTTGACGAGTATTGTTGCGTATTTGTCTGTTCTGTGTCCTATTTCGTCCGGTATTTCTCTTGCGTCTAATTCTTGGATTGTAGGGTATTCTACTTCTACTTTTTTGTCTGTTAGTTCTGAGAGTGCTGCTGAGGCTTGTCCTGCTCCCATGTTGAATATTTCTCTTAGTCTGTCTCTTTCTTGTTCTGTTAGTTCGATTTTGGATCACCCTCCTACTAGTTCTGCTATGTCTAGAATAATTAGTGGTGTACCATCTGATAGCATTGTTACTCCTGCAACCTGGTCTATATCCATCAGGTCTAGGTCTTTTGATACGAAGTCTTGTACGTCGAGTATTTCGTCTACCTTTAGCCCTACTTTTTCGTTTCCTACCTCTACAAGAATTATAACTCTTCCAGATGAATCTCCATCCAAGTTTAGTTCATCTGTCAGGTCAAGGAGAGGTATGTCGTCTCCTTCGTGTAGGAATACTTCGTGGTTTTCTATAGATCTTGTTTTAACGTTTTTGAGGTGCATTGCTCTTCTTACTGTGTTTATTGGTACTCCTACTTTGGAGTCGGCTACTTTTACTAGGAAGCATCTTGTAACTGCTAGTGAGAGAGGTAGTTTCATTGAGATGGATGTTCCTTCGTTGTCGGCTGATTCTATTTCGTAGGATCCGTGTAGTTGTTGTACTGTTGTTTTTACTACTGATAGGCCGACTCCTCTTCCTGAAAGTTCTGTTACTTCATCGTTTGTGGACATGTCTGAGTTGAATAGGAGCTCCATTTTTTCCTTTCTTTCCATGTTTTCTGCTTGGTTTCTGGAGATTACTCCTCTTTCGATTGCTTTGTCTACTACTTTTGATGTGTCTATTCCTCTTCCGTCGTCTTCAACTGTTATTTTTGCTGCGTTTCCTTCTCTTTCTGCTTTTAGTAGTATTTGGCCTTCGGCGCTTTTTCCCCTTTCTTTTCTTTCTTCTGGTGGTTCGATGCCGTGGTCTACGGCGTTTCTTATCATGTGGATGATTGGTTCTCCGAGTTCTTCTATTATTGTTCTGTCCATTCGGAGGTCTGATCCTTCGACTTTGAAGTCTATTGCTTTTTCTGTTCTCTGGCTTAGGTCTCTTACTGTTCTTGGGAATCTGTCGAATACCTGTGATACCGGTATCATTCTGGCATCTGATACTTCTCCTCTTATGTCTTCACCCAGTCTCCTCATTTGATCCATTTCCGAGCTGAGATCTTCCAAATCCTGTTCCTCTGCTATCCTGTTAATTTCTTTTTCTTTGATGAGTAGCTCTCCTACTAGGTTCATGAGTTTGTCTAGTCGGTCTACGCTTACTTTTATTTCTGATACTCCACCGAAGTCTTCGTCTTGGCTTTCCGTTTCTATTTCAAAGTCTTCTCCGCTTTCTGCTTTCCCAAGTTTGCCTATTAGATCGTCTACATCCATTTCTGGTGGTTCGGATTCCTCTTCTACATGCTCTACCATTTCTTCGAGTGTGTCAATTGCTTTGTATAGAAGATTGTATACGTCAGTGTCTGGTTCTAGATCTCCGTCTCTTAGTTCGTCAAAGACGTCTTCCATTTTGTGGGCTAGTTCGGATATGTCGTCTAGGCCCATTGATGCCGAGGAGCTTTTCAGTGTGTGTGATGCCCTGAACATCAGTTTTAGTCCTTCACTGCTTCCTTCCTGTTCGTAGTCAAGCATTCCATCGTTGAGTTCACTTATTTTTTCGTTTGCTTCCTCTAGGTAGGGCTTGAGCATTTGTTCGTTTAGTTCTGACATATTCTCATAGGCACCTCACGGCTTCTTTTGGGATCTTGCTGAGCGGTAGTACTTTGTCTGCATTTCCTTGATCTCGGACGTGACTTCCGATCCCGTTTACAGTACTGGTTTTCTCATCTTGGACTATTAAAGTACTTCCTGCTGAATCAAGGTATCTTCCACCAAGAGCACCGTCTTTTCCCATCCCTGAAAGGACTATAGCAACTGATTTATCACCGTATACTTCAGCTATAGACTCGAAGAGACGATCTATTGAAGGACTTAATTTCCTAGAGGGTTCTTCAAGTTTTATTATTGGTTTTTCATTTTTTTCGTTTATTATCATGTCTTTGTCAGCGGGACTGATGTAAACTGTGTTTTCTCCAGGTTCTTCGCCATCTTCTGCCTTCTTTACTTCTAGAGAAGATATTTCATTGAGTCTTTCAGCGAAACCTTGTATACAATTTGTTGACATGTGTTGTGCTACAAAGATTGGAGACGAAATATTAGCTGGCAGTGAGGATATAACGGTTTCTAGTGATCCTGGCCCTCCTGTTGACGCTCCTATACATATAGCAGACTCTCCTGAAGATTTTGGGCTGCCTGCTGGCTTGGATTCTAGCCAATTAAAGTCTTCAACCTTTGATGCCATTTTTATGAGCGATTCTGTTTCCTCGAGACCCTGGTGCGGAGATATAATGTCTATTGCTCCGTAGCTAAACGCTTTCACTGAGTCAATGTTGTCCTCTTCTTTAATTACTAGTACAGGAGTAGGATATGTTTCAGTTAGTTCGTGTATGAGATCTAGTCCTGATAGGCCATTGAACTCTGTTCCTATGAGTACTACATCGGGTTGGGTATTTTCTATTTTTTTGAAGAATCTTGTGGCGTCTTTAACTCTGCAGACAATTTCTATTTCATCAGTGTTCGAAATTGTGGAAGATAGTTGGTTTATTACTTCTTTTGATTGATGAGCTATAGCCGCCCTTATCATTGTTTATGATTTTGTGTGGAGGAGTTATTAATCTAGTCCAGGTCCGGGTAACATTATAAACGAGGATTTCAACATCATTAGATAGTTGAGTCAATATGGTTAATGATACGAGAAGGCAGATTTTCATCTTTGAACTTGATGGAGAAGATTATTCTATTAACATAAATTCAGTAAGAGAGATTATTAAGTCCGAGGAAAAGCAGATTACTAATATACCAAATGTTCCGGACTTTATAAGAGGTATTACAAACGTAAGAGGTCAGGTTGTACCCGTAATTGATTTAGAGGAGAAACTCAGTCTTGCCCACAATGATAATAATTATATTGTTATAGTAGAGTTGAATGGTACCCCGGCAGGCCTTCTGGTTGACGATGTAAAGGAAGTCATGCGTGTTGATGACAACAAAGTAAGGGACGCACCAGAAATCCTTGAGCAAGAGATCCACAGAGAATACGTTAAAAACGTAGTTGTCTTAGAGGATCGAATGATAATTATACTAGACATTAAGGCCGGACTAACAGAGAGTGAAGCCGTGGCAGTTGAGCAGCTTAAGGACACAATGGATGATTCGCAGCCCGAAGAAGAGGAAGATGACGAAGTAACCGACAAAGACGTCAAAGAAGCTGCGATGGACAGACTAGGCAGCAAAGAAGAGAAGAAAAAAGAGGAAGAGAAGAAGCAAAAGGAAGAGAAAAAAGAACAGGAGGAAAAAGAAGAAAGCAGTGAAGAGAACGAAACCGGTGACGAAGAGGAAGAAGATGATTCGGGAGAGAGCGATGAAGGCAGTAGTGACGACGAGGACGAGGATGAGTTCAAGTGCGACCAGTGTGGAGATAGCTTCGACACTAAGAGAGGCTTAGCATCCCACAAAGTTCAAAAGCACTAGAGAAAGTAATTTAACAAAAAATTTTACGATTTAATCTAATTTTTTCTACGCCAGAATATCTGCTATTGTGTCCTTTACTTCTTCATCTTCGAACGGTTTGTCAATGAAGTGTTCTGCTCCATTTTCTTTAGCTTCGTCCTTCATCTGTTCTTGGCCCACCGATGAAACCATGATGCAGTGAACACCATTATCCTCTTCCTTGATGTTTTTGAGGGCTTCTACACCACCCATATCTTCCATTACTATGTCTAGAGTTACTATGTCTATGTCTCCTTTTTCCTTGAACTTCTCTACAGCTACGGATCCGTCATCCGCTTCATATACCTCATCGAAGCCCATGTCTTCGAGTATTTCTACCATCATATTTCTCATAAATGCGGAGTCATCCGTTACCATAGCTTTCAAGATTTAATCACCTAAGTTTTACAGGACTTCCTCTATTGTGTCCATGAGTTCGTCTTCGTCGATTGGCTTCTCAACGTAGTCCTTGACTCCTCTTTCTTTTGCTTCTTCTATAGTGTCATCTTCTCTTACAATGGATACTATGATGACTTTGATGCTTGGATCATATTCTTTAAGTTCTTCGTAGACATCTAGCCCGTCTATATCCGGCAGTCTTAGGTCAAGCAGCACAAGATCAGGTTCTTCGTCTTTGTATTTATCTATTCCTCCTTGGCCATTCTTAGCTTGGATCAAATCATATTCAGATTCTTCCATCATTTCTTTGATTACTTTTCTTTCGAAATCAGAGTCCTCAATCGATAAAATGGTTGTCATGAATATTACTTATCTAATTTGATTAAAAAACCTTTCGCGGATTGAAGTAAACACCAGTTATTGTTGATTCGACATATTTTTCGTAGGTTATTTGAATCAAGATAACTGATAATAATTTACAGATTGTCTGAGGATACTATTTATGAGTGAGAGATTAAGCACAGGACTTGAACAATTAGATAATGATCTAGAGGGTGGTTTACCTCAAGGTTCTATCATAGTAATAATGGGTGATAAGAAGACTGGTGTAGAGCAACTTGCAGACTATATTATGCTTGAAGGATTGAAAAATGATGAATCCGGAGTATTTATGGCATTAGAGAAAGCACCAAGCAAATTTAAGGAGAACGCAGAATACTACGGATGGGCATTCGACAAACACGAAAGAAGAGACAAAATGATGTTTGTAGATGGTTATTCCTGGCAGTCAGGAGAGCCTGAAACAGACCACTATCTTACAGGCCTGACCGACCTCAACCAGATCAGTATGAAGTTTATAAGGGCAGTTCACGACCTCAAAGGAGACCCAGATAGATCGATAGTAAACTCCAGTTCTGCATTGTTAGAGTACATGAATGCGGCTTCAGCAAAGAAACTGATTAAGGTTCTTGGAGCTAAAAGCGCCAAAAACTCAGGAGTTCTTCTAGTTACCTTGCACAAAAGTTTACACGATAAGCAGGAGAGAGCACAGATCAAAGACGCAGCAGACGGAGTCATCAGACTAGAAATGAAAGATGGTCAGCCCTACCTAGGTATAGAGAGAATGACACAGACAGATCACTCAAAATCATGGAGAAAGTTTATGATAAGTTCAGAGAATGGTCTCTGGCTAATCTAAAATATTTGAACGAAATTAAATAAAGGAGCTAACAAAAGTTGATCATTATGGAGAAGAAAGAACTACCAATTGAAAGATTAAACAACGCAGTTGACGGAGGGATAGAACAGAACTCCAATGTTCTCCTGCTTGTTGACTTGGCTATAGACAAGACAAAGTTCGCATCAGGACTAGGAAACCACCACCAGTCGCTAGACGACCAAGTAGAATACTTAGTCAACAATAAGATGCCTAAATTCGTAGAAAAAACGCTAGACAAAGATACTGCAGAAATTATAGACGGCTTCTCAACAACACTAAACAAAGAATCAAACGCAGCACACAAAATACAAGCAGACATCAACGAAGACAGAGAAGAACATGTAAAAGAATCCAAAGAAATCATAATAGAACTGATGGAAGACAAAGATGTCTTCATAATGGATTCACTAGATCCCTTCGTCGGTGACTGGGACAAAATAACAGAATACAAAGACCTACTAAAAGGAGAGGATGGAGAAACAATAAGCTACTTCATGCTCCCCAACCTTGGAATAGAGGAAGGAGACAACGAATACGAACGAATGAAGGAAGAATTCGAGTATGTAATGCACTTAAAAGGACTTGAGAGAAAAGGAATGATACTAAAATTCATCGAATTTGTGAAACCGGAAGTAGAAACCAAGGTGCCTTTCGATGTAACAGCAACAGGCATCAAAATGTACGTACCAAAACTACTGGTTACAGGTCCTGAAAACAGTGGAAAAACTACAGTAGTCCACAACATGTCCGACACAGCACTCTCAACCGAGAAATCAGGTACAACAGTCGCACTGGACAAAGGACAAGTGGACAGCAACGGATTGAAAGCAGATATATTCGGAACACCAGGACAGGAAAGATTTGACTACGCCATGAACTTCCTAGGACAAGGAATATTTGGAAGCTTCATAGTAGTAGACTCAAGAAACCCAGACTTCGAAAGAGTGGACGACCTGATTGATACTCTGGGTGAAAGAGAAGTGCCGATTATCATATTGGCGAACTTCCAAAACAAAGAGGACAGCATGGATCCAGAAAAGATAGAGGAAAAGACAGGTCTGGAGACAATGGGTGTCGATGCAGAACACGGCGAAAATCTTACAGAAGCATTAGAACGACTTCTAGACAAAATACTAGAGCAACACAGCTGGTACTAGGTGATTTAAATGGGAACACAAGAAGACATAGAAGAACAACTCGAAAACTTAAACGATACAGATGGGGTAGAAGGCTCAG
>Ga0209965_1000769_pt1 | contig 11244 bp, 10 predicted proteins | sample SalPon2_B_H2O_MG_FD_185707 | JGI IMG/M metagenome (GOLD analysis project Ga0209965, IMG submission 185707) | Salt pond water microbial communities from South San Francisco under conditions of wetland restoration - Salt Pond MetaG R2_B_H2O_MG... | ecosystem: Environmental > Aquatic > Non-marine...
CGATCACGAGCGCGACGCCGTAGACCGCCCCGGCAGCGACCGCGATAGCGATCGATCCGAGGTCGACCCCGAGCAGCGGCCCCCCGACGGCGAAGACGGCTCCCGCTGTGACGCCGTACAGCACGTGCAACGCCATGCCGGGTATCGCGTGCTCCTCGGGGGTACCGCCCCTGAGTTTGGCCACCAAACCGGCCGTCGGCGGCGGACCGCCGTCCCCCATGGTTGCCGTCGCGATGGTCATCAGGAGCGTCGCGACGAGGCCGTCACCGAGGCCGGCGAGTATCGAGGTCATGGGTTCACTCGGTCGGACGCCGCCCGGGTATTAAGCCGCGCCGCGCCCGTGAAACCGCGTTGCACGGGCTCGGAGCCGCCCTTCCGGATGCCCCGGGCCGCCTCCGAGTCGTCTCCCAGTTTCGGTCGCCGCTCCAGCGCTTTTCGTCCCTGTCGGCGACGTCCACGGGGATCGCGAGCGGGTGTCGGGGCCGTACGGGAATGGACGCTCCAATCGCGTGCCCCCGAGGCGGTTCACCGCGTCGGCTCCCCCGCCGCATCCCCCCGCGAACCGCCGGTCAGCCACACGACGGTCCCCCGGTCGGGATCGAGCCAGCGAAGCGCCCGCACGATGGCCCCGTCGTCGGGGCCGCAGGCCCCCCGGACCGCCCGCCCGCCGGCCATCCATCCGCGGAGGTAGGCGGCGTCGGCCGAACCGTCGTAGCCGACGAGCGCGACCGCCGGGCCGTCGGTGCGTCCGACGTGGCGGCCCTCGAGGCCGAACACGAGGTAGGTCCGCACCGAGAACGCGCCGTCGACGACGTACAGCGCCTCGTGCTCGATCGGGTCGACGTACGCCGCGAGGTCGACGAACGACAACCCCGTCGCGATCGGGTCGGGGTCGACGGCCTGCTCTCCGTCCTCCGCGAGTCGGCCGCCCGCGGTCTCCTGAAGCTCCGCGGCCCGTTCGCGCGCCCACCCGTCGTTCGGCGGCCCGCCGAACGGCGTTTCGGGGGTGAGTTCGTCCGGGTCGACGCCCCAGTGGGCGTAGTGGAGGTCGTAGCCGTCCCTGTCGTAGGCGACGAGCGTTCGGTGGCCCATACCCCGCCTGGCCGCGTATTGGGTTATAAACGTCGGCACAGTGGCCGTTTCGAGGCCTCCCTTCGGTCGGCCTCGCTACCTCACGGGTCGCTGCGCTCCCCGTTCGGCCTCTTCGAGGGCTCGCTGCGCTCGCCCTCGCTGCTCGCGTGTCGTCGCCGTGCTCCTCCCGCTCGCCTTTTCGAGGCCTCCCTTCGGTCGGCCTCGCTACCTCACGGGTCGCTGCGCTCCCCGTTCGGCCTCTTCGAGGATCTCGCTTCGCTCGATCCTCGCTAGGCGTACCCGTCCGGCAACTCCACCCCACGCCGCGGCCCGAGCCCCTGCAGCACCTCGATCGCCGTCATGAAGTCGTCCGTCGTGAGCTGCCCGACGAACCGACCCTCCTCGACGACGAGCACCCGATCGCCCGCCGTCGCACTCATCGCCGACAGCGCGTCGAAGGCGTCGGCGTCGGGGGCGACGGTCGGCGGCGACGAGCCCATCACGTCGGCGACGGTCGTCGTCTCGCGGTCGTCGACGGGAACCGATCGGATCGAATCCAGCGTCACGACTCCCGTCACGGTCCCGCGCTCCATCACCGGGTAGGCGGTCGTCCGCTCCGTGAGGACCCGATCGAGGAACTCGGCGACGGTCGTCTCGGGGGTGACCGTCCGGACGTCCGTCGACATCAACTCGCGGACGGTCACGCCCTTGAGCAGTTCCCTGAGGACCGTCGCCCGCGACTCCGCGCCCGCGGCGATGTAGACGAACATCGCGACGAGCAACAGGATCGGCGCGAACGCGAGCACCGCGAGGATCGCCATCAACACCGCCATGAACTTGCCCACCGTCGCCGCGGTCCGGGTCGCCTCCGCGTAGGGCCGCGACCGGGCGAGCAGCGCCCGCAGCACCCGCCCCCCGTCCATCGGGAACGCCGGGACCAGGTTGAATATCGCGAGCGTCACGTTGATCACCGCGAGGCTGCCGACGACGACCACGAGGACCGGCTGTGCCGGGAGGACGAACAGCGACGCGTAGCAGGCCGCGCCGACGAGCACGCTCATCGCCGGGCCGGCCAACGCGACGTACAACTCGACGTTCCAGTCCTCGGGGAGGTCCTCCATCCGGGCCATCCCGCCGAAGATCCACAGCGTGATCGAGGTGATCGTGATGCCGTACCGGCGGGCCGTCCAGGAGTGGCCGAGCTCGTGGAGCAACACGCCGACGAAGAGGCCGAGCGCCGTCGCGACGCCGACGATCACCGGCGCCGTCCCCGACTGCACCGCAGCGGCGTCGACCGCCCGCGGCGCGATGGCGTCGACGACCCCGGCGTAGAACGACAGCTGCTCCTCGCGGCTGATGAGCCACGCCAAGAGCGGGAGGAACACCACCAGCGTGACGTTGAGCCGGATCGGGATCCCCGTGATGCGACCGATCTCGAAGTTCTTCATACGGACACGTCGTGACCCGCCGGTAAAACGATGCCGCGGGTTCGGGCACTCCCGAGCGACGACGGCTGGCGGCGGCTGTCGCTCGGCGGCGTCGGCCTCGAAATAAAAAACCGCTAGCCGTCCGCTCCCGTTATTTGCCGCGGTTGTTCTCCGAGCGGATGCTCGGACGGGTGTGTTCGGTACCCTTGCCGCGCTGTTGTTGGCCGCGGCCACGCTGGCCGGCCGAGGTCCGGCCGCGGTAGGCCCGGCCGCGCTGGCTGTCGTCGCAGATCCACGAGAGGTCGTCGTCGCTCTGGATCGCGCCGTGCTCGGGGTCGAGGAGGATGACTTCGAACCACTTCTGGGAGCCGTCCTCGCCGACCCAGTAGCTGTTCAGGACGCGGAGGTTCTTGAACTTCCGCCCGGAGCGCTCCTCGGCGATCCGCTGGAGGTTCTTGCGGCGGGTGATCTTGTTGACACCCTGGCGCTTCGAGCGGCGACCCGCCTTGAAGCGCTGTTTGCGGGCGCTGCCCTTCCGGACCGAAACGCGGGCGACGACGACGCCCTGTTTGGCCTTGTAGCCGAGGTTGCGGGCCTTGTCGAGCCGCGTCGGCCGGTCGACCCGTTCGATCGAGCCCTGGTCGCGCCACTCCTGTTGTCGTTGCCACTGCAGTTCCGCGAGCGTTCCTTCCTTCGGCGTCTTCCACGCCTCTCGGATGTGTGAGTAGAAGCTTCGTGCCATGGTTTCACCACGGGCGTTGTGTGGTTCAACCCCGTTTCGCGCGGAGTCACATCCCGACCTGCGTAGACAGGTGCCCACCGGTGCCCGTCGTCCGGCGCGTTGCGCGGAATTCGCCGCTGGGTCGGTTAAGCGCTTCGAAAGCCCGTGGCGGTCGACGGACCCTTTTCGAGGGCGTGTGCGGGGCTCGGTGCGGGGAGACGCGCTGGAACGTTTTAACAATAAGCAGGCGAGTGGTCAAGCGTCTCGGCCACCGCGTTCGTCCGGATTGCTGGGTCGTCCCGATGGCCAAGAATGTCCACCGACAGTAGATACTGTGCAGCTCCACTCATTGTTCGTCGGGCTGATCTCGCGAGGGAGTGCTGTTCGTCGAGGCCTCGCCGCAGTCTCCTGCGTCAGCATCAGATCGGTCATCGGGATGGAAAAGTACAGCGCACACCCACGCCCATGCGTTCGCACGTCGTCGACGGGGGCCTTCGCTCATCGGTCAGGCCCCCCGGACCAGATAGTCCCGCACGGGTGTACTGGACGCGTCTGCGGAGAGGTGGGTGGATCCCCCGGCTGTTGTGAGGCCAGCGATCGATGGTGGTGTTTGCTCCGTCTGTAGCTTCTGTACCCGGCGGATGAATATCTCGTAGGCGTCCCGCATCCCGTCGATGGCCCCTGTTCGGCTCGGGCGCGCGTTCGCACTTGCTCGATGTGGGTGTTGACGGCCATCTCACGACTCCCCCTCGATCGGCGCGCTCACGAGGCCGTTCTGTTCTCGCGTGTCCGCGGAGCTAAACGTGAGTCGCCAGCCGTCGTCGACGGCGGTCACCTGGACGGACTGTGGGGACTGTTCCGTGTGGTGTCGGTAGAGTTCGAGCGTCAGCGGCAACACGGGGAGTCTGTCGTCGTGCGTTGAAAGCGCGTATCCGGAGATCCCCACGACGACGGCTCGGGTACCGCCATCGAGGTCGACCGAGTACGGCGAGCGCGTGTAGCTCTCGATGAGTCCCCGCTGTTCGAGTTCATCGAGCGTCGCGTCGATGGGCGCGTCAGCGTCTTCGATCGGCTCGAGCCGGCCTGCTGCGTCGACGAGGATCTCCGCCTGCTCGTCGACGGAGAGCCGTGCATCGAGTTCGCTGGCCATACTTTCGAGCAGGCAGAGACAGAGTTCGCCGGGATCACCGACGGCCTCTGCGAGCTCGAAGTAGGCGTCCATGACGGCATTTTCTATGCTGTCGTACCCCGATCCGGAGAGGGCCTCGAAGACGGCCCCCGCCACGCGGTGACAGAACTCGACGAGATCGCCGTGTCCGGGCGTGGGGGTCTCGGTGAGTATGGGCTCGGAGAGCGTGTACTCGTCCGGGTCGGTCGTCGAACATTGACGGTGCCTTTTCATCGAATCTAGCGGTGGCTCCTCACAGACGATCAGGTCGTAGTAGGGAACCCGCGGGTCGTAGCGTCGCAGCGCCGACCGATACTGTTCGGTGGCCCGAGCGGCGGCACGCGCGGTTGCACGGGTCGGAAACCACTTGCCGGCCGCTGGGACCGACCGCTCGCCCGTCCGACCGCAGATGACGGAGTACTGGCCGTCCTCGGCGGCGAGCGCTTCGATGTGATCTCTGATTTCGACGAGTGTGGGGCCGACCATATTCACCCTCCGCCCATGTCCGCCTTGCCTCTCAAGCCGGAGGCGGTCTCGTTCGAGGGTCTGATGGCCCGCTGTGAACCATCATCGTCGGCTCGTCCTTCGGCCGCGATGCGGCGCATACCGGATGTCGGCCCAGAGACCGGCCGACACGCGAACCGCAGAGAAGCGCGTCGACGTCTTGACCGGGTTCGGAGGAACGTCGGCCGGCCGACTCTCGGGGACGACCCTCCGTCAGCGACCGCTCTCACGCCTGCGAGCCCGCGACGACACCATGTCGAGTGCGGCGTCATTCTACTCGACAATCACGGAGCCGACCATTCCGGCTAACTCGTGTGGGACACAGAGGTACTCGTGTGTGCCGGTCGTCTCGAAGGTGTGGACGTACACCTGACCCGACCGATGGAGGACCCCTTCGCCGTTCTCCCAGCCTTCCCGGGCGGCCTCTTCGCCGTCGAACCCGCCGGAGGCCCAGTACTCGGCGTCGTCCGGAATCCCGTCCTCGTACGCGATGACGTTGTGCGGTTCCCCTGCAGCGTACTCCCAGGCGACTGTATCGCCCTGCTGTACTGTCAGTTCCTCCGGCTCAAAGGCGACGGCCTGTGCTTCAACGACGTGGTCGGCGTCGTCCGGAACGCCCTCGACAATGTTCGGGCCGCCCTCGTACTCCGTTTCCTCGCTCTCGTCGCCGGACTCCTCGCTGCTCGGTTCGCCCACGGGAGCGTCGTCGATGGCTCCGGTAACGGCGAACTGCGCGCGGACCGAGGCGTCAGCGTACGCTGTGGCGGTAGCCTCGACGTCGGATCCCGACTCAAGCCCGCCGATATAGTCGTTCAGCGCGGACTCGTACCCCTCGTAGGTATCGCGGTCAGCCTCCTCTAGCATCTCGTGTACCCTCGCCTCTTCGAAGGCGGCGAAGGTATCCTGCACGACAGTCATCGCTGCTCCACCGGACGAGCCGCCGCCGGATTCTACGACCGCGTAAATCGCCCCGACCGCCTCGTCAGTGAACGCCCGGGACTGTTCGCCGACGTCTCCACCTTCTTGTGCAGCGCTCGATGCGTCGTTGAGGGCGGTCTCGAAGGACTCGTACCGATCGTGGTCGGCCGCCTCCAGCGCCTCGTGGAACCCCCCAGCACCCGCCTCAAAGTGCCGGAAGGCCCCCTTGACCAGCGAACCTGCGCGATCGTTCTCCCCGAGAACGCCGAGAGCGCCCGCGTCGAAGACCCGAGCGGCCATGTAGCCGCTCTCGACTGCGCTCACCTGTGCTGTTGATCCGGCAGCCGTCTCGAAGGACAGCAGTGTCTCGCGGGCGCCGCTCACGTGTTCGTCGACGCCCCCGTCGTCGCCCTCTTCGAATGCCGTGATCAACCCGTTGAGGTGTTCTTCCTCGAAGGTCTCGTACAGCGATTCGTCGGTCTCTTCCAGCGTCTCGTGGAAGTCGGCCTCGTTGGCTTCGAACGTCTCGAACAGGCCGCGGACTGTCTCGGCAGCGACCGCCCCCTCGCCGAGACGGTACCGTTCGTGAGCGTCCTCGATTCGAGCCTTGAAATAGCCCGCCTCGAGCAACGCCGGCTCTGCACCGCTTCCCAGCGCCTCGATGCCCTCGACCAGCGCACCGTTGATTGTCTCGACCGCTGACGCGACGCCCTCGGCGTCGTCGTTCTCGATGGCCGTCGAGAGCGCACTCAGCCCGTCGTCCTCAAACCGGGCGTACGCGTCCTCGCTGGCCTCTTCTAGAGCCTCGTGAGCCCGGGCCTCCTCGAAGTGAGCGAAGACGTTCTCGACGCGCTGTCGCGCCGCCTCGGCGTGCCCGCGCTCGTAGAGCCAGACCGCGTCGTGGACTCGCGCCCGGTAGATCGTCAGGGCCGCGGCGTGGGCAAACTCCGTGGAGGGGCCGCCCATCGACGCGAGTGCCGCGGCGTCCCAACCCTGTCCCTGATAGGATGCGATCTGCCCCGCGCCAGCGAGTTCTTCGTTCGTAGCGACGGCATACGCTCCGGTGGCCGACGCGTTCAGCGCCGTGCTCGTTGCACTACGGAGCGACTCCACGTCACCGGATTGGGCGGCCGAGACCGCGTCTTCCATCGCACCTTCGAGCGTCTCGTAGGCCTCGCTGTCGGCGCTTTCGACCGCGTCGTGGGCGGGCGAGGTTTCCCACCATCCCAGCACTTCCTGGCCGACCGACGCCGCGCCCTCGGTGTCGCCGGCGGCGGCGAGCAGTTCGACGTTGTTGACCGCCGCGCCGAACCGGAGGACTTCCAGCGCGTTCGCCCCAGTCTCGCCGACGCGTGTGACGGTCGCCTCGCGGAGGTTCGTGTGTGCCGCCTCCCAGCCGCCGCGGGCGGCCTCGACGTCACCCGTGCCCAGCCCCTCGTTCATGACTACCAGCCCGTCCTCCTCGAAGCCCCCGTAGTTGTCCTCGCTCGTCGTTTCGAGGAACTCGTGAGCGCCGTACTCACCGTTTGCGCCCTCGAAGCGGGCGAACACGTTCTGACCGACGCTCGACCCAGCCTCGGCGTGACCCGCGATGCTGAGGGCAAACGCGTCGTCGAGCCGCATCCGCATCGCGTTCCATTCCGCGGCGACTGCGGCGTGCGTCGGCTCCGATTGGACGGCCTCCTCGTCGTCCGAAGTGTCGTCCGTTGCCTGTCCGTCATCGGTTCCGGGCGTCGACTCCTCCCCGCTAGATGTTCCGTTACAGCCTGCGAGGGCAACTCCGACTATTGCTGCGCCTGTTCCCTTTAGCAAGGTCCGTCGTGTCTCTTGCATATATTTTAGGCCAGCCTAAAAGCACGTAAACCCGTCGATTTTTTGGCCGGCCTAAAATCCAAACCGTCCCTGTTTCCACACAGAGGCCGTCGTTGATCGGTCAGCAAACGGATCTTCGTCACACGTGGATCAGTCTCCGTCTCTACTGGTCGTGGCGCCTGTCGGGTTGAACTGGCCGCGCTGGATACCGTCTCTGAGTGGCTCGTGTTCGGCGCCGCTTGGGGATGGTGCCGTTACGAGTAATACTCCAAGCCGCTCGTCCTCGTCAACTCGGTGTGGAGTCTCGCCAGCCCAGACGTTGAGACTGGGGCTCTCAATGCATACGCGTTGGAATTGTTGCTCGGAAAAAACTGAAATGACTCATCAACCGGTCTCATGCAGCGCATTTCTGACCTAGCAACGGTGAGTGATTCCTCCGGGTAGAGAATCTCCCCCTTCGGTTATCGTGACTTCTCACGTACTCGTACGTATAGGAGAACTCGAAACAGAATCCGGGAAAACGCGGTCCGAAATTGCATCGTACCTCCGCGAATTAGCAGACCAACTCGACGGCGACGACGCTGTGACGCTCAAACTCGGTGGGAAGCAGGTTCAGTTGGACCCGACGAACCCGGTGACATTCAAACTGGAAGGCGAGTCGGACTGGTCTGAAGGAGATACCGAGGCAAAACAGAGTATCGAGTTTGAGCTTGTCTGGTGGCGTGAGGCCCAAACGGCAGAAGAAGGGGCGTTGGATATCACTACCGAGGGTCAGTAACGCCCATCCGTTCCCTCTGACCTGTCCTATGTACAACCAGATTCTCTTTCCCACAGACGGGAGCGAGCCAGTAGCATCCGTTCTCGAGTACGCCCAGATAGCCTCCAAACACGAGGCAACAATCGACGTCTTCAATGTCGTAGACACCAGCCACGACAGCCTTAGCGGAATGCAAGACGATGTGGATGACGCTCTAGAGCAGGAAGGGACGAATAGCGTGAAGGAAGCAGCCCAGCGCGCGACAGAACGTGGCAATACTGTGGTCTCGGAGGTACTCCATGGTGACCCCTACGAGGCGATTGTCGAATATAGTACGCAGTCAGGCATCGAGTTGATCGTGATACCGACCCACGGACAGCGTGGATTGCAACAGTCCCTCATGGAAACTTCGAGGACGAATACACACTGAGTGGAGACCGACCGCCGCTACCGACTAGCCTTGATCCCGACGAACGACCCGTCGCCATAGCCCTCTTCGATCGGCTCGATGCCGTTTACCTCATCGATCCAGTGATAGATCGTTTGTACGAACTCAAAGTCAGTGAATCCAGCCGCGTCGAGTTCCTCGAGGAGTTCTTCGGTCGAGACGAACGTTGCCTCCCTGTAGAAGGGGTTCTCTTCTTTCTTTTCCTGATAGATTCGACCGACAGGGCTGTCCTTGTCGATATAGCCGATCACGAGCTGCCCTGACTGCGAGAGGATCCGGTCGGCTTCGGCCAACGTTCGGGTAATTTCGTCGACAAAGCAAATCGTCGTCACGATCAGCGCGGTGTCGAAGGTGGCGTCCCGGAAAGGGAGATGTTCGGCGACACCTCTGACCACGCTGACTCCCCGCTCGCGAGCATGTTCGAGCATCGCTTCGGCCGGGTCGATCCCGACGCCGACTCCGAGCGGTGCAGCGAATCGCGCGCTCCCCACGCCGATCTCGATTCCGCGCCCGGTCGCTGGCACGAGCCGATCCAAAGCAGCCAGTTCGGACTGGTAGGCATCGTCGTGTTCCTCGAACCACCCTTCGTATCGGTCGGTATGGGTCTCGAACGGTTCTGATTTCGGCATACTTGAACGTAGACTGCGTGGCACTACTAACGTTGGGTATGGAGTTCGGAGCCGAGAAAGCTTGTTACGGACACATCCCGCCGTTCTCGTATGACAGACTCAACGACGGAGAAAGGCGGCGCTGACTTCGACGGCGTCAAACTCCTGCTGTGTGAGAACCCTTTGCCCCCGATCGACGAGGCGATCGAAGCCGCTGCGGACGAACTGCCGAGAAGTAATCACTATACCGAGCCGTACTCTGAACCAGAACGACGTTCAGCTCACCGATCGATGTCGTACAAGACGCCATCTTCTGCGTCATGCATGGTTGCAGTGGACCAAGTTTGTTCAGTCTGGCTTTTCACTCGGCGCGTCTCGGTACTGAACTCGGGATGTACTTTCGGAATCGGTTCACATCGTCCGCGCGAATACGATGAACAACGCCAAGCCGACACCGGCCAGGAGGGCGAGCATCGAATGCTCCTTCTCGTAGGACCGGGCTTCGGGGAGCAGATGGGCTGCAGAGACATAGATCAGCACACCCGAGACGAATCCGAGCAAGAGGCCCAGATCGCTTTGTCCCAGCCCGCTCACCAGTGGATAGGCGACGAAGGCGCCAATCGGTGTCGTCAATGCCGCGATGAAAAACGCGTACATTGCCGCCGTTCGTTCCGTCACGTCTCCTTTCAGCAAGACGAGATACGTGATGACCCCTTCGGCGAATTCGTGGACGACCAGCCCGGTTCCGGCTAGGAGGCCAGTCAGGAGGGAAATTTTGAACGTGACAGTGTAAACGACGCCATCAACCAGCGAGTGAATACCGATGCCCTCCGCAGCCGTTACCCCGAACGCAAGCGTCTCGTCCCCGGTGCGACGCTTAATCACTTGGTTGGAGAGATACATGAAGAGAAAGCCGGCCAAGGCGGTGAAGCCGGCGTCAGCGTTGTTCGTGACCGCGTTCGGGAGGGCATGAATCAATGGCGTCGTGATAAGGATCCCCGCAGCAAAGCACATGAGATATGCGAGCGAGCGTTCCGCCCACTCCCGGCGTTGGAATATCGCGATGATTCCAGCACTGTTCACCAGCGCCGCGACAATGGCAAACGCGCCAATCCAGTAGAACTCCTCTGGAAACGCTACCATGGCTGATTCATATCTTCCTTTGGGAGTCCCAACGGCTCGCTCTTGACCACGAGAAGAGGCATCTGACTCGTCAATCCGAAACTCGCTGACTGCCTCATACCGAAAACTACACCGGTCGAATAGTAAAAGCAGTGTTCGTCCGGCTGGCATCGTCTTGGACTCTGGGCACACTGTTATACAGAAGCGATGCCGCCGTGGGCCCTATACGAATCAGTTAGACGGATTCTTGGCCGCGTCGTTGCCAGCGTCTCGTAGTGGCTTCGACTTTCGATTCTCGCCGGACTGTCTTTCGACAGATCGCCAGCCAATCATACACTGACTGGCCAGTATACGATTCGACGCCGTTGTACGATCGGGCCTCGCTCCCCGCACTGGAATCGGACATTCGGATCGTCGCACAAGCGTGGTTCAGACACGACGACCATACCTCCTTTGAGCAGTTCGTCTGTTCACTCCCACTGGCGTATTTCAAATTCAGCACACACGATCACTACCTGTAACAGCGAGAGAGTCCCGGCGTTTACGCCGTTGACGAGAGCAGAGCTCTCGTTCGCACACCAGAACGATTCGCGTTCTGGGGACGGGCGTGAATCGCGTCAACAGGCTGTTGAAACCGATGGTTTAAGCGAAATTGGACCGTATAATCAGATAGCTCACCTGGGAAAAC
>Ga0209965_1000770_pt1 | contig 11239 bp, 13 predicted proteins | sample SalPon2_B_H2O_MG_FD_185707 | JGI IMG/M metagenome (GOLD analysis project Ga0209965, IMG submission 185707) | Salt pond water microbial communities from South San Francisco under conditions of wetland restoration - Salt Pond MetaG R2_B_H2O_MG... | ecosystem: Environmental > Aquatic > Non-marine...
CCGCGCATGCGGCGAAGAACCCGCCGTACGTCCCTTCTTTCAGTCGTGTGAGTCCGCTCCGTCTCGTGAGGTCCGGACCCGCCGTGCGCTCTGTCACAGGTGTGGGGGTATGGAACGCTGTCGTAAATCAATACACCGGTTCATCGCGGCGATCAGCCCTGCGCCTGTTCGATCGCGTCCTCGAGGGTGCTCATCTGCGCTTCTTGGGTCGCCTCGGTGGCGGGCACGTAGCCGACGTCGCCGGCGACGAGGTCCTCGTTCGTGGTCTGCTCGACGAAGTAGCGGGCGAACTCGGCGACGTGTTCCTCACCGAGCGAGGAGACCGACGGGTAGGTGAAAAGCGGCCGCGAAAGCGGCGTGTACTCGCCGTTCGACGCCGTTTCGAGGCTCGGCTCGACCGGACCGTTACCGTCGTCGATCCCGAGTGCCTTGAGCTGGTCAGGATTCTGGAAGTAGTACGCGAATCCGAAATACCCGATGGCGTACTCACTGCCGGCGACGCCCTGTGCGATCGTGTTGTCTTGCTCAGTCGCCTGATAGTCGTCGGTGTGGCCGCGCTCGCCGAGAATCGCCTCGATGAAGTAGTCGTACGTGCCGGAGGTATCGGCGGCACCGTACCGCTCGATTTCCTCGTTCGGGAACTCATCACGGACCTGGTCCCACGTCTCGACGGCGTCGGACTCCCAGATAGTCGCGAGCTCCTCGACGGTGAGCGAGTCGATGAAGTCGGCCTCGGGGTTGACGACGACGGTGAGCGCGTCCGTCGCGGCGACGAGCTCGACGTACTCTACGCCGTTTTCGGCACACAGTTCCTGTTCTTCTTCCTTTATCGGTCGGCTCGCGTTGTTGAAGTCGGTCTCACCGACGCAGAAGAAGTTCGCGAACCCACCACCCGACCCGGTCGAGCTGATGTCGATCGAGACGTCGGGGTTTTGTTCGGAGAAGTCCTCGGCGACGGCCGTCATCAGCGGGAAGACGGTCGAAGAGCCGGCAATGTTGATCGAGCCGGAGAGGCCTGTGTCGGCGCTCTCGCCCGAATCAGCGTCGCTGGAGCCACTCGAGTCACCGCCCTCGGTCTCGGTACAGCCAGCGAGCGCGAGCGCACCAGCACCGGCGAGCGCCGCGAGTGATCGCCGTCGGGTAATACCATCCTCGGTCGGGTCGTGGCTTGATGCCATCACCAGGGTATCTGTAGGAGCCGTGTAAATACGATGCTATGAGGAATATACGGGAGGGTATAGTAGACGATAGTGATATATAGATTGGTGGGTTTCCAGAATATCGGCTTATTGGGGCACAGAACGATTGTTCTGAGCCAACCGACGGTGCAGTGAGAAGAATATATAGTGATACGATCACGGGATGAGTCGTCTAGAGACCACATATAACCGGCTAAGAGGGTCGATACGAGACGGCTGCCATGGGCACGTCCGAACCCGTCGACGATGCGGATCCAGCGGACGTCGCAGACGACTGCGTGACGCCACTGTGCCGGCTTCGGCGCGCACACGAGGTCGTCCGTGTCGAGCGGCGGCGCACCGCCGACGAGCGGGCGGCCTTCACGGCGTTTCGATCGCGGGTCGACGCGATTCCCGCAACGGCGGCAGCTCGGACGACGAGCCAACCAATCGGCACCCGACCGACGATCGGTCACGGGGCGCCGCGAATGGGAACCGAGCTGCTCGCCGTTCGAGACGCGTACCAGTCGACAGTCATGTCCGTGCCACACTACGAAGAGGAGTACAACGACACCTACGCGGCGAGTCTTGCCGCCGAGTTCGGCCCGGAGCTCGCGGCCGCGCTCACCCGCGAGTCGGTCTTTCACGAGCATGTCCGACAATCGGTCCTCGAACAGACCACCGTAGCGATCGAAACCCGTGACGAGTTCGAGACCGTGCTCGATCGAGAGCAGGAATCCGTGAGAGCCGCGGTCGACGAGCTCCACTCGCTGGACGAGTCGGTCGAATCACTCGGTGAGACGGCGGTCGAACAACAGGATTTCGGCGCGCTTGACGCCCACCGAGCGCGTCTCGAGGTGCTCGAGCGTCGGTGTGACGAGGTCGCGACGAACCGCCAAGAGGAGCGAGCCGCCACCGAGCGGTCGATGCACTTCGACGGAGAGACCGACGACGTCCAGACGTACCTCTACCAGGACCTTCCGGTCACGTATCCGGTGCTGGCCGCGGTCGCTGCCGTCGGCCGTCAGATCGGTGCGGTACGCCGCGACGTCGAACGCGCGATCATCCAGGTCGCCGGCGACGAGGCGTGAGTGCAGGCCGTGGTCCGTGAGGAGTACCGGTTCACCGATGTGCGTCGAGCCCCGCGTCGGGTCCATCGACGATCTCGTAGCTTTGTTCGCTCCAGCCGTCTTCGACGAAGACGAACACCCGTCCGCCCGCAACGTCGGGGTCGGCCGTCACACGGTTGCGCTGGCCCTCGCGGCCGACGACGACGCCCGGGAACACCTCGTCGGTCTCGCCGTCGTCGACCACGACGCGGCCCACACCGGAGTCGCGGAGGATCGACTCGTCGGTGCTGTAGTCGTTGACGTACGTTACCACCCCTTCGGTCTCTGTCGGGTCGGTCACGAGCACGTGGGTCTCTTTACCGGGGCCGGCCGTCACCGTCCCTTCGACCGATTCGGGGACCCCCCGGTACAGCGTCGTTCGGCCGTCGAGGTACTCGACGACGACTCCCGCGTCGACGAGGTCGATGCCGATGGAGGTCGGCGGCACGTCACTGCGTGTGGACGCAGACATACTGATAGGTGGGATCGGGGACGTCAAAAGGTCCTCGTTCACCGCGGATGGGTCCTTCGCGGCAACCGCTAACGCTTTAATCCCGCTCGCCGCGAATGACGACATGGATGGACGGGCGACCGCACTCGGCGCGGGGACCGTGTTGAACGCGCTCGCGACGGGGACGGGCTCGGCGTTCGCGCTCGACGTCGAGACCAGCGCGACGGTCGAACTCGACGCCGCAAGCGATGCGGTCACCGGCACCATCGCCGAGGAGCCAGACGGCGACACCACCCTGATAGAGCGCTGTGTCGCCCTCGCGACCGAGCGGTGGGGCGACGGCGAGGGCGGACACGTGCAGACCGAGAGCGACGTACCGCTCGCTGCTGGCCTCAAGAGTTCGAGTGCGGCCGCCAACGCAACCGTCCTCGCGACCTGTGCCGCGCTCGGACTGACCGTCGGCGACGACCCGGACGACCCGGCCGTCGACGTCACCCGACTCGCGGCCTGTCGACTCGGCGTGCGCGCAGCCCGCGAGACGGGCGTGACGGTCACTGGCGCGTTCGACGATGCGACAGCCTCCATGCTCGGCGGCGTCTGTCTCACCGATAACGACGCCGACGAACTTCGGTCGCGGGAGATGGTCGACTGGGACGCCCTCGTGTGGACGCCGCCGACGCGCGCGTTCAGTGCCGACGCCGACGTCGGTCGGTGTGCGGCGGTCGCACCGATGGCCGACCTCGTCGCCGACCTCGCCGCGGCCGGTCGCTACACCGAGGCGATGACGGTCAACGGGCTCGCCTTCTCGGCCGCGCTCGGCTTCGACGCCGAGCCGACGGTGGAGGCGATGGCTCACGCGTCCGGCGTCTCGCTGTCGGGTACCGGACCGAGCGTGGTCGCGGTTGCTGCGAACGCTGACCCGACCGCCGACCTCGACGCGGTCGCCGGACGTTGGAGCGATCGCCCTGGTACACTGCGACGAACGACGACACGAACCGACGGCGCCGCCATCGACGACACCCTATGAGCTCAGAGACACCCACCCCAGAGGAGATGACACTCGACGAGTTGCGCGAGGAGATCGAGACCATCGACCGCGAGATCGTCGAACTGATCGCCCGCCGAACGTACGTCGCCGACACCGTCGCCGAGGTGAAAGCGAAGCGTGACCTGCCGACGACCGACGAGTCACAGGAGACGCGCGTGATGGACCGCGCCGGCGCGAACGCCGAGCAGTTCGACGTCGACGCGAACCTCGTGAAAGCCATCTTCCGGCTGTTGATCGAGTTGAACAAGGTCGAGCAGCGGGAGAGTCGGTAGCTCAGTCGAGAGTGAGACGCAGTGTTAGTGCCTCGTCGACTTCGCGCATCGTTGCTCCGCCGAGTGACCCGGCGACCGAATGGATTCGGTTCGGGACCGAAACGGTTCGAATCTGGGCTAACCGGACTGAGGAATCCGTTTCGAGCGGTGACCCGTTCGCCTCGACGAACGCCTCGATCGGATACTCGCGGTGACCTCCTCCTCGCGGTAAACGGCGAGGCTTCCCACGGCACCGTGCCGCTGGGTTGGGATATTTGCTGGTTGACGACTCGTCAGCATGACGGGCCGATGGCGGGGTCACACCGCCGTTACTCCTATCCCGGGCAGGGGGACTCAGAGTTATCTTGCTGACCGAGACACCACAGCGGTTCGAGAGTGTGTCTCGAACAGTCTGGGTCTCGGAGTCCCGATATTGTGCATTTAGGTGGCGGTGAAACCGCCTCGGTGCAGGTCATACGATGACGTGACGCTACATAATATCCGTATTAGCAGCAGAACGTGGCTGTAGGGGATTGTCGGATTCACTCCCGCCGTAAACGGCGGGATTCTCTCCTCGAAGAAAGATAGATCGATCGTGATCGTCTGTGGCGTCGTAGTGGTGAATACACACGTTTTATGAGCGGTCAAGGCGAATACCCCGGGGCTTGACCCCGGGGATGAAGCCGACAACCCGTGGCATAAATCATTAACTGAACACATGGTTAATCAAGAGACAGCGATGGAGTACAGTCACCGCTACCGCGCCTACCCGACACAAGAGGTAGCGGAGCGACTGGAACACCATCTCGATGTTCATCGCCAACTCTACAACCACGTCCGATGGAACTACGAGAACAGTCCCGAGGACGACAAGCCGAGCGAGTACGACCAGAACAACAAACTCCCCGAGTGGAAACGCAAGTGGCCAGTGTTCGGTGAACTGTACTCGAAGGCCGCCCAAGCGACCGTCGCTCGGTTCCACCGTAACCTCTCGAATCTTCGTAAAAAAAGAGAAAGGGTACATCGTTGGTCGGCTCAAACGGCAATCGCCCGTTGATTACCGAAGCGTGACGTACAACCAGTCTGGCTTCGACCTCGATGAAAAGAGGGGTCACGACAAGTACGCATACGTGCGCTTCAGCAAGATTGGCTGGGTGAAAATCCGTTACCACCGCTCGATCACCGACCACGCCACGATCAAAGAAGTCACGTTCAAGAAAGAGACGACCGGTGAGTGGTTCGTCTCCTTCGGGTTGGAAACCGACGACGCCAATCTCCCCGAGAAACCCCCGGTAGACTCGCTGGACGCGAGTAACAGCGTCGGGATAGACCTCGGCATCGAGAGCTACATCCACACCTCTGACGGGAAGACTGTGGACTGGCTTGACCTCGAAGACGAGTACGAACGGCTTCACCGCGAGCAACGCAAGCTCTCACGGAAGCAGCACGGGTCGAATAACTACGAGAAGCAACGCCGAGAAGTGGCAAAATCGAAGCGTCACATCAGGCGGAAGGTGCTGGACTACCAGCACAAGATCACGACGTGGCTTCTCAAGGAGTACGACGCCGTATTCGTAGAAGACCTAAATGTGAAGGGGATGCTCGAACAGTCGCACAACGCCCGCAACAAGCAGGATGCGGCGTGGCGACAGTTCATCACGCTCCTCGAATACAAGGCGGAGTTGTATGGCACGCACGTCGTGCAGGTCGAAGCACGAGGCACCACGAAAGAGTGTGCCCGGTGTGGTGTGGAAACGGCGAAGCCTATCTGGCTCAGGGAACACTCCTGCCCGGCATGTGGTTTCGAGACGGATCGAGATGCGAACGCGGCGATAAACGTCTTACAGCGCGGTTTTTCTGAACTAGGGCTGGGATGGCCCGAAGACACGCCTGTGGAGACTGTGACCGCTACGGACACGACTCACTTTGAGTCTGTGTCTGCAAGTCACGTCATGGAAACGGGAAGCCTCGGGGCTTGACCCCGAGGCAATTCACGCTGATACTCACCTGGTCGTCCCTGCGTCGTCGGTGGACTCGGATCCACCGTCAGTCGCTGCGCCACCGTCTGCCGCGTCGCTGTCGTCGAGTGACTCGACCGCGTCGCTGGTCGCGGGAGGCCGGTGAGCGACCGGAACCGAGAGCGTCACCACGTTCCCCGTTTCGTGGGTGTCGAACGAGAGCCGGCCGCCAGAGCGGTCCGCAACCCAGTAGACGAGCCACAGGCCCATGCCAGCCGTGTGGCGGAGGTGGTCGACCTCCCACCGGTCTGCGATCACGTGCCGCTCTGTCGGGGGGACCGGCGGACAGTTGTCGACGACGGCGACCGTAACCGTCGTCTCTGTGACGGTCACGTCAACGTGGACGTTCGGTCGATCGTCGGCGTGTCGTACCGCGTTCTCGACGAGTTCGGTGAGCGCATCTTCGAGTTCAGGGAGCGCGAGCGCGGTCGCGCCGGGCGGACAGGTGCTGGATATCTCACCCGCTGTATCGAGGGCGCGCGCCGCGTCGACCGCGCGTCGCACCGCCGGCTCGACGGCAACCGGCCGCGGCGCGCGCTCGCGGCACAGTAGGTCGATCACGTCTCGCTGCTTTTTCGCGGTCGTGAGCAGCCCCGTCGCCGCGCGACGAATGGTCTCGACGTCCGTGTGAATCGCCGACGACACGTCGGCCGCGAGCGTCGTCGACGCTCGCTCGGCGATGCGCGAGGCCGTCCCCAAGACGACGTTCATCTCGTTGCGGATGCTGTGTCGGAGGAGGTGGTCCATCACCGCGAGCTGTCGGTTGCGACGATACTCGTCGGTAACGTCGCGGAGAACGCCGGCGATGGCGACCACCTGGCCGCGTTCGAGGACCGGCTCGGCGGGGACGCGAAGCCACCGGACCTCGTCGTCGGGGCGCTCGATCCGGTAGTCCACCTGAGTGGACTCACCGTCCGAAAGCTGCGTCATCGCCCGGTCGATCTGCGGGCGATCGTCGGGGTGGACGAGCTCTATGAGCCGTCGCGGTCGGCGGCGGATCGCCGCAGGGTCGACCCCGAGCATCGATTCGACGGGGCCGTCCACGTACTGGAGCCGCGACCAGTCGGGTGCTGCGATCCACGAGACGTCCGTCGAGCAGTCGGCGAGCGTCTCGAGTGGGTGCGTCGACGCTACCGACTCCGCGGGTCGCACCCGGGCGAGGACACCGTCGACCGGTTCGCCGGCGGTAGGGTACAGCTCACCGCGGAGTCGTCGCCACTCGTCCGCAGCGGTCCGGTGCCGGAACTCGACGGCCACGCCACCGGCGGCGCCGGTCGACGTGCACCCGTTTTCGTCGTCGCCGTCGTCGTCGGTCCACGTGGTGCCGTCTACCGTCTCGAGGAGTTCAGTCACGAGCGCGCGAAGCGACTGCTCGTCGTCGGGATGCACCCACCGGAGCGCGTCAGCACCCACGAGCGCCCCCGCGTCGAAGCCGACCAGATTCGCCGCCGTCTGGTTGACGTACCGGTACCGCAGCTGGGCGTCGACTACGACGACGCCATCTCGTGTGAGATCGCAGAACGCGCGAGTACCGGACGAGATGGGCATACTGCGACGGTCGACGAGCAGGAGTGTTAATCGTACGCCCCCGAGTATCACTGATGAGAATCGAAGCGTCGGAACGGCTGTCGGCGCGACATCGGTCGATGGTCGGCGCGAAGGTGCGGTCAGTCCGCGGAGACGCCGACGGCGTCGAAGCTCGACGAGGCGGCCTCGTCGGTCTCGACTGTGAGGGAGACGCCGGAATCAGAGAGCGAGACGGTCGCGTTTGAGACGCCACGGGAGTACTCGGCTGCGTGGTCGCCGTCGGGATCGAACCGAACCCCCTCGGAGAGGAGGGGCGTCGCGTTCAGCCGCTCGATCTTGCGGTACGCCGTCGAGAGCGCAAGGTCACAGGCGTCTGCGATCTCGCTCGTGGTCATCGGCTCGTCGACCGCCGTGAGGATGGCTCGACAGTCGGGATCAGAGAGCGCATCGAACGCGGTCTCGAGCGCCTCGTCTGCCTCAGTCATCGTCGCCGGTCCCTCGGGACGGGGTAAGCGCTTCATACACGGAGTGAGGTCGTCTGGCCCCCCGAGTGTGGTCCCTCCATATGCGGGGTGTTTTATACCATCGCCCGGGGCGTCAGCGTTTTGTCCCGGCGGAGACAGGGTCGAACGATGGGAGCCGGCATCAGAGCGGAGGTGTCGCTGCCCGCATCGTCTCCGTCGCCGTTCGACGGGGTACTCGACGGATCGACGCCCGTCTACAGCGTGCGACGGACACGTCGATCGGTCGATCGAGGGGACGATACGGGGAGCAAAGAGACGGTCGTGATCGAGTTCACCGCGGCCACAGACCTCCCCGTGCCGGAGCACGTCGAGACGGTGTTCGACTACGGAGAGAAGGCGGCTTACCGGTTCGAGACGCCGTGCATCTCCGACTCGCCGTTCGCGACGCTCGACCGACACGGCGTTCCGACGGCGGACGCCATCGTCCGTGACGGGCGGCTGCTCGTGACGTTTCACGCCGCAGACCTGCCGACGCTCCGTCGCGTGCTCGGTGAACTCCAAGAGTCGTGTACCGACATGCAGGTCATCCGGCTCCTCCAGTCGTCGTCGACGCCCGAGGAGAGCGACCTCGTCACCGTCGACCGCAGCGCGTTGACCGAGCGGCAACGCGAGGTGCTCGCGACGGCCTACGAGGCCGGGTACTTCGACCATCCGAAGGGGGCGAACGCGAGCGAGGTCGCCGCCGTCCTCGACATCGACCGCTCGACGTTCACCGAACACGTCGCCGCCGCCCAGCGGAAACTGTTCGGTGCGATGCTCGGATGAACCGGATTCCGTACCGGTGAGAACTCGGCCCGCATTTGATGAGGGTGACCCGAGACGTGTCGAGTATGACCCGACCGACGCACACGTTCGTCTGCTCCGAGTGTCGTCGCTCGTTCGAGGTCGACGACGGCATGCGTGAGGCGCTGCTCACGTCCGGCTGCGCGCTCTGTGGTGCGCCGGTCGTCGCAGCCGACCTCAGTGCCGGCTCGACGGCGGCCGAGTGACGGACGCGCGACCCAGTCCCTCGTAGCGAACGCGTCGGTGGTGTCTCGTGTGCTTTATGCTCTCGGGTGCCGACGTGTCGAGTATGACGACGAAGCGCGAGGCGGAGATGTCGGCCGCCGCGGTCGACGGCTTTCTTAGCCGCCACGAGACCGGCGTCCTCGCTCTCGCCGACGCGTCGGTTCCCTACGCGATCCCGATCTCGTACGGGTACCACGAGGCCGACCGCGAGGTGTACCTCCGGCTGGTGTCGACCGTCGACAGCGAGAAACGGGCGTTCCTCGGCACCGACCCCGCCGCGCGCCTGGTCGTGTCCGAAGAAGACGGCGAGTCGTACGCCAGCGTCGTCGCGACCGGGACCCTGGAGCGGGTCGACCCGTCGTCGCTCTCACCGGAGGACATCGTCCAGTACGGCGACACGCGTCGACCGCTGTTCGAGATCTGGGCCGACGACGTCCCCGACCTCGACATCGAACTCTATCGGCTCGATCCCGACCGGCTCAGCGGCCGGACGGTCGTCCTCGAAGACGAGACGCAGTTCTGAAACGCAGCGGTTTCTGAAACGTAGCGGTCACTGTTCGACCAGCCCGCCGGGGCACTCTGAGAAGTCGTCGGGAGTAACGGCCGTCGTACACACCGGACACCCGACCGAAAGCATCGTCTCGCGCATCTCGGCGTTCACCGCTATCGTCTGTCCACAGCCGGGACAAGAGAACGTGTGGGTGGTCACGATGCAGCCTCGTTATACGGTGGACGCACCCCTTGGTATAAAGCCCCGCGATCGATGCAGCCGACCCGCCGGTGACTCACTCGCCTCGTGGGACCGCAGCCGCACCGGCCGCCAGGAACGCGACGGCGAGCGCGACGAGCAGGAGCAGCTCGCCCGTCCACCCGCCCGTCCCAGACGTGATGGCCCGGGTCCCGCGCGCGAAGTAGGTCAGCGGCGAGACGGCCATCGCCGGGCGGAACCACGCCGGTAGCAGCGTCGGTGGAACGAACGTCTCGGACAGAAAAAGCAGCGGCAGCGCGACCGTGTTGCTGGCGGCGATGACGCCGTCCTGGGAGTCGGCGACGGCGCCAAGAATCGCACCGACACCACAAAAGAGTGCGACGGCGACGGCGACGAACACCGGTAAGGCGGCGAGTGCCGGCGTAAAAGCGAGCGTCGCGTCGGTCACGGCGAGCACCAGCCCGAGGATCAAGAGGCTCGCCGCGCCGATGATCGCGACGTTGACCGCGGCGTGCGCGAGCAACCACTCGGCGCGCGAGATTGGCGTGGTCGCCAGCTTCTCGAAGCGACCGCCGTCGCGGTGGCGAGCGATCTCGGAGCCGACCCGCGAGAGCGGCGTGAACAACACGACCACCGCGAGGTAGCCAGGGATGTAGTAGCCCGCCGGCTCGGCGAAGAGGCCACCGCCGGTCGGCTGTGTCCGGACCAGTGCGCCGAAGATGACCACGAGTATCACCGGGAAGAAGAACGTAAAGAACACCGCGGTACGCCGGCGGAGGAACGACCGACCGGCGGCGCGCGTTTCCGTCGCGATACGAGCGACGCGGCTCATCGTGCCCCTCCGTCGTCGCAAGCGTCGCCGTCGATGGACGGCCCACCATCTGGAGGCGTCCCGCCGTCGGCGCGCCGCTCCGCATCGGCGAGGTCGGTCGCCGATCGCGGCGAGTAGGTCTCGCCGGTGAGTCGGAGGTAGACGTCTTCGAGCGACGGCTCGGCCCACGTCAGCGACTCGAAGTCGACGCCGACGCCGGCGAGGGCGTCGACGACGGCCCCGATCTCGACCGGGTCGATTCCGAGGATGCGCAGGCCGTCGGTCGTCGACTCGACGGTCGCTCCCTCGACCGCGTCGGCGACCGCGGCCGAGATGTCGGCAGCGACGTCCGAAGCGGCCCCGTCTGAGCCAGCGTCACCGTCGGCGAGCGCGTCGCCGGTCGTCACCGAGGCTCCGTCCGTGGCACCCTCGGGAGAGCACACGGTGGCCGGGTCGCGCAGCGCGACTTCGAGCCGAGGACGACCACCGTGTTCGGCGATCAGCGCCGCCGGTGGACCGACCGCGACGACCTCGCCGTCGCGCAACAACATGACGCGGTCGGCGAGTCGCTCGACCTCGTCCATCGCGTGACTGGTGAGAAAGAC
>Ga0209965_1000776_pt1 | contig 11204 bp, 9 predicted proteins | sample SalPon2_B_H2O_MG_FD_185707 | JGI IMG/M metagenome (GOLD analysis project Ga0209965, IMG submission 185707) | Salt pond water microbial communities from South San Francisco under conditions of wetland restoration - Salt Pond MetaG R2_B_H2O_MG... | ecosystem: Environmental > Aquatic > Non-marine...
CCGCCGTTGAAGTCGTCCTCGATCGCGCCACGGACGGCGAGGTTCGCTGGGTCGACGTCCGCGACGAGATAACGAGCGGCCAGTGGGGCCGGCTGATAGAAAAAGAGGTGCTCGTCGACGGCGAGGAGGGGTTCGCACTCGCGAGCACCGACGAGATCGAAGCGGGACTCGAGACGCCCGACGATTCCGCCGGGAGCGACGTCGAGACTCCAGAGACCACGTCGTGGTCGAAGTGGGACAAGCTAGCGGCGGTCGCGACGGTCGGTGCGTTCGCCGGATACGCGGTCGCACCGGTTCGAGACCTCATTGCGGGGGCGATCGACGTGGTGTTGGGGCCGCTGCTCTCGCTCGTCCCCTTCTACGTGATCATCATGCTCATCGCACTCGCGACCGGGCTCTACTCCACGCTGTTGCGCGCCGGGCTCATGGACATGGAGAAGATGAGCATGTATCAAGACCGGATGAAAGACATCCAAGAGCGCCGGAAGGACGCGAAAGAACGCGACGACGACGAGGCGCTCGACGCTATCCAAGAAGAACAGATGGACGCGATGGGCGACCAACTCGGCATGTTCAAAGAACAGTTCCGCCCGATGGTCTGGATCATGTTCCTCACGATCCCGGCGTTCCTCTGGATGTTCTGGGTGATCGGCTACCGCGGCGCCGAGTCCGCGTACCCGGCGATCGCCACCCAGGAGATCATCGTGCCGCTCGCCGGTGCCGTGACGTGGGACGCCGGGCTCGTCGGGCCGTTACAGATGTGGATCGTCTGGTACTTCCTTTGCTCGATGGCGTTCACACAGATCGTCCAGAAGAGCTTGAACATCCAGATGTCGCCGTCGTCGTCCTGATCGGACGCGCCGCGCGACCGGGTTCGCTCCTCGGGCCGTCGCCCCGGTCGGGCTACTCGCCGTCGTTCGACCCGCTGTCTTTTATTTCGCCGTCCTCCTCGTCGGCTTGCACCGCTTCGGCGACCGCCTCGAACGCGGCGAGGATGACCCGCTTACACGCTCGTCCCTCGGTCGTCCAGTGGTTGGCGTAATCGAGCATGTCGTCGTAGATGTCCGGTTTGCAGCCGGCCGCCTGTGGATGCCCGCCGCCGTTCACTCGACCGGCGACCTCGTGGGCGTACTGGAAGCGTTCTGATCCCCGGATGGACGCCGACCCGGCGGGCTTGACGATCACGGCGGCGTCGGCACCGGCCTCACGGAGTCGGTCTGCCACCTCGTTCTGTGAACAGCGGCCGTAGGTCACTCCGACCGACCACTCGCCGACCTCGTGGACGACCGCCCGGTCCACGGCTGCGTCGATCCGCGCGGTCTTTTCGACTCGTCGTGATTCGAGGTACGTCCCAACCGTCTCAGGAAGGTTTGCGCCGTACGCCCCGATGAGTGCCGTGTAGGTCTCGCTTCCCGACCAGTACGAGAAGTCGGCGAGGTCGTCGGACCGCGGGTCCGTCTTGATCCACAGGTCGTGGTCGCGCGTCACCGCGGCGAGTTCGTGCCACCGCTCGTCGAAGTCGGTCGCGAGCGACCGGAGCGTCACGTCGGCGGTGCACTCCTCGTCTGATTCCCCGACGACGAGGTCGACCCCGGTATCGCGGACCGCGTCGGCGACCGTCACATCCCACTGATGATGGTCGAACCACCGAACCGAGGCTGCCGTCTCTCCGAGCGATTCGAGTGAGTCCGCTATCGGCTCGTAGTCGTCCGGACAAAGGTCACAGACGTACACATCGACGTCCGCCTCGGCGTATTCTGCGACGCGTTCGAGGGTGGTGTCGAGTGCGTACGGACCGGCGGCGAGGAGGCCTACCGAAGACCGAGTGTGTGCGTCCTCGGTTGGGTCGACGTCTGTGGTCTCGTCGGCGTCCACAGCGGTATTATCGGCGCCCTCGGTCGCCTCGTCGCGTCCGGTTGCGTCGGCGTCCGCGTCGTCGCCAGCCGCTTTCGCGGCTAGTGCTCGCTCGAAGGGCTCCGGGTCGAGTGCTGCGTCGTGGGCGGCCCGAATCATCGCCGCGCAGGCGAGCCCGTCGGCGTCGCCGTCGGCTATCACGACGGCATCGGCGCCCTCGATCGTCTCGCGGTCGCGAGTCTCTGCTCGTTGTTCGTCCAGTGAGTCGGGATAAAAGAAGCCGGCACCCGGGAGGCGAGTGTACCGAGACAGCGGCCTCCCCGTGTTGTCGATGAGCTCGTCGTCCATACGTGAACAGCGGCCGGGAGGGGGAAAACTCCGCCGCTCTCGGGGTAGCGCTTTCCGACTCAGTCGTGTCGAGCTATCGGGATGGTCGTCGAATCTGGCTGCGGTCCCCATCCGGATGGCGCCATCGGCACGAGTCGTTCAACCGCTGTATCCGAGTTGTCGGGAGTGGCTGGGTTCGTCGTCGTTGTTGGGGCAGTTCGGTGATTCGGCGAATCGCTGCGGTGATTCGGCGAGCTAGTCCGTCGTGTCGCTGGGTTGGTGCGGTTGGTCGTCGTCGGGGTAGGTGTCATTCTGGCGTATCGGGGGGGCGGCTCGGTCGATCGGTTGGTAACTCGAACGGGCGTGTGTAGTGGACGTTATCGCGACCGTGTACAGACATCTCATCTCTACGTACCTCCTCCACCAACTTAACAGTAATGAACGATTGTGAGGTTCTCGCGTACGGTCCTTCGGGAGCCGTTCGGGACCGAACGTTCTAATCACCCGGCGGTCGTGGTGCGGCCGTGAACGAGCGCGACGCCCTCCGACGACTCGCGGCCGACCTCTCGCCCGCCGGCGACGACGCGGCGGTCGTCGACGACACCGTCATCACCACCGACATGCTCCACGAGCGAACCGACTTCCCGCCGGGAACGACCCGCTACACCGCAGGATGGCGCGCGGTTGGAGCCTCGCTCTCGGACGTTGCCGCGATGGGGGCAGAAGCCACCGCGGCGGTCGCCGTCTACGCGGACGAACGGTTTGACCCCGATGCACTCGACGCCTTCGTCGCGGGCGCGACCGACGTCTGTGCTGCGGTCGACGCGTCGTACGTCGGCGGCGACCTGGACACCCACGCCGAGTTCACGACCGCGACGACCGCGATCGGGACGACCCCTGCCGACGGCGTCGTCCGTCGGTCGGGCGCGGCTCCCGGTGACGTCCTCTGTGTCACCGGCCGATGGGGTCGCTCGGCCGCCGCCCTCAGACTCTTCGACCGGGAAACCGCCGAGGCGACCGACCGGGCGAACGAGCTCTTCCGGTTCACCCCGCGGGTCGCCGCCGGTCGCACGCTCGCCGAGACGGCCACCGCGATGATGGACTCCTCGGACGGGCTCGCACGCTCGCTCCACCAGATCGCCGAGGCGAGCGACGTCGGTATCGCACTCGACGACCGATCACTTCCGGCACACCCGGCCGTCGAGGCCGTGACTACCGACGCCGACGAACAGTTCGAGATGGCTACGTACTTCGGCGAGGACTTCGAGCTCGTGTGTACGCTTCCCCCGGCCGCTGTCGACCGTGCTCGCCGTGAGTGTCCGGTCGAGCTCACTCGCATTGGAACCGTCCGTGCAGCCGACACCGGCGTCACCGTCGACGGCGACCCGCTCACAGACCGCGGCTACACCCACGGGTGAGTCCCGTCGAGAACACCGATTCTCGCGCGGTGCGCCGAGTGTCCGACCCGTCACTCGGTCGATTCGTCGGCGTCGACGTCCGCGTGAATCTCCTCGAGTTCCGCTTCGACCGCCTCGTCGGTCTCGGCCGATGCCGGCGGCTCACCACCCTCATCGGAGGGCTCCTCCCCGCCGACGTCCCCTTTGAGGGTCTCGAGTTCGGCATCGACCGCTCCCTGAGTCGAGAGCTCCTCGAGCTCTCGGTCGATGTCGTCTTCCTCAGAGAGCGCGCTCTCGAACGCGCCTGACGCTTCGAGTTCGTCCATCGCCTCCGAGCGCGCCTCCATCTCTTCGGTCCGCTCTTCGGCGCGTTCGATAGAGCGCCCCACGTCCTCCATCTCGTCGCCGACGCCGGTCATCGCCTCCGAGACGCGTGAAGAGGCCTCTGCTGCCTCGTAGCGCGCCTTCATCGTCTCTTTTTTCGTGCGGAACTCCTCGATCTGGTTCTGCAGACGATTTTTCTTTTCGACGAGCCCCTGCTGGGTGTCGTCGAGGTCGGCTATCTGTCCCTCGAGCGCCTCGATCTGGCTCATCTTCGACTTCTTCTTCTCGAGGGCCTTCCGCGCGAGGTCGTCGCGGTCCTGTTGAACCGCCTCGCGGGCCTGGCGGTTGTGCTTCTCGACGTTCTCTTCGAGCTTTCGCTTCTGGATCTCCAGGCGTTTCTTCTGTGTCGTAAGGTCTGCGATCCCCTGTTTGACGTCCTGGAGCTCGTCACGCATTTGTTCGTACGAGTAGTCGAGCGTCTCCGTCGGGTCTTCTGCGCGATTCAACAGCGTGTTTACCTTCGAGCGGATGACGTAGGAGGCGCGCGAGAGGATTCCCATAGTCGGAGTAACGGCTCCATGCGTTAAAATCTCATGTGGTTTCGCTCATCCAGCACTCTCATTCGAGACGGGGTCACAACCCGTTACGCATCCAATCTGAGCGCCAATGGACGGCACCGTCACGAGTCGTCCGTCGTCACGAGTTGCCTGCCGTCGCATTTGCCGTCGCGTTCGTCGTCGCGTCTGATCCTCCCGTTGTGTTCGCGGTACCGCTGGTAGCGCCGTCCGAGTCGGCTCTGTCGCCGCCCACCAGGAACTCGACGACTCCGGTGAGGAACGCCTCGTTGTCGGCTACGTCGTAGCGCGCGGCGGTGGCGAACGACGTGTCACCTACGGCGAGTACGTCTCCGTCGCGCACGGCGAGCGTATGGCGTCTGGGGGCGTCGGTTCCCGCGGTTCGAGCCGTGGTGCCCGTCACGAGCACCGGCTCACCGTCGCCAGTGCTCTGCACCTCGCTCGCGACGCTGAACGCGACCGTCGCGTTCTCGTCGAGCGTCGCTGCACCGGTACCCGAGAGCACCGCCTCGCCGCTCGGCTCCGCAACGACCTGCTGGTAGGTGCCGTCGTTTTGCGCTTGGTCGTACACGTACCGCGTGTCGAACTGGACGTCGAACCGCGATCCGAGTCCGGTGAGCCGGCTCTCCCGCTCGCTCAGTTGGGCCCCGAAGAGCCCGCCGCTGATCGAGGTGCGTGTCGGCTCGGAGAGGATCAGCAGCCGCCCGCCGTCGTCGACGAACGCGTCGATGGCGTCGATCTCGGACTCGCTGTACGCGGTCGCAGGGTCGACGACGACGAGTGCGTCCGCGGACCCGAGCGCCTCTTCGAACTCTCCCGTCTCGTGGAACTGGACCCGTGCACCGGACCGCCCGATCCCTTCGGTGAGCGGTCCGATATCCGCGCGGGTGAATCGGTTCCCGTTCGAGTCGTCCACGAGCACGACGGCTCCCGCGCCGATCGACGGGTCGGGATCTACGGCGCCGCCGCGTGGCAAGGGTTCGCTCACGGTGTCGGCGTCGAACGCGTCGAAGCTCGCGTTCGTCGACGCGCTCGACGATCCGCCGACCGAGAGGCCGACAGCCGCGACCACGACGATCGCGGCGACGACGACGGTCACGAACAGGCCGCGTCGGAGACTCATCGGTCACCCCCGAGGATCGTGATACCTCGGTGTGTCGCCGGTAGGCGATCCCCCGGTGCGGCTGGGAATGCGAGGCCGGGCGGCGACCGCCGCTCCATCGACGACCGGGTACTGTTCTGCACCGGCGACCCTGTCACCTCGGCCGTCCTCGTGCTCGTCTCGCCCGTCGTATCGACCGCGCTCGCCGCAGCCGCGCCGTCGACGACCGGCGTCTCGGCCCCGAGCACTCCCGCGGGCACCATCAGATACGTCGGGAGCCCGGTTCCTTCCTCGCGGTACACGTCGACCCCGGTTAGCTCGCGCGACGGTGCGTCGCTCGCGAGGTACGCGCTCTGTGTCAGAAACGTCGACTGCGTGTCTGCCGGCCGCATCACCTCGACGGTCGGGTCCTCGATGCCTGCTGCCGCCGCCGCAGCGTCGACCGCTCGTTCTCTATCGCCTATCGAATCCGCGAGACCGTTCTCGACCGCCGCGAGTCCGGTGTAGGTCGCCGCCTCGGCCAGTTCGTCGCGCTCGAGTGCCAGCCGGTCGGCACGGTGTTCGTACACTGCCCCGAGGAACGCCGATTGGATCGTCGCGAGCCCGTGGAGGAATTCCCGGCTGTCCCCGCCGCTGAGCTTGTTTGGCCCCGTCGTCGCGATCTGTTCGTTCGGCTCGATCCGTGGCGGCGCCTGTGCGACGACGCCGACGCTCCCGACTGTCGACGAGGGCTTCACGTAGATCGACTCCGCGGGGGCGATCGCGTAGTACGCACCCGAGGCGGCCGCGGCATCGACGGCGGCGACGACCGGCATCTGTTCGGCGGTCCGTACGGTCTCCATGTACATTTCTTCGCTCGCCGGTGCGCTGCCCCCACCGCTGTTGGCGACCACGACGACCGCGTCGGCCTCCGCTCTGGCCGCCTCCATCTGTGCCGAATACGAGGTGGCCTGCGCGCCGGTGATGCTGCCGTCGACGTAGACGACGGCGACGGTGCCGCCGGGTGCGGACGCCAGGCCGACCGCCACCGGCGCGAGGATGGCACCGAGGACCACACCGAGTACGACGAAGACCACGTACGAGTCGACCGCGAAGCGCCAGGCACGTCTGACCCGTGAGAACATTGTGCAGTATACGTGGCGTCGAACACATAAACCACGTGGTGAACAGCGCGCCGTCAGTTGCTCAGGATCTCGTCGAGCGTGTCGCCCCGGCGTCGCGCAGCTCCGAGCCAGCGTCTCGTTCGGGGTCGTAGCGGGCGAGCGTCTCCTCACGCGCGAAGCCCGTGGGCTCCCACACCACGGTCAACTCCTCGCCGGGAGACGCCGGAGCCAGCGTCACCTGATCGCCAGTCGAGACGACACCGTCTCCGGGCCAGGGGTCAACCGATACCGTCTCGTTCGCCGCTTCCCGGTGCACCGAGAGTTCAGTGGCCAAAATATCGTCGGGTCCGAGCGCGGTGACGACTACGCCGTCCGTCGTCGCTTCGACCTCGAAACTCGCTTCCGGCGGCGCAGTGTCGTCGACGAGTCCGAACACGCCCGCTCCGACGACGGTCAACACGAGCGCCACGACGGCTACGAGCACGCTGGTGCCGGCGACGGGGACGAATCCGCGGCGATCGGGTACGAGAGAGCGCATACGCGTTGTCACCCACGACGGATCATAGCTGTTTGTCCACGATTATTAGGATTGATAACCTAGCCGGTCGACACGGAACCGCAATCGCATTAGTGAGTCGGCTCGTAGACGAACTGTGACTCGTTCGACCGAGCGCTCAGACACCACGACCGCCCGAGCGACTCCGGCCTCGGAGACCCCCACTGGTCGGGCCCGCGGCCCGCGTGGTATCGTGCAGGCGTGGATCGCAGTCCTCACTCGACCGACTCGGTTCTTCGCACGTGGCGTCGTCCCCGGCGACCAGGCGCCGGGACTGACGTTCGCCGCGGTCGTCGCCGGGGTGTTCACCCTCGGGTGGACCGTGACGGAGCCAGCGATCGTTCCCGGCATCGCCGACAGCGTGGCGCTCTCCGCTGTCGTCGTCGTCCTGATCGTCACGGCGCTCGGCGCTCCCGTCGGACTCCACTTGACGGCCGCACTCGCGACGCTGTCGCTTCTCGTCGCCAGCGTGGAGGGAATCCCCTCGGTCAGACTTCGTGACCGCGGTGGCGTGAGCGAGACGGTGCAGGTGGTCGCGTACGCGAGTGCGCCGATGGCGCTCGCCGGCCCCGCGCTCCCGGGCCTTCGAATACTCTGTGGCGCGTACGCGACGCTGCTGCTCCTGGTTGGTCTCCACACAGTACACGAGACGACGCCACTCCGCACGCTCGTCGCTGGCGTGCCGCCGGCCCTGTTCGGATACGGTGTCGGCTACCGCGTCGTCGACGCCATCCGTACGGTCCTGAGTGCCTGAGTGGGTTTCGACAACCGTTTTAAGCGGGAGCCACTCGATACACGCAAATGGGATCCTGTATCATCTGTGGCACAGACGTCGAGGGTGACGGCCGGATCTGCCGGTCTCATCAAGAAGACGTCGTCTTCGACTTCCGCGGGAACAGCCCGGACCAACTCGTCGAGAACCGTTTCTACCGTGGCGTCGTCGACGGCTACGCCGACTTCGGCGTCTTCGTCGACCTGGCACCCGGCGTCACCGGTCTCCTCCACCGCTCGGAGTTAGACATGCGCCTCGAGAGTCTCGAGTGGGAGCCCGGCGACGACGTATTCGTGCAGGTCACCGGCGTGCGCGACAACGGGAACATCGACCTCGCGTGGTCGATTCGGCAGGCCGACCGCGAGTTCCGTGGTGAACTCGTCCACGACGGCGACAGCGAGTGGCTCCCAACAGACCAGGCCGATGAGACTGAGGCGACTGACACCGCGGCCGAGTCAGCACCGGCAGAGCCAGAACCGGCCGAGCCAGAACCGGCCGAGCCAGAACCGGCCGAGTCGACCGACGCCGTGGTCGAGACGGAGCCGACCGAACCGGAGTCGGAGCCGACCGTCGAAGCGACGGCCGAGCCGGCCGACTCGACGGCCCCTGCACCGGACGAGCGAGTCACCGTCGCCTCCCTCGGCGATCGCGTCGACGAGACGGTCCGTCTCGAGGGCGAGGTCGTGAGCGTCAGACAGACCGGTGGACCGACGATCTTCGAGCTGCGCGACGAGACGGGCGTCGTCGACGCGGCAGCGTTCGTCGAGCCGGGTGTCCGTGCGTACCCAGACGTAGTCGTCGGCGACGCGATTCGCCTCGACGGCGAGGTCGAGCGCCGCCGTGGCGACCTACAGGTCGAGACCGAGGCGCTCGCCGTGCTCGCGGGCGACGACGCCGACGCGGTCGAGACGCGACTCGCCGAAGCACTCGCTGCGGAGGCCAGACCCGAAGGACTCCAGCCGCTCGCTGGTGACGAGACGGTCGCGGAGCTCGGCGAGGGGCTCCTAGACGCTGCCGAGGCGATCCGTCGTGCCGTACTCGAGTCGCGGCCGATCGTGGTCCGACATCCGGCGACAGCGGACGGCTACGTGGCGGGCGCGGCACTCGAGCGGGCCGTACTCCCCCTAATCGGTGACGCACACGAACAAAGCGACGCGGCGTACCACTACTTCACGCGTCGACCCACCGACGAGCCGGTGTACGGGATGGACGCAGCGACGAACGACGCCACGCGGATGCTTCAGGACCGTGACCGACACGACGAGAAGCTGCCGTTGTTCGTGCTCGCCGGCATCGGGTCGACGACCGAGTCCGCGGACGGGCTCGACCTGCTCTCCGTGTACGACGTCGAGGCGGTCGTCGTCGACGCCGCGGTCGCCGACGCCGAGACGCGTGAGCAGGTCGACACGCTGGTGTCGCCGACGCTCGAGTCCGTCGACGCCGACCTCTCGACGGGAGCGCTCGTCTCCTCGCTCGCCTCCGCGGTCAACGACGCGGTGCGGTCGGACCTCGTGCACCTCCCGGCGGTGAGTTACTGGGCGGAGACGCCAGATCGGTACGTGACGCTCGCGCGGGACGCAGGCTACGACCGCGAACGGATCGCGGAGCTCCGAGAGGCGGTCGCCTTAGAGGCGTACTACCAGTCGTACCAGGACAAACGCGAGCTGATCGACGACCTGTTGTTCGACGACGGCGGTGACCTCGCCGCACACGTCTCGGCGCAGTTCCGCGAGAAGCTCGAGACCGAACGCGAGACGGCGAGCGCGAATCTCGTCACGGAGTCGGTGAACGGCGTCGAGTTCGCGCTGTTGGACACCGACGCGTACACCCACCGCTACGACTTCCCACCGACGCCGCTTCTACTCGACGACCTCCACCGACACCACGCCAACGGCGACGCCTTTGCCACCGTCGGCATCGGTACCGACGAGCTGTACGTCCGCTCGACGGGCGACCTCTCCGTGCGGTCGGTCGCCTCTCGTGCGGCCGAGATCGCTCCGGGCGCAGACGTCTCGACGGCGGGGCGCCGCGAGGGGAAGATCTCGTTCCTTGCCGGCGAGCGCGACGCGGTCGAAGACGCGGTCGTCGCCGCGATCGCCGACGCGTTCTGAGCGCGTCCGACTCGTCGGTCACAGCGCCTGGCCTGTGGTTGTGCTCCCCCTCCAGAACGCTCCAACAGAGTCGATTACTGTGATTTGGCGCGGCGAAACGGTCCCGGCGGGAGCCGGAGTTCGTCCAGTTCTGGGAGGTGTTTAACATTGAACACGAGCTTCAGCTCGTCGGAGACCGGGTACCCGTTACAGGAGAGTCGAAACCCTCGGTCGGTGAGATCCGGCGAGAGGATGTGGTTCGCGGGCTGTGAGAGGTCGCCTTCGTGGAGGTACACTGCACAGTTTGCACACGCGCCGCCCCGGCACGAAAACGGCCAGGCGTATCCACGGTTCTCTGCGGCCTCAAGGAGACTCTCGTCGGATTCGACGAGGAATCGACCGTAGTCTGTGGACGGCAGCCCCGCGTCGGCCGCCTTCGCAAACAGGTCCTCGTCGTCTAAGGCCCAGCCGCGGTCGGCGACCGCCTCGTAGTCGAGGAACGTCACGCGGGTCTGTGCCTCCTCGGTGGTCGCATCTGGGTCGATATCGAACGACTCGTCGGGTGCTGGCTCCGTGGACGTCCCGTTCAGGTCGCGGTCGGCGAGCTCGCGGTAGGCTCGCCGAACGAGGGTGAATTCCGCTATCGATCCGCCGGTGTCGGGGTGTGCTTCTTTGACACGCTCTCGGTACGCCCGTTCGACGTCGTCGTCGTCGGCGTCGTCGGGGACGTCTAACACGTCGAACGGCGAGACCATTCGCGATACAGCGTAACCGATCCAGACACATAAACGTCTCACTCGACGCCGGTGACGTGTCGCAGTCGGAGGTGACTCGACGGCCGTGACGGGGTGACCCGACGTTGCCGCCGACCCGTCGACCGTGACGGACTCACCGCTCACCGTTTAAGCGATCGGAGTGTCTGTGCTACCACGATGGGAAACACGGACCTGCGCGATCTCGCGTCGATACGGACGGTGGCCTTCGACGACCTCGAGGGGAGCGTCGTCGCCGTCGACGCGCACAACTGGCTGTACCGGTACCTCACGACGACGGTGAAGTGGACGAGTTCGTCGGCGTACACGACCGACGACGGCGTCGAGGTGC
>Ga0209965_1000780_pt1 | contig 11189 bp, 7 predicted proteins | sample SalPon2_B_H2O_MG_FD_185707 | JGI IMG/M metagenome (GOLD analysis project Ga0209965, IMG submission 185707) | Salt pond water microbial communities from South San Francisco under conditions of wetland restoration - Salt Pond MetaG R2_B_H2O_MG... | ecosystem: Environmental > Aquatic > Non-marine...
ATCAACATTTGCGTATCCAGTTGTTGTGACAATAGAAACGATTTGAAAGAGGGCATCACGAAGTGCAGGCTCAAACTGTCCGGGGACTGCTGAACGGAGTGATTCAAGATATGCTGCGTCAACTGTACCACCAGCAGGCGGGGTTATAATCAAGCTCTGTGCCGAAAATAAAATTCCAGTTAATACTGCGGTAAGCGCTGCAAGAACACCAAGATAGAATTTGAATTCTGAATCATCAAATAATCGACGAGGGTCACCGGTGGCAGCGCGCCAGAAAAGCGCAAAGTTGGTTCCTGCAGCAATCATAAATGGAATGATAATCCATTGTGCGGCCGCACTGAACGCCTCAACACTCCGCGCTTCAGGTGAAAATCCACCGGTTGGCATTGTCGTCAGTGCGTGTGAGACGGCGTTGTAGAGCGTCATCTGTGGATCTATACCAGTTATGAAAAGCCCATAGAGGAGACCTGCCTGGATGACAGTTAATCCTAGATATGCAACCCAGAGTGCACGTGCCGTCTCAGCGATTCGCGGCGTGAGCTTTTCAATACCAGGACCAGGTGCTTCTGTCTCCATTAGTTGTGCACCACCGACTGACAATTCTGGAAGGATCGCAACTGCAAGCACAACAATTCCCATTCCACCAAGCCATTGGGTAAGTTGCCGCCATAGCATGATTGAACGGGTATGTGAAGAAAACGAGATATCACCAAGGACAGTCGCTCCGGTCGTGGTGAACCCGCTCATACTTTCAAAAAGTGCATTCATCGGGTTCGCAAGTGTTGAGCCTGGATGAATTGCAGGGGTAATAAACGGAACTCCATGTGCCTCAACAAGATATGGAACGGCACCGACAATCGTCACCGCAATCCATGTTAATGCGACCATCAACAACCCCTCACGTGGGCGGATATCAGGGCTTGGGTCGATTCGGTCGAGTATAACTCCAACAGTCCCCGTGAGGATCATCGTTGCGATAAACGGCACAATTGACTCTCCGTACCAGAATGCGACTACTAGCGGAATGACTAGCGGGACGGTAAGATACTTTAATACCGACCCAACAAGACTGATGCTAGCTTTATATTCGACACGGACTGACATCAAAGGTGTATTTATACCTCTCACCCACTTCGTGTAGTGCTTTCGGAATGATTAGTGGGCATAATGCATGAGAGTGATTTTGTGTGCTCACTCCTGTAGGTTGATCTCTTCATCACAAGGAACAGAGTAATACGAATGAGCCGGGGATGACATATGAATCGTTTCACAACTTTGGTGCTGCTGTGTCAACCACATCAGTATCAACAAAAACAACAACGCGGTCACCAGCGGTGATTATCGTGTCTCCACGAGGAGTAATAAATTCATCATCACGAGTTATGGCACCAACGACAATCCCATCAGGGAGGTCATTGATCGCATCACGGATCGGTCGATCAACAAGTATGCTATCTTCATCGATCTCAATTTCGAGCACTTCAGCCTTATCAGACTCAATGAGTGCAACATTTTCAGCATCACCTTCGCGGGTGAACCGTGTAATTTCCTCGGCGACTACCTCACGTGGGCTGAGTCCAACATCAACACCGACCGTCTCAAACAGATCGACATACTCAGTTGTATTGATCACAGCAATCGTCCGTTCAACACCCATCAAAGAGGCTAATAATGAGACGAGGAGATTTCTCTCATCAGAATCAAGTACAGTCACAACGACATCCGCATCGCCAAGCCGCTCACGCTCCAGAAATTCAATATCGGTTGGGTCAGACTGCATCACAATTGACGCAGGGAGCTTTTCTGCGAGTTCGCGTGCACGGTCGTCCGCTTGCTCAATAACTCGAGGAGTAATGCCCTGTGCTTCAAGCAGTCGAGCGACATGATATCCTATCTTTGATCCGCCGATAATAACCACTTCCTCGGGATCTGCTCCTGCTTCTTCTGGATCAACAGTGCTGGCAAATTCCTGTACACTCTCAGGCGAACCAATGACAACAACACGATCTGCCGAATGAAGCGTTGTTTCACCACGCGGCATCTCAACAGCGCCATCACGCAGAATTGATGCAAATGTTAATGATTCAAATTGGTCTGCTGATGCGACTGTCTGTCCAGCGATTGGACTTGCTTCGCTCAGTTCGAACTCTGCCATCTGCACTTCACCGTTTGCGAATGGGTCAACATCACGAGCAGCAGGAAGTCCAATCATACGAGCAAGTGACTCTGCGGTGAGAAGGTTCGTGCAAACCATAAAATCAACACCGAAGGCGCGATTGGAGCGTTGCCACGTCCGGAGATATTCAGTGTCTTTGACACGAGCAATCGTGAATGCGTCCGCGACTGCCTTTACTGTCGAACAAACAACGATGTTTGTCTCATCATCATCAGTCGAGGCAATGACCATATCAGCTTTCTCAATGCCTGCGTCTTCAAGCGTGCTTACAGAGGTTCCATCACCCACAGTTCCGAGCACATCCAGCGAGTAATTCAGCTCTTCGACGCGACTAGCATCATAATCAACAACAATGACATCATGCGATGGTGCGAGATCAGCCGCAATACTCGATCCAACCTGTCCTGCACCGACAATAATCACGTGCATCGAATTCCCTCAGTCTGACAGTCGTGTCGGTCTTGGATTCTCATTGCTCTCTCAAAGTGTGTCCGACCTGGCGGTTTTTCTCTTTCGCATTATCTGAACACCCACAACCACAAGCGTCGGGGCTTCCTTATACTCCTTCAGATTAACTGCTCAAACTCCTTGCAACCCTGCAATCTCCACCACTCACACGCAGGATTCCTCCGCGTTCACGCCGAGGAGGATGTCAATTCTGAGTGTTTAATATCGTATGTATATCGACTGTTTAGCCTGAGTGGTGCTCAACTGTGAGTTCAACCGGTCGTGAGCGACCCTCAAGATCTGTAACAACACGTTGCACCGTCTCTTTGGCTTCCTTCCGGATTGCAGGCTCAAGTCGATCAATGACCCACCCAAATGAGACAAATCGTGGAAGATTGATGTTCCCTCGATTTGCTGAGTCAGGATCATAGGCTGCCTCAAACGTGACGCGGGTAGCTGCATTAGCCGTATCTGGCGCAGTGACAGGGAATGAATCATCCTCAATTTTCCTAAGTCGCCATCGACCACGGGCACTAAGATTTCTAATAGTGCGCCAGTCAATGGTATGTGGTCGATCTGTATCAGTCACCTCCGATTCAACGGTGTACGTCAGTTTCCACCATGCGAATTTCAGTCCATATCGTGTGTTTGACCTCTCAGAGTCTGGTCGTGTGAGTACCTCGCGAAGATGATCTGAGTATTTGGCGTATCGTGGGAATCTGATAAGAAAGTCGTATACCTCATGTTGGGGACGGTACACAACAGTGCTGACAACAAGTTCATCCACGGCATCTCATGAGTCTCACTGAAACGGAATGAGTGTTATGGGACTTTTACTACCAAAATCCGGTCCAGCCTTGACACTCAGGATGTGAAGAATACTGCCAGCGTATGATGTCGTGATGATGGGAATAAAGTGAGGAGAAAGAACAGAGCACACTCTCACAATTTCAGAGGCAAATAGTCCTTCACGCTTTACGATTTGACACCGTAGGCTTTAGCCGACGCCTGTCAAATGATATAATAATGTTGGACGGTGTTAATGTTGCACTGGGTATTTCGGGGAGTATAGCCGCTGTCAAAGTGGTTGAACTTGCCCATGAGCTTCGTCGACAGGGTGCGACTGTCCGTGGGGTAATGACCGAAAGCGCACAAGGGATTATCCATCCATGGGCTGTTGAGTTTGCCACTGAGAACCCGGTTGTGACAGAAATAACCGGTCAGGTCGAACATGTCGGACTGTGCGGTCGGTCCGGATGGGCTGACGTGCTATTGCTTGCTCCAGCAACAGCAAACACCGTCGGAAAGATTGCTACTGCAGTCGATGATACCCCAGTAACAACATGTGCAACGACGGCACTTGGTGCGGATGTTCCAGTAGTCGTTGTCCCTGCAATGCATGAGCCGATGTATGATCACCCAGGAGTGCTTGATGCAATTGAGACAATTGAATCATGGGGTGTGACGTTTGTCTCTCCACGTATCGAGGAAGAAAAGGCGAAGATTGCAACAGAAGACGCAATCATCACCGCAGTAGCGAGCACTGTCGGGTCACAACCGCTCGTTGGACAGCATATTGTCGTGACCGCAGGTGCGACCAAGGAATCAATTGACCCTATCCGAGTGCTTACTAATCGATCTTCGGGGCGGACAGGTCGAGCTGTTGCACGTGAATGCCACATACATGGCGCTGAGGTTACACTTATCCATACGGGAGACGATGTCCACTATGCGCAAACACGATCAGTTGAGTCAACTGCAGATATGCGGTCTGCGACGTTTGAGATGCTTGATACCGGAGTAGATGCACTTATTTGTGCGGCTGCAATTAGCGATTATACTGTTGATACTGCCCCAGAAAAGATCCGATCAGGCAAACCGCGAACGCTTGAGTTAGAACCAACTGAAAAATTACTTGATGGAGTGCGGAATGCGTACCCAGACCTTCCGATGGTTGGATTTAAAGCTGAAACATCAGGTGATGAAGAATCGATGGTTGCTGTTGCGGAGAGTCTTCGCGATCGGGTTGATCTTTCATTCGTCGTCGCAAATAATGCCTCAGTGATGGGTGACGCTGAGACGCGTGCAATTATTGTCGATGACTCAACGACAGTGATTAATGATTCAAAGCAGGTTCTTGGCGCAAGCATTGCAAATAAACTTGCTGAGAAATTCGATGAGTAAAAAGGGCGTATAGAGTGACTGATATCACCAGACTCGCTTGTTAGTGACGCCGCTCACTCCATGAAAATGATGCTAAGATGATAATATATCATGCTCTTGTGATCGATCCGCTGTTTGAATAACGGTAACAGCACTCAGAAAAGAGTCATAAATGGTATATTCCGTTGCCAGTCCTCACAAACAGTCTACTCTCTACAGGTAGTATAATAGCGATTTTTGTTAACTTGAGGTCGTGTTTCCCTTCTTCTATGATCATTTGGTTCAGGACGGTCGCTTCGTTTCTTGCAGAACGTGAGTGTGTGAGCTTGAATCCTTGAACGGAGATATATGAGTAGCTATACTCAACTCACATAGACATGGTTCCAATAAACGCAATAACAAGGACAACAACAACGAGAAGCACACTTGTTCCAATCGTTGCTTGCAAACTTCCATCAGTGAGCGTATCTGGATCTCGCTGAAGCAGTATTGCCGCCGGTTGTCGGATTGAACCATACGGGTTAGCGGTAATCTCAAGCGAGCGCGTTGCGATAACTTGAATAGCATTATCAACAATCGCGAATATCTCTGTTGTTCCACGGACAAGTCCACGAGTAAGATAAAATGCTCCGGGATTAATCACTGTATCAATATCAGGAACCTTCCCAATATTAGAAATTGGTCGTTTGACGAGTGCAAACCCAATGATGCCAAGCACGGCAAGCACAATGCCTTCGGTAAGATGCCCCAGTGTGAATGGATGTGCATCAGTGGTACTTCCTGGGAGAAGTGCAAAGAGTGCATCTGGGAATAGCCCAAATAAAATACATAACGTTGCGACGCTAAGCATTGCAACACGCTGACCTATCGCTGATGAGATAATATCAGCATCGGCATTTTCACTTCCAGCAATCACTCCTGAATCAGGAGTTGAGCGGATAAATGCATAATACCCAAATTTGATGAATGACATGAACGTTCCGACACCGGCAGCAAGTAGTATATAGAAAATTCCATCAAAGTTCTTTTTATCTGCTGCTGCAGTAATCATTCCTTTACTGACGAAGCCATTAAATCCAGGGAATCCGCTAATTGACAGCGCCGCAATACCAAACGCTAATGCAGTAAGTGGGAGATAACGACGGAGTCCACCAAGATATTTTAGATTTTCTTCACCGACGCGAGAGACAACAACACCAGCAGTCATGAACAGCAGTGCTTTGTATAGAATATGATTGAATACATGCGCAAACGCGCCTGCTGTTGCGAGAGCGGTTCCAATGCCAATCCCAGCGACCATATATCCAACTTGTGATTGAATATGATACGATAGCAATCGGCGCATATCATTTTGTAAGAGTGCATATACAACACCAACCAAAGCCATTGCTGCACCCATATATGCAATAAGAACATTCCCATCAGGGAACGCGCGGGCAAGACCATACACACCAGTCTTTGTTGTATAAACAGAGAGAAAGACGCTTGCAGCGATGTGTGGTCGAGGGTATGTATCTGGAAGCCACACATGTAACCCAACGAATCCAACGTTCACACCAATACCAACAGCAGCAAGCGCAGCAGGAATGCCCGCTGTTAATCCACTTGCTGCAGTAAATAAGAATGACCCGACGTCGACATAATGCCAGATCACGGCTGCAATCAATAAGCTTCCACCAATACCGTGATAGATAGCATATCTGAATCCAGCACGAACGGCTTCACCGCCGTAGTCCCAGACTAGCGCTGTACTGGTGATAGCCATCAATTCCCAAAAGAAAACAAGCGTTAGCCAATCACCGGCAAACACGGAGCCAATACTCGTCCCGACATAGCCAAGCGCAAAGGCTGTCTGCCGATTTGATGCTTGTGAAGAGTATGAATAGAGGACTGCCGCTGCACCAATGGTTCCAAAGATAACGCCCATCACTCGGGAGAATGCATCTACATTGAATAATACAGCATCAAATCCAAGAAATGTAACGGGTAAGTGTGCACCAACAGGTGAAACAAGTGAGATAACCGCAACACCAGCGGTCACAATTACCCCGAGTACATGACCAACTCGACGAGAGAGAAACGGCGCAATGAGCGCAATGCTGAGGATTGCAAATGCTGGCGGAAATGGAATTACGAACTCGATGGTTGGTAATGACGGTGCTGCAGCAGCTGGAAGTATCGTATACGTGATATTAGCGAAAGCAGAGAGAGCTAACTGCATACACATCTCAATTAGCGTAAATATGGATACCACAGTAGGAATTAATACAGAAAGCCCACTCATATTATCACCCCCGTTGCCGCAGTAACAACTTGTTCAATCAATGAAAGAAAGACAACTTGCTGTGGGATAATTCCAAGCGCCACTGCACCAGTAACAGCAATCACAATTGGTCCAAGCATGAACCATGTGCTTTCTGTATAGATGGTACGTCGGTCCCACACAGGGTCTGACATATATGCGTCATCGTCGTCTGGTGCGTCGATATCAGGATGATCAATATTGGCGCTGGTATCGGTGTTATCATCAACTTCAGTCTCAGGCGTATTCAGAAGCGATGCATCTGGCGTTGGAGACTTAGATGAACTGTCTGTCGATGAACTAGCGTCTACGCCGGTGCTGTCTTGTCCTCTATTCATTCCCGTGTTCAGGGTTTCATTATGAGAGGATGCTGAATCGGGGTCAATAGATTCATCAGTATCATCTATAGTGTCTGCAGTGGTCTTCTGCGCAGAGCCTTCTGTGTCAGCGGTAGTATGATCACTCGGATACATATCAACGGCATATGTCGTCTCTGCGTTTGGATCGCTAGGGTCACCTGATAACGCTGTTTCCCGCTGTGAGGACTCACTGTCAGTATCGTCTGACTGTTTATTATTGACAGCATCGCTTGCAGCGGTGATGTCGGCGTCATCATCAGAATCAGAATCAGAATCAGAATCAGAATCAGTTTCTTCGGTATGCTCATCACCATACTCACGTCCATGACCATCGGTTCGAATTGGGTGCCATTGACCACCGAGCGAAAATTCGACAACTGGTTTTGCATCCGTCTCAGCCGCCGTTTGGAAGAATGCTTGATACACAATCGGCCAGAAATATGCAATATTCAGTATCCCTGAACCGAGCAACACAATCGCAAAGATTGGATACCCAGCATCAACGGATCCAATAAGTAGATACCACTTGCTCACGAATCCTGCGACAAGTGGTAATCCAGCCATTCCAACACTCGCAATAGCGAATGCACTCATTGTTAATGGCATTCGCCGACCAATGCCAGCCATCTTGCTGATATTATCTGTATGAGTCTCAACATGGATGGCACCTGCACAGAAAAATAGTGTTAATTTCATGAACGCGTGGGCAGGGATATGAAGTAACCCACCAATGAGTGCTTCTGGAGAGAATAGCCCAAGCCCAAGAACGATATATGAAAGTTGACTGATTGTTGAATATGCAAGCCGTCGCTTAAGATTGTCCTGTCTCAACGCAATGACGCTTGCAATAACAATCGTTATTGCTGCAACGACCGCTAGTGGGACTCCAACACCTAGTTGTGCGACTGTTTCTGGACCGTAAACATCAAGAACAAGACGAGAAATACCGAAGACACCACTTTTAACAACTGCAACGGCGTGTAACAATCCCGAGACCGGAGTCGGTGCAACCATTGCATCTGGAAGCCATGAATGAACTGGTATGAGTGCTGCTTTCACACCAAATCCACCGGCAAGAAGGGCAAATGCACCACGAGCAATCAGTGGATCAATAGAGGCAAGTGAAGCAATGCCTCCAGAGGTGAATGCAACAGTACCAGTTGACCAGAAGACAAGCACAATACCGGCAAGAACGGCAACGCCACCACCGAAGGTGTACGCAAGGTATTTTCGACCTGCTGCCCGTGCTGCATCACTTTCATCATGCGTAACGAGCGGATATGTTGCAACGGTGAGTAATTCGTAGAAAATGTATAAAATAATAAGATTTGATGCGAAAGCAACGCCAATTGCTGCGCTGACACTCCCTGCGAACGATGCAAAATATCGTGTTTGCGCATGTTCGTCCAGTCCGCGCATATACCCAATGCTATAGAAGCTCGTGATGACCCACAGGAAGCTTGCAAGAAGTGCAAAGAGCGTTCCAAGTGCATCTGCACGGAGCGTAAATGCAACACCAGGAACGAACGACCCAAGATTGGTAATATAAACATTACCGGCAAGAACAGCAGGGAGAAGACTTGCAATGATAGCGACTGTCGATACAGCAGTGATAATTGTTGCTCCTTCTCGGATATTTTGATATCGACGAGAGAGAACGATCCCAGCAATACCAATAGCTGGAAGTATGACCGCTATTAGTGGTCTTAGTGAAATAATCTCAGCCATTAGAAATAGACCTCCAATGCCGGTTCTAATATGCTGATAAGGTCTGATGCAGCAAGCCCAAGTGCAATTGCACTGATTGCAGAAAGCGTGACGATCACACGGGTTGTTTGACTGATTGATGTTGCCATTGCATCGCCACCATCTGTTGTCATATTCATACTCATATCTGATGTTTGTTCATCAACCGAGGACGGCGACCGGAAGTATAGACGTTCAACAATACGTAGGAAGTACGCAAGTGTAAGCATGGTGCTGATAACTGCAACAACACCAACAGCCCAATGACCAGCTGAGACTGCACCAAGTACAATTTGCCATTTTCCGGCGAAGCCAATAGCCGGGGGAACACCAACAAGGGCAAACGCAAGCGTTGCGAATCCAAGACTCACGATTGGTGCACGTCGACCAAGCCCAATCATATCATCAATTGTCTGCCCACCAGCGATACTTGCAAGTCCTCCAACAGCAACGAATAGACCAGCTTTCATTACAGCATGACCAACAAGATGAACTAAGCTTCCCGTAAGCGCTATTTCATTCATCACTGCGATCCCAGCGATGATCAGACCAAACTGTGCGACTGAAGAATATGCGAGCATGCGTTTAAGATCTGATTGAACGACAGCCAGGACGGAGCCAACGATGACGCTTATTGCTGCAGCCCATGCAAGCGCGTCAAGCGCAAGTGGAACAACCGATGCGAATGAGGTGGTAAAGACGGTATATGTGATCCGAAAGATTGCATATGCGGCAGCGGTAGAGACTAATGCGGCAATATATGCGGTGACACTGTGTGGTGACTCAGCATAAGCATTTGGCTGCCACGTATGAAGAGGGAACAGCGCTGTCTTGATTGCAAGCCCGGTCATCAATAATACAAACCCAGTCACAACAAGTGGTGTATCATATCCAACTGCTGGTAACTGACCTGCAAGGTCAGCCATATTCAATGTCCCTGTCGCAACATAGAGATATCCAACACCAAGAAGATACAACGATGCACCGATAGTACCAACAAGAAGATATTTTACACTTGCCAGCGCAGCCGCAGGCGATCGGTTAGCAGCTACGAGCGCATATGTTGCAAGACCGGTGATCTCGAGAAAAACATACAAATTAAACAAATCGCCGGTAATGACGACACCAGATACGCCAGCCGTGAGTAATAATAATTCACTATAGAATGCATTCTGATGTGGTCCTGCACGGCGAGCATATGCAACAATGAGAATTGTTATGACTGAGATAAGAACGACAAGCACTGCCGTAACGCTATCAGCAACAAGCTCAATTCCTATTGGTGGTTGAAATCCACCAACCGCATAACTGAACTGACCGCTATTTATTACCTGTTGTGCAACAACACTTGCAAGTCCAAGATGTAGGAGTGCAGTGACAGCCGCTGTAGCCCATCCAGCGTCGCTCCAAAGATACCCAAGAGCAACCGGAAAAAGCGCTGCAAATAGTGGAATAACCACGAGTAACGGGAGTGCATCAGTCATTCAATTGCACCTCCCGGATTACATCTTCATCAAGACTACCATAGGCGTTATACACACGAATAATAAGCGCAAGTGCAACGGCAGTAAGACTTACTCCAACAACGATAGCGGTCAGAATAAGCACATGTGGAAGTGGGCTTGCATACGCAGTTTCTGCTCCCTTCTCAATGAGTGGGGGAGCAGCGCCATTGACATATCCACTCGCAATAAAGAAGAGAAAGATGCCAACTTGGAAGATATTCAACCCGATTACCTTCTTAACGAGATTTGAGCTATTAATAACTCCATATAGTCCAATACCAACCAGTGCAACAAAGACAATATAACTATATCGCGAGGTGAATAACTCAATTGGAGTCATGAGCGATCACTTCCATGTTGTTCCTGTGATGAACGCTGATCAATATCTCCTTCTGTGAGCATATCCCCACGAGCAAGTGTGAAGAAAAGTCCGATGAGGACGCCTGAGACGATTGCACCAATCCCAAGCTCAACCAACTCAATTCCGTATT
>Ga0209965_1000781_pt1 | contig 11181 bp, 13 predicted proteins | sample SalPon2_B_H2O_MG_FD_185707 | JGI IMG/M metagenome (GOLD analysis project Ga0209965, IMG submission 185707) | Salt pond water microbial communities from South San Francisco under conditions of wetland restoration - Salt Pond MetaG R2_B_H2O_MG... | ecosystem: Environmental > Aquatic > Non-marine...
ATGATTTTCTCGGCTTCGGATTTCTGAACGGCGATCGCGTCGGACTCGTACAGCGTTTCTGCGTTGGTTCGTGACAGTTCGCGCACACTACCGTACGGAAGTTTGTGTGCACGGCGCTTGCCGACGAACTTGAGTTGGTCAAGCGAACCGTCGGCGTCAATGTGATCGGTATCGATGCGACTGTCGGTCGAAGCGTTGGTGGAACTCATTGTCGAACTGGAATCTCTGGTTGTTGCTCGATGCGACTGCCGTGCTGGCTGAACCAGCAACTCGTCTCTTCGTTGCAGTTCACGCATGCGTTCTCCACGGGTGATATCCCCCTCGACCCGGCGCTACGGCACCGGAAGCGAGTGGGGTTATCCCCGTGGAGAACGCGCGTGGTGCTGTCTGTGACTGCGTCTGCGTGCCTTGCGGTCGCACAGGTGCGGTCATTGGCACTCGGTGACTGTGTGTTGTCTATGCTTTCACAAGGCACCCGAGGCTAACCCACGTCTCTGAGGGAACCTGTGGGTTACGCGTCACCGTTTCGTATCCGAGATCCTCATCGATTGCGTCGATGTCGGCTCTCGTTGCGTCGTGAAGCGTTGCTTCCGCAAGCCCGGTTGACTCGTCAACGTCGACGGTGACAACCGTGCCCGTTTCGAGCGCACTGTCCAAGCGCATTGCAATTGTGCGCTCCCACTCTCTGACAGAGCCGGCTAAATCGTAGACGTGTGCGGATGTCATTCTGACTCACCCGTCCATTTCGACGTGCCGACTTCATCAACTGCGAGTGCGACAAGGCGCTCGTAATCGACGTCGAACTCGCCGTCGTGACTGCCGTGCTTGCGGACCGTGCGATCGTCTATTTCAAGGCTGATACCACTGCGGATGGACTGACGTGCTGAACTCATTGGTGGACTGAAATCTCTGGTTGTTGCTCACTACGACTGCCGTGCTGGCTGACCCAGCAACTCGTCTCTTCGTTTGCAGTTCACGCGTTCGTTCTCCACGGGTGATATCCCCCTCGACCCGGCGCTACGGCACCGGAAGCGAGTGGGGTTATCCCCGTGGAGAACGCGCGCGGTGCTGTCTGTGACTGTGTCTGCGTGCCTTGCGGTCGCACTAGTGCGGTCATTGGCACACACACATACACACCTACTCGCGGACTGAACGCGCGAGACTGTGTGTTCGGAGCTGCAACTGTGTGCAACGACGCCCGTTACGTCGTCGAATCGTAGTACTCGTCTACCTTCCCACCGCCTGGGTCGGCGTCGTCAAGGTCGTTGCGATCGAGGCGACTTTCCTCGTCAATTGTCTCTGCCGGCGCACGGGACAACACCTCGCTATCTTCCATGTCGAGCTCGCTTCCCGGTCGAGGCTCATCCGGTGGCGACTCGGGACTGTACCCTTGCGTGTTGTCTTTCACCGAGAGTGCGCCGAAGTCAATCGACTCGCGATCCGTGTCTGCCTCGACCGGCCCCGTGTCATCGTCGTCTTCGTCATCACCGACATCGACGGTCGTGTGCTTCTCTGAGGACTGCTCGCGCTGTAACTCATCGCGCACCGTGTTGAGGTCTGCCGTCAAATCGCCCTCGGTGAACTTCGTTGCCGTCCGGCGCCACGTCTCGACGTCATCGATCTCCCACCCGCGGAACTCGAGCTCTTCGGTGGGTCTGTACGGGACTAACCCGGCGCCCGGATTGTCCGCAATAGTTGTGTAGTAGGTCTTGTGATGCGTCCCAAGTCGCTCGCACATGTCGCGAAGATTGTCCGTGTACTCGCCATCGGCGACGATAACCACGTGCGTCGCAACCGCTGCGATCTTGGCGTTGCGATCCCGCGCTGCTTTCCACAGCTCCGGTTCTTGCTCGGAGCGAATCGCGCGGTCCACCTCGGTCATCTCTTCGTCACCCTCGAACGTGTACGCGCGGTAGTCATCCCACTGTGCCTCAACCTTGCGATGTCGTATCTCGCCGGCGTCTGGCTGGCGACTCTTCTTGAACGCAAGGTTTTGCACCCACGACTCGACCGCCTCGGGAATCATGCCGGGCGTAATCAAGCGCACCTCATCACGCACGGGATCGAACGACTCATCGTCACCGAGCGTGGACTCGACCGCGTCGGTGACCGACTCCGTGATCTTCGTGTGGAGCTCCGCTTCGTCGGCCCGAACGTGGGACTCGGGCGCGTCGAAAAACAGCGCCACGTTGGCCCACTCTTTGGGGCTTTCAATCTGGTCTTCGTGGAAGTCGTAATGCGCGTTGGCCGACGCGAGGATCTGCTCAGCTCGCACCGGGCCAATCGACCGCACCTCGCGAAGCTCGGCTTCTGAGACGGTTGCGAGCTCGGCTGCCGACGACACGCCGAGATCCCGGCGAATGCGATACGCGCGCACTCCGCCGACTTGGTACAACTGATCGAGCGAACACTGACAATCTGCGACTGGAAGTTCTGACATTGGTAAACTGGGAATGGGTAGTCGTTAGTTCTCAACGAGCTCGGTGAGGCACTTTGACCCTTTGTGGCCGGACTGGCACTCGTACCGGATGACGAGGGTTTCGTAGTCGCCCTCCACCGAGGAGAGCTGTGCGTCGCACCCCATCCGGAGACAGTAGTGGAGTTGGTCAAGCTTGCTCGGGTCGTCTCTCGTGCTCGCGCTTCCGCCGGACTGGCTATCTCGTGCCATATCACCGATATACCCCGCTACCGGAGTAGGTGTATCCGGTTCCGAGCAAACTCGGCGCCCTGCGCCGAGGAAATCGGCCACCGGTTCACCTACCCGCGTAGCGGGGTCGTGGTGTATGGCACGAGAAGTACAGTCCGGGAATGACCGCGGGCGCGGAGACGGCCAGAGGAAAGCGCTGACCCGGAACTACTGTCTGGCGTGAGGATGGGGTGCGACAGCGCGCGGAGCGGAACACGCACTGAGGGGTGGACTAAAAGGGGCGACGCGCTCGCTGCGGGAGCCGGCGTCGGGCCGTGTCGAGAGACGCCGGCGCCGAGCGCGTCGGGGCTTTTAAGCTGTTGTTGACACCACGATCCTCACTCCTCACACCGAGCGACTGGCTCGTCACACACCGTACACACTCGTCCGGCAAACGATCCATCCGGATGCGCCGACCCTGTGACGCCGTCCGAGCGGAGAATGCCACAGTTCGGACAGTGATATTTCACCACAGCGCCACCTCCGCGTCGGTTGTGTCCGTCCACCACGCATGCTCGAGACACACGGGCACACCAAGCTTCGTCATCACAACCGCGTCTGCGTGACAGCCGGACTCGGAACACTCACTCATCTTTGAGCACCTCGCGAAGCGACGTCGCGGAATTATACTGGGCGTACGACTCAACGACCGTGTCTTGACAGGACTTGGGATCAATTGGATGCATGGACTGGAAACACAACGCAACGATTGTTCAAACGATGCTATCGCACACGCAACACGCGAGCGCGTCTCCGTCGGCAACGGGAACCAGCTCGCGTCGCGTGTCACAACGGTGACAGTATGCGTACTCAGTTGGATTCATTGAAACACACCGGGAATTAGTTGGACTGCACTGCTATCTTCGTGGATCCGCACCGACACCGGTTCGCGCAAGCCGTTCATCAGCCGTCTCCATAATGCGACCGGACGACAGCGCGCTGTTGATCCACGAGCGCGCTTGCTCTTTGCTGATGGGGCGCTCGTCTGCAACCGCGAGTTGCAACTGCTCCCACGTTGGGGGCAGTGAGTGGCGAGCGATCGTGTCGATCTCGCGGACAACGTGATCGACTTTGACGCCAACTGCAAGATCACTTTGCTGCTCGATTCGCGCGCTTCCGCCGTGGTCTCTTTCAACCATACCCCGGTTCCGGCCTGATTGGACCTGATACTTGCCCCCCTTGGGGGGTGACCGAAGGGAACCGCGAGCTTGCGAGCGGGCAAGTTTGAGGTTCAATCAGCGCCGGTGTCGGGGTGGTTGAAAGAAGACCTCGCGGAATGAACGCGCGAGACTGCGGTCGGCACTAGCGCACAGCTGGTTCAGAACTCGTGCGCGCGCCTCGCGTGCGCGAGGGTGTTGGTGGTTGGTGGTGAGTGTAGCAGGGCGTCCACACCGAGCACACACTAGCGTCACACCACACAGACACACATAATTGTGGCCCGCAACACAAATGCGACTGCAAGAAACGGGCTACGTCGCTACCGCCACCGCCCACGTTGGCTGCCCACCCCGCGTCCGCCTGGGTCGGCACCATCGAGATCGTTGCGATCCACCCGCGCTTCCTCGTCGGCGTGCGCTGAGTTCATGTGCACACCATCTGGCTCTGTGTCAAGGTCCGCCGGCGACCCCTCCCTGACATCGCGCTGGCCGTACGACTCGATGTCGGATATCTCGTAGGACCTGACCATCTCCTTTTTAGCCTCATTCTGCTCATCTGCGACTCGAAGCACGCTGCCGTGCAACTCGAACGCCGTTGTGCACGGCACATCCTCACGCTTGCAGGTGCTACGGAATGCATCTGCGTACTCACCGTCAAGCGCGATGACGACCTCATCGGCCCACCGCACCATGTCGTTCGTCCGTTCCGCCGGCGCCATCCACCACTCGACATCCGACGCACGGTCCACGTCGAAGGGGATGCCCGTCTTCAACGACGGCGTGTCTGGCATCCGACCCGCTGGAACCTCACTGATGTCGGAAATGGTATGCTTCTCGAGGAACGCATCATCGACGAACCGTAGTGGGTCGAGGAAGCGAGCGTACTTCTGCCACGGCGTCTCGAACGGCTGCCTACGCACGCTGTTGCGACTCGCCTCGTAGGCCGACCATGGCTCAACTGCTTGGCCACCCATGCCGTCTGCAACGTACCCGACTCGGGTGTATTCATCGACCTCGACGTCGGCCATGTTGAGTGCACCCTCGATGACTGCTGCTGGCGCATGGCTGTCATCCATTGCGTCGAACGCCCCATCACCCGCCACGACTGCGATCCGACGTTCGGCCTGCAACGACTGCTCGCTTCGCCACGCGTCTGCGAGATCTTGTGCACTTCCCTTGATGACGCGAGCGAAGTGCGGGCCAACAGAGCGCACCTCCTGAAGCTCCTCGAGTGACGCCTCTGCAACCTCGACAATTGAATGCAGGCCACAATCGCGACGCATGCGGTACGCACGCACCCCGCCGACCTGCTCGATGGTTGTTAGCTGTTCCACGTCGATCGTTCCGCTTGCATTCACTGACATTGGCAACCTCGTCCTCCCACGGCGGGTGAGCGCCTCACCCCCCTGGGGGGAACACATACCCCTGTGATTTTTAGGCCCGGAACGAGGCAAGCTCGCTCGGGCTGTGTGGAGAGAGCGAGCAGTCTCGGAAGCCCGTTTTGCCGGCACCCCTTCATGGTACCGCTGAGTGACGGGCTGTGTTGAGAGGAGCGAAGCCACCAGGAATGTGGAAACGGAAGCTGGCAAACTCGATTGAGCGGGCGGTGTTGAGAGCGATTGAGAGGCAACAGAACTCTGTCCCGCAAAAGGCCCGGCCACGTCCGGCGCGAGCGCACGGTAGCGCGCTCGCGTCGGATGGCAGTCGGGCCCCGTCCGTCGCTTGCGACGCAACGGAAGCGCGTGGTGCGGTCCCTTGAAGGGGTGCAAAAATTATGGGCGTTTTGTGAGAGGTCGCCGGACCCGCCCCGAAGGCGACCCGAGCACCGACGCCGTGGTGTGACGGACGTGACCCGTCCGTCGCTTGCGACGCAACGGAAGCGCGAAATGCCGTCGAACGGCGTCGGCGCGCAGTTCCTGGAGCGCGCTCGGGCGGTGTGGAGAGAGCGCGCGCCTGGAATCAAACGCAGGAAGCGCAGGGCCCGGCAGTAGGCCCCACCGGTTCCGGTGAACGCGCGCGAATCGCGTGCGAGAACCGGTGTCGGTGGGGTCAAGGCCGAGCACCGTATTTATCCCCCAACTGCGCGGGCTGTGTGGAGAGCGCAGTTGGGGGATAATGTCGGAGCGAAGGTCCCGGAATGGCGAGCTCTGCTCGCCACACGCCCGGCAGCCCGCGTGCGAGAACTGCGACCCGGCTGCGAAGTTGCACCATTGTGAGCTACCCCACGCTGCGGGTTGTTGGCTCGGTGGACGTCCCACGGTGGTGATTCCAAGCGCGCGAATCGCGCGAGGTTGCTTGCGGTTGCGGGGAACACACACCGACGTCCGGGTGGACTGAGACTGTCGTCGGCTCCACATGATTGCTTGATCGTCGACGACAGCAAGACATCGTGCAAGGAGACACTCCACGTGCGGAACACGCACTGCGGGGTGGACTGAAAGGGGCGACGCGCTCGCTGTGGGAGCCGGCGTCGGGCCGTGTTGAGAGACGCCGGCGCCGAGCGCGTCGGGGCTTTCAAGCGGTTGGACACTACCACAGCGATCGTACTCACCGATCCCGTAGCCGTGCTCATGCAACCGAGACCGTGATCGACAGCACCCCCACCGGAGCAAGCACCAACACCATCTCCGGAGAAACGATCGACAGCACTCTCAGCAGAACGGTGATTGCGTCACGCGAGGACACCAACCACGTGCGGTTGCAATTCCAACGTGCGCGCGTCTCGCGTGCGCGCGCAAGGTTGTTCTGCGGTGCGGTGCTGTTGCCGTGCTGTGTGGTGCGGAGGCAGGCCGGGTCGAGCTTGCGAGCCCTGGCCTGCCGGTGCGGGGCGGTCGCGGGGCGGTTGCTGTGCGGTGCGGGAGCCGAAAAAAACGACCGCAACTACACCGGACAACGATCGTTCGGACAGTGCCAATCAACCATAACGCCCTCTTCAGGCCACCACGCGCGTCCATCGTCGGTTGGTGTTCGCAGCACTTCCACCGTTTCCGAGCCACAACTGGGGCAGCTTTTTCGTGCCATAAGCGCCCGGAAATCTGCCATCGGAGTAAATCCGTGCGATGTCGGAGCAAACTCGGCGCCCCGCGCCGAGGCAAATCGACGATCGCCGTGATTTACCCGGTGGCAGATTTCAGTGCAATGGCACGAAAAGGAGCGCCAGGAGTGGCTCTCGGTGGAAGGGCGAGTTTCCAACCGACGATAGCGCGTGGTGGGCAAAGAGGGCACTGAACAGATGCAACACTCCACGTGCGGTTGCAATTCCAACGTGCGCGCGTCTCGCGTGCGCGCGCAAGGTTGTTCTGCGGTGCGGTGCTGTACTGTGCGGATGCCGTGCAGAGGCAGGCCAGGTCGAGCTTGCGAGCCCTGGCCTGCCGGTGCGGGGCGGTCGCAGGGCGGTTGCCGTGTGGTGCGGGATCCGAAAAAAAAGAGCGAATTACGTGTGTCGACACTCCCCACAAGCGACCATCTCGACGGGCGTGGGCCCGTCGGGGGGGTGAGTGGGCTCCTCGGTTGCCATGCACTCAGGGCAAACGGTGACGACACTATCGAAGCGATTCTCGACGTCCAAATCGTTGGGTTCGCGCATTGCGACGTTTCCGAGCGACCGTTGCGTTATGATACTTGTCCCCCTTGTGGGGTGACCGAAGGGAACCGCGAGCTTGCGAGCGGACAAGTTTCATTTCGCAACGGGCGCTCTCGTCGCAGCGGATGCGCGAACCCGAGATGCCGGACGAGAGATCGCGATGATAGCTGAGGAACCGGAAACCTGAGAAATGGCAGAGAGGGGCCCCGACACCCCCCCGACGAACCACGACCGAGAGTGGTCGCGACGTGGGGGTGGGACATGCTTGGCGGAACAACCGGTGGATGCTACTCACTCAGCCTTCTTTTTTTTGCTACTCACTTCCCACCCCTACGCAGCACCGCGGTCCTAATTTCACAAAATTGGCAGTCTCTGAGCCCAGGGATCCGAAATTTGCCGTTCGATGCACACCCCACACCAAGTCACCACGCACACACGTCTGTGTCCGTACCCACAAGATATAAGTACTTCGCGACCGTATGCAGTAGTGCAGACAGACCCTTGGGGAGGGATCTTTTGGCGTCGGCGGATACCGTTCGGATACGACACAACTAGCGGTGTTCTAACGCAGACACAGCACGGACGCGTGGGCACTGAGCCCAGCCACATCTGCTCGGAGCGGGTGTGCGGGTCCTCGAGAGTCCGCCCACGTCTGGGAGGACCGACCGCTTACGTCTGGGAAGACCAACCGCCCAGGTCTGGGAGGACCGACCGCACACGTCTGGGAGGACCGACCGCCCGAGTCTGGGAGGACCGACTGCCCACGTCTGGGAGGACCGACTGCCCACGTCTGGGAGGACCGACTGCCCACGTCTGGGGCGACAACACAACGATTGCGTCCGAGATACATATTGCTTTTCTGACATCCCCCGTCTAGACAGACTGGGCGCCGGGTGTGTCCAACAGTCGCAGATGGTTTCTTCACGAGAACATACGTTACAGGACGATGCTGAGACTACGTCTGAGGAAGACCCAGACACCGTGGCAGACGACACGGGTTCTGCGTCTGTCCGTAACACCGAGCGAGACACACCTGTGGGCGCCGACAGTGGCGTTGCGTCGCCCCCCACGGACGAGCGGGCGCCCGACACACACGCGCCAAGTGATGCGAACGACAGTACTCATGGCCGGGAGACAGTCACGCCTCGTGAGGCATACGGAAACACTCAGTCTGGGGGCACCGGGCCTGGTGTGCGCGAACAAGAGTCAGCACCCAAAACGGCTGTGGACTCGCACATCGATACTGGCGTCGGTTCGACAGCACTGACCGCAACTGAGGGGTGGGTCCAAACGCATAGTCGAGAGCCACAAAACGACGGTCGGTCACCGACACGCACGTACTTCGACCCGAACGACGTCGCCGGTCGGTATCCGGGTGGACAACAACATCGTGACCCGAGCGAGCGCCGGTCCTGGCAAACACTGGCGCAGTGGCAAGATGGGGTCCAATCAGACATCTCTCGAGGCGCACAAAACTGGTGGGCCGACAAAAAGCGCTGGGTGGATATGTTTGCTGACCAGATGGGCGCGACTGAGTACCACGCCGATCGCTGTCACGACATCCTCGAAGACCTTGACGTGAGTGCATATCAACCCGACCGAATCCCGGCCGAGTTGATCATCGTCGGCATCCTCTCGTTGTTGATCGATCACGATATCAGCGACCCCGATAACTTTGACAGCCGAGCGCTCAAGCGGGGGCGAACGGAAGCGCTACTTGACGATCTCGACGTCGACGTCTCTGCGTACGAATCAGTGCGCTCAAAGCTTCGGCAACGCGATGGCGACGTTATCTTCGGCGACTAAACGCTTTGTCCACGCCGACACAGCATCGTCTGGTCAGAGATACAGGCCAGCGTTCTGACAGTAGTGCGGGCATCACTTTGCTGACATGCCCCGTTGTGTCCGGCGGGTGTTGGGGTGGTGTCGGTATCTGCCAGGGGCGTGACCAGACAGGAGCTGGGTGTGCGTGGAACTGAGTGGCGTAGCAGGGTGTTCGTTCGGAGGCGGACTGTGTATAAAGTGACGGCAGCGACTACTGAGAACATGACAGGAGCCGATACTCCTGTCGCACTATCCGCGCCTGCCCATCTCTCTGTCCCCACCCATCGCTGGCTCTCTCCCCACCCTATTCGTGTGCGTGCACCAGTGTGTGTTCGCACACATCTTTCGTCGGTTAGGACAGGCGCTACTTGCTATGGGACAGCCGTAGAGTCAGTAAAAGAACCGCTCGTCGCATTTCGCATGGTAACTGAACGACCGCTTCCGGATCGGTGTGGCGCACGCGTCACAGACAAGGTTGGCCTCGAGGTGCACCTCGACAGTGACGCAGTCGGGGAGACAGGTGACGCCACTGTGCTTACAGACGCGGTCATCGATACGGTGAGACTCCATGCGCCTGACTCGGCGACGACGATTGACGGGCCACCCGTCTACAAGGAGATCCGCGAGTATCTCTGGGATGACTACGAGGTGACACACGTCGCTATCAAAGCCGGCGGGTCGGTCCGCGAGGAGCTTGCGTCACTCAATTCGGATGCAACGCCGGCCACCGAAACTGAGACAGTCACAGTTGCAGATGATCTTGACGCCCCGTCACTGCAGACAGGCGACGTCATCGAGGCTGACGCAGACACCCACGTCTGGGTAACGATTGCCGACGCGGTCGAGACAGTGACAAATGCTCGGGCTGAGCTACAGGGGTTTTGTGAGCGCTACCCGATGAACGACCCCGACACCGAGCGGTGTTACAATCATCAGGGTGGTGGCGCAGCTGAGGGCAACACGAACGCCATGACCCACGGGCTGTATGCGCAGCGAACGAATTACTACGAGTCGCTCGACGACTCGGATAAAGAGTTCGTCGAGGCCATGGCTGACTCGTGGATCGAGCAGGCGCCGTTTGATAGAGACAACATCGGCAAAGTAGATCAAGTCTATCGGATTGCCATCGACCAGCTGCGCGCCTGGTCGGGTGTCGATGAGTTTGTTGACGGAGACACCCCACAGGGGCTCGTTACCGACCAAGAAGTGTTTGATGGCGAAGAGGTACACGAGGTTACCCAAGAACACCCGGCGAACCTGCCGTACTCACGACTCGATAACGACATCCAAGGGAAACTGAAGGATCTCGGTATCTACGGTGATGACCCCGAGTCGAAGCAAGCTGACGCAACGGAGTCGCTTGCACAGATGCTGAGTGGAAGTTCAGATAGCTAACCGTCTGTCGCACAGGTCAGCTGTGGTGACACCACCATGTGTCATAGACAACACATGCGCGTCTTGTGGCTACAGCTGGCGCGAGGTATGTATGTATAACGCAACGTTCGAGCGGTTCTCATCCGCCTACGATCATATCGACGTCATGGTCGAACCGAGCGCTGACGGTCAGGCACGGATTAGCCGGCCGTTTATCGAAGACATCTGGTACTGGATGGACGGTGTGACGCCGTCCGAGCAGACAGATACTGTGTATCTTCGGACCCCAGAGTCGAATGGCCACATCACCGCCGAACTCAGTTTCGACGTCGAGCTCGAAACGTTGCGTGCGCCCGAACAGACACTGCGCCGACTTGGGATTCGAGACGCGCCGTCACAGGAACTACTGTGGCTCGCTCGGCCAGGGCACAGCGAGCAGCTGGAACGGTTCTACGTCTAACGCCGAGTGGGCGGGGAGACTCACGCATCAAGTTTGTATCGTATTTTTGACACGCCCTGTCTGAACGCAATCGCTGTCCCTGTATGACTCGAGCATC
>Ga0209965_1000784_pt1 | contig 11172 bp, 6 predicted proteins | sample SalPon2_B_H2O_MG_FD_185707 | JGI IMG/M metagenome (GOLD analysis project Ga0209965, IMG submission 185707) | Salt pond water microbial communities from South San Francisco under conditions of wetland restoration - Salt Pond MetaG R2_B_H2O_MG... | ecosystem: Environmental > Aquatic > Non-marine...
GAACGACGCCGACAGCGACCCAAGGGAGTCGACGGCGGCCTCGAACTGGCCGACGTTGGAGTTGACGCTGCCGATGATGGCCTTGTTGTGAAGGACGATCTCCCGATGGAGCCTGCCGCCGTCGACCTCGAAGGACCAATCGCTCGGCACCCCCAGCAGGGCGGCCACGCCGTTCGGGGCGAGTGCCTCGATCGCCTCGAAGGGGTGTTTGGCGTAGCCGGTAGCCTCGTAAATGAGGTCGGGAGCCTCGTAGACCTCGGGGATCTCCGGGACCGGGGTCTCGTTGCTGTTGACGTAGGTGCTGCCGAGCGATTCGATGATGTCGATCGTGGGATCGGGACGCTCGCGTCGGCCGAGACAGTAGGTGCGGTCGAACCGCTCTTCGAAGACGGCCAACGTCAGCAGGCCCAGACTCCCGTTGCCCAACACGAGCGCCGATTCGGGGTCCCACTCGAAGGCTGACCGGCTGGCCTCGGCGTGTTCGACCGCCTTTTCAGTGATCGAAATCGGTTCGACCAGAAAACCGTACTCGGCGAGTTCCGACGGCACCGAGACCAGTTTCGAGGCGGGGCTGGTGAAATACTCGGCCATGAAACCGTGTGCGCCGACGATCCCGCGCTCGTAGTACTGGCCCTCCGGGGCCATATCCGGCTCGTCGTTCTCGAAATACCGGTTCGGGCCGTTGGGTGGTCGACGCACCGTCGGGACGACCACGTCGCCTGCTTCGAGGTCGGTGTCGTTGGGGTCCTCGACGACGCCGACAGCCTCGTGGCCCAAAATCAGAAAGTCCTCGCCCTCCGGCGAGCCGCCGTGGCTGCCCGCAATCACTTCGTGGTCGGTGCCGTCGACGCCCACCCGGAGCGTCCGAACCAGTGCTTCGCCCGAGTCGGGCTGGGGTTTCGGGATCTCCATGAGTTCGGCCTGTTCGGCCCCGTCTCTGACGCCAATCGCTTTCATTGGTATGTGGTACGCCGTTGGCGATAAATAATTATTCGTTTGTGAGTAAATTTTGAGAGTCGTAGGAGCGGTCGTTCTGAGGAGTAGAGTCCGACGAGAGAAGCCGTCGCGGTGCCCGCAGTCAACAGCCGCAGTCGACGACCTTGTGGGGGCGGACCGGCGGGCCCGTCGGGACCACAAAACCGGTCGACGACTGCGGGCCGTGTGACTGACCAAGCCACTGTGGGAGCACTAGTCCACAGCGTGTCGGCGCTCCTGACGTAGCCGCGCCAGCGCGCCAGCTACATATCGAACGTATGTGCTAAAAAAGGCTTGTGTTAGACTAAATTCGACCAGTGTTCGACCCGATTCTGTCCGACTCTGCCATATATGTGGCATCTTTCGACGTTTCGGCTGTTCCAACCAGTAGAATCGGACGTTCGTCTGTCGACCCGTCGATCAGCGGACATAGTACGGATCGCTGCCGGCGATGAACCGACCGAGATCGGTCTCCCGGCGGAAGTCGGTCGACCGGAGTTCGGTGATGGCCTCGACGAGCCGTTTGCGGTCGTCGTCGGTCAAGTCGGCGGGCTCTTTGATCGGCATAACGAGCCAACCGCTGCCCCGGATCTCGGTGGCATGCAAGGCGTCCATGTCGACGGTCGTCTTCCACGCTTGAGCGGTGTACGCTTCGAGGACGTGTCGCGTCGCGCGCTCGCCGACCGGAAACAGGACGTGGGCGGCGATCGCCCGGACTTCGGCGTCGAAGAACCGCTCCATGTCGGTGTAGTCGGCCTCCGTGGGCATCCCGCCGGGGTTGGGGACGCACATATGCAGATACGAAAAGAAGGTCTCGTCGACGACCGGCTCCGGGCCAGTCGTCCGGAGCAGCCCGGCTGTCCGGAGGACCTCTTGCAGCCGCATCGCCGCCTCGCAGTCGGTGAACGGAACGCCGGTATCAGCACCGCCGTGGACGCCCGGATGGTCACCGATGACGTGAAACGCGGCGTTGGCGTCACCGTACCCCGGGACGAACTGCCCACAGGAGGGCTCCATCCCGAAGGGGTTGCTCGTTCGGTCGGTAACGTTTTTCACGGTACGAGGTATCTCAGCGGAGAGTATATGTCGACCGGTTCGGGACGCGGAGCGACCCCCGAGTTAGAGTTCGACGCCCGAGGGGATGAGACTCTGGCCGCGGAGGAGTTCGCCGTCGTCGTCGTAGACGAGGAACGTATCTTTGTCGTAGGTAATCGTCTCGCCGTCGGCGACGATCTCGATGCGATAGCGGCCGCCCGAATCGGTCTTCCGGCCGTACTCGCTGGCGGCGTGGATGAACTGGAACACGTCGTCGGCGTCCTCATTGGTTTCGAAAATGAAGTCGCCGGTCAGCCGGTTGGCGACACTGACGACGCCCTCGGCTGCCGGGTCCTCGGCGACGGACTCGGTCAGTCGGAAGGCGACGTCGACCATATCCGCCGTGAGGCGGTCGCCGTCTACGTCGGTCAGCCGATCGTAGAGCTGTTCTGTCGTGCCGGAGACCGAGATCCGAGCCAGCGGCTGGCGAGGATCACTGCCGGTGTCGACCCACTCGTGGTTGCGAACGTCGAGGTCAAACTGTTCTCGCCGCATTAGATACATACCGGTTGCGTGCCCGTGCGTATCAACGTAACGCCTGCTTCTCGGCAGGTTTTATCACTGCCACCGACTGTCTGTTCGGTATGGGTTCGGCGAGAGCACGCCGCCGGACTGATCGTGCTCTCGGCGTGGCTCGGGCTGCTTGGGTCGGTACTCCTGCGAGCAGAACCCACCGGACAGGACGGCCAACACAACGAGCCCCGAAGCGGACGCGGTCGACCGGACCGAACAGAACCGATTACTGGCGAGCAAAGTAGGTGATATCCCGTTCGAGCTCGAATCCGGGTGGACAACCGACCTCTCCCAGACAGTCCTTACACAGCGGTTTGAACATCGAACGTGTCTGCTTGTTGAGCCCGACGGCGTCTTCGAGGTCGATAACCTCCTCGCACTTGCTACACTCGATCCGGTTTCCGTCCAGGATTTCCATAGCTACCATACCATGCGAATAGTCATAATACTTTATTTTATTCTGCAATTTAAAAGGGGAGACGGGTGACAGCCCCAACTATATAGTTCGGCTCGGTCTCTGCAACGCATGGCGAGCTACGACGCGGTTGCGGATCTCCCAGTGCGGATCGACGCGGTCGAGTACAGCCGTTGCGAGCGGGAGACGACAAGCGATTTTACCAGGGTGTCGACGGTCATCCACCTCCACGGCGACGGCGAGACCGGTCTCGGCGAGGACGTGACCTACGAGACGGCCGATCACGACGCCCTGCAGGCCGCCGCCCCCGACTTCGATCTCGCTGGCGGCTGGACGGTCGACTCGCTGTCGTCGCACCTTGCGGAGCAGGACCTGTTCGACGGCCGCAGGCCCGATCAGGAGGCCTTCCGCAACTACCGGCGCTGGGGCTTCGAGAGCGCCGCCCTCGACCTCGCCCTCCGGCAGGCCAACACCGACCTCGCCAGCGCGCTCGACCGAACGTACGACCCCGTCTCATTCATCGTCAGCACGCGACTGGGCAGCCCGCCGTCGACCGACCGGATCGGGACGCTACTGGCTCGCGACGGGAGCCTCGAATTCAAACTCGATCCGACCGACGAGTGGACGCCCGACCTCATCGAGGCGGTCGCCGACACCGATAGCGTGCGGATTCTGGATTTGAAAGGCCACTACGAGGGAACCGACGTCGACCACGCGCCCGATCCGACGCTTTACAAACAGTTGCTCGAAGCGTTCCCCGAAGCAGTCATCGAGGACCCCGCACTGACCGCCGACACCGAGCCGCTGTTCGACGGTCACCGGGAGCGGGTGTCGTGGGACGCCCCGATTCACGGACTTGCGGACGTCGAGGCGCTGCCGTTCGCCCCGGAGTGGCTCAACATCAAACCCTCGCGGTTCGGCTCGATCCAGTCGCTGTTCGAGACAGTCGGGTACTGCCTTGCGGAGGGGATCGAGCTGTACGGCGGCGGCCAGTTCGAACTCGGCGTCGGTCGCGAGCAGCTGCAGGCGATCGCCTCGCTGTTCTACCCCGACGGTCCCAACGACATCGCTCCGGCAGCCTACAACGTGCCCGAACTCGACGCCCAGCTCCCGCGGAGTCCGCTCGCACCGTCCGAGGCCGAGGGGTTCGGCTGGCCGTCGACCGGCGCGGAGTAGCCACCTCCTGTCGACAGCGTCCCGTCCCGGTTTCGACAGTCGACGGGGCGAAACAGTCTCCGATCGGTGAACAACTCGGATACTAGTACCGTCTGATTCGTCCGAATACTGGGCCAGTACGACTGGTAACTATCATGTCCGTTCGGTTATCACTGCTGACCGACAACAAGTGGTAATGAGTGAGTATGGGGAGCAAAATCAGCAGTCGAGCCACGGGGGTGGCTCGCCGGGAACAGCCAACAGCTCGGGGGTATTGGCCGAACTCGTAGACGAGGCGGTCCTCACGGTCGACACCGAGGATCTAATCAGTGCCGCAAACAGCCGGTTCGAGGTCTTGACCGGCACCGCGGCCGCCGAGTTGATCGGCCGCCCGCTGTCGGCGTTCGTCGTCGAGAGCGACGCCGAGACGCTCGGGGCAGTACTTCGCGCTCTTCGGACCCGAGAGCACGGCGAACAGACGACGATCGGGGTGAGTCTCCGAACGGGCGACGAGGAAGCCGTCGCCTGTCAGCTCTCGCTGGCGGTCGTCTCCGGCTTGACGAACGGTCGTGAGACGGCTACCGAAATCGTCGGGACTGTCCGGCCAGTCGACATCGCCGACGCGGAGCTGAAACGCCGCGCCAGCCAGCAGGCGGCAGTCGCCACACTGGGCCAACTCGCCATCGAATCCGACGACCTCGACGCCCTGATGGCGGAGGCCACCCGGCTAGTCAGTGAGACGCTCGACTGCGACTACGCGAAGGTGCTTGATCTCGATGCCGACCACGAAGGGTTCCGGCTCCGACAGGGAGTCGACTGGCAAGCCGGGACTGTCGGTACCGTAACGGTCGACGCGGACACGAACTCCCAGGCAGGCTACACGCTGCTGAGCGAAGCCCCGGTAATCGTCGAGGATCTCGACGCCGAAACCCGGTTTTCGGCCCCCAAACTACTGGCCTCCCACGATGTCACCAGCGGGATCAGCGTTATCGTCGGCAGCCTCGACGAGCCGTGGGGCATTCTCGGTGTCCACGACACCCGCCACCGGCAGTTCACTGACGACGACGCCAACTTCGTCCAGAGCATGGCCAACGTGTTGGCCTCGGCCATCGATCGCCACGAGCGCACACGGGAGCTTCAGCGGTACGAACGCATCATCGAGACGGTCAACGACGGCGTCTATACGGTCGACTCGGAGGGCCGGTTCACGATGGTCAACAGGGCCTACTGCGAGCTGACCGGCTACAGCCGCGAGGAGTTACTGGCTGCCGACACCTCGCTGTTGATCGATGCCTCGGTGGCCCAAGCCGTAGCGGAGCTCGAGGCCGAGCTGATGGCCGACACCGTCGACACGCCCACGATGGAGGCGGAGCTCCAGCGGGCCGACGGCGACTCGGTCACTGCTGAGGCGACCTTTGCACTGCTCCCGAACGACGAGGAACGGGAGCGGGTCGGGGTTGTTCGCGATATCAGCGAGCGGAAAGCATACGAACGGCAACTCGAGACCAAGCGGACGAAGCTGGCGGCGCTCAACGAGGTGAATGCGGTCGTTCGAGAGATCACGAACGCGATTCTCGACCAGTCGACACGAAGCGAGATCGAACAGCTGGTCTGTGAGTCGCTGGCAGCGCTTGACTCCTATCGGTTCGCGTGGATGGGCGAAGTCAACACTCGAACGAAAAAGATCGATCCGCTCGCGGAGGCGGGTGTCGACGGCTATCTCGACGAAACGGAGATATCGATCGATCCGGCCGATCCGATGAGCCGGGGGCCGGCTGGGCGTGCAGTCGAGACCCAGCAGTTGCAGGTTTCACAGGACGTGTTTGGCGACCGGCGCTTCAGGCCGTGGCGAGCAGTCGCCGGCCAGTGGGGCTACCGGTCGGTGGCCGCGATCCCAGTCACACACGACGGCACACTGTACGGCGTCCTCGGGCTATACGCCGACGAGCCGGATGCCTTTTCGCCGGAGAAACAGGCCATCATCGAACAGTTGGGTGAGGTCGTCGGTCACGCGATCGCCGCTGTCGAGCGGAAGCAGGCGCTAATGGGTGATATGGTGACGGAGGTCGAATTCGAGATCGCGGACGTTTTTACCCCCGTCGACGCGACCTTCGACAGCAAGATCGTTCTCGATCACGTCGTGCCGGTCGGTGACGACACCTCTCTCCAGTATGGACGGACCTCCCCGGAGATGGTGTCGGCGCTCGAAGGCCTCGAAGCACGGTATCCGTCCTGTGAGTCGGTCACGATTCTCAGTGAGACCGACTCGGAACTCCGCTTCGAGCTGCGTCTCTCGGAGCCGCCGGTGACCTCGCTGGTCGCCGCCGCCGGTGGATCAGTCACAGAAGCGATCATCGAGCACAACAACCTTCGGATGACGGTTCACCTGCCACAGTGTGCGGACGTACGGCGGCTCCTCGACCGGGTTCAAGGGCAGTATTCGGCAGTCCGGCCGATCGCCCGCCGACAGGTCAACCGATCCGAAACATCGCCGGAACGGATCATCAACGCGTGGACCGACGAACTCACCGACAGACAGCGGGCCAGCCTTGAAGCCGCCTACTATGCGGGCTTTTTCGAGTGGCCACGCGACAGTTCGGGCAAAGACCTCGCCGAGACGATGGATGTCTCGTCGGCGACGTTCCACCAGCACCTTCGTGCGGCCGAGCGGAAACTGTTCAGAATCCTCCTCGATGATCCAGAAACGAAGCCGTCGCTCCCACAGTAACAGCCCGTCGACTGCAATCGAAGCCGACCATCGCCGACTGTCACCTCGATTTTAAAAACGGAGTCCGGCGATCAGGTAGACGAGTCCAGCACCGATAACCTCGGCTGCGCGCTGGCTGCCGGTCTCGAAGTTCGGCTTGAGCGTGCTGTTGAACTCGTTGCCTTGGAGGTGACAGCCACGGCGGAGCTCCGCGGGTGCCTCGGGCAGCACGCGACTCCGAACCGAATCAAAGATCTCCTGAGAGTGAGCGAGTAGGTCGGGGGCTCCACCTCGAAAATGCAGAAACTCCCTCCCACGAATAGAAGAGATAACCGACCCACGAAATCATGTACGGTCTCGTGACAGATTCGCGGCTCGGCCGACCGCAGCCGACACGGCCTCCGAACTCAGTTTCGACAACGGAACCGTCTTGCCGTCAGTCTCGGCGGCAATCGTTGGCACCAACCCACCCCGCTCGCCATCGCCCGCGTCGACGATCACGACCTCGGCCCCGCTCGCCGCCAACTGCCGGGCGGCCTGCCGAGTCGCTGCGGTCGGACTCCCTTCGGCGACGTTCGCTCGACCGTCAGTCACCAAGACGACGACGCCGAGGGAGGCATCACTGCTGTCGATGACCCGACGAGCGTTAATAAGGCCGTCCGGAAGCGGCGTCCGGTCACCGGTCGGCAGCTCTTTTAACTGTCGCGCCGCCAGCGAGACGCTCCGAGTCGGCGGCAACAGCACTTCGCTCTCCTCGCCGCCGAAGGCGACGAAGGCGACCTCGTCGCGCTGCTGGTAGGCATCCCGAAGCAGTTCGAGGACGACTCCTTTGGCGGTCTCCATCGCCGGACGCATCGAGGCGCTGGCGTCGACCACAAACACGACCGTCGCGGCGGTCTCCCGCTCCCGAACCGACTGGCGGAGGTCCTCGCGCTCGACGCGGTCGTGGCCGCTCGTCGCGGCGGCCCGAACCGACGCGGCGGCGTCGACTGGCCCGTCGCCAGTGGCCTGTTCGGTTCGAACGCGAGTGCCACGGCTCCCGGTTTGGGTGCTGCGACCGCGTCGACCCGACTGCGTCGACTCGGAATCCATTGCCGACGCCTCGCCGTCGATGGCCGGTGGGTCGCCATCGCCGATGGCGGCCCGTTGCTGGCCGGGGACGAGGGGCGTTCCCTCGGTTTCCTCGTCACCATCGTCGCCCTCGTCATCCGCGTCGGACTCGTCGGCGTTGCCACGCCCCGAGTCGGTCGACTCACTCCCGCCGTCGTTTCGGTCGCCCGTCTCTGGGCCGTCCGCTGCCCCACCGCTGTCGTTTCCCTCGTTGCCACCCGATTCGGCGTCCGGCTCCGTTTCTGTCGACTCGCCGTCCCCCTCAGTCTCTGTCGACTCGCCGTCCCCCTCAGTCTCTGTCGACTCACCGTCTTCGGCCGGCTCCGACTCGCCACTGATCGACTCGTCGTCGCCGTTGTCGCCGTCGTCACTCTCAGCTGCCTCGGAGTCGGGGTCCTCGCTATCATCCGCCTCCGAGTCCGCCTCGTCTTCGTCGTCGAAGTAGTCGTCCAGCAGCTCCTCGGGATCGGGTGGCTCCTCGAAGGGTTGGCTCTGGAGACGATGCGGCAGGGTGTAGCCGGCCGCCTCTTGGATGTCGGACTCGATTACTTTGGGTCGACCGTCCAAGGCGGCTAACGCCAAAGCCGCCCGCGCGGTGGCGATGTCGGCGCGGTGGCCGTCGACGTTGGCCTCAGTACAGAGGTCGGCGATTGTTCGCTTGAACTCCGCGGGCAGCCTCACCGTGGGAAGCGACTCGCGGGCTGCTCGGAGCGAGTCACGGAAGGCTGTGATTTCCTCGCTGAACGCCTCGGCCCCCTCGTCGGCCTCGCCAGTGCCGAGCGCACGGTCGATGATGTCGACGCGCTCGTCGATATCTTGGCTTCCGGTCACTGTCGCCTGCAGATCGAACCGATCCCGGAGCTGTGGCCGCAGCTCTCCCTCCTCGGGGTTCATCGTCCCGATCAGGGTGAATTCGGCAGGGTGAGAGACGCTGACTCCGTCGCGTTCGACCGTGTTGACGCCGCTGGCGGCCGCATCGAGGAGGACGTCGACCAAGTGATCATCGAGCAAATTGATCTCGTCGACGTACAGAATCCCGCGATTGGCGCGGGCGAGCAAGCCCGGATCGAACTCGGCGTCCCCGGCCATCGCATCCTCGATCGAGAGCGTACCGACGACGCGGTCCCGTGTCGCACCGAGCGGTAGCGTCACCAGTGGGACCGATCGCGTCTCGACCGAGAGGTCGTCGGTGGGCCGGGCTTGGCAGTCCGCACACTGTCCGGCGCGGTCGTCGGGATCGCAGCCGTAGTGGCAGTCGGTAACGGCCCGCTGGTCGCCCAAGAGGTCGACCAGTCCTCGCACGGCAGTTGATTTGGCGGTGCCCTTCTCGCCGGTGATGACCGCGCCGCTGAGGTCGTCGTGGGCCGCAGCAAGCAGGAGGACCTTTTTAAGCTCCGGCTGGCCGACGATCGCGGGGAAGGGGACTGTCGACGGCTTTTTGCTCGCGGGATCTACAACCATACTTGCGCTAATACAATAGAGATTTATAAATATGACACGGATCGGCCTCTACACGGCAACTGAAAACGAACTCGGCTCCGTCCAGCGGGCGGCGAGCCGACTCGATGGTATCGACCTCGTCGTCCGCTCGGAGAGCGACCTCGACGAGCAGACGGACGTTGAAGCCTTCGTCGACGACTGTGAGGATGCGGCGGCGGTCTGCTTCTGGCTCCATGGCGGCGAAGACAGCATGCCCGGCTACGAGTACGCCGTCGACCGCCTCGGCGATATGGGCGTCCCGCTGATCGTCAAGGCGACCGGCGACGCGTTTGCCTTTGAGGATAGCTCGGTCGCCGACGGCGACCGCGATCTCGCTTACGAATACCTCGAACGCGGTGGCACGATCAACATCGAGAACTGCTGTCGGTTTCTGGCCGCCGAGTACGGCAGCGTCGACACCGCCTACGACGATCCGACAGAACTCCCGACAGAGGGCGTCTACCATCCCGACCACCCCAGCATCGGCTACGAAGCCCTCCTCGACACCTTCGATCCAGATGTGCCGACGGTCGCGGTCTGGTTCTACGAGTCGCATTGGACCCACGAGAATACCCGCTACGTCGACGCCCAAGTCCGCGCCCTCGAAACACAGGGTGCAAACGCCCTCCCTATTTTCTGCAATCCCGCGGCCGACGAGGAGGGCCAGGAAAACGCCGAATGGGTCACCGACAACTGGCTCCTAGAGGACGGCGAGCCGATTGTCGACGCCGTGGTTTCTTCCTTTATGTTCTCACTGTCGATGGACGAACGCGGCCGGTCGGCCAGTGACGAAGGCCAGAGCGCCGAAGACGTCTTCCTCGACCGACTCGGCGTCCCCGTCCTGCAGACGATCACGACCATGCGCTCGCGGTCCCGTTACGAGGCCAGCGACACCGGCGTCATGGGGTTCGAACTCGCCTTGTCGGTCGCGCTGCCGGAGTTCGACGGCAACATTATCACCCACCCCATTTCTGGTAAGGAGCGGATGGATGACGACGCAGGGATCGGCACCGCCCCGAAACAGCATTTCCCGATCACCGGTCGCGTCGACCACGCTGCCCGCCTCGCGGTCAACTGGGCGAATCTCCAGTACACCCCCAACGAGGACAAACAGATCGCAGTTGTCCTTCACAACTATCCACCGAGCGACGACGGGATCGGCACCGCCTTCGGCCTCGATTCGCCCGAAAGTACGATCAACCTCTTGGAGGAACTCGCTGCCCGCGACTACGATCTCGGCGGCTCGGTTCCCGAATCCGGCCAGTCGCTTATAAATGCTCTCACGAGCCAACTCACCCTCGATAATCGGTGGGTCGCACCCGAAGACGTGCGAGAGCGGTCGGTCGACGTGGTCTCTACGAACCAGTATACCGAGTGGTTCGCGGAGGCTGACGAACGGTTCCAAGAGACCATTATCGAGGAGTGGGGCGAGCCACCGGAGCGACCCTTTGCGATTCCGGGAGCCGAATTCGGCAATGTGCTCGTCACTGTCCAGCCACCGCGTGGCTTCGGCATGGATCCCTCGAAAGTGTACCACGATTCGGATCTCCAGCCGCCGCACGACTACTACGCCTTCTACGCGTGGCTCCGCAACGAGTTCGAAGCCGACGCTGTCGTCCATCTCGGCACCCACGGCTCGCTCGAATGGTTGCCCGGCAAAACCGTCGGCCTCAACGGTGCGAGCGCACCCGATCAGTTGATCGACGACCTCCCCAATATCTAC
>Ga0209965_1000785_pt1 | contig 11172 bp, 14 predicted proteins | sample SalPon2_B_H2O_MG_FD_185707 | JGI IMG/M metagenome (GOLD analysis project Ga0209965, IMG submission 185707) | Salt pond water microbial communities from South San Francisco under conditions of wetland restoration - Salt Pond MetaG R2_B_H2O_MG... | ecosystem: Environmental > Aquatic > Non-marine...
ACAGAATCGAAATCACTCGCAACTGCACAGTTATTAATTTGATATAGCGATATACAATATATAAATTTTGAACAGTCGAACTCACGATATTTTTAGGCGTTGCTGTCATCAAATAATTATGGTGCGGAATGTCGCTGGCGTGATGACCGAATTAGAGCCTGAAGATTTCTACTTGCTCTCAGGTGTCGAGCAGGGAATGCGGTTCTCTGAGTGGGTTAATCGCGGGAAGTTGCCACAGTTGTCAGGACTCTCACCCGAGGAGGTTGGTTACCGTCTTGATCGATGTGCAACCCGGGAATTAATCGAGCGGAAAACAATTCAATATGAGGGATATACACTCAAAGCTGAGGGATATGATGCTCTTGCTCTCCGCACATTCAGTAAGCGTGAGACAGTTGATGGAGTTGGTGCACCACTTGGAGTTGGAAAAGAGAGCGATGTGCTGGAAGTAAAATCCTACAAACCACTTGCTTTAAAATTCCACAGAGAGGGATACACAAATTTTCGTGAGGTGATGCGCGAGCGCGATTATACAGCTGATAATGATCACGTTTCATGGCTTTACACTGCTCGAAAGGCAGCTGAACGTGAGTATGAGGTTCTCGAAGCGCTATATCCTGACGTCTCAGTCCCACGACCGATTGATCAGAATCGCCATGCTATTGTGATGGATAAATTTGAATCTGTTGAGCTTAACCGCGCACAATTACCACAACAGCAGGCTGTTGGCGTTCTTGAGTTAATCCTCAGAGAAATGCAGTGTGCATATGAGAATGGGTACGTACATGCTGATATGAGTGAATACAATGTCGCGGTGAGTGAAGACGGAGTGACTGTCTTTGACTGGCCACAGGCAGTTTCAACAGATCATGAAAACGCTCATGAACGTCTTTGTCGTGATATCTCAAATCTATTAACATATTTCGAACGAAAATATCCAAACTCAACCGATAAGATTGATGCTGAATCAGATACTGTCCGTATTGCTAACTCAATCGCTGCAGGGCAGTTTGAGTCGGTTGATGCAATCCCATAATTATCCAAAATTATGCTTATCGGTTGGTATTAAAGAGCCACTACCGAGAATTAAGCAGAAAGCCCCGTGCGTCAGCGCGGAGTGACTTCGACAAGCAAGACGCCATTTAGGGGTTTTATATTACCAGACACGACGTGGTACGCGCAGTAAATAAAAACTGGAGTTGGACTTGGGGGTCTCAATGCAAAAAACTAATTCTGCATCGAGTGTTCTCCCTACTCACCGTGGTTGGACCGGATCGATGGCACGGCCTGTGAGGTGAAAGCGGATACTCCATCGCGAACACACCACGATCCATCTAGAATCCGGACGCACTGCTCACAGACTACAGCTGAGATTCCAGTGTTCTCGGCCAGGGTGCCTTCGGGGACACAGGACCGGGTACTGTCCCGTGAAGAATTCTTGGAAAGGATATTAATAGTACAGATGAAATTCAGTAATCAAGACTGATCGGATTAATGCACACGGTCTGAAGACCAGTTTGTGGCTATGAATGGTTCTCCTGTCATATGTTCGTTATCAAACTTCTACCAACAGACGACCGGAGGGCTGCTTATCTCACGGAAAACCATGATATTGAACTCAAATCAAAGCCATGACTGGGCGTGGTGATTCCGGTCCAACTGTGGCAGATCTGCTATCCACCCTAAGTAAGCCGATCAGCCGTTGGAAGCTAATCCTACTACCGTCTCAACTTCGAATGAGATTCTATCAATAAACTGTATATTGCGATATCAAAATCTATTCGATCATCAGTGACGCCGAGCACATCACAAATCATTATTCTTTTGTTGAATCTACGTCATCCCTGCGTCTTATTTAAAATCGAAGCCAAGACGCTTTGCCCAAGAAGTGACCGTATGGAGTGTATGCGTCACTCGCGCGCAAAGAGGTGAACCGCAGTTGATGAAAATGTAATCTCGACTGTCTCATCTGGAATAAGTGATAATTGATGTGTCATCGGTGGATGGACAGTCGCTGTTAGCGCAATATCTGCCGTCTGGACAGCAATAGTTACTCGAGTCATCGATCCTTCAGTTAATTGCTGGACAACTGTCCCTGTAAACGAATGAGACGGATCTGTGAGATCATTCATCGATTGTGAACCGACTTGTATACGAGCAGGGTGAATAGAGGCAGTAACGCAATCATCGCCTGTCCAGGTGACTGTGGTCTGAACTGTCTGTTCGCCAATGCGGATAATGGCACCGTGCTCATTATGATCAGTTACAGTGGCAGTAAAGAGATTTTCATTCCCGGTAAAGCGAGCGACAAACGCACTGTTCGGAGCATTTCGAATCATTTGTGGGGTCCCAATCTGTTTAATCATCCCCGCTTGGACGATTGCAAGGCGGTCACCGAGTGCAGTGGCTGTTTGTTGATCATGGGTGACATATATAACCGGAATATCGAGCGTCTGGAATAATGCCCGGAGGTCACCTCGAAGTCGGCGACGAATCGGCGTATCAAGACTTGAAAGTGGTTCATCAAGCAGCAATGCACTTGGATCAGCAGCGAGTGTTCGAGCAAGCGCGACACGCTGGCGCTCACCACCCGATAACGCTGCTGGCTTCCGGTCAAGAATTTGTGCAATATCTAACAGCGTGGTGTATTTGTCAATATGCTCAGGAGTAGTTGCTGCATAAGCAATATTTTCATATGCTGTCATATGTGGAAACAATGCCCCATCTTGGAACACAACGCCAATATCTCGATGCTCAATCGGACAATCAATCAGTGACCGTTCATTAAGATATATCGAGCCAGTGTCTGGTTGGACAATTCCGGCCACTGATGAGAGGATGGTTGTCTTTCCACTCCCAGATGGACCAAGCACTGCAAGAACTTCATTATCGACCACGAGTGAGAGCGGTCCAAGTGTAAAATCCTCATATGTCGTTGTGATATCGGTGAGTGTAAGAGTCATGTCCAGGGATTGTGCGCAATGGTATGCAAAACAATGAGTGAAATTAGCGCAACAGCAAGAAGAATAATCGCAACCGGATATGCCCGCTCAACTCCAGCGGAGACAAATGAGACCCATATCTGAACGGGCATAGTCCGCGGATAATATGCAAGCATCATTGTCGCACCGAACTCGCCCATTGCCCGAGCAAACGCGAGTGTGACGCCAGCCAGAATACCTGGACCCGCCAGTGGAAGGGTTATTTTATGAGTTGTCTGGAGACGACTCTTACCAAGTGCGCGGGATGCATGTTCAAGCGTCTCATCAACCCGTTCAATAGCTGCCTTCGCCGTAACAACCACAAATGGTGAAGCGACAAACGTCTGTGCAAGTACAACACCAGCAAGTGATCGGGTCAGGCTAATCCCACTAACACTTGCGACGTCTCCAAGTAGTGTTGTTGGACCGATAACAGTCAATAATACAACGCCACTAACCGTCGGCGGAAGAACAAGTGGTAGAACAACGAACCCAAGAGTCACTTGCTGCCATATCGTCTTTCTGCGCGCGAGCCAATACGCTAAGGGGAGACCAAGTACAGTCGCAAGGAATGTACTGAGTGATGCACCGAATACGGATGTCACTATTGCCCGCTGAACTGCTGGGTTCGCCAGTTCAGCAAAAATTGTGGTCGGTTGAACCGAAAGAAGTAATGAAACAAGTGGAATCGAATAATAAAGTAATAAGACACCGCCAAGACTGAGCGCGATACTCAACCAATCACGTTGTAATGAACTCAGTTTGGAAGTAGTATTTGTCTGAGATGGAGGCATAGTTGTGAAATAATATATCAGATAGATGTAGTTACTGAGAGTTTTCTTCTTTTCATGTTGGTAGACAATAATAAGAAAACGTGATTGCTACTTGAATCCATATATAAATCTTGAAGTCGGACAGATATGCTCTTAGAGCGATTGATTATTCATTCTATCGGAGGATTCTGAGAGAGTCAATTTCAACATTTGTCAGTGAGCCTAAAGATGATTTCGCAGGAGACTCACCGTTTGTGGATGTCGCATTAGACGGAATTGCCTGTTCAACCGTTACGGGAACATCGCCGACATACTGTGGGAATTGAGCACGCTGAATAAATCCAGCATCGGTGAGATACTGTCCAGTCGTGTGGATATTAAAAACCGCTACTGCGGCTTTGCTCATATGTCTAATTGTTGATCCATAGTTGATGATATTACCATTAATTGTTTGCCCACTCGGGAGTGTATACGAGACGGTTGAATACCATGAGTCAACGTATTGAGGATTACTAAGATTGATTTGATCTGGGAGATCAACATACGCGTAATCACGCTCTATTGCCATGTTTCGATACGTGACTGCGGCATCAATTGATCCTGTCTCAAATCGACTGATCAGTCCGGTTTCTGGATAGATATTGTTTCGATTTTTAAATGCCGGAATGAGTCGTGATGCATCATCATAATACCGCGAGGCGAGTTCCAACATAAACAATGTTCGATACCCGAGAGGATCCTGATCCGGATCAGTGCGACCAAATCTAATCGTCTCATTTAGCAATGGTTCATACCATGCATCTGCCGCTGCAAGGCGGCGACCGCCTGCTGTGTCGGGATTGTACGCAAGAACGATTGCGTTGCTCGTAAATATTGAATGCCATCTCGGAGAAAGGGGCTGATCAAATAATGCGGTATCAGCTACGGTGACAATATCTGGATCTCGTTGTCCATCAGCAATGAGCCGAGCAACAGTCGCAGATCCATGTGACTCAACCTGGATTGGAACTTCGAGTGATGACCTCAGTCCATTCTCAATCGCATATTGGAGACTGCCAGCGGCAAGAATCGCAATCGTTGGTGAGGTTATCGAACTAGCCGTATCTGATGTGATCGTTTCCGACTTTACCGCAGAAGGGGTATTCTGCGTCCCACCTGTTATTATACTGTCATCAGACGCAGTGCACCCGGCCACAGTGGTCGTCAATCCACCAGTGATCATCCCGAGAAACCCTCGTCGAGATGTTGGTGCGTCTTGAGACATCGTATGATGGGGAGAAATCTGTCAATAAAAACCTTTACGTTTTATTTTAATTGTTAGTAGATGCAGTTTCAACTATGATAAAATATCAAATAAAAGTAACATATTAAGATATCAGTACTTACGAATATACGCAGAATCTACTTATCAATTTACATATGTTGATTATTTTATATGTATATATCATTCATGTTGAATCAGGGCAATCCATATGTCTACCGACGGCTAGTATCACATTTATATATACTGAGGAACGTGATATCGAAGTGATTAAACGCAAACGTTCGGTACTTAGTGTAACTCGCTGGTCAGACGGGACGCCAGTGGGCACCCGATTGTTCGCGGGACGACATGTGGGAATACGTCATTGACGTTCCCGAATCACAAGCGCCCGTGGTGAAAACAGATGGCACGAAGTTTCTACTCACATATTAAAGAGGCATGGAAACAACCCGGCGATGGCAAGCTCGCCGAGTTGCAATGGCAGCGAAAACAAGAATGGCGGGACCAAGGTGCAATTGTCCGTATTGACCGTCCAACACGACTTGACAAGGCACGTGAACTTGGATATAAAGCCAAACAAGGTGTTATAATCGCACGTGTTGCTGTTCGAAAGGGTGGTGCACGGAAGAAACGGTTCACCAGCGGTCGCCGAAGTAAACGACAAGGTGTTAATCGACTTGGTCGACGAACGAGTATTCAACGCATTGCCGAAGAGCGTGCTGCACGCAAATACCCGAATCTCCGGACACTCGCGTCATATTGGGTTGGTGAAGATGGATCTCAAAAATGGCACGAAATTATTCTCATCGACCCTGAGCATGCTGCGATTGAGAATGATGATGATCTCAACTGGATTTGTGATGATACTCATAAGGGTCGTGCTTTCCGAGGACTGACAAACGCCGGTCGGTCAAACCGAGGTCTTCAAAATCGTGGGAAAGGTGCTGAGCATACTCGTCCAAGTGCCGGATCTGGTAGTCGACGCGGGAAGTAGCCTTACTACGGCGGGACAATCTCATATGGACGCTCTGGTTTTTTGTTGATTGACGCATACGACTATGTATGTCACCGCCGCCAGCACCTCGACCAAATGATGGGTCTGAATCAACATCAAATTCAGACGAATCCACGAGGGTACCAGGTGGTCTATCACTTGATTCGACACAGCTCGACCGATACTCGCGACATATAATTATGGATGAGCTCGGACCGGAGGGACAGGCGCAACTATTGAATGCAGATGTTCTTATTGTCGGAGCCGGCGGGTTAGGGTCACCAGTTATTCAGTATCTCGCAGCTGCTGGCGTTGGTACCATCGGGATCGTTGATGATGATATTGTTGAGCGAAGTAATCTTCAGCGTCAGGTCATTCACCGTGATGAGGACGTGGGGGATTCAAAGGTGGATAGTGCAGCTAGATTCATCACCGATCTCAACCCAGACATTACGGTCGTGACGCATCGGACTCGAATTGATAAACAATCTATCAGCGAAGTTATCCCCGGATATGATATGGTTGTTGATGCCTCAGATAATTTTCCTACACGATATTTATTAAATGACTTCTGTCAACTTCAAAAAATACCAATTGCGCACGGAGCAATCTATAAATTTGAGGGACAATTAACAACTCTCATTCCTGATGGACCATGTTATCGGTGTCTATTCCCAGAAGCGCCTGAACCGGGCACGATTCCTGACTGTGCGGCAACTGGCGTCTTAGGAGCTCTTCCTGGGACAGTTGGGTGTCTACAAGCAACAGAGGCAATGAAAGTCATTTTGAATGCCGGTAATCCGCTTACTGGCAAATTAATTTTTTATGATGCACTGGAGGCAACTTTTGAGCAAATATCATATCAGCCGGATCCTACGTGCCCAGTCTGTGGTGATACACCAATTCAATCTATTGAATCAGTCGAATATACTGGAAGCTGTGAAGTGAGTGAATGAGTGAGTTGGTATGAATATCTTTGATTCACCCCACTGGATCCTTGGTTGAGACTAGGGCTAGATCAGGACTAGGACTTTGGACTCTTATGCAGATGATGACTCACTGCGTATCTGGATTACTACAATCACGCGAAACGGTAACTCAAAACCTCAAAACAATATGCGACTAAATGATCGGCAGTATCAATCCAATAGCTAAAAGAACATTTGTTGACAGAATAAATATGACATTGTTGCGAAGCACAGCCATCGGTGGTCGCTGCTTAGGCGTCTGAATTGACCATATTACCGGGCGAAATGCGGCAACAATCCCAAGAAGCGCAAGCAAGGCTGTACGAGGGAACACATTTGAGATGACTCCAATAATAATAATGATTGGAACAGATACTGTCGCGACCGCATAGAGGCGACCACCCCATACACGTCCGAGCCGGTGAATAAGATTTGCCCGACCACCGTATCGATCGGGGCTAATGTCAGGAAACTCATTGAGCAAAAGCAGATTAAATGTTAAAATGAACGCCGGTACCGCAGCAAGCAGTTCAATAGATGAAATCTCTCCTGATTGGACAAGTGCCGCTCCAATAACAGGAAGCCCACCAAGTCCAAGTCCAGCAGCAACCTCGCCGAGCCCAAATTTTGTCAGATATTCCGTATATGCAAGCACGCTTGCACCACCGACTATATAAATTGGAATTAATATCGGTCCGATAATCACAAGAAACCATACTCCGATAATTGCACCGACAGCCGCCGTAAGATATCCAAATCGATAGACGGTTGTGGGGTCGACATTCCCTGCTGGGAGTGTTTTACTTCCCCCGGAGAACGGTGTGGCGTCTGTACGTTTATCAATTCCCGACTCATAATCAGCTGCCTCATTGAGCGCATTCACTGAAACATGTAATGAAATGAGCCCGATGAGTGCAATCCCAGTTCGAACAACACTGATGAACCCGGTATTGGCGACTGATGCGGCAGCACCAAGTGTAATAAGTGTGACTGGAAGCGCTAAAAACGGCGGGCGAGAAACGCTGAGGAGTGGTCGCAATTGACCAATATACTGAGCAACAGCAGCCATACTGTTCATTAATGACCGGTGAATAAGAGCTACTCGACACATCCATGTTAGAATATATCAATTTATCAATCATAACTAAAACGCTGTAAAGTCGTATCATATGGTGTCCGACTTGGGTGTGCAGGATGCCCGTCAATAGTTGTAGTAATTGCATACCAGTTAACATCAAGAGCTGCCGTGATCTCGTGCCCTCGTCCATCTATCGTACCATGGATTCCCCACCCAGCAACAATCCGGTCGGATTCATAACAGATATCTCGAAGATACTGGTCGTTCCTTGGACCAACTGGGGCTGGATGTGATTTAATAACAGTCGGATCCGTGCTCCGTATCGCGAATAGATTCCCGATAATCACGCGACCAAATCCCATCCCATTCGCATAAGTCATACACCGTGTTGTTGTTCGGTCATCTTTTTCGGCATCAGCCTGGCTGGGATTCACCAATACAAACGCCATTGTCGGCGCTTTTGAGTCCCATGTACGGTCAAGTCGATATCGATACTCATTATCTTCACTCAATATCGCGTCACGCATGACATCCGTTGGTGCTGTCGGATCCGGTCCTGCTGTGTCGTGCACATAGTATATACTGTTAATTAGATACAATAATTCATCTATCTGATAAAGAGCAAGGAGAATGCCCGGCGGCTTTAGATGTCTCCAGAAATCACTTCTGGTGCGCGAATAATACCAACGGTCTCACTAATATGGGATGAATCCGACAACCCATTCCACAACCCACCATCGATGGCAAGCCCCCGGATATTCCACCGTTCTCATCCAAAATTTAGAATAGACACGAGTATGAGAAGTTATACTAACGTTCAGAATGCTGGAAGTTCACCGGACTAACCGCAGTCAGGGAGAGGACTCACTTGACCGCCACAGGTGGAACGCCAGCGCTGGAACATCGCTAACCACTATACCCGAGAAGTCTGGAAGGAGGCAGGTGAGATTCCCAACCACGAGGAGTTAAAACTGAATTGAAGGAATATAATAAATATTGAGGACTCCGCACTCAGTCCAGTCAGCGCGCTCTGGAGGAACTCGCTGAAGCTTTCAATTCGTGGCACGCCTCCGACGACAGGGACAATCCACTCGGCTATTGTAAAGAAAACTACTGCGACGATCAAAGCCGCCGTGTCCACGAAGAATACTCCCGGTCAACTGTGGCATGGAAATAGAACAATATCCGACACGACATTAGGAACAGTCGCGTGCGCACATCAAAATAACGTGAACTGCTTCGGGATTAACCTCCGTGGTATCTGCCTCGTACCGCTAGTACGTAGATACTAGCTACCGACGAATCGCTTTTATCCCTTTCTTTGCACCATAATATGCCCACTCTGCACTATAACAGAATACGCATCCGCTGAATTCTGGTCTATTCTCTGTCTCGGCTGACTCTTTATCGGTACTCGTACTCATATTCGTTTTATTATTATTTCTACAACGTAATGAACTGCTTGACAAATCACGACATCAGATCGAGTTTTGTATCAGTTAAGTCACGTACACATATCACCTTAGAAATAAACTCCGAGTCTCCATCCCACTATTATTATCTCAATTCTGGCAATAAGTACAGCTATGTATATACGTGATTTCTCCGGATTGAGTCGCTATATTGGTGGAGTTGGGTAATTAAGTTGGTGTAACACCTATCAAGATATACATGGACGGTTCGGGTGGAAATATTGCACTATCTGAGCGACAAAAAGAGGCTTGGAAACTTGTTGAGCACGAAAATATGTCATATGGAGTTGCAGCAGAGATGATGGGAATTACCAAAGATACACTCGAGAAACATTTAATCGCATGCCGCCAAAGAAAACAGGACTGGCAGCATACGATTGAGTGGATGAATGGCAATTCATCTAATACTGAGCATGAGTAACTCAGAAGAATATATTACTGCGTGTATGTTTGGAGACCGCTCATACTATCTTCATCAAAACTGAATATATCAACAAATTCGAAGAGTAATTCTCCATCTTGAACCAGCCGACCACGAACAGCAACCTCATTATTGTCGGTGTATATACTTTCTACGACGTGAGTCGTATCAGTCACCGGACGCTCATCGCGCATGAACTGAACGAACTGTTCTCGCCCGGCAAGTGTTTGATCAGAACGCTGATGTGTAAACTCTGGTGTGAGTAGCGAGGTAAGTTTAGTATAGTTATCCTGGTCAATGCTTTGATAATAGGCACGAGTAGCCTCTATTTGTCTTGAACTTAACGTCATTGTCCGTACTTAGATCCCCTCTTAATGATACTATTACGCGTTTGCATCGAACTTATCAACATAATATCTTGCATATTAGCAATCATTTTGATATTGAGTTATGTTCGATATACCGATATATCGATTATGTTACACTTAATTATCATTTATTATGATTGATACTACTCGTTGACTGTCGAGATAGCATCATCGATTACCGGGTCAGAGATGACTTCGGCAATATCAGTCTTTGTTAGGATCCCAACCCCATCACCGTCGGCATCAGCCACTGGTAAATGACTATATCCACCCTCATGCATCTGCTCGGCAGCCGCAGCGAGTGCCACATCTGGGGAGACGGTTTCGACACCAGTCGTCATATATTCTTTGACAGTTGTCTCATCCGTCGGGACACCGTCTGCTATGACCGATAATGCGTCTGTTGAAGTAAAGATACCCGCCGGTTGACATCCGTCACTGACAACAACAACAGATTTGATTGTCGCCTTGCGCATCGCGTCGGCAGCTTCACTTACCGATGTCTCTGCTTCTAAGGTTAACATTGGTGTCGTCATCACGTCTTTGACGCGTAATTCGGTCATAGCCAGTGACTTGTCGCGACATATATATTACTTTCTACAGCGGGGCGGATTGAGCGCCCTAAGATCGTTCGGAAATCGAAGCCACTACCCCTGCTGTCATGTGATATACATTGCCCCAGACTATCGGATGAGCCACGGCATAACTTAAGATGTCGGTGATGACGAGAGAAATCTAGAATACGACATGATCAAACTCGGTCGTGCTCATAGAAAACATCATAATTCAGCACCTGCAATCATTAATTGTCCGTCTGCAGAGAATATACGACTAAAATAACATGCACATTGAC
>Ga0209965_1000786_pt1 | contig 11145 bp, 7 predicted proteins | sample SalPon2_B_H2O_MG_FD_185707 | JGI IMG/M metagenome (GOLD analysis project Ga0209965, IMG submission 185707) | Salt pond water microbial communities from South San Francisco under conditions of wetland restoration - Salt Pond MetaG R2_B_H2O_MG... | ecosystem: Environmental > Aquatic > Non-marine...
CCTGAGGATCGGTTCAGGTACACCTATCCGAGAGCCTTTCAGCCAGAGTTGCTTGATGGAGAGGATATTCTTGCCCTCGGGCACACCCACTATCAGGCCAAATCAGCATTTGACGCTGGGACAATCGTAAATCCAGGGAGCGTCGGCCAACCACGCGATGGAAACCCACAGGCAGCCTATGCGGTTGTTGATCTCGATGCGACAGAGGTCACGTTGCACAGAGTGGCCTACGACATTGAGACGGTTCAAGAGCGAATCGATGAGGCTCCGATTAGAGAGCGCAACGCGAACCGACTTGAGAAGGGATCATAAGCGATGGCAACGCTTCAGGATGAGATTCTCACGACCTTCTTCAAAGATGGCCGTGACGGAACCGAGATGATTCCAGCCTCGCTCATCATTTCAGAGTGCAATGCTGCTGGGTTTGACACAGCTGACATTGAAGATGCGATTGCGGAATTGGTAATCGAGGGGAGGCTATCGGAAGCTGGTAATCACTATGGGATCGCTGAGGCAGCCCCAATATCGCTTGCAACTCATCGGGGAAGAGACTCGACACCGTGGCAGTTCTCACTGCTTCGGACAGATGATGAAATCATGTTGACCCAAGCAAAAGCCAGCCCGGAGAAGTTCGACCCGGTGCTCAAACGGTTTACCATTGAGCGGCACCCACTCGGTGACGGCAATGTTGAATTCCATCATGCAGTCAGTCGCCGTGTCTGGCAGACCGCTGCACACAAACCGCATGTCAAATCACAACGCAGTGAGGGCCGCATTTTCGAGTTGTTGCTCAGAGACCCAGCCGGGTATCACCTTGATCGAGTCAATCCGGATGACGAGCCGACAGAATCAGTTGGATCGCCAGAATTTGTTTCAACCGATCATCCGGGGGTGAGGGTGTCATCAACCTACCTTCGGGCGAAGCAAGAAAATGAGACGAAGTATACAGAGGATCGTGATTACCAAATCACCAAGGAAATCTTGGAAAGCTACGCTGAGGTGTATGTGCTCTCGTACTACGAGTTAAATGAGGAATCTAGAACGAGATGCGTCTGGAAAACTGACGATACTGTCGCCTACCGACTCGTCAATCAATAGTAGGCGAAGGTTCAGATCAAATAGGTAATAAATGGCAAGAGTATACGCTGGCTCGGATGGATCGTACATCTCTGGTTGGCAAATGTGGAAACGTCGAAACGAGTCATATGAGCGATTAGTAATCGCGCATGAGGATATAGTCGTCTTCCAGAACACCGATGACAACCCTGATCAGGAGGTCGGCGTCAGCGGCTACATCACGCTGTCTTGCCTCCATTTGTATGTCACACCTCCCACCGGTTTTCTTGAACGGTTAGCGGCAACGATATAATCAACAGACAGCGGTAGGTCAGCTCACTAAACTAGAACGGATGCTCATCGATGACGGAGTGTTTGGATGCTCCTGGAGACATATCACGACTCCTCTGATTGCTATTTGCACACTCAAACGAGATTCGATGCATCTCCAAGGCTGAAATTTAAGACAAATGGCAGACGACAGGCTACTATGATGGAACTCTCCGCCAAACGAACCTCTGCCTCCACATCTGCCGCATATGAGTGAAGAACAAACTAAAGAGATTCGACGGCGGTTGGATCAGGACTTATCGCTTGACGAATTCGAACGAGATTATCGCTCGACAGGGGAAGCTGCAACCCAGTTTTTCCAAGATCTATTTGTTCAAGTTCTCAACTTTGACGAGACCACTTCTCCGCTAGGTGATGCAACATGGCAAGATATCCCAGTTCATGAGTGGCCGAACACAGCCCGTGCAAATGCTGCTCGGTTATTCGCTGAATCAGGGAATTTCCGTATCATCTATGTCGAACTAGAGAAGCTAACCCGAACAGCCGAACGGAACGCTATCCAGAGCCTCACACGATCAGATCAAACGAGTGGCTGGGCCATTGACGGCTCCTTCCTGACTGTATTCCACGCACCTGACGAGGATATCTGGCATCTCGTCACTCCTTACGAGGAAGATACGGATGATATTACAACTGGTCGGCCAGTGCTCCGTCGGTACACGCTCGGTGAAGGTGAGACCCACCGCACCGTTGCGAATGCGCTCTCCACCATGGATGCCAGCAAGGGTCGGCTGGCAGAGCGCATCAACGAGGCGTTCCGGGTCAAGCCTATCACCGAGGATTTTTACGAGAACTACAAGAACTCGTTCAATACACTCAGTAAGGAGCTTCGCAGGAAGGGGCTCGGAATCGAGGACGCCGACCGGTACGCACATATAACGCTCAACCGACTGATGTTCTTCTACTACCTTGAAAAGAAGGGTTGGGTCGGTGAGCGGAAGGATTTCGTTCGTTGGTTCCACGAGCAGTATCAAGAGTCCGATGACGAGGAGAAGTTTCACGAGAAGTGGCTCTCGGCTCTCTTTTTCGACGGAATGAATCAGTCGACGGGAGAGAAGATCGATGCTAACCTTCCGACGGACGTTGAATCTGCTATTTCTGGATTGCCGTATATGAACGGTGGACTCTTCCAGCCAACTGACGAGGATGAGCTAGACATCTTCTTGTCCGACTCTGCACTGGACTCTGTGATTCAAGGATTCCTCGAACAGTACAATTTCACGGTCACAGAGGAAAGTCCGTACGATATCGATGTCGCCGTGGATCCGGCGATGCTTGGGAAGATTTACGAGTCTCTAATTGCCGAGCAGGAACGCGATGAGGCTGGCATCTTCTATACACCCCGTGTGGAAGTCGATATGATGTGTCGGATGGCATTATATGAGCAGTTCTGTGATTATGCTACAAATCTTGGTGACCAGGGACGGCAACGTATTATTGAGTTCCTCTTTCAGGAGCCGCAGGAGTGGAATGAAGAGCCAGGTGAAACAGACACATTAGAGAGAATACTCCATAACATCCAGATCGTTGATCCTGCTTGTGGCTCTGGAGCATTCCTAGTGGGTATGAAGCAGGTTTTAGTTGAGTTATATCAGAAGCTTGGGGTGGAATCTGATTATAAACTAAAAGAGAAGATAATCTATGAAAATCTATATGGTGTTGACATAAAAGATTGGGCTGTACGTGTCGCTCAGTTCCGTCTTTGGCTATCACTTATTGAAGGTGAAGAAGATATTCCAGAGCAAAGACCGGTTCTTCCAAACTTCAGATACAAGATTGAAGTGGGAGACAGTATCGTCCAGCAGATCGATGGTGAATTAATTTCACTCAAATCGATTGAGCGAGGAACAGATGAAGAAACAGGTGAAATAATTGATAATCTGGACGAATTAAAAACTCGATTCTATGAGGGTGAAGTGGGTTTGGTGGAAGATATTGAGAAAACGCAACGTGAGGCACTCAAGGACCATCTTGATCATAAAATCAACGATCTTGAAGAACAAACTGCACAGCAGACTCTTACTGGGAGTATCTCTGACGAATCACAGCAACAAAAAGAGGCAACCCAGGAAAGGATTGAAAGGCTGCGTGAAACCAAGGAAAGTATAGAAGAGGCATCAAGTACTGATGCTTTCCTATGGGATCTAGACTTTTCTGAAGTGATGTTGAATGGTGGATTCGATATAGTGATTGGAAATCCACCGTATGTCCCAAAGAACCGCATAATCGATCAAAGTCTTAGCCCTGAAGTAATTGAGGAGATGGATGACAGCAGAGTCTCTGAATTAAAAGAAGACTACAAAGAGTCGCTGCGCGGTTACGTTAACGATTCATTCGGTTTCGAGCCTTCAAGACACTGTGATCTGTATGTGTATTTTTATTTCAAAGGACTAGACATTCTTCGAGATGGAGGCACACTCTCTTTCGTCACATCAAACGCTTGGCTTAGCCAAAACTATGGCCGAGATCTCCAGGAAGGGTTGTTAAAGAACGCACGGCTGAATGCAGTCGTCGAAAACAGCGTCGAGAGAACATTTGAGGAGGCCGACATAAATACAGTCATAACTATTGCGAACCGTAGTAGTGAAAGTTCCTTAGAGGGAACAGTTTCGTTCTCTTCTATCTATGAAGCATATTCAAATATCTCGGAAGCCTCCGTTATTGAAGAACTCCTACTGGATCCGGAAGATATTGAACCAGTTTCGTACAGGGACGAAACCTTCGCCTCGCACAGAACGAGTGATTTTCGAAGATACATCCTTGATGAGGCGACGCTGTGGCGCTTAGGTGGGGGAACAACAATAGACACTGAGGGCGAAGACACCAATGTTAGCGGTGGAGATCACGCTCAAGCAGGTATTCAAACGTACAGTTCCAATGATGCTGGAGTATCTCCAAGTGGTACCTACTCAGACGGCCGGTGGGGATTATTTTTCCGTGCACCAAGCATTCACTTCGAACTGTTAGAGAAGAGCGACTCGATTGATCGAGTTGACTCCATTGCTGATAAGATCCGTCGAGGGATTGTAACGGGTGCGGACGATTTTTATTACCTCCCTCTGCCAGGAGAAGAAAGCGAATTCTTCGTGTCCGAGATAGACTCAAGTAGCGGTGATCTCTTGCTCTCGTTAAAAAACGAATCTGTTGCTGATCAATTCAAACAGCAAGGCTTCGATGTCACTGAGCCGATGTTTCGTATAGAGAAGGAATGCGTTATGGAGACCGTTGATGAAGTTCCGCCTTCGATTGAGAAAACTGGATTCGTCCATCAATCTGGCGATGACGATTGGATTCCCAATTTTATCATTCAATCACCAAAGGAGTTGAGAGGTTCGAAAACAGTTGCTGAGGACCTCACAGCACTTGTCCTAATGGCGACATCCGCGAAGGATGAACTCCCACCGGGAGTGACCGAGTATATAAACTGGGGTGAAGAGTGGGAGCCATCGAGATACAGTAAATATCCAGAGCGCTACGATCCGAGTCGGAGAACCCCACAGTGGTATAACCTCATAAGTGAGCAACACAGGGGAGAAATCCTATTTCCAAAACGGGTTGATAGGGCCTACGCCACGGCGATGAACGACATTAAAGCATACAACAACCAGAACATCCATCATCTGAAATATGAGGAGAAACCCTACGGATTGGCAGCGATTCTGAATTCCTCCTCTACGTGGCTTGCACTTGAACTAGGTGGAAACCGTGGTCTTGGCGGTGGCGCACTTGAGGTGGGGGTATCACCTCTTAAGGAAGTTGAAATACCGGCACCACCTGAAGATATTGGCCATGAGGAATTCCAACAAGCCATTTCGGGAATAAACCTCACAACAGGAATTTATGATCAATACGGAACTGAAAAGCCGGAAGAACTAACTCTCGACTCAATTTCTTCCGGGCGTCGAAAGTTGGATAATCTGGTAATGGGTCAAATAATTGGTCTAACAGAGGAGGAGCAACTGAGGGTTTGTAAAGAGTTACTCCGATTGGTGAACAACCGTATAAAGAAGTCTGAGAGTGTTTAATAATGCCTGACCAATCTGAGATAGGGATTATCGATAACTCTGGCTACGAGCGACTTGACACGGTGATTAAAACCGGACTGAAAAGCGAAGGAATTGACCGTGTTAGAATTGCAGTTGGATATCTATATATGAGCGGCTTGAAGCGACTCCGTCCGGAGTTAGATGAATTCCTCGACAATGGGGGAACACTCCAGATTCTAATGGGAAATCCTGATCAGCAAGGGTTGGACGAACTCATAGAGGCTCACCAAAACATCCGGCTTGCCGATACTAAATTCCGACAAGCCAAGAGCATCAAATGGAGCGAACGTCCTGAAATTCGTGCCCAGACTGCAGAGAATTACTCGAACCAGCTGCTGTATGAAGACCCCTCCGCTGAGAACCAAGCGTTCTTCACCAAGCTGATTGACTGGCTAGATCAGGGACGTATCCAGCCCAAACTGTACCTCCAAGAGCGGTTCCACGCGAAGGCGTACCTTTTCGAGAAAGACGAAGGAAACATCTTCACTCCCAAGGATGTCGGCGTCATCGGTTCATCGAACCTCAGCCTCAGCGGCCTCCATAGCAATACGGAACTCAACGCGCCAGTCTACAACGAGAAGGTCACTCAACTCAAAGACTGGTTCGATGACCTGTGGGACGATGCTGTCGAATTCGACGCCGATCTCTTGGATGCGTTCGAAGACTCCTGGGTCTCGAACAACCCGGGTCACGTTTCAGCGGAGGACGAACCACCGGCACTTCCGGGCGATTCACTCCCAGACGACACGACTGAGACGCTTCGAGAGGTCAGCAGTGGTACGGGACTCCCTGCACCGTACTTGGTGTACGCGAAGATTCTCTACGAGCTTTACAAGGAGACGTTGGAGACTGCTGAGGACTACCTCCAGTCATTTGACGTGTACGAGGATCTCTATGAGTTCCAACAGTGGGCAGTGAATCGAGGCATCCGAATTGCCAACAAATACGACGGGGTTCTGGTCTCCGACGTCGTCGGTATGGGGAAGACGTTCGTCGGCCTCGGTCTACTCGAACACTTCCACGCACGAAATCGGCTCCGTGGCAACAAGGGTAAGATGCTGATCATCTCGCCGAAGCATCTCCAACCGATGTGGGAGCGGATGGTCAACAAGCGGTACAATTTCAACGCGGAGGTGATCAGCCTGGGGATGGTCTCGAAGGAGGATTTCCACGAAACGCTCCTGGAGGAGCACGACGATACGACGGTGTGCCTTGTCGACGAGGCCCACCACTTCCGGAATGACGATACGCACCGGTACGATAATCTACAGTCGTTCCTTCCAACAGTCAATCAGACGATCCTCCTGACTGCGACCCCGTACACGAAGAGCGCTTGGGACGTGTATAATCAGATCAAGCTGTTCCATATCGAGGATCTCACGCAGATTCCGATTACACCGCCGAACCTCTATGACTTCACGCAAATGGCGGAGAATGACGAGACCGACCTCTCGAACCTTCTGAGCCATGTGATGGTGCGGCGGACTCGCCAAGACATCATTGACCAGTACGGTGAGGAGGATGAGGATGGCCAGGTGTACCTCCAGATGGGTGGTGAACGTCGGTACCTCCCGGATCGGCACTTACAGACGGTCGATTACAATTTGCACGAGACGTATTCGACGGCGGACGGCGTCAATGATTCACTGTACAATACGATTGTAGAGACACTGGAGAACCTCACGTTCGCACGGTATTCTCTGGGCCAAGAGGAGTACCTGAAGACGGGGTATGCGAATCAGGATCCGTATCAGAACCTTTCCTCGATGGGGCAGAGCATTCGTGGGCTGATGAAGTCCAACCTGCTGAAGCGGTTGGAAAGCAGTGTTCATGCTTTTTATACGTCTCTCAATCGGATGCTTCGGAGTTACCGGATGTTCCGGAACCTCCTTGATGAAGGAACTGTTGCTGTCGGGAGCGATGTATCCGAGCTCATCAACAGTGGGGAGCAGATCGACACCATTCTTGATGAGATCGACGAGATGGTTGAAGAGGGTGAGTACGCGGCGTACCAAACGGAGGCTTTCCATCTTGACGAATTGAAGCGCGATCTTGAGACAGATATCCAACTCCTGGCTGATCTGCAAACCACGTTGGAACCGTTCCATCAGGACATCCAGGACGACTACGCGATGGATGACAAAGCCGAACAGCTCCGGCAGCTTCTCGGGAATCTCCGTATTGGGTCACATGAGATTCTTCAGCGTGGTGATCGGGCTGAGAAGCTTATTGTGTTCACGCAGTTCACAGACACGGTGAAGTATCTGGAAGCAGCGTTTGAGCAGTTTCAAGATCGCGGACTACTCTCTGATGATGTTCGGTTCGCTAGTGCTACTAGTGATACATCGAACGTGGAGAGCATCATCCAACGTTTCGCTCCAGAGGCGAACGATGCACGGGATAAAATTGACCCCAGTGACGAGATCGACGTCCTCTTTGCAACCGACGTGGCGGGAGAGGGGGTCAATCTTCAGGATGCGAATTTAGTCATCAACTACGACCTGCACTGGAATCCGCTGCGTCTAATTCAGCGAATTGGTCGTGTTGACCGTCTCGGGAGCGGGCACGACGACATCTACGCCCTCAACTTCCTGCCGGAAACGGAACTCGAAGAGGAACTTGGCATCGTTGACCGCGTTGAGTCCCGGGTTCAAGAGATCAGTAGTGTTCTCGGTGAAGACGGAGAGATCCTGAGTCCCGAGGACAATGTGAACCGGTCGTACATGGAGGATATCTACGCCGAGGAGGACATTGAGCAGGTCGAAGAGGACGTGAACGAGATTGTTGGGAGTGACGACCTAATTGGACCTGCAAGTAGCCTTCAGGATCTCAAACAGGAGAATCCGGATCTCCTCAGCTGGTTAGATGATCGAGATGGGATTCGGAGTGCGATGGAGTGGGAGCGAGACTATGATGGTGTCGTCATTGTATACCGACAAGGAGACTACACGACCCCATACCTCGTGACCTTCCCGACTGAGGGTGGAGAAGATCTCTCCTCACAAGAGAAGGATACTATCGTTGAGACCATCAGCTGCCCTATTGACGAGCCAGTTGCGTCTGTTGATGCGGAGACATTCGACAGCCGATATGAGCGAGCTGTTCAGGTGGCCCGAGGAGAGTTCGGTAGTGACATGGGCAAACGCCGTCAGTTCCAGCGAGAAGCCCGACAAGGTGCGAGTATCGACCGAGACTATGTTATTGATGAATTGGGCGAAGTTGTATCGTCCATTGAAAACACCGATCAGCAGCGCACTTTGACACAATTTCAAGATATCGTGGAGACTGTCTCGGCAGACCAGATTCTTGATGAATTCAGAGACCTACGTAATGAAGAGGTCACAGGTGAAGAGTTGGTTGCGGCTGTCCGAGAAATCATTTCTCGATATAATCTTCAGGAGAAGTACGAAGAGCGTCAAGAATGGGCAGAGCAGCAAGAAGAACCGCCGCACGTTGTTGCAGGGATGTACCTGAAGGGGCAAGACTGAATTGAAGCTACTATCGATCTTTTGGACTGAACCTTTGAATCACAATTGAAACGTGCAGATTTCTGTTGGACGTGATTATCGCGCTAGTCCGGATCAGAAATCATAGACACCTAATCGACCAATCCCGAAGTGGAGATCATCACACGCCATGCCAGAATACGAGATCGGTGATCGCGTTCGAATCGATATTCCTGATGAGACTGATCCTGACCACGACCGATACCACGGTGAGCACGGTCGGATTACGGACATCTTAGAGGACGAAGCGGGCACACTCACCGGTGATGAGCGAGACTCGATTATCTACCGGATACAGTTCAGCAACGGTGAGGAACTCGATCTCAGACACCAAGCGATCCGACCACCGATACAGTAGCTTCACTTTATACGAGGCTCTTGCCGAGCTCAGCGAAACAGTCGAATCAATGGTATTGTGATTGGTTGGCGTGCAAGATGGACAGCGCAAATCTTGCAGGCGGTCTGCTCACAGAGCGGGCGAAGAGAGTCGGTCGATACACACTCTTTACTGACCATCCATCGATAGTCGGAGAGGGTGCATATGAACTGTTATATGACATCTTCTGCATCTTAGGTAAGCATTTGTCCACCCCACTTTTCACACTAGCAGCGTGTGTTAATCTGATGGGTCTTTTCGCCAGAGTTCGATTATGCCGTGGGTTCCGCGTTGGTCTGGTCGGTTAAAATACCGCCCCTCAAGTTTATTTTCTGCAGCATCGTATTCAAGAATAGCACTTCCATAGAAAGCTCTCACTTTGTCCCTAGAATTTCCGCCGTCATTGAAATAATTGTAACTAAGAGTCGGCCACGCTTTTTCATTGAGAAGGATTGTCGCAGCTTGGCTTGACGACGCTGATTCTGCTCCATCCAAGGTCACCAAGATCTGATCCCATGTCTGTTCAATCTCAATTTTGGTCTTCATTTTTGTTTTATCCTCAATCTGGCGACCATCGTTCACGATTTCTTTACTGGGAATGTCAGAGGGGTCTGCTGATGAGTACAGGTGCCCTTTCCACGTTCCATTGAGGTTCGGTACGCCAACGAGTCCAATCTCATGCAGAAACTTCCATTTCCATAGATATTTTGTAAATGTGATATAAAGAACTGTTGAGAGAAGACTAAATGAAATCCCTGCTATTGGTCCAATCAGTATAGGGAGTTCAAGATAGAGCACGGCACTAGCAGCTCCAATAAGTATATAACGGCGGTGCCGTTTAGGCTGATCAGTTGAGTAGCTGTGCATTCGTCTTAGAGTCGTACCAGTTAATCCACATTTCTCTGAGGCGGGTTATGAGTTCCTCTGCTTCGTCTGTGTTCCACTGTGTATTGCTCCCCCCAAACAACGTTTCCATTTTCGAGACTTGGTCAAATGTCGACCACGGTTCAGACTCTAAGAATGTTAAAACCTCGTCAAAACGGTCAGCACGGTTCGACCGCTTGAGAATATCTTTTGGGACATTGTAGATAAGACACTCAATCCCATAGGAGTGTGCACTGATTGTCCAGAGAGTGTCGAAGTGTTGATTGTAGTAGTCTCTGGCGTTTTTGAAGATGCGGACTGTCTCTTTGAAGTTCCCGTGTTTATTACATCCATTTTCGTAGTGAATTGCCGGGTAGTTCACGATCACCTCTTGGTTAAGTCGTGGTTCAAACGCCATTCCGGACGTGTATGAATCGTCCTGACGTTCTTGATATGAGTCATATTTTCGATGCTCCACACATGGCACGAGATCAACGTCCACACCGATGCGACTGCTTTTGCTGCTAATCTCAATGGCTTTTCCGTTCCAGCTGATGAAGTCAGTCTCAAACTTATTTTTCAACCATCGCCAGATATCTGGTGCAAAATCATCGTAGCCATAGTCTGGAGGAGAGTGATGCTGATGGTAGTCTTCACGCTCGCTGGTACAGAGGTCAGAAAGATCAGCATGCCATGAAGATGTTACCTTAGCTATAACATCGACATCGCTACTACCGTACGTGTGAGTCGTGTTCTTATACGAACCCTGTCGACGGACTACAAACGAGCAGTCGGCCTGCTGCACGGGCGACCGCTCTTCTTGTAGCATCCGCTCAATCTTATCAGCTGCTGCTTTTGATCCTCTATCTGCTCCTGTTTTGTGCCAATCCTCAAATTTTGAGTCTGGAATTGCCATTTCAGTACTTCGCTCCCGTGTGTAGATTGT
>Ga0209965_1000787_pt1 | contig 11145 bp, 7 predicted proteins | sample SalPon2_B_H2O_MG_FD_185707 | JGI IMG/M metagenome (GOLD analysis project Ga0209965, IMG submission 185707) | Salt pond water microbial communities from South San Francisco under conditions of wetland restoration - Salt Pond MetaG R2_B_H2O_MG... | ecosystem: Environmental > Aquatic > Non-marine...
TAATGTGGAAAGTGTGCGAAGACGGGAAGAACGATGGTGTCGCCTGCCTCTCCTTTGTGATTTCGACACCCGAGTTCAGAACCTGAGTGAGTTCACTGTCGTGCGTAGCCTCGGAACGAGTTCGGTTGTCAAAACTGGTGAAGAGATCAATCCGTTCACCCTCCTTCAGGTAGTGCCATCTCCACACGTAGACCTGTTCCCGAGCGTCACCGTTCTGCTCCTCGTGCTCAATTCGTTGCGCTAATTGTTCGTCAAGGTAACTAGGAACACAAATTGCTGTTTCGAGCTGCTCGATCTCCATCCCGATGTTCTCCGAAAGTTCATCACGGTATTCCCGGACCGCGTCAGCTGCGTCATAGATTTGGGTTAGAGCGTTCCCCGGTGAGGAGAGGCTGGTCTTACATTCGACAATAAGAGCGAGGTTCCGATTGGGATTACAGAAGATGGCATCAGCATTCGGCTCATTATACTCAGACAGTGGTTCTGCACCACGAAACGTCCAGCCCGTTTGTTGTTGAACAGTACCGTTCGGGAGGAACGCCGAGATTGTAGACGTAAGGAGATTGTCGTGCTTTCGGCCGTTTCGAATCCCTGCCTCTACCTCCTTTCTTGCGTTCTCAACTACCTCGTCATCACTCTGGAGCTCATCTTCGTACTCCGCCTTTCGTTCCTTGTAGGAGGGAACGCGGTCGATGATAATCGAGTACTGCTTGCGGACCTCTTCATCGTCCAACTCATCGACCGTCATACGCTATGCTGGTGCTAGTTCAGCACTCTCATCGACGCTGTCTTGGATGAACTCGTAAAACCGGTAGAAAGTGCCGAGGTCGCTTTCGTCCTGTGGGAAGATTCTGATTTGGTCTTCGTTTGCTTTGATCCGGAACGTGCTATTTTTGACTTGGTCGATAACCTCGGTGGTGAAATACAGCGACCCCTCTTCGGAGTACGACCCAACAAGTACGTAGTCTCGATCCTGCATACTGTCCTTCAATCCGTCAAGCTCGTGGTATCGGATCCGGTTGTTCAGTGTGATTGCCGCTGGTTCAGAGGTGGGGACTTCGAGCTGGGCAGAAGCTGTAATCATCTCGAAGTCGGTGCGCTCGTACGCCTGCTTCACCTTGAGCGCTTCTTCGATACAGGTTTCGATGTGCTTGAAGAGGCGTTTCAGGCTACCGTTCTTGAGCTTGAACACCCCCTCGTGATTGATCCGGAAGCAAAGATCACCGGGGACGTTGAACTCCATAATGCGTGGGAGTACCCCGTAATGTTCTTCCATCTCACGAAGACTCTCAAGCCCATCTCTACCGTAGTAATTGATCGTGCGCCATTCCTCTGGCCGGAATCGAGCACTTGTCTCAGTGCGCTCTGTCCGCTTAGCAACGAACTCGGTGATCTCAGTTGCAGGGTCTTCGGAGACAATCTTTTCCCGGATTTCTTGAAGCAGACTGGGACTGATGTACAGGTAGTGGACGCCAGGCTTGTTCTCCAGGAATGGCTCGATAGTATTCTCTACTTCCTCGGTCTTCCGCATATCCGTGTAGAACAAAATGACGTTATCCTCAACGTCGTAAGAGAGGTAGAACTCCGCTGGCCGGTCACCGCCGTAGTCACAGCGGATCTTTTGGATTCCCCCGTAGTCCTCAACGACCTCGTAGCCGTCGTTCCTGAGCAGGTCGAGGAAATCCTCTCGGGAGTATTCAGTCAGACCAGCGATAACGTAGAGATCGTTCTCGATGAGGGTGTCGTAATGTTCCGCCAGGTAATGATTGAAGCTCACCCGGTCGGGGAACTCCTGTGGTTCGACTTCGAAGACACCCATTTGTTTCGTCTCCTATCTGAAGCGTCTAATCAGTACCGGTGAAGAACAGTTGTGCCTCAAACCTGATTGCCGACTAAAACGGTGCTATTAGCCAGTCTCCCTCTTTTTTCCGTTCGAGTTGAGGACCAAAGACCTGCTGAATCGAGTAGAGTTCGTCGTCGTACCGAAGGTCATAGGTCTTCCCACTTCGGTGAAACGACCCTTCGACGATGAACTGTATCGTGGGACTTTGATACTCCAGATCGTTCGCACGTTGATCCATCTCACGGGCGAGTTCGTTTGCCAAGTTCTCGTCACTCAGGGCATCCGCGAGTCCGACGACACTCACTTTCTCGGGAACATCGTCTTCCTTGAGCCGCTGAAGGAACTCCTTCACGGGGATCTGGTGATCGAAGGTCTCGTAGGCCCCTTCGATGACGAGATTGTATTGTCCGGGGATTTGTCCGGGTCCTGCCATTAACTCGACATTCGTTCGAGAGGTCAAAAAGGGGTGTGTTAATGATCTGGGCCGCGAGTGTACGTGTTGTCTCCGTTCACGTCGGCGAGCCGCCCAGCGAGCTCGCAGAGATTGTCATTAATCCCACCAATTACGAATTAGCATATTCTAAAAGCGACTTTGCCTTCCTTTGACCGATATGCTCCACGGTGGTCAACTCCTCGACGGTAGCAGCACGAAGGTCACCCACCGTCTCGTACCCTGCTTGAGTCAGTTTAGACACCAGCACCCGACCAACTCTCGGAACATCTGCCACAAAATCTTCTATGGGGGTATCATCTGATATTCGATCATCCGATAACGAAGTTGGTTCCTCTGTGTGATCCTCTATGTACTCAATTAGTCTAAGAGCGATTCCTTCACCAATCTGCTCGATGTCGGTCAGTTCATCAGGCGTTGCAGCACGCACGTCTCCTACAGTCTTGTACCCTGATTTTTCGATCCTCTTTCGGCTGATCTCTCCGAAGCCAGGTATCTGATCTGGAATCTCACGGAGCTCTACACCGTCCGCGAGAGTCGATCGGCTGTTCTCCCGATCCCAATCTCGACTCTTCGTTTTGTGATTCTGGGTGAACTCGATCAATCGCTCTGCCGTTTCTTTTCCAACTCGGTTCACGCTCATTAGTTCACTATTGGCCGCCCCCTCCAAGTCACCGAGTGTCTCGTACCCTTCCTTTTCCAGATTCGTTACAATAATCGGTCCTGCACGTGGAATCTCTTCCACTACGGTGTCGATCGAAGTTTCCGGTGTGAATTGAGTCTGATGATTCTGCGGCTCTTGGATTATCTCGTGAAGCCGATTAACCGTTTCAAAAGCCCTACTGAATTTCTGTGGTGGATTCCCGAGCGATGCTAAATTCGTCTGTTCATCCGCTTCAGTATCCTCTGAAGACACCTCAAACTTCTCAGGTAATCCAGTCCAGAATTCGTCAAGAGATTCTTCGAAAGACCCCTCCGAACCCTCAAGCGATGCATTTGTTGCTAAGAACCGATGTCTCCACCACGTCACACTCGGCTTACGTGAGTAACGGTTAGTCTCCTTATCGCCGACGATACTTCGATCAGAATTGGTCATACCAGAGAGTCTGCTGATAACGACACGAGGTTGCGAAGTTCCTCATCCGACAGTTCAGTTATCCACTCGTCGCTGTCGGCTAGTACCTGTTCTGCCAAGTCACGCTTGCTCTCAATAATTTGGTCGATCGATTCCTCGATCGTTCCTCGACAAATCAGTTTGTACACCTGTACGTTATTGTCCTGCCCAATCCGATACGCTCGGTCAGTTGCTTGCTTTTCGACGGCGGGATTCCACCACCGGTCATAGTGGATGACGTAGTTGGCCGGCGTGAGATTGATCCCGGTACCGCCCGCATGCAGTGATAACAGGAAGAAACAGGATCCCTCAGCGTTCTCGAATTCACCGATCATCTCTTCTCGCTTCTCCTTCGCCGTACCTCCGTAGAGGTAGAACACACGATGGTCTTGGCTCCGTAAGTGTTCTAACAGCAACTCCGCCATCTGAGTGTATTGGGTGAATATCAACCCTTTCTCGTCATTAGCTGCTATCTTCTGAACGAGGTCATCAAGCACTACGAGTTTACCTGACCGACCACTGACACGCTGATCGTCATTAAGATATTGACGTGGGTGGTTACAGATCGATTTGAGATTGCCGATCAGTTTCAGAATCCGTCCCCTACGTTCGATATCTCGGGACTGCTCAATTTGCTCGAAGATTTCATCCGCTACTGCCTTGTATAGGGTTGCTTGTTCTTCAGTGAGTCCACAGTACTCCTTTTTCTCCGATTTCTCCGGAAGATCCTCGATTATCGAGTCATCCGTTTTCTCACGCCGCAACACGAATGGGCGTATGAGTTGTCTGAGCTGTTCCATCTTCTCAATGTCCCCCCGTTCCTCAATAGGCCGAGAAAAGGCGTTTCTGAACTGTCTCTCGGAGCCGAGTAGTCCGGGGTTGCAAAACTCCATAATGGACCATAGTTCGCTCAACCGGTTCTCGACGGGAGTCCCGGTTAATGCCAACCGATGATGGGCCGACAGTGATCTAATCGCCTGCGTACGACCGGCTGATGTGTTTTTGATCTTCTGTGCTTCATCGAGAACGATCCTATGGAACTGAATGTCTCGCAGTTGTTCGATATCGCTCCTCGCCGTCCCGTACGTTGTAATGATTACGTCGTGGTGTTGGATGGCGCTGGCAAGATCGTCTCCCGACATTCTTCCTTGGCTGTGGTGAATATGTACCGTCAGATCTGGTGTGAACTCGTTCGCCTCGCTTCTCCAGTTGTAAACCACGGACAGCGGGCACACTACAAGCGTCGGACCAACCAGGGGATCAATCGACCGTTCCTGAACGAGACGAGCGAGGACCTGAATCGTCTTTCCCAGTCCCATATCGTCCGCCAGGCAGCCACCAAAGCCGTGATCTTCGAGATACGAGATCCAACCTAGTCCCGTTTTCTGATACGGGCGTAACTCCCCGTCGAACCCGGGCGGAGTGTCTATTTCCTCGACCCATGTCTCGTAATCCTGCTCGAACAGCTTCTTGAACGTCCCTTCCAACCGCTTTTCGACGACCGGGAGGCTAACCCCATCGTCGCTGATCTCGGTATCCGCTTGAAGCGCTTCCTCAAGAGTACGTTCTTTTTTACGATGGAGAAGGTCCATCGCTGATTCGGCGTCGTCGTCTTGTACAGTGACCCACTTCCCCTGGAAATGTACGAGCGATCGTTTGAGTGTGGATAGTTCCTCCAGTTCGTCTTCGGAGAGAGTGGCATCCCCGAGAACGATCTCCCAGTCGAACTCACACAGTTGTTCGATTCCCAGACCGCTGCCGGTAGTCTCGAACTCGTCGTCGGCGTCACCGACGACCAGTCTGACACCAAGTCGTTGCGGCGGCTCTCCCCACCAGCTTGGGAGGATCACCCCAAACCCCGCTTGCTGGAGAACTTCTGCGTGTTCCTGTAGGAATTCGGCGGCGTCGTTGTTCGACAACTCGATCGCGGTCGGTTCCGATCGGTCGAGCTCCCCCTTGAGCCGCGGATATATTTCGGACGCCCGTTCTAATTCGTTTTCCAGTATCTCTGTGGGTTGATCGAGGTGGCGTGTGAGTACTTTCGACGTCGAGCGATCCGAGTCCCACAGCTCGTTTGCCTCGACGACGAGGCTCGGGTCCTCCTCGGATTGCAGGAGCAGTTCGAGCGTCCACCCGTCGGGTACGACCGGTTCGGTCTCAGGTTCCGAAACCACCATATCTGTGTCCACTTCCGGCTCTTTCAGTTGGAAACAGAGCCTGACTCCTTGCTCGTCTCCTGTCACGGGAGGGCGTGTCCACTCGTCGAGTCGCTCTCGAAGTTCAGCAATCGCCTCGGGATCAGCATCAATCGACTCCCCGTTCTCTTGAAGTGTGCGTATCCACTGTCGATGGGGCGCTTCCAGTTCCTCCGTGGGTAAATCGATCGTAGCCGCGGATAAGCGTTCTTTCGACAGCATATTAACGAGTCGGTCGAGTGCGCGCGTCAAAACGACCCTTGGGGGGCGACCGATCGAGTCACGGTGGGTTCTACGGTCGAGGGTAGGATCCGCTTCGACCTCCACCGACGTCCGTGCGAGTGGTGGCATCGCACCCACCAGATCTGTAATTCGATCGATATCCGCTTCCGTAGAAGGGAACGCGCGCCAAACACCAGTAACGGATCCATCCTTTTCTGCAAGGTGGGGCGCAATCCGTCCGGTGTCAACGTACGACTCTGCTACCGAGCAAACAGCACGCCAGTAGTTGACGGTATGTCCTGGTTCGATCGGAGTTCCCCAGTAACCACCCATCTCCTCATTGGCTGATGATGACTGAGACAGATGCGAGAGGATCGAAGGAGCATCTCTCGGATCGATTTCTACTGCTGGAATGAGCCACGGAGTGTGCGATATATTGGTCTCCGACACGCCTCCTTCCCGGATCGACGGCGATGCCTGAGGACTGTCTTGGCTTGAGGGTAAATAGACCGTGAGAGTGGTCAGTTCTGTATTCGCGTTTCCATACCCTGTGTGTGACAGAATATCGGTGAGCGTCGGACTGTCAACGGCGAAAGGGTGCTTCTCTCCACCTTCCGTGTCCGTCGTCGGGTTCTGGTCTGTGGATCGCGAACGAGGGAGTGTCGAATCCTCTGCCCAGAGGTACATTTTCCCGCTTTCATCCGTGACCGCATGGAAGACGAACATCCCTCGTGAATGATTCGTGAGTTCTGGTGGATCCGTGGATTGTTCAGTAGCTCGTGATATCTCGATCTCCGAGCACGCGTGTGTACGTGTCGTCGCCGGTCACGTCGGCGAGCCGTCCCGCGAGTTCGCGCAGGTCGTCATCGACTCCCCATTTATCGACGTAGTTCTGGACCGCTTTGCCCTTCTCGTAGCGGTAGCGGAGGAACTGGAGCTTGTCGAGGTTCGAGAGGTGGTCGCCTCCTTCGCCGTTAACGCGCTCCTCAATGTACGCCCTGCGCTTCTCGTTATCCCAGGTGCCGAGCTCGAAGCCGTCGTCTTGGTTGTACAGGCAGGTGCCTTTGAGATCTTCCGGGTTGGCATTCGTCCCGCGGCAGAGCTTGTTGACGTCGTCGAACGAGGGATCCGGGGTGTCCAGCAGGTCGATGAACACGTCCTCGACGCCGATGTCGCTGGCTTCCTGAATGATTCCATAGATTTCTTGCACGACCTCCTTTGCGGTCATGATTTCGCCGTCGCGCTGCACCTTCCCGTGGTGCTTGGAGTACTCACGGAAACACGCGCCCATCTCCATCACCCCGATGTCACCACGAGAGAGGTCGCGGTTTTCTTCGAGTTGCTTGCGGGTGCGGCGAGCCGTGCGGTAGATATCACGGCGTAGGGAGTTCCACGAGGCAGGCTCGGTGTCATCAATAGGGCGTGCAACTACTATAATGTCGAAGGAGACGGCTTCCCCCCCGATGAACTTGTTAATGTCCGCGGTAATCGGGTACGTTGCCGTCACCTCGAACCCAACGTCACAAAGGGACTCTAAGAGTTCGCCCCACGACTCGGAGTCACTGTGGTGGTATGTGAACGTGAGCGATCCATTGTCTTTGAGTGCGCGTTTTATAACCGCGAACGCCTGTCCGAGTTCGGATTCAAAGTCCTCAGCGGTTTTCTCTAAGTATGGATTCGTGACGATAGACTCCGCACGGGGTGTTTTGTCCTGAGTGAATGCAGGGTATTCGTCTTCAAGAAGCACCTTTTGCCAGACATAGAAGTAGTCGGCAACCTCGGAGTAAATGATGTTATCGTAGTATGGAGGATCGGTGATGACCGCATCAAACTCGTCCTCGTAGTCAAGTTGACGCATATCCCCTTGGTGGATTTCAGCAGATTCCCCGATTGGTTGCGAGAACCCTGGCGTCTCCACAGACTCACCATTTTCTACGTGGCGCTCGGTAGGTGAATTGGCATATTCGACGCCAGTCTTCACCATATCGAACATCGCACTAAATGTTCCACTCCCCCACTTGGCACCCCAGACATTATTTTCAACGGGATACGTCGGTGGCGTGAAAGAATTATTCCGGAAGAAGTCTCCAATCTTATTATATGTCGTGTTGTAAGATACCATCTTATTCGTATATCTTAGAGACTCAGACGCCGCTAAAAGAAGGTATTCTGAGAGATTCTGATCGTCCACAGATTCGATTGAGCGTAGGAGCTTAGCAAGCGACAATAGCTGACGGTCTGTGAACATATCTTGCCAGGTCTCATAGCCGTGCTGGAACACGTCATTACCACTAATAGACGAAGCTGCAGTTATCGCTCCTTCTGGGATCTTCTCACTGGGAACATATCCGTGGAGTTCTTTACTCTCCTCCCATTCGGTTTTTGCTTCTTCGAAAAGGTCAATATCTTGACTCCCCGTCTGTTTGTATCCTTTGTAGGCGCTCTTGTCTTGATCTGCGTTGTCACAATGCTCGCAGTAATATTCCAGGGCATAGAGGCGCAGATCAGGGGATCCTTGTTCTTGAATCGCATCTGTAATCGCGTACTTCTGGCCACAGTCTGGACAGTTGTACTTCCCACCGCGCGAGACGTTCCCTTCCTTCGGAATGAACCCATGTCCACAGTCGTTACAGACACTCTCCGACTGCCAGTCATCCACCAGCGTCACTGAACCACAGCCCGGACAGAGGACATTGTACTTGTCGTCGTTCTCGTAGCGGCCAGCAGCGACACGGTAGTCTTTGAACAGCGGAACCGTATGCCCACAGGAGACGCAATCCAACTCCTTCACCCAGAAGTTGTACATTACGTCGGCGTCGTGGTCACCGTTCGGGCAGGGCGTCTTGTAGTACTGCGTAATCTCGTCGGCGACGTCCTCCTTCACCTGCTCGAAGGCATCCTCAAGCTCTTCGACGTCGGTCTGGCCAGCTTCGAGTTCCTTCTTCGTGACGAACCACGCGACGGGGTTCAAGTCGTTGCCGACGACCTCTGCTCCGAAGCGCGATGCCTCGACGAGTGACGTGCCGCCGCCCATGAACGGGTCAAGGATCTTCTTGTCCTCAACGCGAACGTCCTTCGGGTAGAGTTCCCAGAGGCTCTCCGGATCGGTCATGTCCACGCGTTCGAGCAGCGACGCGATGTCGATATCTGACTCGCCGTCGGCGTCGTCGCCGTAAGAAGCGAGCGTGCTTCCCTCGTGACCGGGCTCGAACACCGAGACCTTTTCCGGGTCGTCAAGGAGCGTGTAAAGAGAGATAGTGCGGAAGACACAGCCGAGACGTCGCGCCCACCACTTGTGCATCGTGTAGATCGGGCGGTAGTACATTTTCGCCCGGCCCTCCTTCTCGGCAATCTCGTTCACGCGTTCGATGGGGAACCCGCGTTCGATGGGGAGTTCCGTCCGCTCCTGCCAACTCTGTGAAGATCCAGATTGCTCAGACATTATCCAGTATGTAGAAGCGATTACGCAGGAGCCTCATAAGTCTACGCTGTCCACTTCCAGTGGTATATCATCTAAACTGTAACCGTCACTAAGATTTTAACTTAGTGGAACCTGCACGAGAAGTTAGTATGCAGATAGCAGAGCAAATTCTCCCAAAAGAGATGGGCGACCTGTTCGATCAGAACGAGCGATTACGAATACCGTCGTATCAGCGTCGCTACTCATGGGAAGAAGAACAATTCACCGATCTCTGGAGGGATCTCGATAAGATTGGTCCGGATGGGACTCATTTCTTCGGAACCATCGTTTTTATGTCTGGAACCCACGTTGCGGGGGGAACAAACGAGATAGACATCGTGGACGGCCAGCAGCGGATCACGACCGTTTCGATACTTCTGTGCGCGATTCGGGATCATCTACGTGAAACCTACGACGAGGACGATACCGCACAGCGAGTGGAGTCTATCGACGAAAACCTATGGATCGTTGATCGGGACGGGGAGAAACAGGGAATGCGGCTCAGTCTCGGAAACCTGGATCGGGAGAGCTACGAGAGTCTGGTTAATGGCTATATCGACGAAATCGAGAATGGGAAAATCAAGACCGCGTACGAATTTTTCCGAGGTCAACTAAATACGGACTGTTCTGGCCTTGACGACGTGAAGGAGATCCACGATCGGATCCTTGACCAGCTCATCTATGTATCTATTACGGCGAAAGGACACTCTGAGGCATACCAGCTCTTCGAGACCATGAACAACCGCGGTCTTTCGTTGTCTCCTATCGACCTTATGAAAAATTACCTTCTGATGAGGGCCGCTAATCGGGCAACCGCAGACGAGGACCGGGTGGAGGATCTCTGGGGAGATATCATCAAGAATCTCGATAGCTTATCAGACGTCAATAACCCCGGAGTCACGTTCTTCAGACAATACTTCATGTCCTCTAGCATACTGGGGATTCACGAAAAGATCACGACCAAGAAGCTGTACGACCCGACCTTCATCGAAACCATCGACAGAGCGGATAACATTGAGACGCTTCTCGAAGACATCCGCGAGAAATCATCGCTTTTTGGTAAGCTCCTCCAGCAGGATATTGACCAATTTAGCCCCAGTGAGAACTCCGAGATCAATCGACTGCTCCGAGATTCCCAGATTGTGTCCATTACCCCGTTTACGCTCTTCCTCAGAGCGTTCTCGGAATCGGAAGACGTAGATTTACTAAAAGAGATTATCCAGAAGTCGAACGCGTTACTCATCCGACGGCAGATCTGTGATCGAAACACCGGTCCGCACGACACGATATTTAATCATTTGTCGCAGAATGCGTTTGAGTCAACCGATCCCCTAGGATATATTAACGAGTATTTAAAATCCGAGGGCCGATTTCCTAATGACGATCAGTTCAAACGGCATTTCACACAGGAGGATTTCTCGCGGAGTGATCGGACGAAGTACATCCTGAGTAAGATCGAAGAGGACCACTTCGGACACGGTGGTAAGGAAGTCGTACAGAGCCGATATCAAGTCCATATAGAACATATACTTCCAACGTATCCTGGTAAGAACCTGACCAGACTTTGGTTGGAGCCCTTCGAGATCAGCGATGACGAACACGACGACTTCAAGAAGAAGATCGGGAATCTCACGCTTCTCGAGGAAGATCCGAATATCAGTGCTTCGAATCGGTCGTTGGAGAAAAAACAGGAATACTACTCGGAAGATACGACTGACTTCAAGATGACTCATGAACTCCAGAATAAGGAGAGATGGGGTATTTCTGAGATCGAAGCGAGGAGCGAGGACTTAGCAGAAATTGCAGCGGAAGAAGTCTGGATACTCTAACCACCTCTGCGACACGAGCCTTGTTTTGCGG
>Ga0209965_1000791_pt1 | contig 11113 bp, 20 predicted proteins | sample SalPon2_B_H2O_MG_FD_185707 | JGI IMG/M metagenome (GOLD analysis project Ga0209965, IMG submission 185707) | Salt pond water microbial communities from South San Francisco under conditions of wetland restoration - Salt Pond MetaG R2_B_H2O_MG... | ecosystem: Environmental > Aquatic > Non-marine...
CTGTCAAGAAGCACTTAAACTTGACGAGAAACTTATCACGTTCGGAAAACGTCCTTATCCTAAGTTTGGACAGATTGTCATTCTTGCGGGTGGTGCCGGTTCCGGTAAAGGATTCGTCCTGAGTAATCTTCTTGGTATCGAGGGCAATGTTCTCGATGTCGATGCACTGAAAGCTCTTGCGATCGGATCGACCAAACTGGCATCTCGAATCAAACAAGAGACCGGTGTCGACATTAAGGATCTGAATCTGAATGATTCGGACAACGTCAAGAAGATGCACGAGATTCTTGCTGATGTCTATGGTATCACCAAGGCAAATCAGCAGCGTGTCTTCACGGCCGCACTCGCCGCGCCAGAAGAACGCAAACCAAATCTTGTTTTTGACGTCACGTTGAAAGATCTCTCGAAACTTGAGAAAATCACTCGAAACGCACAGAACCTTGGATACGCAAAAGAAAATATTCATGTCGTCTGGGTTCTGAATGACGTCGAGATGGCGAAGCAACAGAATCTTGAACGTGATCGTGTTGTTCCAAGTGAGATTCTTCTGACGACGCACGAAGGTGCCGCAATTACCATGGCTCGAATCATGGACATGGGTGGTACTCTTGCTCGATATCTTGACGGCGATATGTACATTGTCTTCAACAAGCGTGGAGAAGACACCACGACCATCAGTAGTCCTAATGGTGGTATGTACATTCTTGATGCCAACTATCTGCAGGTCAAGAAAAAAGGCAAGAAGGTCATGAGTCGGTCGGACTTGACCGACGAGATTCGCAACAAGATTCGCGACTATACGCCTGACACGCCTACTTGGGATTGACTTCTTGATTCACCTTTGATATAATGGTGACATTCATTGAGAGAAACAGGATTATATTATGAAATACCTCTCCGCATTTTTTATTGTTCTTGGTCTTAGCATCGTAATCGGTGCCGAGGCTCAGGACTGGTTTCCTATGTTCGCCGCACAAATCGGTCTTGGTGTGGTTACTCTGATCGCCGGTGGTCTGTTTGCGTCACAAATTGAGATTGAAAACGAATGAATGATGATCTAAATGAATTGACTGCGCTTGTCGCGGAATGGTCAAAGTCTCGTGGTATCTACGAACACTCGACCGCAAACGCTCAGTTGTTGAAAGCAATGTCTGAGATGGGCGAACTTGCAGATGCAGAGATCAAAGATCTTGATTCTGATAAGGTTGATGCGGTAGGAGACATCATAGTCTGTCTGGTGAATTATGCCGAGATGTCGGGTTTCACTCTAAACACGGCTCTGTCTATGGCATACAATGAGATTAAAGATCGTAAGGGACACATGGTTCCTGGCGGTGCATTTGTAAAAGAGGATGACACATAATGATTAATGGTTCACGTAAGGTTTTTCGTAAGAACGGATATACCGGCGAGTTTGGCACTGATACTGGATCGGTTCGGTTCGCCGAAGACAGTTCGGGCGAAAGGTTTTTCATTGAGATCTGGAACTCAGACGAACAAGAGGCCCAACGAGTTTACATATCAGCCAGTGATATTTACACGATCGCACAGATCGGTCTGATCACAGAGTCATTTACGACGGAGGAATTACTCGAGGAGATTCCAGAGATCGTAAAGAAGAACGAGGAACGCAAACGTCATCTGCAAGAGATGGCCGAGAAACGTACAGAGATGTGGCGCCCTCAGAATCGTATGCCTCTTGACCTTGAGGCCGATTACGACGCTGCCCACGCCGATCTGCCCGGCGGTGACGGGACACCGAAATACTATGCCGTCGATGGTTGGGGCATCATCAAACTCGATAATGGCGACTTCGAGGTTTCATATAAAGTATAAATAGTACCAAAGGAATCTAGGGCCCATAGCTCAACGGTCAGAGCGTAGTCCTCATAAGACTTTGGTTCTAGGTTCAAATCCTAGTGGGCCCACCACTCATAACTCTTGGTACTGTAGATATGATTACCGAACTCTTTCTTACCGCCGTCATCACTTGCTCGACTGGACAAGCAGCGTGTTCGTCCTATGAGGTCGGTGATATGACTTATGTTAATGTTTGTGGTGTAATCAGCACGACCAAACCAGCGGACTCAGAAGAGAAGTACGAACCACGAGAGTTTGATGCGAGTATTGACGGCAAACCTTACACACTTACGATCGCTCCGTACTGTGAGGGTACATGATTATGATCAGTGATTAATAGTTACCGCTGTAAATCCTGTTTTTTATAAATAAAGTAAAAGAGGATTTACACATATGACTATTTACTTATATATAAAAACACACCTAGACACTGGTTTAAAGTATTTTGGAAAAACTACAAAAGATAATCTGGACACTTATCATGGATCGGGCAAAAAATGGAAAAACCATCTTAAAAAACACGGGACAAATGTAGAAACCAAAATTTACTTTAGTAGCGAAGACATAAGTGAAGTTGAAACCGTTGCATTAGATTTTTCTATAAAAAATAACATAGTAGAATCTAAAGAATGGGCAAATCTTAAATATGAAAATGGCAGAGATGGCGGAACTCAATCTGAGTGGATAACAGAAAAAACAAAAAGAAAAATGAGTGAAAACCGAAAAGGCAAACCTTCTTGGTTTGGTAAAAACCATTCTAAAGAAACCCGTGAAGTAATGTCCTATAAAGCAAAACTGCGTTGTGAAAGAGACGGCGCTCCAAAAGGAGCATTTAAAAAAGGCAATAAGGCCTGGAATAAAGGCGTGCCTATAGACGAATCACAAAAAGAAAAATTTAGAGAAACTTTAAAAAAAACTAGTAAAATATGTGAACATTGTGGTAAGAATATCCCCAAAGGATCATACACAAGATTCCATGGTGATAATTGCAAAAAACGGAATAATGATGAAAAACGAAGTATTTAACGATTTTGGGTTTACCGCAGTAAATGAGGACGAACTCGAATCTGTTCAAAAACTGACGGCATCTGCCGAAGAGGCAACTTCTCTTGAACAACGTGTCGATGCACTGTACTCGTCGATTCAACCACTTTTGAATCAACTCAAGGCGAATCCTTCGAAGGAATATATATACTGGCCAAATCGTCTTGACAAGATCGAGTCGTTTGAGAAACATCTATATCAAATTTACAACGGAGAAAAATAAGAATGAAACTGTCTGAAAACTTTTCACTGCGCGAGTATATCAAGAGTCAGACTGCCTCGCGTAAGGGTATCGATAACAGTCCTTCAGACGAGCATCTCGAGAGTGCGATCGCATTGTTTGAGAACGTAGTACAACCAGTTCGTGATCATTTTGGGCCAACCATCATTACTTCAGGTTATCGGTCACCCGCTCTGAACGAGGCGATTGGTGGTTCATCTACGTCACAACACTCGAAAGGTGAGGCAGTGGATCTCGAGGTACTTGGTGTATCGACCGCAGAAGTCTGCGAGTGGATTGCCGAGAACACAAACTTCGATCAATTGATTTTGGAATTCTATACACCGGGCGATACGAATTCAGGATGGGTTCATGTGTCGTATGTAAAAGACGGCGAGAATCGTGGTGAGACTCTCACCGCCTCCAAGGTCGACGGTTCAACGCAGTACGACTATGGTCTGAATTACTAATCCGCAAGAGGATTATTCAGAGCCCTCTGGAGTTGGTTGTTCAACCGCTCTTCGAGGGCTTCCATCTTTCGATCCGACTCAGTCTCAAGTGAGTCACGTTTATTGTCAAATCGTTGATCTGCGATGTCGATCATCTCACGAACCTCGGTTTCGTTTTCTTTGACATCATCCTCTACCTGATCGACGATCTTCTCGATTCGCACAAGGTCATCTCGCATGTCGTTCTTGATGTCGCGAGTATAGTCCGCGGTCTGTGTGACCGAATCCTGAACCGATCGCATCTCTTCTCGAAGTACCGAGATATCCTCGCGAATTCCCGAGAGATCGGGCGCGGTATACGACTGAATCTGAGTTTTCATCTCACGATAGTCGTCGTAGAACTCAAATCCTGCCCATGCACCACCGGCGAGTGTGGACAGTGCGGTGATGAGTGCGAACATCTTACCGCCTGTGAACTTAATTCCGGCAAACTCTACTTGAGTCGATGACATTAGTTGGTTTCCTCTTCTCTATTGTTGTACTGCATGTCTACCATGCGTCGATGTAGTATTTCTTGTGCAAGACCGTTACGTGCACCGAAGTTTGAGTCCGGTACCTCGAGGTCATCGTATATCGAACGTGAACGGTAGTAGTCCGTCGGTTGCGGTATACCTCTCTGAGCATACGACGCAAAGTCGGGTACGTACGATATCAACGAGAGCACTCGAGCCTGCACGGCCTGTTGTTGTTCGATTGATGCGGATCGTCCCATATCAGACGCCAGACTTCGTGCCTCGGCCTCGGCGATCTCCTTAAGTTTCTTACGACGTTCTGATCTTTTTTCGGTATTTTCTTTTATGTCCGTTTCTTTCTTCTCAGAATCACGGGATTCTGAACGAGTCTCTTCTCGTTCTCTGTTATTCACCGGTGCCGGTTCCACTCTTGGTGTCGGTACGGGTTCTGCCTGTGGAGTCGGTCTTGGTGCCGGCCGCGATTGTTGTATCGACGATCTGTTACTCGACGAGGAACCGCGAAGAACCTCGTCGACGGTCGCATCGCCAGTCACTCTCGGTTCTGTTATTGATTCGACAGACGGTGGTGAAGTGGAGGAAGTACTCGGTCGCGATCCTCGTTCTTCCACCGCATCGGAGTATCCCTCACACGACGCAGAATAAGTTGAATCCCGATCACACTGTTGTTCAAGGAAGGCCTCTGAGTATCCTTCGCAGTCCGAATCGTAAAGTGGATCGACAGAACACTGTTCGAGAAAGAATGCCTGGGCGTACCCCGGACACCCATCATCGTACAACGTGTTTTGAGAACACTGGTAATCAAAGAACGCCTGCTCGTAACCCGGGCAGCCAGAATCATACAAAGTATTCTGTTCGCATTGATAATCAAAGAATGCCTGTTCATAACCCGGACATAACTCATCACTCAGTGGATCTTCGTTGCACTGTTGTTCGAATACTGCCTCTTCGTATCCGAAACACTGTTGATCGTATAGTGGATCAATCGAACACTGTTGTACAAAATATGCTTCTTGATACCCCGGACATGCAGAATCATAGAGAGGATTCGCAAAACAGTTCTGTTCAAACTGCAACTGAGCATATGCATCGGCGTATCCCGGACAGTTTGGATCAGTAAGAGGGTCGACGACGCACTGTCCACCAAGACCGTACGATGTGATCGTCTCGACACCGTTCGGCGGCAGAGTACCATACAGAAACTGTTCGTATTCATCTGCCGATGGATCGCCCGTCGATCCTATCGTGAGTCTACGGTTGACGTCAAGATTCCCGTATCGAAACTGATACATTCCGTCATCGTATATCTCTGCCTCGAAGTTATTCGATGAATTGGGTCGACTGTACTCAGAGATGCCGTACCAACCGTAGGTCATTGACTCCTCGTCACCTCGAGTCATAAACTTACCGTCACCGTAGTTGATGAGATCGGTCTGAAAGGGCATCAGCGTAAACTTAGACGCGGGTCGGTCGGCCGTGTTGTCGTAACCCTCACAGCAGAAACCATAGTATCCCTGATTCGGTTCCTGAGTCGGATCAAGAAACCCAATCACACCGTTCGAGAACATGTACGAATTTGTAAACGTACGACCGTAGAACGGAAACTCGAAGTCCAAAGGAACCTCGACGTATCCGTCATCCGGAATAGTATGCTCGATGGCGGAGGGATCGTTTCTCAGATCCTCGAGTGTCTCAGCCCTACAGAAGGAGAAGAAGACCGAGCAGACCACCAAGGCTAAGACCAGCCAAGAACGATTTGCCATCCGAGTTTTCCTCGTTACCGGGTTTGAGTTCAGGATTCTCTTCCCAAAGTTTCTGTGCGTCTTCACCGATCTCGCCCTCGTACGGACACGGTGTACCCGCCATCTCCATGGCCTTGAAGACACGTTCGTCCTGACACATCGTCGATACGGCGGCGACCTTCATGCCCATATCATAGAGTGTCTTGGCGTTCTTGAGTCGTTCACAGTTCATATCTCGAACGGTCTTGCCGCCAGAGATACCAAGGATCTGTGTCTGTACGGCACCGGATACACCGACGGTACAGAGATCTGAATTGTTGACGTTGATTCCGGGTGCGACCGCTGTGTTAGGAGGGGACTTAACCGTTGTCTCTGTCTCTCCTCGTGTGGTGACTGTGCTGGTCGAAGTCGATTCGGTCACGATAGGCTCGCCTTGAGCCATCGCAAGGGATGTAAACATTGCAAGTCCAGCAGCGACGGCGAAGCGTGCTACCAACCGCATTCTTTCTACTCTCCGTGTGTGTATATGTAAATCGCATATCTATTTATATTGACAGACCTTTTGAACTATGGTATTATTATAAATAAATCATCAACAGAATTCGATGAAACGATGGTGAGATGTTTCGGACGCGGGTTCGACTCCCGCCGCCTCCACCATGAGCACACTGATACGCGAAAGCGTGAGTAAGTCTACAAAGGGTCGCAACCTTGAGCAACAGTGTGCTTTTGATGGGGGTGAAAGGTTTCGACGGGACAGACGAATCATCGTGGAGAATCGGCAATGCTGAAGCCGTTAGGATTGGGTTCTACCCGGTCGAAGAAGCAAACGTTAATACCTGCCAACGATGAGGTATACGCTCGGGCGGCGTGATCGCCTGATGGGGTTTTGCCAGTCCTTCCTTATTATCCAAAGGACTGTCACTAATAATTGAACTCACTACCCATCGGTAGTTGGGTCTATCGAGGTTTTGGTCGCTGAACCCGCGTAGCAAATCAACGGCCGTTTTTCTTTGGAGTCTTTTCATGGCCGTACACATTCTGGGTAACGCCGTACACATTTTGGGTAACGGGCCTTCGATTGAACTCTTCGATCGCGACGCGTGGCCAGAGACGGATGTATTTGTCGGTTGTAACTTCTCTGATCCCTCCTTTCGCGTAGACTATACGTCTGTGATCGATGTTGGTGCGATGAAACAGATTCTCAAAGGTCATCAACCGGCGGGATCTCTGCTTCTTTCGACACGTGCTGCAAAGTATGGCGATAAGAACGATTCCAATTGGAAAGAACGAGCACCGCCTATCGAAGCTATCATGAATCTGAGAAGAGATCGTTCAATATCGCGCAATCTCTCGATGAACTCGGCACAACACGCAGCGGTATATTCGATCGATACGTATCCCGATCATACCGAAGTACATCTCTGGGGCATCGATTCATTCTGGTCATCAGACATAAGATCAACGACGGATGCATTTGTTCGTCCAAATCAGAGAAACGGCCGCGACAGACCGAAGATCACACGTCAGTGGCACGGATACTGGCATCAGATCTTTTCCGAAAATTCGTCAAGTCATGTGTTTGTTATACATCGTCCATCCCGAGGCGCCGAGTTGGTGAGTGGATTCTCCGACGTCTCGAACGTTAGGGTAGTCGATGAGAAGTTATGACAGAAGAGTACACAACTCACTCGTATCTGAATAAGATGATCTCGATAGCGATCGAAGACGGTACGATAACCGCCGATGACATACATCGTCTGGTTGATTTGTACGGTTCGAATCATGAGTACATAGCGGTTGACATACTTTCGATGGTGTATCAAAGACGTAAGGACAAAGAGAAACTTGAGATAATGCAGGAAATATACCGCAAGAGTTTACATTCATCAAAGAACAGTGTATAATGAATAAATATGATAAGAAGCGAAGAAGACAATAGAAAGAGGACATCATAGATATGCCATCAGTAATCAGTCTCTTTGGTCTGAACGAAGAACAGAAGTGGATCGCACAGCAACTGTGGTGTTGTGATACTCTTGATGAAGTTGCGGATCTGCGCGACTCACTTGACGAAGCTCATTGGCACGATCTCTTCTTGGTGATGGAACTTATCTGGTTGTCCGATGTCGACAATGCTGTGTACTATGAATCGGACTGTGCCGATGCAATTGATATTATGGAGAAACTACGATATGATGCCGATGTATGAAGATATGAATAAACAGGTGATGGACTTCTGGACTAAACTTCTCAAGGACTCCGGTCGTCCAGTTCAGTCCCCAGAACAGATGCGACGCGAGTGGTTCAAGACACTCAAAACCGATGAACTCTGGGAAGTTCACGACGATCTGATCAAAGAGATGCGTACTAGAACATAAAGTTATATCTAATCTTCTTATATAACAAATCGTTCTCAAAAAAGTGAACCTCGGCTATTGACGTAGTCGGGGTTTTTTACTATAATAGAGTCATCAGTTGAGGAAAGGAAGATACAGAATGGAATACGGTGAACAACTCTTCAGTCTTCGGAAATACGTTCGTAGGATCGGCGGCCCTGAACCGACTCTTGCAATGCTTGAGTTCTTGAACGAGAACAAAGACAGTCTGCCAGCCGATTATCGTGAGATGTTCGATAACGTCATGGATGGTTACTGGGGTGCGCTTGTCAAACCTAGTTGTGATTAATTCCTATCGGGAACAAGAGTTATTCTCAAATCGATCGAATAAACTCTTTACACTACCTCTGTCACTTGATATAATAGAGTCATCAGTTGGGAAAAGGATATTATGCAAATGACCTATCGTGAATCAGTTCTGTTGAATGTGGCCGAGAAACACGGTCTCTTTCCAAGTGAAGCCTCGATTCTCCCCACTATGCTGGATGTGATGATCAAGAAGTTATCAATGTCCGAATCAGAGGTTCTCTGGAACCTGTCCACCAACGAAGAACTTTCAAGTTACGCGGCATCTGTGGCGCGTGACGTGTCACTGACCTCCAACTCATAAGACGAGGAAATTATATCATGAGTAACGTGAACGATATTCTCAACACCATTCGCAACATCGACAACTTCGATGATATGCGCGACATCATTGACGCGGTCAACGTTCAACAGAAGCGTATCGCTCGTATGAACACTCGCAAGTTCTCGGTGGGTGACTATGTTTACTTCATCGGCCGTGGTGGTAAACAGTACGACGGCCCTGTCACTAAGGTGAACCAACGTACCGTCAAGGTTCGTGTTGGTATGACTCTCTGGACGGTAGACGCCCTGTTGTTGAGCAAAGAACCAATCACCGCGGAGGTGGCATAATCACTATGCGTATCAATGATAAGAATCTCAAACTACTACGTCAACATGTGATGGTTGATTCGGAGATCTCAGAAGAAGAACGTCAGCGGTCGCTCGATGCGATCGCCGATGTGAAGACCGGACTTGATGATGGTCGATATGTTCTGACTGATCGAATGTCAACGATTCGTGACGCGGCACAGAAAAAACAAAAATCGTTTCGCAAGAAGGTCAAGGCCAAGAATCGTAAAATGTTACGCAATGTGACCGAGGATACACGTACGATCAAGTCTCTTGATGCCTTTGACGAGAAGTTCATGTACTCGACCGAAGAGGAAGTACGTCGATACGCCGATGGTATGGGTATCACTGAGGTGTATCAGGAGACCAAACGATTCGACGAGGAGTGGAACTAATAATCATGGGTCGAAAAAATCCAAAACGTATGACCAAACGACACTTCACTGAGTTGTCTGAGGAATATCGTTCATACAATAAGAAAATGAAACAAAACAATAACGTACGTCTTTGTTTTACTTCTCTGGGAGAATATCTTGATTGGCGATTCGGACGCAATACCGTGTCGTCGTCAAAAACTCGAACGATGAAACCCGTTCATTCTTACACGCGTTCGACACGAGCACAGGCGATCCCGAGTCGTCTTCATCAGGAGTTGCCGTCGAATCTTCGAAATGCGACTGCGCGTCCCGACGGCAACTCCTACTCGGGCACTTACATTCGCGGTATCGCGCAGATGCATAAATCCAATGCGGTACCGGTCGGTGAGGGCGACAATCCCGAGGACTACGCGACCATGCGCCGCGGTCATTGATATCAAATAAACGCTTTACATTCTGGTCTCGTTGGTATATAATAGACTTGTCAAATGGGAAAAGGACATTACATCATGAACGCACTTGAATATCGCAAAGGATTCTCATCCGACGGCATTCGTGATCTTCTGAAGTCACGAGTCAACTCGAAGGGGCAGGTCGTCCTTCGTGAGAAGGATGTGGAGGAGTTGATGGAAATGGTTGACTATCATGTTGACCGTTCGTTTGAGTTGTTGCGTTTACCGATGAAAAAAACTGCATAATGAATACTTTTAAAAGAGATGCCGTTAAAAAGGCTATAAAACCAATCGTAGAACTTGTTGCAACAGTCGAAGAAGAACATACAGAAGAAGATCTCACTACTAATACGCTTGATTGCTTTGGATCCCTAATTGATAGCGCTACGCAACAAATTAGTATTAATGCATGGAAACAACAAGAAAAATCACGTCAAATTCAAAAAACAAAGCAAAACGCAATTGGCAATATGCACGAACGCATATTATCGACGATCGATGGTGTCCAACAATTACCTGTTGGTAATGTATGTGATATCCGGTGCGATCGTCTTAAGATTATTGCAGAAGTGAAGAACAAATGGAATACTACAAAAGGCAACCATAAAGTACAAATATATAATGACTTGTCAAATCGAATCGAAAAATTAAATGGTTACACTGGTTATTATGTAGAAATACTGCCCAAGAACGGTAAAAGTTATAACGAACCATTTACTCCATCAAACAACCTGACTCACAGACAAACGATCGAAAGAAATGATATAAGAAAAATTGATGGTAGAACTTTCTATGGATTACTTACAGGTAACGAAAAGGCACTTGATGAACTGTACATGATGATGCCCTGTTTAGTAGCGGAAATACTAAATGAAAAAGACAGAGAAAAATATGATACAAATTTCATCGAAAGAACTATTAAAAGTTCTGATGACTTTATAGATTTATATCATTCTGTCTATCATGGCATTCAATAAAAAAAAACTTGAAATTGAACCACCAATAGAGGAAATGTATAATGAGTAACGCAACAGAACTTGAGAATCAGTTAGATTTTGTGAACGCACAGATTCGTGAGAAGTATCTTGAGACTCTTCGTATCAGCGAAGCCGAGGTAGTATA
>Ga0209965_1000802_pt1 | contig 11057 bp, 6 predicted proteins | sample SalPon2_B_H2O_MG_FD_185707 | JGI IMG/M metagenome (GOLD analysis project Ga0209965, IMG submission 185707) | Salt pond water microbial communities from South San Francisco under conditions of wetland restoration - Salt Pond MetaG R2_B_H2O_MG... | ecosystem: Environmental > Aquatic > Non-marine...
CGCCACGACGACTGAGTCGCCACATCAGTACACTGGCCAATGCGACCCGTTACGATGAGTTCGTGAACGCCTCGGATGAACTCGGTCGGGTGTGCGTGGGTATCCGCCCCACACATCACGTACCCTATGTCGAAGACTGGAACGCCGGCCGCTCGAAAGGCATACCCAGTCACAGCATCGCCTTCCCTGAGTTCACGTTTACAAACTTGACAGGCTATATTGTCCCCTCCAAGTGTCTGCTTTTTTACCTGAGCTATCGCTTCGGTAAGCCGCTCACCGACAGCGTCTTTTGATCTCTGATTCAATTTTGTCATGGGTTTTCATATCCGTGGGAAACCCAGCCCGGGTGTCACTACCACCCAGGCATTTGCTACACTACTATACCCCGTTGGGACTGGGTTCCACATCCATTATGAGTACTCATACAGGTAAATGCCTTTCGGACATCTCATAATGGGCTAGTGAGCACCGTTAGGACTAATCAGCACGGTAAAAAACAAGGTAGTAATGCCTGGCCGTGATGAAGAGACGGGTCGTTACACCGGCCAGTATTCTGTTGACGAGTTTCTAACTGCAATTAGCGAGCAGGGTGGAGTAGCCGGTACAGGTGAGATCGCGGATCACGTAGGCTGTGCACATGACACAGCGTACAAGCGGCTTCAAGCGATGGAGAGTGATGGGATACTCTCCTCTCGTAAAGTTGGTAATACGCTGCTATGGGAGAGAACTGACGTAACACAGAATTGAATTTTCCTGAGCTCGTTAATTGAGCAGTGCTCTCAACTGGCTATAATTCAAACCTACAGGGGTTCATCTGAAACGACCACCACGCAATACTGCAAAATCAACATTATTGCTTCAAATCCACAAGGGCCGATATCTCCGGTTATTTGTGGCATCTATTTGAGCAGGTCGATCGTCATGCGGTACGATGTATCGAGTTAAATTCGGAGACAATGGAGGGAAACGAGTGCGTAGCCGGTGAATCCGCCGCCCCGGGTGGTGGCGGCGGATTCGCCTCCATCGCCAGTAACTCTTTGAGCAACCGGGACAACCTCCCCGATGAAGCGGGAGATTTGGGTCATAAACAACTGAAGGCTCCTGCTTCAACTCCTCTGATTTAGCGGCCACCTTCCTGCTGTATGGCGATTCAACACAGCCGTTTGTGCCAACAAAACCAACAACCGCCAATAGCTTTCCATCATCTTCATCTCCAACTCTTAATACGGATGGCCAAACATGAAAGACTATGATCTCAAAAACGAACGTCAAATCAATTTACCCTCAGATTAGAACCCATGTCTGACGATCAACTCGCAGAGATTCGACGTCGACTCGATGAGGAACTCTCTTTAGAGAAATTTGAAGACGATCCTCGACCGACCGAAGAGGCAGCCACTCAGTTCTTCCAAGACCTCTTCGTTCAGATGCTCAACTTCGATATGAGCGTCTCGGCCACAGGGCAGGATACTTGGCATGAGCTCCCAGCACACCGATGGCGGGACAGTGCTCGTGCTGAGGCCGCCCGATTATTCGCTGAAGCCGGCAACTTTCGCGTCATATATATCGAACTCGAAAAGCTGACGCGAACAGCTGAGCGGAACGCAATCCAGAGCCTTACCCGGTCAGACCGAAGAGGCGGCTGGGCTATTGAAGGATCCTTCCTCACGGTATTCCACGCTCCAGAATCGGAAACGTGGCACCTTGTGACACCCTATGAGGAGGATACCGACAACATCACTTCTGGCCGGCCTGTGCTCCGACGCTATACGCTCGGTGAGGGAGAAACACACAGGACGGTCGCTGGTGCTCTCCAAGATATGGATGCGAGCCAAGGACGGCTCGCAGAACGGATCGACGAAGCGTTTAGTGTCAAGCCAGTTACTGAGGACTTCTATGAGAATTATAAGAGCGTTTTCGACACACTAAGTAACGAACTTCGGAGTGAAGGCCTCGGTATCGAGGAAGCAGACCGCTATGCACACGTGACCCTGAACCGCCTGATGTTCTTCTACTATCTACAAAAGAAGGGCTGGATCGGGGACCAGAAAAATTTCGTCTACTGGTTCCACGAACAGTATATAGAGTCTGACGATTCAGAAGAATTCCACGAAAAGTGGCTGTCCGCCCTCTTTTTCGAGGGGATGAACAAACCAGCAGGTGAACCGATAGATACTGATCTCCCGGACCAAGCCGAGAGCGCGGTTTCGGAAATCCCCCATATGAATGGCGGCCTGTTCGAACCCACGGAACTCGACAACAACGACACGTATCTTTCTGATGGGGCTCTGAACACGGTCATCCGAGGATTCCTTGAAGAATACAACTTCACAGTTACTGAAGAGAGTCCGTATGATATTGACGTAGCTGTCGACCCGGCGATGCTCGGCAAGATCTATGAATCTCTGATTGCCGAGCAGGAGCGAGGTGAGGCTGGAATTTTCTACACCCCACGGGTCGAAGTCGATCTAATATGCCGTATGGCACTGTATGAGCAGTTTTGTGACCACGCCAACGGGCTCGATGCCGAAGGTAAGCAAGATATTGTTGAGTTCATATTCAGTGAGCCTCAGGATTGGGACCCAGATGACGCCGGCGAAACCGAGACACTAGAGACGATACTCCACGAACTCAGAATCGTAGACCCAGCCTGTGGTAGTGGGGCATTCCTCGTCGGCATGAAACAAGTTCTAACCGAGCTTTACCGCAAACTCGACACCACTCCAGATTACCATCTCAAGGAGCAGGTCATCAACGAGAACCTCTACGGTGTCGATATCAAAGATTGGGCAGTCCGTGTTGCGGAGTTCCGCCTCTGGCTGTCACTGGTGGAGGGAGAAGAGGAACTCCCGGACCAGCGACCGGTGCTCCCGAATTTCTCGTTCAAACTCAAGGTTGGGGACAGTCTAATACAGAAGCTCGATGGGGAATTCGTGTCTCTGGATACACTCACTCGGACCCTAGACGGGGACACGGGCGACCTCCTTGCGGAACTGAAGGAGCTAAAACGGGAACACTTCGAAGGGGAAGCGGACCGAACAGAAGAGATCGAACAGAAACAGGTAGAGCTGCTCCGGAAGCACATCAGCGGTCTGATCGAGAACCTCTCAACCGATAGCACACAGCAGACGCTCTTCGGAGACGAGACAGAGGAACTTGATGACGGAGCCGAAGAGCGGATAGAAGAACTCGAAGAGATCCGGGACGCCATCGATGACGCCGGCGATACTGGATTCTTCATGTGGGATATCGATTTCTCCGATGTGATGGTCGAAGGTGGATTCGACATCGTCATCGGAAATCCACCGTACGTTCGTCAGGAAGACATCATTGACCAGGGCATCCATCCAGAACGTCTCGAAGAGATGGACGACGATGAGGTCAGCAACCTGAAAACTCAATACAAAAATGATCTAGTGGATTACGTCGAGGAAACCTTCGACATCAAGCCGTACAAACGGAGCGATATCTACGTCTATTTCTACTTCAAAGGGATCGATCTTCTTCGCGAAGACGGGACGCTCTCCTTCATCACATCCAATTCATGGCTGGATATCGGTTACGGGAAGCGCCTCCATGAAGGACTCCTGAAGTTGACTGACCTTTCGTATATAATCGGCAACACCAGTGAGAAATCCTTCGAAGATGCCGACGTGAATACATATATTACAGTAGCGAATCGTAAGCAGGAGGAAGTTCTTGCTGACTACACGCGGTTCGTGAATTTCTCCCGACCCTTCTTCAACTACGACTACGCTGAGGAATTCCCGTCCTTCCTAATTAGTCCCGAATCAGATGCTGAGCAAATCCCGATGGATGACGAAACTGTCCGTGTAGCCACCTCAGATGGTATTCGTTCTGTTTCGCTAGGTCACGATAGTCTTTGGAGACTTGGTGGCGGTTCAACGAAGAAGCTGGACGCAGATGACGAACCCGAACAGGTTTATTCAGAAGAAGTTGGGTTAACTAATAATCAAGCAGCATTAGAATCCTACTCTGGGGAAAATGCCGCTCTCCCTACCGGTTCATATGATTCTGGAACCTGGGGTCGATTTATTGATGCACCAACTCTATATTTCACACTCTGGCGGGAGCATGGAGACAGATTCACACTGTTAGGGAATATGTCCGAACCCGAATACGGCCTAAAAAGTGGTGCGAATAAATTCTTTTTTGTCCCACGACCAGGAACAGAGAATAGCCGTCATACAAGCGATATGGATCCTTCTACTGGCGAACTTCTCCTTCATCACAAGGAAACAGGACGCGATTTCAGAATTGAGCCAGAATTCTGGATGCAGCCGATTAATGAAATACCGGAAAAGTACCACCAACAATATGAATATACATATACCGATCAAAATGGCCGAACTCTCGTCCCGGATCTGATCCTGGTTAAAAACAGAGAGATCAAAACAAGTCCAATAGAACCAGAGCATCTCAATAATATACATATAGACATTGACGCCTCCCGGACTGAATTAAAATCCGACAACGCAAACGCACTCGACTATGTCAAATTTGGGGAGGAACCCCGTTGGGGAAGAGGTGGAGGAAGTAAACTATCTGAGCGTAGTTCACTCAAAAATAGGAGTCCAGAATGGTACTCTCAGCCATCAGTTAGTGATCCATATGTTCTTCTCACAAGAACATTCAATGCTGAATTCCAGTTCCATTATAACCCGTGTGGATTCCAGGTTGCTGATAATTTCTATTATATTTCCACCCTGGGTGACTTCAACCCGGGATACATTGCTGGGTATCTGAATTCGACAGTCGGGTGGTTCTTAGAGGAAATAACAGGTCGATCTTGGACAAACACTCTTCGATTTGACAAGCCAGAGTACCTTATCCTACCAATAATCGAGACTGACGAGGAAATTCAAAGTGAAGTGGAATCTAATCTAGAAGCCCTAATGGAACGGGACATGGGGCACGTGTTCGAAGAGATTGGGGCATATAATCCAGATGATGTCTCTATCGGAGCAGTAAAATCAGACCGATATGCTTTAGATTCGGTGTTCTTCGAAGAATTGGGAATTAGTGAAGAACACAGACTACAAATGTACCAGGAAATGGTCCGTTCGACCCGGGATCGGCTTATGCGACAACCAGAAGAAAACCCCTCACTCTGCGAAACAATAACAGAACACAATCCCCAGTACGATTATTCAAGATAGGTGTTACTATTCTGATAAACCATCGATTGTATCTTCTACTCGCTGAAACGATTCTATCGCAGTTTGCTCATTTGTAGTTCCTACAATCAACACCTTCCCGCTTGCGAATATCAAAAGTGTAGCTCCTAACCGAGGTGGTCGATATACAAGACCAGGGAATTGCTCTGGTTCATACTCCGTATATTCCAATCCGAAAGAGATGGTCAGCGCTTCAAGATCTACTTCTCGATCAAGATCGTCCATATAGACCGCAGTCTGGCTTTCGAACTCAATATCGGATAATTCGACCCCGATAAGAGATAGAATATCGATGAATCGGTCAACCGCCTCTTCTAACTTGCACTGATTTTCCGCCCCCCGTATTTGAAAAGATCCCGTACGGTATATGCTGTATGCAGGACTATCAGGGCCTAATCGAACGGTGACGATACCAGTACTTTGGAAGTCTGACTCGACTTCCCCCCCTAATTCATCTTCTAATGCCTGTACCAGAGCCTCTAAATCAAGTTCCCGTCCCAAAGAACCGCTTCCCATTATGCTAACTATTTCCATAATTAAGGGACTTGCTTAGTTAGTCGTGATTCCACATCCAGAGGGTATCAACCCATCGCAATATATGAGTTAGAGGTGCGACAAGCTACCGGCAAACCCACCAAAATGATGAAGAGGAGTGCCGGCCACTCACGTACATAAACAGGCTCAAGGAATATGAAATGAGCAATAACAACTCTCTCGGGATTATCGATAACCGACGTTATTCACACTTAGACGAAGTTCTGGAGTCTGGTCTGGAAAGTGAGGGAGTCGATCGAGTCCGAATTGCAGTCGGGTATCTCTATATGAGTGGGCTCAAGCGACTTCGTCCAGAGCTGGATGAGTTCCTCGAGAATGGAGGAACGCTTCAAGTGCTGATGGGGAATCCAGATCAGCAAGGTTTGGACGAACTGATCGAAGCACATCAAAATCTCCGTCTAACGAGGACAAAATTCCGTCAGGCAAGTAACGTTCAATGGAGTGAACGCCCAGAAATAAGGACGGATACGGCTGATAACTACGCAAATCAATTGCTCTACGAAGACCCTACAAAAGACAATCAAGCGTTCTTTACAAAACTTGTCGGATGGTTAGAACGAGGACGTATCCAACCCAAGCTCTATCTCCAAGAGAGATTCCACGCAAAGGCCTACCTCTTCGAGAAGGACGAAGGGGACATCTTCCAACCAAAAGACGTTGGTGTCATCGGATCTTCCAATCTTAGCCTCAGCGGGCTCCACAGTAACACCGAACTTAACGCACCAGTCTACAACGAAAAAGTAGAACAGCTAAAAGAGTGGTTTGACGAGCTTTGGGACAATGCGGAGGAATTCGACGCTGAACTCTTAGATGTATTTGAAGACTCGTGGGTGGCGAACAACCCTGGACACGTAACTACAGATGAGGAGTCACCAGCATTACCCGGCGAAGAGCTTCCTGACGAAACCAGAGAAACGCTACGCGAGGTGAGCAGCGGGACCGGGCTACCTGCTCCGTATATCGTCTACACGAAAATTCTCTATGAACTCTATAAGGAGACTCTCGAAACCGCCGAAGACTACCTCCAATCATTCGACGTGTACGAGGATCTCTACGATTTCCAGCAATGGGCCGTGAACCGTGGGATCCGGATCACCAACAAGTACGACGGTGTGCTGGTATCCGATGTCGTCGGGATGGGAAAGACGTTCGTCGGGCTGGGCCTCCTTGAACACTTCCACGCCCGTAACCGACTCCGAGGAGAGAAGGGAAAGATGCTGATCGTCTCTCCGAAGCATCTCCAGCCGATGTGGGAGCGGATGGTCAACAAGCGCTATAATTTCAATGCCGAGGTCATCAGCCTCGGACACGTCTCGAAAGAGGACTATCACGAGGTGCTTCTGGAGGAACACGACGATACAACAGTCTGCCTCATAGACGAAGCACACCACTTCCGCAACGACGACACGAATCGATACGACAACATTCAGTCGTTCCTACCCACGGTCAACCAAACGATTCTGCTCACCGCGACGCCGTACACGAAAAGCGCCTGGGACGTCTACAATCAGATCAAACTCTTCCACATCGAGGACATAACGCCGATTCCGATTACTCCACCGAACCTCTACGAATTTACGAACATGGCTGAAAACGATGAGAAAGATCTCTCGAACCTACTCAGCCATGTGATGGTCCGACGGACCCGGCAAGACATCATCGATCAATATGGGGAAGAGGATGATAACGGTCGAGAGTACCTCCAGATGGGGGGCGAACAGCGCTACCTTCCTGAGCGACATCTTCAAACGGTAGACTACAATCTCCATGATACGTACTCGACAGGAGACGGTGTCAGAGATTCCCTCTATGATGCTATTGTCGAGACTCTCGAGGAACTCACCTTCGCCCGCTACTCACTCGGCCAAGAGGACTACCTGAGGGACGAATTCGCCCATCAGGACCCGTACCAGAACCTCTCATCAATGGGACGTAGCATTCGTGGGCTGATGAAATCCAACCTTCTGAAGAGGCTGGAAAGCAGCGTTCATGCGTTTTATACTTCCCTGAACCGGATGCTCCGGAGCTATGAACTGTTCCGCGATCTTCTTGATGAAGGGACCGTCGCTGTCGGGAGCGACGTTTCAGACCTCATCAATAGTGGCGAGCAAATCGATTACATTCTCGAAGAAATCGATCGGATGGTGGAGGAAGGCGAATATGCGGAGTATGAAACGGAAGCGTTCCACCTCGACGACCTCAAACGGGATCTTGAAGCGGATATTCGACTCCTTTCGGAACTTCAGGCTACTCTCGAACCCTTCCACGAAGAAATCCAGCAAGACTTTGCGATGGACGACAAAACGGAGCAACTTCGCCAGCTGATTACCGAGCTACAGTTCGGCTCGCACGATATCTTGGAACGGGGTGACCAGGCCGAGAAACTAATCGTGTTCACGCAGTTCACCGATACGGTCCAATACTTAGAGGCGGCATTTGAGCAATTTAAGGAAAATAGTCGGCTTCCGGGAGATGTAGAGTTCGCAAGCGCGAGTGGGGACTCGTCGAATGTTGAAGCGACTATCCAACGGTTCGCCCCGGACGCGAACGAAGCTCGCGATCAGGTGGATCCAGAAGATGAAATCGACATTCTGTTCGCGACCGACGTCGCGGGCGAGGGGGTAAACCTCCAAGATGCCAATCTTGTTATCAATTACGACCTACACTGGAACCCGCTACGTCTTATCCAGCGGATCGGTCGGGTGGATCGGCTCGGTAGCGGCCATGATGATATTTACGCACTAAATTTCCTTCCAGAAACTGAACTCGAAGAGGAACTTGGAATCGTCGAACGGGTCGAAGATCGTGTCCAAGAAATCGGTCGTGTTCTGGGGGAGGACGGAGCCATCCTGAGTCCAGAGGACAATATCAATCGGTCGTATATGGACGATATCTACGCCGAAGAAGATATCGAGAAAGTCGAGGAGGACGTCAACGAAATCATCGGGAGTGACGATCTCATCGGCCCCGCAAGTAATCTCCAAGATCTCAAGCAAGAGCATCCAGACCTGTTAGGTTGGCTCGAAGACCGAGATGGTATTCGGAGCGCAATAGAGTGGGACCGGGAATATGATGGTGTTGTTATCGTTTACCGGCAGGGGGAATATACTACGCCCTACCTGGTTACCTTCCCGGCTGGAAGTGGAAAGACACTCCAATCGCAGGAAAAGGATACAGTCGTTGAGACCATCACATGCCCCGTTGACGAACCCGTGGCAAACGTTGATGCTGAACTCTTCGATGAGCGGTATGAAGAAGCTGTCCAAGTCGCTCGTACCGAATTTAACGAAGACATGGGAGAGCGACATCGATTCCAGCGGGAAGCTCAGCAAGGAGCAAGCGTCGATCGAGACTATGTTATCGATGAACTTGGGGAGGTCGCTGATTCCGTTGAGAATCCCGATCAACAGCGAACACTCGCTCGATATCAGGATATTATAGAAACCGTTTCAGCTGATCAAATTCTCGACGAGTTCGGTACTCTGCGTGACGAAGAAGTGACCGGCGACGAACTCGTTGAGGCGGTCGTCGAAATTATGTCACGCTACAACCTCGAAGAACGATACGAGGAGCGTCAGGAGTGGGCTGAGCAGCAAGAAGAACCGCCACACGTCGTGGCAGGTATGTACCTCAAAGGAGATTCTGAATGATCTTGTTCGAGGTATCGACAGAGTCTCGCTGAAGTTCAAATAGCTGTAGGAGCCAACTCTAACCATGACCGAATTAGACCAACTGCCCACCACTGATTCTGGACACGTCGTCAAGCAACAAGCGATGAACCATCAGTTACTAGCCGACGAGGTTTCGTAATGGACATGTTGGTCGACGTTCGACAGTCCGTGTTCGCGGAGCGCGTTCTGCTCGTACTCCGGTGTAGCGTGCCTCTCATACCTATCGTGAGGGTTGTCGGAAGTGTACCTGATCACTCCCACGATGACTAGTACCTCGCGGCCCCCACGAGAGGCTATGGAAACTAGTAGGAAGCACTGAACAGGACTCGATGATTACTAGTCTGAGGTATTAACCAACAGGCTAGGGTTTCTGTACCCGGCTGTTGGTTAATCACCGAGAACATTACCCCACGTACACCCGCATCCTTTTGACTTGCAGTACTGAATCGCCAGTATGTCGTTTCGTGTGACGTGGGACACCCTCCTTGAGAACGTAGAGGCGCGTCCAGCAGACGCCACACTGCTCACCCCCCTCTCGCAGAACCCCTTTCACATCACCGACGTCCAGCAACATCGCATCCTCATTGAGCACCAAGCTGACAGCGACACCATCCCGCTCCAGCGAGAGCAGTTTGAGACGCTATCCCAGCGCGTCAAGGATGCGACTGAAGCGTTCGACCTCGACCGCCTCCCACCGCGGGCGGAACCGTATGCAACCGTGCTGAGCCTGCATCCACGATTCACGCTCGACGATCGTGAGGGCACCCTTGCTGAAAGCGAGACGCCGACTCCGTCCCCCCTCGTTGACGCACACACCGTCGAACAGAATGACACCTCACGCGAAGAGCCCGATATCCCGGTGTACGCCGACGCACTCCTGTTGATCGACGCACTCGAGCAGCACGATGTGACGTCACTCGCTGATCTTGACGTGCCGACACTCGTAAACCTCTACACGCTACTCTCAGACGTCCAGCGTGGTGCGAACGACCTTCGCCAGGACGTCCGTGGCGTTCTGCTTGACCGTCTCCATCACGACCAACCGGTGAGCGGGCAGTACGGCTCCGTTCAACGGGCCGTCCGGCAAAATCGAACCCTCAAAGATGACGCGACGGTTCGTGAGTTGCTGCAAGCAGAAGGAATCGACCCCGAGCGTGTGCTGAGCGTCGACACGAGCAAACTTGATGACGCCCTGGAGGTCACCTCACTCTCTGAATCCGATGTGTACGACATTGAAGAGAGCGAGTACGTGCGGAAGGCAGACGTCGACGAGGAGATGAAACAAACGCGCCTCCAGGGGCTCAAAGACCAGTTGGCCGGAGCTGACGCAGACACGACCGAGCTGCAGGCTGAAATCGAAGAGCTTGAACAGCGTATTGCCGACCTCACCAGCTTTGACTCCGGGTCATCGTTTCATACCCGTTCAACTGGTGGGTAACCCGCGTCTGGAATACTGTCAGAGCCGGATGTGAAGAACGCTGGTTCACAGCAGTGCTTGTCGGGCGACGGTGGACCGGCCATAGCGACGGTTAGTCGATCTAGACGGACCTCATTTGACGTGGCAGAGAGAGCCATAGAACTCGTCTCACGGCGGTTATTGTACTATCTCCCTGCCGGATCGCCTGTGAGAACG
>Ga0209965_1000808_pt1 | contig 11004 bp, 11 predicted proteins | sample SalPon2_B_H2O_MG_FD_185707 | JGI IMG/M metagenome (GOLD analysis project Ga0209965, IMG submission 185707) | Salt pond water microbial communities from South San Francisco under conditions of wetland restoration - Salt Pond MetaG R2_B_H2O_MG... | ecosystem: Environmental > Aquatic > Non-marine...
TGCCCGACCGATCGGATCACACACGCACACCGGGGCGGAGATCGATGCCGCGATGGACCGCACCGCGTGTCTCGTTCCTCTCGTGTTCGCCACGACCGCCGGCAACAGGAACACGTCCCCGTCGTCGTGGGCGCTCGCTTCCGACAGCGCCGTCCCGTCCCCGTCGACGGCGTGGGTCCTGTCGTAGCGGACGCCCCGGACCGACGCCGCGACGCCGCGGTCGCGGAGGCGCTCGGCGTGTACGTCTATCGCTCGGCTCGAACCGTCCGTGTGCCGGCCCACGAGCAGTAGTGTTCCATCGATCATGTGGCTTCCCGTCGGATATCGGTCGTACCGAGGCCGTTTTCGCTCGATTCTCTCTTGTGGTATTTACTACCATATATAATAATTTTGTGGTTCGCACGTCCACCGGGGGTGACAGCCAGCCGGGCAGTCCGTCGCGGATGCAACGCTAGTCGCCGACCGTCCCGTCGACCCACGCGGTCGTGTCTGCGTATATCACACAATAACAGCGTTATACTCATTACGGATTTATTCCTATACAATATATCGGAATATAAAATAATTAGTAACGTATATTTCGAGTTATCCAGAATAGTTACACCACCGATCGGATCCCGTCCCCGTCGGGGGCCGAAGCGGCGGAAATCCGGAACGGACCGGGGAGACAACGCTGGAACGAGCTGCCACGGGTCGATCGGGGTCCAACGCCCGCCGCCGCAGCAACATTTATATACCCGAACGGGCAACTTCGAACCCGACGCGGCGTTTCGCCACGGCGCCGTGATATCACTTATGTACCGATCCGTCCTCGTCGCCATCGACGGGCGCAACCAGTTACCGGCGGTCACGGACGCTGCGTTCGCGGTCGCCGGATCGTTCGACGCCCGCCTGCACGCGCTGTTCGTCATGAACAGCCAACTCGCCCGCTCCTCGCGGTGGATGGAGGAGTACGAGGAGACTGGGGACGACGTGCTGGCGGAAATCAGCCGGGTCGCGGAGGAACGGTCGATACCCACGGAAACCGCACTTAGACGGGGGCGACTCGCCGGGACGGCCGTCGAGTACGCCGAGGAACGGCCCGTCGACCTGATCGTGGTGGGCGAGCGCGAACAGACCCCGATCGAGCAGTGGCTCATCAGGACCCCCTCGCAGAAACTGGTGCGAAACTCCCCCGTGTCGGTGTTGACCGTATGCGGGACGGACGACCCGGTCGATCCGGAGGGCCATCGCGACTCCGGCGAACCCCTCGGTCGTCCCGAAACGGACCGGTGAACGGGGTCCAGTGGAGGGGAAACCGATGGGCGGGTAGCCGGAGACGGTGCCGGGCGGATGCGTGCGGTGGACCGTCGTGTCCCGGAGCGACCGATCCACAGCGATGGATCGGTGTGGCGGACGTGCCGGAAATATATAAATAAAATATGCATCTATGTTAAAATATATAAAGTCTTGGAGACGATCTGACGCGTCCCGGGGCGTACTGCGGGAAGGCGGCCGTCTACTCCGAGACGAGACGAATCATCGCGGTCGAACGTGGACTACGGACAGGTGTGCCAGACGCCTCGGTCGTGGACGTGACGCCTCACGTTTGCGTGTCCAAGTCCCCGATATAAGTCCCTGAGAGCCCGTTTTACTCCATCGGACGCTGCTCGACCGATCGACGGTCGCCTCGCGTCGGAGTGACGGCTGACTCGTAGTTCATCCGTTAGGTTAGTATTTATATAAACGTATCGACGTATAACGGTGCGAATCGGAGCGGCCCGATACGAGCGCTCGGTCGAACGTACTCCTTCCGCCGGCGATCGCGTCTCGGCGCGGCTCCCCCGGCCCCGCCGCGGAAACGCGTGGAGTCCGTGGTCAGTGCAGGGTGGGAGTCACTGGATGTAGCTCGGCCCCTCGGCGTCGCAGTTCTCCTCGTGTTGGGCCGCGTCCTCGCGGTTGTCGAACAACAGACCGCACTTTTCGCACTCGTACCACGTGTCCCCGTCTCGCTCTGTGGTCGCGACCATACTCTGACGTGGGATATCGGACCGTATAACGGTTACCCCGGCACCGGTCGGTCGCTTCCCGCACGCTCGCCACCCGGTAGGCCATCCGCGGTCGGAACGGTAAAGCGGCGCGCGACCCGAACGGAGGTATGGCCCGGCAGGTCACGCTGACGGTGAAGGGTGCGGAAAAACGGGACGCGGGCCGCGGCGTCGCCCGCCTGCCGGAGTCCGCGCGGCGCGCCCTCGGCGTGTTGAGCGGCGACACGGTGGTCATCGAGGGCGAACGTCCGACGGTGGCGAAAGTCTGGCCCGCGGGCGGGAGCGACGGGATCGTCCGCATCGACGCCGAGACCCGCGCCAACGCGGGCGTCAACGTCGGCGAGACCGTCACCGTGGGGCCGGTGTCGATCGCCGAGGCCGACCGGGTCGTCGTCGAGATACCCGTGAGCGCCGACGACGACGTGCTCGAATCGATCGCGAGCGACCTCCGGGACCGGCCGCTTCACTCCGGCGAGACGGTGCGGCTGGAACGGCCGGGCGTCCGTGCCACGGTCGCGGAGACCACCCCGGATGGAACCGTCCGCGTCACCGGACACACGACCGTACGGGTGCGGGAACGCCCCGACGCCGCCGACGACCGGGCGGACGGGGCGGCGTCGGGATCGACGGCGGACCGGGATCGGACCGCGCCGGAGCCGACCGCCGAGGCCACCTACGAGGACATCGGCGGGCTGGACGAGGAGCTCGAACAGGTCAGAGAGATGATCGAGTTGCCCCTCTCGGAGCCGGAGCTCTTCCGGAAACTCGGCATCGACCCGCCCTCCGGCGTCCTCCTGTACGGGCCGCCCGGGACCGGCAAGACGCTCATCGCGAAGGCGGTCGCCAACGAGGTCGACGCCCACTTCGAGGTGATCGACGGCCCCGAGATCGTCTCGAAGTACAAAGGCGAAAGCGAGGAACGGCTCCGGGAGACGTTCGAGCGGGCGATCGAGAACCAGCCGTCGGTCGTCTTCGTCGACGAGATCGACTCCATCGCGGGCACCCGCGACGAGGACGCCGACATGGAAAACCGGGTCGTCGCGCAGCTTCTGACGCTCATGGACGGCCTCGAGGACCGCGGGCAGGTCATCGTCGTCGGCGCGACGAACCGCGTCGACGCGATCGATCCCGCCCTGCGGCGCGGCGGTCGCTTCGACCGGGAGATCGAGATCGGCGCGCCCGACGAGTCGGGCCGCCGGGAGATCCTCGACGTCCACACCCGCGGGATGCCGCTGGCCGACGACGTCGACCTCGACGCCCTCGCCGCCAGAACCCACGGCTTCGTCGGCGCGGACGTCCACGCCCTCGTCACGGAGGCCGCCATGCGCGCGTTGCGGGACCGCGAGGACCGCGAGGACCTCGTGGTCACCCAAGCCGACGTCGAGACCGCCCTCACAGCCGTCGACCCCTCGACGATGCGCGAGTACGTCGCCGAGACGCCCGAGACGACCTTCGACGACGTCGGCGGCCTCGGGGAGGCCAAGCGGGTGCTCACCGAGGCCGTCGAGTGGCCCCTCGCCTACGGCGCGCTCTTCGAGGCGACGAACACCGATCCGCCCTCGGGCATCCTCCTGTACGGGCCGCCCGGGACCGGCAAGACGCTCCTCGCTCGGGCGCTCGCGGGCGAGAGCGAGGTGAACTTCGTCTCCGTCGCCGGGCCGGAACTGCTCGACAAGTACGTCGGCGAGTCGGAGAAGGCCGTCCGGGAGGTGTTCGACCGCGCCCGGCAGGCGGCCCCCTCGATCGTCTTCTTCGACGAGATCGACGCGCTGGCGGGCGTCCGCGGCGACGCGAGCGAGGCCACGGAGCGCGTCGTCTCGCAACTGCTCGCCGAACTCGACGGGCTGGCGGCGACCCCGAACGTCGTCGTCCTCGCGGCGACGAACCGCATCGACGCGATCGACCCCGCGCTGCTCCGCCCCGGTCGGCTCGAATCCCACGTCGAGGTGCCGATCCCGGACCGGGCGGCCAGACGCGAGATCCTGGCGGTCCACGCCGCCGGCAAACCGCTCGGCGGGGACGTCGACCTCGACGCCGTCGCCGACCGGACCGAGGGTCTCTCCGGGGCGGACCTCGAGTCGGTGGTTCGGAACGCCTCGATGCGTGCGATCCGGGAGGCCGCCGACGAACTCGGCCCCGAGGCGGCCACCGAGCGCGCCGACGAGATCGAGATCGAAGCGGCGCACTTCGAGGCGGCGCTGGCGGGGATCGGTGGGCGCGAAGGCGGGGCGGACCGAAAAAAAGCGAGCGATCAGACGAGCAACTGAATGTCCGCGTCGACCATCTCCTGAAACGCGGAAGCGGCACCGACGCCGGTCGTGACGCCGTCGTAGAAGTCGTTCTCGTCGTAGTCGAGCAGGTCGATCGTCATCTGGCACGCCTGAAGGTCGACGCCGCTGTCGAGGCAGACGTCGATTAGCTCCTCGACCGAGGCGACGTCGTTGTCGGCGATCCGGTTGCGCATCAGTCGGGTCGTCATCCGGTCCATCCCGGGGAGCGCGGCGATGGCGTTCGGGACGGGCATGTTGGGGTTGCCGACCGAACTCAACTGGAGGTCCTTCGAGTTCTCCTCGTGGAGGATCTCGAGCCCCCAGAACGTGTGAAAGACGGTGACGTCGTAGCCGAACGCGGCGGCCGTACTCGCCAGGATGAGCGGCGGGTACGCCATGTCGAGGGTGCCCTTCGTGGCGAGGATCACCATCTTCTGCGCGTTGCCGCCGTCGTCCTCGCGGACGTCGGCGAGTTCCGCCTCCAGCTCGTCGATGCGGGCGCGGAGTTCCGCGAGTTCCTCGGGGGTGGGTGTGCCGTCGGTCCCGGCCGGTGAATCGGTGCTCATCCCGATCTCACTCGACCTTCCGGACGTAGTGTTTGTACACCGATTCGCCGCTTTCGGTCGCCTCCGTCTGCTCGAGCAACTCGGCGCCGTCGGTCGACTCGGCCCAGCCGGCGATGTCGCTCGTGCTCCCGGGATCGGTGGCGACGACCTCGAGGGTGTCGCCGGCCGCGAGCCCCTCGAAGGCACCCTTCGTCTTGATGACCGGCATCGGGCAGTTCTGTCCCTTCACGTCGAGCGTCTCGGATGCGGATTCCGTGCTCATGATTTGCTCACTCGTATTGAGAGTAATACGCAATATTGACCCAGAGGTTATAATTATGTCGGTGGTCGGTGCCGGACGGCCGATCCGGACCGTGGGCATTTTCGAGCCGTATACGACACTTTTAGAGCTCACTGTGTGACGAATCGGTGATACGCTTCCGGAAACCGACCACGAGACGTTCGGGCCGATTGTATTGTATAATATGTGAACTTCCAAACAAACTCTTAAGTCGGTTTGGCGAGTACAGCCGTACACGCATGGATCCAGACGAGATCGACTTCCCGACGCCCGACTCCGAGGTCGAGTCGGTCGCCCCGAGGACGCTGAAGCGGCGTATCGACCGGGGCGAGGACGTCGCCGTCCTCGATACGCGGATGAGCGGCGACTACGAGGAGTGGCGCATCGACGGCGAGGCCGTCGAGTCGACGAACGTCCCGTACTTTCAGTTCCTCGACGAGGAGATCGACGAAGACGTACTCGCCCGGGTTCCCGAGGACGAACACGTCACCGTGCTGTGTGCGAAAGGCGGCGCCAGCGAGTACGTCGCCGGCGCGCTCGCCGACCGCGGGTACGACGTCGACCACCTCGAGGACGGCATGAACGGCTGGGCGTCGATCTACGAGTCCCGGGAAGTCACCGAATACGCGGGGAGCGGGACGCTCCTGCAGTACCAACGTCCCTCGAGCGGCTGTCTGGGATATCTACTCCACGACGGCGGCGAAGCCGCGGTGATCGACCCGCTTCGGGCCTTCGCCGACCGCTATCTCGACGACGCCGACGAGTTGGGCGTCGAGTTGGCGTACGCCTTCGATACCCACGTTCACGCCGACCACGTCTCGGGGCTGCGCGAACTCGCCGACGAGGGCGTCGAGGCCGTCCTCCCCGCGGCCGCCGCCGACCGCGGCGTCACCTACACCGACGGCGTGACGCTGACCGAGGACGGCGAGTCGGTCGCCGTCGGCGACGCGACGATCGAGACGGTGTCCACCCCCGGCCACACCACCGGGATGACGTCGTATCTCGTAGACGAGTCGTTCCTGGCGACCGGCGACGGGCTGTTCGTCGAGAGCGTCGCCCGCCCCGACCTCGAGGCGGGCGACGAAGGCGCGCCCGACGCCGCCCGACAGCTGTACGATTCCCTTCACGAGCGGGTCCTCACGCTCGACGACGACACGCTGGTCGGCGGCGCACACGCCAGCGAATCAGCCGAACCGGCCGAGGACGGGACGTACACCGCCACGATCGGGGCGTTGCGATCGCGGATGGACGCCCTCTCGATGGACGAGGAGTCGTTCGTCGAGTTGGTGCTCTCGGATATGCCCCCGCGGCCAGCGAACTACGAGGAGATCATCGCGACGAACCTCGGCAGGGAGTCCGTCGACGACGAGGAGGCGTTCAGACTCGAGTTGGGACCGAACAACTGCGCCACGAGTCAGAATGCACTCACGAGCGATTGACACCGGCCGTCGGGGGTCGCGCGACGCTCCGGCCGGAGGGATACGGCGATGATTGCCGGGGTGCTCGGCTCCGGCGCGGCCGAGGCGCTGTTCCCGAACGGGATCTACCGGTACGCCGTCGGCGGGATCCTCGTCGGCGCGGCGACCGCGTTGATCTACGCGGGAACTGGAATCCCGGCCGGCGCGAGCACGTTCCTCGAGTCGACGCTGTCGTACGTTTCGGGCCGGGAGCGCTTCCGGCAGTATCGCCCCTCCCGGGACTGGCGGCTCGTGTTTACGCTCGGCATCGTGGCCGGCGCGGCCGTCTACGCGGTCGTCTACCAGGGCGAGGCGTGGGCGCTCGCGGGCAGTGCCTGGACGACCGGGGTGGCACCGTGGCGGCTGTTCGTCGGCGGGATCCTCGTCGGCGTCGGCACGCGGATCGGGAAGGGCTGTACCTCCGGGCACGGGATCTGCGGCGTCGGGTCGGTTTCGCGGACCTCCCTCGTCGGCGTCGTCACCTTTCTGATAGTCGCGATCGTCACGGCGAATCTCGTCGCGGCGGCGGGGGTGACGCCGTGAGCCCGGACCGCCACCGGCTGTTCGTGCCGCTGATCCTCGTCGGCGGGGTGGTCTTCGGGTTCGGACTCGGGTTCAGCCACATGGCGCGTCCGGAGGTCGTCATCGACTTCCTGACGTTCGAGGACTTCGGGCTCGTCTTCGTGCTGTTCGGCGGGTCGATCGTCGCCGGACTCACCTTCTGGGGGCTCTCCGCGCTGGGGGCGAGCGCGCCGCTGACCGGCAGACCCTACGCGCGTCGACTGAAGTCATTCGACCGGAACGTCTTGGTGGGCGGGGCGATCTTCGGCGTCGGCTGGGGGCTCTCGGGCGTCTGTCCCGGCGCCGGCTACGCCAGCCTGGGCGTCGGCAACTGGCCGATCCTCTATGCGATCGGCGGGATGTTCCTCGGCGCGTACGCCCAGGGCGTCTGGCGGAGCCGGCGATCGGACGCCGTGGACGCCGTGGCGGGCGACGATTGAAGACGGCCGCGCCCCGAGTTCGATCCATGTCCGACGATCCCACGGGGCCGCCGGCCGACGGCGGGGCGAGTGCATCGCCCCCGACGCCGTCGACCGAGCGCGTCCTCGATCTCGCGACCGAACTCCTCTCCGTCGACACGCGGAACCCGCCGGGGGAGACGCGCGACCTCGTCGAGTGGCTCGAGGGACTCCTCTCGGATCTCGGCCTCGAGACCGAACTCGTCGCGACCGATCCGGCGAAGCCGAACGTGCTCGCGACGCTGCCCGGGACGGCCGACCGAACGCTCCTGTACAACGGCCACGTCGATACGGTGCCGTTCGACGCCGACGAGTGGCGCTTCGATCCCCTCGGCGAGCGCGCCGGCGACCGCCTCTACGGGCGCGGCGCGACCGACATGAAGGGTCCCCTGGCGGCGATGCTACACGCGGTGGAGGCGTTTGCCGAGTCCGACTCCGAGCCGCCGGTCGATCTGGCCATCGCGGTCGTGAGCGACGAGGAGACCGGCGGCTCGGCCGGCGTCGGGACCCTCCTCGACCGGGGCGTCGTCGACGCCGACGCCTGCGTCATCGGCGAGACGACGTGCTCGAAGGGCCGCCACTCGGTCACCGTCGCGGACCGCGGGAGCATCTGGTTGACCCTCGAGGCCGAGGGGACGGCGGCCCACGGCTCCCGCCCCGCCCTCGGCGAGAACGCGATCGACCGGCTCTGGGCCGCCATCACCGCGATCAGGACCCGACTCCCCGCCCGCGAACTCGAGCTGCCGGCCGGGTTCGGGCCGATCCTCGAAGAGTCGATCGCCCACTACGAGCCGTCGATGGGCGAGACGGCGGCCCGGGAGCTGTTCGAGCACCCGACGGTCAACCTCGGGACGATCGAGGGCGGCGACAGCGTCAACACCGTGCCGAGCGCCGCGAGCGCCCGGCTCGACGTCCGCCTGACCGCGGGCGTCGAGACGAGCGAGATCCTCGCGGACATCCGCGGGTGCCTCGCCGACTGCCCGGGGGTCGCGATCGCCGACGCGAGCTGGTCGGTCGGGACGTACGAACCCCTCGGGAGCCCGCTCGTCGAGGCGGTCACGGCGACCGCCGGGCGCGTCGTCGACGCCCCGGTCCGTCGCCGGAGCGCGACCGGCGGCGGCGACGCGAAGAAGTTCCGGAACGCCGGAGTCCCGACCGTCGATTTCGCCTTCGGCACCGACACCGCCCACGCCGTCGACGAGTACGTCACGGTCGAGGCGCTCGCGCGGAACGCCGCGGTCTTCACGCAGTTGCCGGTCGTCTGGGCGGCGTCGGGTGCGTGACGCGCGGTTTCGGGACGTATTTATATACGTCGGGTGCGTAGTATTGGGCGTTGTGAGCAATAGTGATTCGGCCGAGCGGACCGAACGCGACCGGCCAGTCGAACTCGCCGACGGGCGGGCGCTCGAGGCGTTCGTCTCCGGGCCCGGCACCGCGTTGGTCGAGTTCTACACCGAGGGCTGTGGCATCTGTCGGAGCATGGAACCGGTGCTCGGGAACCTCGCCCGGGAACTCGACGCCCGCGTCGGATACATAAACCCCCGGGACGACCCGCCGCTCGTCGAGCGCTTCGACGTCCGGAGCGTGCCGCTTTTCGTCTGCTTCGTCGACGGCGACCCGGTCGCCCGCCGCGCGGAGGGGTTTATAAGCGGCGACGACCTCGCGGCCTGGGTCCGGGGACAGGCGGACGGCGGCGAGGGGAGTCCGGACTGACTGGTCGGGGCTCGGCTCAGTACTTCGGCTCCGCGCCCGTGAGTTCGTAGACGTCGTCCATGACGGCGTCGCGGCGCGAGCGCCACGAGTCGAGCCCGCCGCTCGTCGTCGGGTAGTCGTCGTACACCGACTTGAGGTCCGTCGCGAGCTCGTTGAGCTTCTTCAGCTCGAACAGCGTCGACCAGTGGCCGAACGTCTTGACCGCGGTCTTGATCTTCAGCGGCCACCCCATCGAGGTGGTGCCCTCCAGGGCGAGCGCGTCGGCGAGCTGTTGGCCCGGCATCGCGCTCACGATGTCGACGAGTTCGTCGACGTCGTAGGTGCCGCCCCAGATGTTGTACAGGTCCATCGCGGCGAAGCGCTTGCCGAAGTCCGTCTGGACGCGGCGGTTGTACTCCCAGAGGGCGTCCTCGTCGTCGGCGCGGCCGTCGGCGATGGCGTCCATCGCGGCCTCGGCGGCCCACGTACCGGCCTTCGCCGCGCCCGGGATTCCGCCGCCGGTGCAGGGGTTGACGTGGGCGGCGGCGTCGCCGACGGCCATGTAGCCGGGCGCGACCGCCGAGTCGTAGGGCCGTCGGGTCGGCAGCGCCGCCCCGAGTTTGTCCTTCACCGTCGCGCCCTCGAACTCCTCGCGGTTCCGGACGTCGCGTTTGAGGTGTTCGACCAGCTTCATCGGTTCCTTGTTCATCTGGAAGCCCAACCCGACGTTGATCTCCGTCGGCGTCCGCGGGAAGTACCACAGGTAGCCGAGTTCGGCGGCCGGTTTGAACACGATGGCGTCGTGCCACTCGACCGGCTCGTCGAGTTCGATGACCTCCCGGTAGGCCGAACAGAACTGCTGGTAGTTGACGTTCGTGTCGAACGTCGTCCCCTCGAAGTCGGCCTTGTCCTGCAAAAGCGACAGCGACCCCGCGGCGTCGAGGACCACGTCGGCCTCGTACTCGACGACGGAGCCGCGTTTCGTCGCGGTGACGCCCGTCACCGCGCCGTTTTGGACGACGTCCTGGACGACCGTCTCGTAGTGGATCTCGGCACCGGCGCGGGCGGCCTCCTCCAAGAGGACCTCGCCGTAGCGCTTGCGGTCGACGATCGCGCCGCTGCCGCCGCGGAACCCGATGTCGAGGTTCCTGTCGGTCTTGGGGTTCTCGAATCGGGCGAGCGTGATACCTTGGTTCGTGAACGACTCCTCGCGCAGGTAGTCCAGATCGATGACGTCGGGGAACGTGCTCGTTCCTTTTATTGCATCGCCGCAGGCGATCCGGCCGCCGTCCTCCTCGGTCTTCCGCTCGAGGAGGGCCACGTCGAGGCCCTCTCGGGCTGCCGTCGCCGCGGCGAAACATCCCGACGTTCCGCCGCCCACGACGACGATGTCGTACGATTCGGGGGGCATATGCTCGGCTTTATGCGGTCCGACGTAAATAACCCATCAGTTGCGGTTCTTTTAAAACGGCCCCCCGCCGAGCTTTTTTACGTCACCGCGTGCGAGGTTTTTAAATACGCGTCCCGCACCAGTATATAAATCCTCCGTAGTCTACGTCGTCGTTGAGCGTGCCCGCGTCCGCCGCCCGCGAACGGCCAGCGCCGCCGCGAGCAGGCACTCGGCCCCCAACAGCGCGACGAGCGCGCCGAAGGCGACGGCCCACCCCGCCACGTCCGAGAGCCCGCCGACGAC